>Ga0126307_10002074_pt1 | contig 13463 bp, 11 predicted proteins | sample Plot28_FD_89955 | JGI IMG/M metagenome (GOLD analysis project Ga0126307, IMG submission 89955) | Serpentine soil microbial communities from UC McLaughlin Reserve, CA, USA - Plot28 | ecosystem: Environmental > Terrestrial > Soil > Grasslands | place: USA: UC McLaughlin Reserve, Lake County...
ATTATTATCTTTTCTATCATTATCCTTTCTATCATCAAATTTTACATGTTTACAGAATTCCACTGAGCTGACAAAGAAGCCTTCAAAGGGACCTGTTCTACATTGATATTTGTTATCGTCGGTTGGATATTGACTATAATAACTATTATTATCTCCATAATAGTTGTTATCATATTCTTGAGCCATTGCTGTATTTGAAAAAATATTCTGCTGTTGTTGGTTAAGGATTGGCATTATTGCTAACATTATCAATGAAGTTATCAAAACTCCAAAGGTAAAGACTGACTTGTGCATATTTTGATAACAATAAAAAAATATATTTAAAGTGCGAAAAATAGTAGAGTAACAAATTCTATATAGCAGATTAGGGAATAATATTTAAATTTCTCATGAACTGATCATATTATTCACGATAATACTGAAAATTGTTTCTAATATTGATTCCTACTTTTATTAAGTATCTAGTATAATAACTTATTTTATCACATTTTTTTTATTATTTTGCACAATTTCAATTATTTGGACTTTATCTATTTTTGCAAGTTCATAGGCAGTACCCATATACTGAACATAATTACGATAATGACGATTTGGGTTCTTTTGACCTTTATTTTCTTTTTTCATTTTATTATTTTGGGTCTAATATTATTTCATAGAAATATTATTTCATGGAGGAGGTGGGATTCGAACCCACGAACCCCTGAGGGACGGGATTTATCATTAATATTTATTGGTATCTTGAGTCCTGCGCGTTTGACCAGGCTTCGCGACTCCTCCACTCAAACTAATAATATACTGAAATATTAGAATTATCATATTTAATTATATAATATATAAATTATTATTTATCGTACAATTATCTTAAGATAAATTTAAGAACCAATATATCATACTAAATCCAACGAGTTATTTCTAGATAGTATTATCAATATTCATCTTCTTATTCTTCTTTTGAAGAGATATCATTTAAGAAATAATAATCTCTTTGATTTTTTACATTAAGTATATTTGTGAAATTAATTTTAGTTTAATAAATGGATAGCTGAAATAACTAATACTTCATAAGAGGACTTAATTTCCTCACTTTGGGCAATAATTTTATAGCAGCAGTTTATTCCTTTCTAAAATTAAAATACAGTTAAAATCATTGTAATTAATTTCTCTTAAAAGAGTAAATTAAAGTATAATCTATCACTTTCACAGTTTGAACTATTAAGAAGTATCAAGCCTACAAATTCATCAATAAAATAAATCTTTTAATTAACAAACTTATTTGTGTATAGATACAAATTGTTCTATTTTAATTTAATTAAATTTCCAATAATTTAATAAACATATCGATACTCGTAATAATATTGTCACTATCCTACAATGAAAATAATAAAAAATCTATACTACGAGAAGACTTTGCTAAAGAGGTAAAAAATGGATTAGGAAGAAAAAAGAAAAAATTAAATCCAAAATTTTTTTATGACAAAAGAGGTTCAGAGCTTTTCGAGCAAATTTGTGTACAACCTGAATACTATTTAACTATAACGGAATATAAAATTATAATAGAAAATATTAATTCGTTATTAAAATATTATGAGAACAAAGATATTTGTATTATAGAATTAGGAAGTGGAAGTTCAAAGAAGACAAAAGTTTTATTAAATTACTTTTTAAAAAAACAAGAGGGAAATCTCCATTACTTTCCCATTGACATTTCTCAAGAAATGTTATATAAAAGCTCTTTAAAATTGCAAAGTGATTTACCACAAATTATCAATCATCCGATAGCATCTGATTATTTTGAAGGAATAGCAACAGTAACAAAATTTATTGATTCTCAGCATAATATCCCCAATAAGAAATTAATGCTATTCTTAGGATCAAGTTTAGGAAATTTTGAACCAAAAGGAGCAATAACATATTTGAGCAAGCTAAGAGAAAATATCAAGAAAGAAGATTCATTATTAATTGGGTTCGATTTACAAAAGAAAAAAAATATTCTCGAGGCTGCATACAATGATGTAGAAGGAATTACTGCAAAATTTAATTTAAATATTTTAGAGAGGATAAATAAAGAATTAAATGGAGAATTTGATTTAGAGAATTTTGAACATTTAGCATATTATAATCAAGTCAAAAATAGAATTGAAATGCATTTACTTTCAAAAGTGAAACAAAAAGTTAAAGTTAATAAACTAAATCAACTTTTTGATTTCGAAAAAGGGGAAACCATCCTTACAGAAAATTCTTACAAATACACATTAAAATCAATAGAACAATTAGCTAATAAAAGTAATTTAAGAGTAGAAAGAAATTTTTTGGACAAAAATGAATGGTTTACTCTAGCATTATTAACCCCATTTTAAAACAATACTATACTACTTTGCACATCGAAATCCTGAAAATTGTATTCGTTCATGAGGCTTGAAGTAGTTTCTATAACTGTTTCTTATCTGTCGTCTAGGTGTAGCAAACGACCCTCCTCGTAATACTTTTTGATTTATTGCCCACTTATCGGTATATTCAGAGAATCTAGACTTAAAACCAGGATATAATGAATATTCAGAACTAGTCCATTCCCAAACATCACCCATCATTTGATAGCAGCCATAAAAACTCTTTCCTTTTTCATATGAACCACACAAAGAAGGTCTCCAAAGAAAAGATTCTAACAAGTTAGCATGTTCCAGACTTGGTAGAATTTCCTTTCCCCATGGATATCTGGTTTTTCTTTTTAAATCTTCATTCCAACTAGCGGCTTTTTCCCATTCTGCTTCTGTAGGTAATCTTTTCTTTGCCCATCTTGCATATGCATCAGCTTCATAATAACTAACGTTAATTACTGGTTCATCTGGATTAATGGCGGACGTTCCAAAGAAATCTTTTTTCATCCAAACATCATCTTTTTTAAACCAATAGAGAGGAGAATTCCATTTAAATTCTTGAACAATATCCCAGCCATCTGCGAGCCAGTATTCATATCTTTCGTACCCCTCTTCTTCTATAAATTTTATAAAGTCACCGTTAGATACAGGAGTTGAGTCAATTTCATAAGAATAAAGATATACCTTATGTTCTGGTAATTCATTATCGTATGAGAAACCATCTCCATAAAATCCTATATCAAAAATTCCTCCGGGTATTTTTACCATCTCTGTAGTATGTCTTTTATTTTGGGGTATTTTACCAAAATTATCATTTATTTTAAACGGACGATAATTATCATCAGGATCAGGAAATCTTTCAAAATAATTTTGAAAATCATATATCATTAATTCTTGATGTTGCATTTCATGTTGATTTGCAAGTTGTAAATCATATTGAAATTCTTTAGGTAAAGAATTAAATGATTCAATTTTTTCTAGAAATAACAAGACTTTTTTGTCTAAATATTTTCTGTACTTGATACTCTCGGAAACAGTAGGCCTTGGAAATTTACCTCTGTCATTTTTAGGCAAAATTTTCTCAAACTTCTGATAGTACGAATTTAAATATTCTAGATTAATTTTTTCTAGATTTAATTCTTCGCCATACTTTAATACTATTTTGTGAAAAAACCATGTTACATGTGCTATGTGCCAATTTGGAGGACTACCAAAAGGATCTGATTGAATAACTGCATCTTCAATACTAAGTGTTTTAAAAAGATCATCGGTTAGCTTTCTGACTTCGGTAAATTCCGAAATGAGATCTTCTACTACTTTATTTATTACCTTAGTCATAGGTTTTATAATACTATGGGATGCAATAAATTTTGCTTTTCTTTACTGATACTTATTGCACATAATAGATATAATAGCAATTAATGATTGTTATTTAGGTGGGAGTTCAACGAGTAAATTTTTTTCTTCTAATAATGAAAATATAATCAAGAATTTAGTTAAAAATTCTTTTAAGAGTATAGATGAAGGAATATACAATATTCCCAATATTGATTATTCTCATGAAGCTCTCAACTTAAAGAAAAATATTTTAGATATAAAGGCAAAAAACAAAATTCCACTTATCACTGAAATAAAGTTTTCTTCCCCTTCAAAAGGGGTAATTATGAATAGAGAGGACGCAGACTTGTTAAGCATATCAAGAGACATGATAAAAGGAGGTGCTGTTGGTCTTTCAGTGCTAACTCAGAAATATTTGTTTAATGGATCTTTAACCAACTTTATTGTAATTAGACAGGATACATCCATTCCAATGTTAATGAAAGATATTATTGTAAGTGAAATACAATTAGATTGTGCTAAAAAAATTGGAGCAGATTATATTTTATTAATTATGAGTATTTTTGATAAAAATCTCGCGGAAGGTGATTTAGATAGATTTGTTAAATATGCACATAAAAATGGCTTAAATGTTTTATTTGAAGTTCACCATGAACAGGAATTTAACGAAATTTTAAAATTTAATTTGGGAAAAGAAGATTTAATAGGAATTAATAATCGTAATCTAGATAATTTAAAAATTGATTTACAAATAACAGAAAACCTATTAAAGAAATTTAATAAAGGAAAAAATGTGATTATTAGTGAAAGTGGCATAAATGATTCTAGTCAAATAAAACAATTGAAAAATGCTGGAGCTGACGCTTTCTTAATTGGAACCAGTATTATGGAAAAGAATGAACAAATTATCAGAAAGATAAAAGGATTAGTTAACCCTATTTCATAATAAAATAATTAAATAGTATTTTATTTTGTGATATATTTCTTCAATTGAGATTATGCGATTTAATAATTATTTATTTTTAGTAACATAAATTTTCATATTCTAGTATAGTAAATTTTTATATTATTCCTATAATAAATCACATTATTTTTCGACTATTGAAAGACAATATGTCTATTCACTTTTTAGAGTAATATTACTAGATTAAAAGTGTTAAAAATTGGATAAGTTTTTTGGTAATATGTGTAGTGAGCGCTAATACAATTAGATTATCTCCAAGTACTAAATATTATAATATTATAGATTTGAATTTACTCTCATAAACCAGAAAGTTTGATTCACCATAGCCTTCTATTCTTCTTTTATTCTTCTTTATTCGCTCATTGGAAGGCTATGGTTTTATTATTTAATTTTAATTTATGATTAAATATTTGGTATCATAAACAGAACCCAGTTCAAGGCATAAAGTCTTGAATAACCATTGCATTCTACTATTGATATACTTCTCAATAGTGGGCTTCTTATGGCCTTTCATTATAGTTTTATATTACAATTAAAATTTATTTTATTTTGGTAATATCTCTTTTTCCTTTTGTATATCAGATTAATTATATAAAATGTATTTTCCATATTTTTATTTATAGCAATAATTAAGTAAACACATAGAACATTGGTTTGATGATATATCTGTGTGTGTGTGTTTTTGTGTTTTTGTTATAACTATTCTGCCACATCTAATACTTTCATAAAATTAATTATCTATCTCCATATTTATTATAATAATCAGTCTTTCAAGAAGAAATATCTTGTTAGAAATAGATATTCTAGTTTAAAATAATTAAATGTCAAAAAAATTAAAATATTGAAGAAAATCTTTGTTAATAATAGAAACAAACGTTACAATTATTATGCTTGTTTTGTTTTTTATCTATAGAAGATAAATGAAGAAATATAACTTTCCATTTAATGGTAGATTCGGTAATTTTGGAGGAAAATATATCCCTGAAACATTAGTTCCAGCTATAGAAGAATTAGAAGAATCATATAAAAAATTTACAAAAGATTCAAATTTTAAAAGAGAATTAAAGGACTATTTAGAAAATTATGCTGGAAGACCGACTCCCATTTATTTGGCAAAGAATCTTACAGAATATGTAGGGGGAGCTAAAATTTATCTAAAAAGAGAAGATCTACTTCATGGAGGAGCTCACAAAACTAACAATACATTGGGACAGTGTTTATTAGCAAAAAAAATGGGTAAAAAAAGAATCATAGCTGAGACTGGTGCAGGTCAGCATGGAGTTGGTACCGCTCTTGCCTCAGCAGTTCTTGGCCTTGAATGCGAGATCTATATGGGCTTAAAAGATACGGAAAGACAAAAACTCAATGTATTTAGAATGAAATTATTAGGATCTAAAGTACATCCAGTAAAATCTGGAACACAGACACTTAAAGATGCAATTAACGACGCTTTAAGAGATTGGATAACAAATGTAGAGAATACGTATTATGTAATTGGATCAGTGGTTGGCCCACACCCTTACCCTATGATTGTAAGGGACTTTCAAAGTATAATTGGTAAAGAAATAAAAAAACAAATAAGAAAAATTAACGGTACTTTACCAAATGCCATTGTTGCATGTGTTGGAGGTGGAAGTAATGCAATTGGTTCATTTTATCCATTTATACGTGACCAAGAAGTGTCCCTTTATGGTATTGAAGCCGAAGGGAGTGGACTCAAGACAGGAAAGCATTCTGCAACCTTGTCAGCAGGTTCAACTGGAATTCTACATGGAATGCAGACCTACCTTTTACAAGATAAAATGGGTCAAATAAGTGCTACTCATAGTATAAGTGCTGGGTTAGATTATCCTGGGGTTGGTCCTGAACATTCTTACTTAAAAGAGATTAAAAGAGTCAATTATAAATCATGTACCGATGATGATGCAATTAAAGCTTTTGTGATTCTTTCAGAAAAAGAGGGGATAATTCCTGCCTTAGAATCAGCTCATGCAATAAGCTATGGAATGAAATTAGCTAAAAAAATGAAAAAATCAGAAACTATAGTCATTACATTATCTGGTAGAGGTGACAAAGATGTTGAGGTAGTACAAAACTACATTAATGGAATTAGAGATTAAATATGGTTAAGAGTAATAGATTAACAAAAAAAAAGAACAGAATAGACAATAAATTTAATGAATTAAAGAGTAAGAATGAGAAAGCACTTATTTGTTATGTAGTGGCTGGTTATCCTGATTTAATGACATCTGAGCACATCATAACTTCATTAATCCATGGAGGAGCTGATATTATCGAAATTGGAATACCTTTTTCTGATCCTATTGCAGATGGCTCAACAATTCAGTATGCAATTCAAAATTCGCTGATAGCTGGCACTACTCCAGATATGTGCTTAGAATTAGCTTCAAGAATAAGAAAGACTTTTCCAAGTATTCCTTTAATAGTTATGACCTATTCAAACATATTATACAGAAAAGGATACATTCAATTTGCAAAAAAAGCTAAAGAATGCGGTATCGACGGTTTTATAATTCCTGACATACCAATAGAAGAATCTAAAGAATATCTAAACACAATGCGAAATATAGGAATGTCTACAATTTTTTTAGTATCACCTAATACCACAGAAAAAAGATTAAAAATGATTAGCAGAATATGTACAGGTTTTTTGTATGCTATATCAGTTTATGGTACAACAGGAGAAAGACAAGGCTTTGATGAATATACCATCAAATCAATAAAAAGGGTAAAGAATGTGACTGCAGCAGGTGAACTTCCTCTCGCTGTAGGGTTTGGAATAAGTAATCCCCAACACGTAAAATATATGATTGATGCTGGGGCAGATGCTGTCATTATAGGAAGTGCGATTATAAAAAAAATTAAAGAAATAGAAAATGAAGAGACATTAGTTAATATGTTAAACAGATTTATTTATGAATTGAAAAATAGTTGCAAGTAACTATAATATTATACTCAGCACATTTTATTCTAATACTAAACCTGAATTATCAGAAGCAAATAACATATTGTTTACTGTGACTTGATAGTGTTTTGCATTTCTATGAACTATTACCTCAAGATTGTCTAACCTTTCTGATTCAAGAGAACCTTCTATCCTTTTTATAACAAAATGAAGTGATTCATGGGATATTAGTAATTCTATATAAGGCTCAATGTAATAAAAGTCAGATTGACGGGCAAGAGCACTTGATTTTGATTGAATAATCATCATTGTATCATGATTATCATATGTAAAGTAGCTAGGAGAATCATCTATAGAACATGCTAATACAAAATCACAAACACCCATTAAATTATCGTATTATTATTCTACTAGATTATTTTATACATCTATCGCTTTGAAATATAAAAATATAGCAGATCTATTTATAAGAAATTAATTATACAAAAATAAATAAAGAAATTTACAAGGTAAAATATTCTGCTTTTGGATGATGAATAAAAATGGCTGCAGTGGACTGATCAGGAACGATTTGTCCTGCGTCTGTTAATGTCATATCGGATTTAGCCGGGTCTAAAAGTTCCCATACTAATCTATGTTGAGTGATATCAGGGCAACTTGGATACCCCCAGCTATATCGTAACCCTCGTTTTGAGTCAATCTTTAATTCCTTACGAATTAAAGAGTTTATCCAATCCGCTAATGCTTCGGCAGTTTCAACGGCTAGTCCATGAAGATAGTAAGCATCAGTATATTTGTTTTCTTCATTCCATTTTTCAATTGTATAAGACGCTTTCTTACCAACTGTAACAGATTGAAATGCAACTATATCATTTTCTCCAAAATAATCAGTCAAACACAAATGCTTTCCTTTAGTAGAACGAGGGAAATCAAATATCACTTCATTGCCTTTAGAAGAATCTACAACTAATTTATTATTCCGATTGTGACAATGAAAATATCCATAAACTATCTTTGGTGAAAAAAGATTTTCATCAATAACTCTTTTTTTCCATTCGATCAGTAATTTTTCTGCTTCTTCTGTTAACCCTGATGCAGCCTTTCCTCTAAAACTCCACGATAGTGTAAAAAGAGATTTTTTATTTAAAAAATTCCATACATCTTCTAAATTTATATTTTCAAGATCTAATCGAATTTGAAGACCTGTATGGGGTGGAATTGGTGGGGGAACTGGTTTGATACCGCTATGTTTAGAAATCTCAGATACATTTATGGAGGTTGGTTTGAACTCTTTCCATAGTTCTACTTTTTCTTTCCATTTGGTAATGTATTGGTTCCTTTTATCTGATGTTAAATTATTCATTACATTCAAACCATCAAAAGCAGTTTTACAATAGAAAACACCTTGTGCATAGATTCCTCCATCCTTTGCTATTCTATTTATATAGTTGGTATTAATAGCAGCGCCTCCACAAAGAACTGGTATTTGTATGTTATGTTCTTTTGCATAGTCAACAAATATCTGCATCTGTTTTGAGGTAGAAACAAGTAAGGCTGACAAGCCAACTGCATCAGGATTTACCTCATTAATTTTATTAACAATTGTTTGCAATGGTACTTGTTTACCTAAATCGTAAACAGAATATCCATTATTCACTAGAATTGTTTTTACTAGATTTTTACCTATATCATGGACATCACCATATACAGTACATAATACAATTTTCCCTTTTGAAACATCTTTCTTTTTAATAAGGTATTTTTCTAACTCAGCTACAGCAGCTTTCATACATTCTGCCGATTTGAGAACAAAAGGAAGAATTATTTCTCCCGCACCAAATTTATCACCCACTTCCTTCATTGCAGGAAGTAAAGTTTCATTCAAAGTCTTTACAGCTGCTACATGTAATTCTTCCTTGGAGTAATGAGCAATAACGTCATCATTATTTAATAACAATGATGATGATGATGATGACGAGGAGGATGAGGAGGGGAGTGACGTTGATTCTGTTAAGGATATATCAACTTTTGTGTCCTTATCCTTAACATTATCCAAAATTGCACCTACAACATCATATTCTATTCCTTCACGCAGTCTATTTACTATTCTATAGTAACATTTTTTACCAAATTCCCAATTTGGATCAATATTAAGTTTTGAATTTCCATTAGATTGTTTTTTTGTTTGGTCGATATTTGTTTTATTTTCATAATAAGAAATTAGATCGGATAAAGCCGTATTTTGGAGGTTAAAGATTAAATTTTCTGCAAGTCTTCTTTCTTCTTGGCTAATATCGGAATAGGCAACAATATCCTTTGGATTAATAATTACAGAATCCAAACCAGCTTTTATTGCATGATAGAGAAATACCGAATTGATTATTTTCCTTGCCTGTGTTGGTAGACCAAAGCTAACATTACTTAACCCCAAAGTTGTAAAACAACCAGAAAGGTTTTCCTTTACTAGTTTAATTCCCTCTAAAGTATTTTTTGCAGAATCTAGAAATTCTTCTTGACCAGTAGCCAAAGTAAAGGTTAGAACATCAAATATAAATTGCCAAGGCTTTAGCCCATATTTTTTGCCTGTTTCAAATAATAGGTATGCAGTTTCCAATTTTTCTTTTGGAGTTTTAGCCATTCCATTGGGCCCAATACACATTGAAATAGCAGGAACTCCATATTTTATCATAAGAGGAGCTAAGGAATAAAATCTACTCCCATCACCTTCCAAGTTGATTGAATTAATTATTGGTTTTCCTGGTATTTGTTTAATTGCAGATTCAATGACTTTAGGGTCTGTTGAATCTATTACCAGAGGAGCTTCTATTTCTAAACACAGGCGTTTTACAAGCTGGCACATGAAATCATGTTCATCAGATCTCTCAGTGGTTGCTACACATATATCTAAACAGTGTGCTCCTTCTTCCACTTGGCTTCTGGCAAGATTGAGAAGACCTTCAAAATCATCTTTTAAAACCATCTCCTTTGCTTTTCTTGAGCCTTGACTATTAACTCGCTCTCCTATGATTAATGGAGGAGGATTTTGTTGAATGTCAACAGCATTTAACGCTGAACTGATTCTTGCAATTTTGGCCATAATTCATTCATTCATTCCTATAATTTTTTTTGGTAGCGATCATAATCACAGGAAAATTTACAAGATAAAAATGTATAGTAATTTTTCCTATTATATTATAATCATTAGATTAGGATTCAGGATTATTTATTTTAATATTATTGTTATTGTCAATCATTTTCCGTAATTCAGCAATATGCTCTGGAGTCGTTCCACAACAACCTCCAATGATCTTTATATTCCTGTACTTTAAAATGAATTCTTCTAGTTTCGTTGACAATTTATCTGGAGTCATTTTATAAACTGCTTTGCCACCTTCGTTATGAGGCATACCAGCGTTAGGAACTACAAGAATGGGTAAATCTTGCTGTTCATCTAACCAAATAACACTTGGAGTCATTTCATCTGGTCCTGTAGAACAATTTAGACCAAAAATAGTAACTCCCATATCCGAGACTGTCGTATATGCAGATTGAACATTAGTTCCAAGAAGCATTTTCCCATATTGATCTAAAGTTATATTTGCTATAATAGGTATTTCTTTTTGAACTTTTTTCATTGCATTATGACAAGCTTCTATTACTAGTTTTACTTCTAGGATATCCTGACTTGTTTCAATTAATAATGCATCAACGTTTCCCAGAATCAAACCTTCCGCCTGCAGAGCAAAAGCATTTATTATTTCATCTAAAGGTATTTGGCCCAAATCAGGATCATTAGAACTGGGAAGAAAACCTGAAGGCCCTATTGATCCAATTACAAAATGAGTTTTATCTTGGAACTCATTACATACTTGTCTGGCTAATTCTGCTGCTTGTTTGTTAAATTCAATAGTTTGATCTCCAAAACCATATTCGTCTAATTTGAATTTGTTTCCTCCAAAAGTGTTCGTTTCAATACAATCTGCTCCCGCGTTTAGATAACTTCTATGTATTTGCTTTATCCATTCGGGTCTACTAAGTATTAGTCCATCATTAAAACCATCTTTAGTATTGGGAAAATCTTGAGGTTGTGGATTTAATTTTTGAATTTCCGTACCCATTGCACCATCAAAAAGTAATACTCTTTTTTTCAGCGCCTCAAGAAAAGATTCGGTCATAGATATATATTGTAATAATTAGAAATTTTGATTTATATATCCTCGCATAAAATTTATTTAAAACACATAATATCACACAATAAAAAATAGTTTTTGTTATTTTTTTCATATTTCTCAAATACAACAACATAGATGTGTATTTGGGCGCGTCTGCGGGTGGGTATGTCTGTATGTATGCTTAAAAAGATAAATAAATAACGTGTGTCAAGAAGATTATTGAGACGGATCGTCGTGCCAACTTATAAGAGAGAAATATGATTAATAAACTATTAGATTAAATTGAGATTGAGGGACCGCTATGATTTTTAACAATACTAAGACTAATACTAATACTAATGCTAATACTAATAATAATAATAATAATAATAATTCTAACAAGAATCTTGCCAAGATTGACCAACATATTTTTGATATCAATAATGTAATTAGGAAAATATGTAAAGAACAAATCCTAAAAACAATTGATGATCGAGGTGTTGACATTCTTACTGAAGGGGATATCAAATCTGTATACGATACTGCTATTATCTCAGTTATACACAAATTCATAACGATATCTAATGAATGTGAAAAAATCTATTTGCAAGAATGTTATCGAGCAGGACAAGAGGCAGGTAAGTTGAGGTAATATAATTATAAGGATGAGCCAACCAACCAAATGAGGTTCTTATTTAACAAGTCAAATAAGTAAGGTTTTATATTAGAACTTTATATATCATTTATGGAGAAGATTCGAACTAATGGCTTATTTAGTTCCGAATTTGATTTGTTGCAACCAAGAACTTCCTCCAATCTATTCTTAACACAAAATAAAAATACAACAGATAAAGATGAGGAGAAGAAGAAGGAGAAGGAGAATGACATTCAATTCGATATTATGTTAGATACTATCTTATCCAACCTGAATCTTATTAAAAATCAAATAAAATTTTACTAAGTAATTTGATAATCTTTTTGTAGAGAATGTCGCTATTTGTAAATCCATCTCAAAATTTAAAAAATGCTATTAACTGGTTTAATGATTTAAGGAAAGAAGAACAAGTATCAATTTTAACAAATCTGGAAGAAAATCCTGAAGATTTGACCAATGAACAAAATGAACAATTAACAATATTTGCATTAGAGATTGCCGGTGCAATACCTTATGGCCAAAACCCTATCATTACGAAATTTATTGAATTAGGATTACCACAGGTTCATGCGAGTTTAATTGTCAATGCAATTACTACCAAGTCAGTTTTACCAAAATTAGATGCCAAGAAACTCTTATCTTTAAATGATCAACAATATGAAAAGGCAATAGAAAGTGTAATTGTAAAACTTTTCATTGAAAATAATCCAATTAATAAAATACAGGAATATTCAGGCCTGGATAACCAAATTTTAGCAGCCTCTTTAAGATTTATCCGTGATAATATTTTATTCTTATATCTACGTGGAGAAATGGCGATAGATAATTTAAGAAAGGTATTACATGACCAATTAAATTTTCCAGAGAATAGAATTCATATACTTGTCAATATTTTAGAACAAAATAAAGAAACAATTTGGAGAAACTTTGTGTTTAGAAATACCCAAGAAACGTATTTCAAAATGCAAGTTTTGGAACGAAACCAAATAGAATTAATTAGCCAAATTCAACAGCTAATTCAGTTATTAAAAGGGAATAAAGAAGGGTCCGGTCA
>Ga0126307_10002075_pt1 | contig 13455 bp, 12 predicted proteins | sample Plot28_FD_89955 | JGI IMG/M metagenome (GOLD analysis project Ga0126307, IMG submission 89955) | Serpentine soil microbial communities from UC McLaughlin Reserve, CA, USA - Plot28 | ecosystem: Environmental > Terrestrial > Soil > Grasslands | place: USA: UC McLaughlin Reserve, Lake County...
CATGATCCCGAATTGGAGTACATCTTCAAGCATGCCCTGACCCAGGAAGCAGCCTACGACCTGCTGCTGATTAGACGACGTAAGGAGCTCCACCGGCGCGCGGGCGAGGTGCTCGAAGAGCTCCATCCTGAACAGCAGGGCGAGCTGGCATCGGCTTTGGCCTATCACTTCCGTCTCGGGGAAGAGTGGCGTCGCGCCTCCGACTACGCGATGCGAGCGGGCGAGCAGGCGGTGAAGGTGTACGCGATGAGCGAAGCCCTCGAGCATTATGAGAATGCCTACCAGGCGCTGACGAAGCTTCCCACCCCCGAGGCCTCCCCCGAGCAGCTGTGCGACGCGATCCTAGGCTGGACACGAGCCGCATTCAAGCTCAAGCCGTACCAGGAAGTAGTGGATCGGCTGCAAGAAGCGGAGAAGATCGCGCGTGAACTCAATGATGAAGCGCGCCTGGCGCGAGTGTTGCATTGGGTGGCCAACGCATACATATCCAACGGCTTTCCAATGCGCGGGATGCCGGCGTTGCTCGAAAGCTACCAACTCGCCGAACGAATCGGCGACGAACGGCTGACCCTAGTGGCCACGTTCTGGATGACGGCGGGCATGATCGATCGAGATCCGCGCGGAGGACTGGAGCAGATTAAGCACGTGATCGAGGAAGCGCGCAAGTATCGCAACTGGGAGATCGAGGCGCACGCCCTGGCCACCAAGGCGAAGGCCCACGCGCGCTTGGGGCAGTTCGCGGAGGCGCGCGAGGCCGTCAAGCACGCCTCCGAAGCGTCGCGCAAGACAAACTCGGTAGTGAACGGAGCCGACGTGGCGCTGTGGTCGTCGCAGGCCTTTTTCGATATGGGCGACGTACAGCGTGGATTGGAATATAGCCAGCGGGGTACGGAGCTGGCCATGTCGGCCTATGGCCTGGAATGCGCCATGTATGGTCACTACTGTACGGGCCTCGGTAATCTGCAAGCGCGCAACCTGGACGAAGCGCAGCGGGCATTCGAATCCGCCCTCGGGCTACTCTCGGACAACCTCTTCGAAGTACAGGGTTCCGAGACGGTAGCGAACGAGGTGCGGGCCGGACTCGCTATCGCCCGGTTCCAGGGTGGAGACACCGAGGCGATCAACGACATGGAACATGCCCTGGAGAATGCCGAGGCGGTAGGCGAGGACTATACCGCCGCGTTCGTCGCACAAGCTCTTGGTGAAGCATATACGCAGCTGGGCGAGTTCGAGCGTGCTAAGCAGTATCTCGACACATCCCTCGATTACTACTCCCGCAACGATATGAAACCCTACCTGGCGCGTGCCCTGCAATCGCTCGTCTACTGGCACGAGCAGCAGGGCCGCGATGCGGAGGCGGAACAGGCGCGCACAGAGGCCCGCCAACTGATGGAAGAACTGTCGCTGCCACCGGTTCGCCTACTCAGCAGCTCACGATTCGATCCCGACGAGCCTCAGCCGGCCAGACCTGCCGATAATCGCTGAGCAGAAGTACGCGGTCATGTTCGCCGAGTTGCGCAAGCTTCGCCTCATTGCCGACCTCTCTGAAGAGGATGTGGAGCAGCTGTATAAGATCGAAGGGGAGCGCAGAGCAGACGATACCCGAAGGAGAGGTTGCACCCAACAACCAGGAGCCCTGATTGAGCGACGTCTGATCGTAGGATCTTTGCTTGAGAGGAGTTGGCCGAATGCACGATATAAAGGCCCTGACTTTGCACGGCATAGGACGCTGGTTCGATCCCAGCATCGCCCACTAGTAAAAGCTGCATTTTGCAGGCAAAACGTTTCGAGGCAATGAATGTTCGGGGTCCTTAACAAGGTAAATGCACAATACTGCGCTGAGCACAGGCGGGAGCGCTAGAGCGAACCTTCAAATCCCCAGCGGATGTTGGGTCGAGTGCGGCGCAGGATCACCACGCCGACCACAATCGTCAGTTGGTGACTGCGAACAAGCGCCACTCGTCTGGTATTCCCTTTAAAGTGTGCGTGCCTCGATCCTCGAACTGGAGTCCCGATCCCACTACCAGGTCTTTGACCGTGCTAGAGACCAGCACCTCCCCTGGCATCGCTCTCGCTTCCACCCGAGCTCCAATATGCACGGCAACCCCACCTATGTCGTCGCCGAGTAATTCGCATTCACCGGTGTGCAGGCCAGCCCTGATCTCTATTCCGCGCTGCCGGAGCTCCTCCCGAATCCTGATCGCGCAACGAATGGCTCGAGCCGGACCGTCGAAGGTCACCAAGAAGCCGTCGCCGGTCGTATTGACCTCGTTCCCTCGGTGGCGTGCTAACTCGCGCCGCACCACCATCCGATGGCTGTCCAACAGATACCGCCATCGCCGATCCCCCAGATCCACCGCTCTATCCGTCGAGCCGACGATGTCAGTGAACATGACGGTTAGTAGGGCGCGGTCGGGTTCCGCCCCTAGCCGTGTGCCTGTAAGGAACTCCTCTATTTCATCGAGGATCGCGTCAGCATCACCCACTACGGGCACGTGATCGCGTCCGGACAGCTCGACATACTTGGCTCCGGGAATGCGCTCGGCCATGAAGCGACTGGCTTCCACGTCGACGAGGGTGTCCTCGGTGCGGTGCAATATAAGTGTCGGGACGTGGATCGCCGATAGAACAGGGTTGATGTTGATCTCGCTGTTCATGCGCATTAGGGCGGACACCGCACCGGGACTGGCACCTAGGCGTTCAAAGCGCGCCCACCAATGCTTGAACGGCTCATCCTCAGTCAAGTTCGGCGCAAAAAGAGGTAGAGTCACGCCTGTACCCCACGCTTCCCCAATTATCGTCAGTAACTGGTCCAACGCCTCCGGCGTCGGAACCCAGTAGTTGAACTTCGGGAACGCACCATACATGATCAGAGCGGATGTCCGGTTGGGATATGTAGCGGCGAAGAGGGCACTCATCGGCCCCCCCTCCGAGATGCCAAACACGACAGCGCGTTCGCTGCCAACCGTATCCATCACCGCTCGCACGTCGTCCATACGCTGCTCTAACGTCGGGACACCAGCCACCCGGTCCGAGAGCCCAGTTCCCCGCTTGTCCAAGAGGATGAGCCGAGAGAAGGAGGCGAGGCGCTGCGCAAACCGGACAATAGGGGGTGCTTCCCAGTAATGCTCGAGGTGTGATATAAAGCCGGGCACGAACACCATGTCGAGGGGACCGTGGCCAAGCACTTGATAGGCGATGTAAATATCGTCGCTTTTGGCGTACCGGATCTCTGGAGAGAACATCTCTCCTCCTTAACCAATTGCCCGCTTCTAAGGTTGCAGCGCACCTCTCTTACGAGGTGCCAGATTGACACCCCGACTTAGGGATGACGTTGAATGCATAGCTACCTCTTCTTGATCTACGTTACCGAGAACCTTAAAGTCTGCCCACATCTCAACCTAGGGAATGGAAGTTATTATCGTCTGCTGCGATCGCGGCGTTTGCGATGTTCTCGCTAGCTGTCCCTCCCATGAGATTAAGCTCTTCTACATTCAATTCAGGGTGTCCATAACAGAGCTCTGCGAGCTGCAAATGGTTCGCCACTGTGCAGGTCTTTGCTGCTGACCCAACGCGGTACCTCCTTTCCACCTGGAAGTCATTATGGACTATTGTGAGCCCGTGTGATACTCGCTGCCCTTGCGTGATCTTCCTAAATGCGTCCAGCAACTCAAGAGTCGCTGATGAGGCGGTCGCTCTTGCCGTTAGATGATACATGCGCTACCGCTTTAGCTATGCCGACATCGTAGAGTGGCTAGCCGAACGCGGTCTCAGGAGCTGCGCCAACACCAACCGTTGGCGAAGGTGGAAGGCACGCCAGAGCAGCTAACATTCGCATAACCCATTTGGCGGGTAAGGTTCCACGCGACGGGTGGGGGAGAAAGCCTTGCTTCCCCACTTCGGTAACTGAACGTCAGGGTGTGCAGCAACCGTGCAGCAACCCGAGTAAAACACCTGAAAGGTCAGGAAAAGCGTCATAGATCAAATGCCTCTATTTGCAGGAATTTTGTAAGCTCCAGAAACGTCTGGCAATCTATCTTGCCGCCTCTGCACGGCGGAGGTCAGGGGTTCGAATTCCCTCGGCTCCACTCTAGGAATATAGAGATTTGCAGGTAAAATGTGAAGGATAGGTAGATGCCACGAAGCTTATTCGGAGCCTCGTAGTGCAACCGCTACTGCGACGCGTCTTCGAATGCCCAGGTCGTGCCCCTCTTTAGAGATGATCATGGGTGGTAGAGTGATCACCCTCGGCATCGGGACCCCCAGATGACGCCGCCGCGCACCCCCCGAGCCCGTCCCCTCCGACCACGACGAGAATCCCGGCCGCATGCGCCTCGCGCGCTCGGTGCTTCGCCGCCACGCCGTGGCAGGTGACGTTCACGAGCTGGTAGCCCGGCGCTTCATCGCCGAGGGCTTCGCCCGGGTGCTCGATGTCGGCTGCGGCGAGGGAGAGCTCGCGCGCTACCTCCGGACGGCGCCTGGGTCGGCCTTGACAACTCCCAGACGATGCTCGACCGGGCCCCGGCTGGGGCTGTCCGGGGCGAGGCCACCGCGCTTCCGTTCCCGGACGGATCCTTCGACGGTGTCGCGATCCTCTACGTCCTCTACCATCTCTCCAATCCCCGCCTCGCCTACGCCGAGGCCCACCGCGTGATGCGCCCCGGCGGCCCGATCGCGGTCGTCGCCCCGAGCCGCCACGACTTTCCGGAACTCGCCCACGCGTTGCCGAAGAGGCCCCTCGCCTTCGACGCGGCACTCGCGCCGGGCCTCCTACGAGAGCTGTTCGAGGAGCCGGAGGTGAAGCGCTGGGACGCACCGCTCGTCGAGCTGCCGACCGCCCGGGCCGTGCGCGACTATACCGTCGGCAAGCAGGTCGCCCCCGACCGGGCGCAGGCCGCCGCCAAGACGACAAAGCTACCGCTCCGGGTTACCAAACGAGGTGCCCTGCTGATTGCTCGCAAGCGTCTTTGACCACCTGAAAAAGCACGAGAAGGAGCACGGTGAGAGACCAACGAGACCTCAGCTTCATCGCGAAGACCATTACACTCCCAGAATGACCCTTGTAATTGGAGCTGGTAGGAGGTTCATATGACACCGCGGTTGGAAGGGAAGGTGGCCCTGGTGGCCGGGAGAACGCGAGGTGCCGGCCGCGGGATAGCCGTCGAGTTGGGAGCTGCCGGGGCGACGGTCTACGTAACGGGGCGCACCACGCGAGGACAGCGCTCGGAGTACGACCGCCCCGAGACGATCGAGGAGACGGCCGAACTCGTTGATCAGGCCGGCGGGCACGGCATTGCTTTCCGAGTCGACCATCTGGAGCCGGATCAGGTGCGCTCCCTCGTGCGGCGCATCGAGGAGGAGCAGGCGAGATTGGACGTGCTGGTCAACGACGTTTGGGGGGAGAGCGCCTGATCGAATGGAACGTGCCGGTGTGGCAGCACTCCCTGGAGGGGGGCCTGCGGATGCTGAGGCTCGCCATAGACACGCACATCATAACCAGCCACTTCGCCCTGCCCCTCTTGATTAAGAACGAACGCGGGTTGGTCGTGGAGATGACGGACGGCACCGCAGAATACAACGCCGAGAACTACAGGGTGTCGCTGTTCTACGACCTGGCGAAGACCTCCGTAATCCGCTTGGCGTGGGCGCAGGCAAAGGAGCTTGTGCCCCACGGGTGCGCAGCGGTCGCCCTGACCCCCGGCTGGCTACGCTCTGAGATGATGCTGGACAACTTCGGGGTGGAGGAGTCCAACTGGCGCGACGCGCTCGCCGTGCAGCCGCACTTCGCCATCTCGGAGACGCCGCGCTACGTGGGCCGGGTTGTGGCCCACCTCGCCGCAGATCCGAAGGTCGGACGCTTCAACGGCCGCTCGCTTTCGAGCGGCGGGCTGGCCAAGGAGTACGGCTTTACGGACCTCGACGGTTCGCAGCCAGATGCCTGGCGTACCTCGTCGAGGTCCAGGACGCCGGCCGGCCGGCGGATGCCGCCGGGTACCGCTAAGACCGAAAGCCGAGAGCGCTCAGGATCCCTCCTTTACTTGGTGCTGTAACCGCGGTACCTCTATTAGGCGGCCCCGAATAGGCATCCTCCTGTCCTACGTCACGCGTTCTCCTAGCTGGCGATGCCGTAGTCAGGGAGAAGGATTACATGGCCAAAACCAGCACCTCTTTTTGTACACCAGTAGTACACCAACCCAGGCGAACAACAGCGAACAGACGCGATAACCTGCTAGAGTGAATATGCTTATTTGCAGGAGTTTTTGAACGGCGGCGAACAACTGCGACATTCTGGATCTGACTTTGCACGGCGGAGGTCAGGGGTTCGAGTCCCCTCGGCTCCACTCTGGAAATACGGTGTTTTGCAGGAAAACTTGAATCAAGAATCAGCTCCCTGACTGCTGACCAGGCCCTTGTGCAGCAACCGTGCAGCAACGTGGACGGGAGCCTTCGATGACTGGACAAGCGGCGCTGCTCTAAGATGCTTTGTCCTTAGGGAAAGCAGTCCTGGTGTCCACAGCTGAACGTCCTATCTGCGCCCGAATTTTGGCTCCGAAGGTCGCGGGTTCGAGCCCCGTCGGTCACCCTATAATTCGCAAGAAATACAGACTCTTTGGCTAATCCACATCTTGCGTATCATTATCTGCATGACTGATGGGCAGTTCGAACCGGTGGCCTGATTTGAACTGCGCGATGTAGCATCCACACGGACAAGGAGAGGAGGGCCCATGAGCTGGAAGCTCGTATCCACCGCCTGTCGCACAGAAGACATGCTGATAGCAAACGAGTCCTGCGGTTGGCCACCTGGTCTGGAGGCCGAATTCTATGTGTAGGAACATCAAGACGCTATTTAACTTCGAACCACCGGCAACCGAGGAGGAGATAAACGCCGCTTCGCTGCAGTATGTGAGGAAGGTTACTGGCTTCAACAAGCCGTCCAAGACAAACGAGGCAGCATTCTACTCCGCAGTAGAAGACATCGCGAGAATCTCGGAGCGGTTGCTCGCCTCGCTCGAAACCGGTGCACCGCCAAAGGACCGAGAAGAAGAGGCGACCAAGGCGAAAGCGCGTTCAGCCCTACGATTCGACGGGTGATCACACCGACGGTCGCTTGACCAACCGGCACGCACCCATGAGGGTGCCTGCGCCGCCAAGTCGAGATACTCATGGCGAAGCGCTGCGGGGCAGGGGCCGGCGCTTCGGATCGCCCGCTGCCCCTAGGCGCGACTAAGTAACCTGCCGGTACGAGCGCTACATAAGGGCGTGAGCCTTTTGAACTGCGGTTCCCGCCTCTTAGAGGCAATATTCTTAGTAGGTCGCACGTACCAGGTTATCGGAAGTTCGCCGGTGCGGAAGAGTACGTCACGGGGATACTTAGACTGCCGAACTTGTGGGTGGGACATCGAGCCAGAGGAGGTCCATATGAGGAAAGTGGTCGCGGCGGAGTTTCTGTCGCTGGATGGGGTGATGGAATCTCCCGATAAGTGGCACTTTCCCTACTTCAACGAGGAGATGGGTCAGGCGATAGGGGAGGGCTTTGCCGCCGCAGACGCCATGCTGATGGGAAGGGTGAACTACGAGGAGTGGGCCGCCTTCTGGCCGCAGCAGGATCCCGAGGAGAACCCGATGGCCGCCCAGATGAATGCCATGCAGAAGTACGTGGTCTCGACGACCCTCGAGGAGCCACTCGGCTGGCAGAACTCCACGCTCATCGGCGAGAACGTGGCCGAGGAGATAGCTAGGCTCAAGCAGAAGGAGGGCGGGGACATCGTGATCTCCGGAAGCGGCGCCCTCGTTCGTTCGCTGCTGCAATACGGCTTGCTCGACGAGCTCAAGCTTATGATCCACCCCGTGGTGGTGGGCGGCGGCAAACGCCTCTTCGAGGACTTCGGAGAGCAGAAGGCGCTTGAGCTCGTCGAGTCGAAGACGTTCGAGACGGGTGTTCTCTACCTCACCTACCGGCCGGCCTGAGCGCAGTCCGTTCGGAGGCATCTGGGAGGAGCGGTGATCAACCAAGAAAGGGCCCGACGAACGAGGGAGAAAGAGGGACGATGGAAAAGGTAACTTCGAGAGACGGCACCACCATCGCCTTCGACCGGCTCGGCGACGGCCCTCCGGTCATACTGGTGTGCGGAGCGATGTGCGACCGGGCTTTGATGCACCCGACCGCCGAGGAGCTGGCGAAGCATTTCACTGTCTTCAACTACGATCGTCGGGGACGGGGCGACAGCAGCGACACCACCCCGTACGCCATCAAGCGCGAGATCGAAGACATCGGCGCCCTTGTGGCCGAGGCCGGGGGGAGGGCCTCGGTGTACGGCCACTCCTCAGGTGCTGGCCTCGTCTTGCACGCGGCGGCGCACGGTCTGCCCATAACCAAGATCGTGTTGCACGACCCGCCCTACGCGCCCGAGGGCGACGAGGAGGTGCGACGGAGCTCGCGGGAGTACGGCAAGAACCTCAAGGCCATGCTTTCGAAGGACCGCCACGGCGATGCGGTCGAACTGTTCATGGGGTTGGTGGGTATGCCGCAGGAGATGGTCGAAGGGATGCGCCGTACCCCCAGGTGGGCGGGGTTGGAGGCGATGGCGCCCACGCTCGCCTACGACTCGGAGGTCATGGGCGACATCGGCAGGGACGGTACGATCCCGGTCGAGCAGGCCAGTAGGGTGACTGTCCCCGCCCTCGTGCTCACCGGCGGAGCGGACTACCCGTGGATGATAGACGTGGGTAGGCGGCTGGCGGAGGCCATGCCCGACGGGAGGCACCGTGTCCTGGAGGGCCAAGAGCACTCCGTGCCCCCCGAGGTGCTCGTGCCGGTGCTGGCCGAGTTCTTCGCCGGTTGAGGCGACGAGCCGGAGGGCGCCAGAAGGTCGATCCGGGCGGTAACAGGCGCGTCTCTGCCGTGCTCGCTTCCCCTATGGGTCGCAAGGTTTACGGCTAGGTTTGTTCCTCTAACCCTTGTTCATCGGAGTGCGTGGACTACGTGTTCTAAGAACTTCCAGTGAAGAAGAGGTTGCGGAGACGGCTACGTCCCTTGCTTTCGCGAAGGCCGGCGCCATCACGGGCACGTTCGTCAACGTCACCAGTGGGATGTTCTCTAGCTGGCCGCGGCCGGGGCGACGCTGGCTGACCGGGAGGCGGTGAGGCGTAGTATCAAACGATGGAGGTTGCCGGGAGGTAGGCAATGGTTTCGGCCCCGTACTCAATATGAAAGGACGAACCTCATGAACTGGACACTCGAGGTGGTGGTGGTCCCCGTCTCAGACGTAGACCGCGCCAAAACGTTCTACGCCGAGAAGCTGGGATTCGGCCTCGACCACGACACCAAGATCAGCCAGGATTACCACGTCGTGCAGCTGACCCCTCCAGGCTCGGGTTGCTCGATCGTCGTGGGGAAGGGCGTAGTGGAGATGAGGCCAGGCTCGCTCAAGGGCCTGCAGTTGGTGGTCAAGGACATCCGCGCGGCGCGGACCTGGCTGGTCGAGCGCGGGGTGGAAGTCGGCGAGGTTCAGGTGGTCGGCGCCTCTGGACCTCGCCCGGCCCGGGACGGGGAGGATCTAGACAACGTCGGGTTCGTCTTCTTCAACGATCCTGACGGCAACGGTTGGGCCGTGCAGCAAATATCTGCCCGTGACTAGCAGCGTGGCAGCGGCGACGATGCTGAGGCGATGAGCAACGCCACGCTCACACAAGTGCCGCTCGGGCAGGTGTCTAAGGCGACCGTCGACAGCATTCGAACGTCTTCGAAGAAGCTGCTGTCACTATGACCGATGCGCCTATTCTCTCCCTGCCTGCGCTCAACCGCGCCACGTTGGAGCGACAGATGCTGCTGCGACGTAAGAGGCTCTCCGCCGAAGACGCGATCGAGCACCTGGTCGGCATGCAGGCCCAAGCCCCCACCCCGCCTTACGTCGGGCTTTGGACACGTCTGGAGCGCTTTCACCCCGACGAGCTGGCCCGCCTGATCTTGGACCGTCGCGCGGTGCGCGTCGCGCTCATGCGCAACACCGTCCACTTGGTGAGCGCCCGCGACTGCCTGAAGCTCCGTCTCCTGGTGCAGCCTGTCATCGACCGCGGCCTCTACGGTAACCGCACCCACCGCGTGGGCATCGAGGGGGTGGACATCGAGGCGCTCTCCGCCGCCGGCCGAGCACTGCTGGAGGAAAGGCCACGCACCGCCAAGGAGCTCGGCGAGATCCTACGGGAGCGGTGGCCCGAGCGCGACCCCGCCTCCCTCGCCCGCGCCATCCGCCACCTGCTGCCGCTCGTCCAGGTGCCGCCCCGTGGCGTCTGGGGGAAGAGCGGGCCCGCTGCCCACACCACCGCCGAGGCCTGGCTCGGCCGCTCCCTAGATTCCGACCCCTCTCTGGACGAGATGATCGTACGCTACCTGGGAGCGTTTGGACCGGCCAGCGTCACGGACGCGCAGACCTGGTCGGGGTTGACCCGGCTCGGCAAGGTGGTCGATCGGCTCCGTCCGCGCCTCAACACCTTCCGCGACGAGCACGGCAGGGAGATGTTCGACCTACCCGATGCTCCGAGGCCCGACCCGGATGTGCCGGCCCCGCCCCGCTTCTTGCCCGAGTTCGACAACTTGATCCTCTCCCACGCCGACCGCACCCGCGTCATCGCCAACGAGTACCGCAAGGCGATCGCCTCCAGAAACGGCATGGTACCGGCCACCTTCCTCCTCGACGGCTTCGTGCGGGGGACATGGAAGACCGAGCGAAGCCGCGGGAAGGTCACGCTCCTGATCGAGCCGTTCGAGCCCCTAGCCAAAAACGACCGCGACGCCCTAGTCGAGGAGGGAGAGCGACTAGTACGTTTCATGGCGGTGCCGGATGGCGTTGCGACATTCGAGATCTGGTTCGCCGAGCCCTAGGGAGGCCACTAGGCTTCGTACGGAGTGGCGCTGGTTGAACGACGCTACGGTTGGCGCGGGTGGCTCGGCAGGGGCAGAAGGTAAGGAAGCACTCGCGCGCCGCCGCTTGGATTCCCGGAGTCTTGGCGTATGCTCTACGTAGAGGAGTAGCGAGCAAGGGCCGGGGCGAACGGGAGGAATTGCGGTATGAGCATCGAGTTAAGGCCGATCGGTTTTGTCCGTACGGACGCCCAAGAGCTTCCCCGCCACTGGAGCGTCTCCGACGTCGAGGGCATGCTCGTCATCGGCGAAGAATACTCGGAAGGGCTTCGAGACATCGAAGCGGGCCAGCGCATAGTCGTGATTTTCCACTTCCATCGGAGCTCGGGGTTCTCCCCCGAGTTGCTCCGGCAAACGTCGGGCCAGACTGGCAGGGAGACTGGCGTGTTCAGCATCTGCTCCCCCGTAAGGCCCAACCCGATCGGGATGTCGGTGTTGGAGGTGCTCAGGGTCCGGGGCGCGAGCATCGACGTCAAGCGCCTCGATATGCTGGACGGCACGCCCGTACTAGACATCAAACCCCACGTAGAGATCACTAGCGAATGACGTCGTCCGCGTGACGGGTTGAGGTTTGCTGATGCTCGCTGACAGTGTTCGCGATGGTGGTCGGAGGATCCGTCAGGAGGTTGGGGAGTTGTCCGACCGCCGGTAGATGTATGTGCAGCAACCGTGCAGCAACCCCACCAGAACAGAGGCGGACACAGCAGGAGCGCGTATGCGCTTGATCGGCCGAATTAAGCGTGTTTAGGCCATGCACATGAACATACCAGGACGCACCCGGAGAGCTCCCACCGCCTTTGCACGGCGGAGGTCAGGGGTTCGAATCCCCTCGGCTCCACGTCAGAAAACAGCGTTTTGCAGGATAAACTCCGGATCAAAGATGAGCGCCCGGCCGCTAGTGGTGCGCTTGTGCAGCAACCGTGCAGCAACCCGAGTAAGAAAGGGGCGTTGCTGTGGGAACGATACGGAGGTGTACTTCGGCAGCGTGCCGAGGGTAGACTACCGGATCATCGAGTGGGGCCCGAGGTTTCTTAAGGACGTTTAGCTTCCGTGCTGCTCGCTTCGCCTGACCGCTCGGAAAGCAGCGCCTCCTGAACCGCCGAGAACAAGACCTCGTACCTCTGCACGCCGCTTATCGTCCCGCCGCCGGCTTCAGCGCCGAAGATGCGCAACCAGTGAGAGGCATCTTCGGTAGCGTCCATCGCTTGCTCGCTCTCCCACAGGGTCACCGCAAGCACCTTGCCGCTCTGACGGTCGGCGAGGACTAGCCCTCCGCTGAAACCGTGCTGCATCTGGAGGGCCGGTAGGACGTGTTCTACGCCCTCGTGGTGCATCTCATCCAACTGCTCCGGGCGACCATCGTACGTGCTTACCCGCGCGAACACCTCACCATCTCCTTTCTCTCCTAGCGCTCGTGGAAGGAGGCCGCCCCGCTCACCGCTCTTGTATGGGACACCTTTATATGGTCCTTACAGCGGTTTGCGGAGGAATGCTCCATACCATCACCGTTCACCGTCATCCTTCCTCGTAGGGGAGGTGAGTTCTTACTCTCCTCCTCCTCGTGTATAGTAGCAAGTACAGCATACGACCAGGGTGCGGTATCTCCTCCGAATGAGTTTGACTCATGTAAACGGTTAGAGGGCCTCTGAGGCTCTGCACAGCAACTCAAGATGGCTTGTGCTTCATGGTCAGCCTAGCCCTGCGTCGCTATCTTCCCCTGCTTCTTCTCAGCCCATTCTGCTGGTCGGAGAGCCATGCCCTGCTAGCCACGCCATCAGTCTATCCTGTCCCGACACGCATACGCTACTAGAGCAGCGCTTATCCTGGTGGGGCGTGATGCAGTTGTAGTTGTCTCTTTACTCCGGTAAAGGCCGAGGGTCCGGATCGGTGTATCCACAAGTAATCTCAAACGTGAGAGCTATGTTACCGAATCGTTGCCACCGTGTTGCCGTACGTTTACGGTCGACCTGTAGAACTAAGATCGAAAGGGCACCCGAAAGGAAGTGGGGAAAACTCTTGAGGACTTTGCTGCCGACACCCGGCGTAAACCCCTAGGGGGTGTAGCTTACATCATGGACAAGACTCTCATCGACGAGCGATACGAGCTCTGGGATCTGGCGGGCAGCGGAGGGATGGCGGATGTCTACCTGGCCCACGATGAGGTGCTAGATAGGCCCGTGGCCATCAAGCTCCTCAAGGACCACCTCGCACAAAACCACGAGTTCGTGGAGCGCTTCAGGTACGAGGCACGTAGTGCCGCGTCTCTCTCCCACCCGCACATAGTCCCCGTCTATGCCTGGGGTGAGACTCGAGACGGGACATGTTACATAGTGATGGAGTACCTCCCCGGCGGCACGCTCAAAGGTAGGATCATAAGCGAAGGTGCCTTGCCTGCGCGCACGGCTGCGGCCGTAGCGTTGCAGATAAGTGAGGCTCTACAGGTGGCCCACGAGCATGGCATCATCCACAGGGACATAAAGCCGCACAACATCCTCATCACCGACTCGGGCCACGTGAAGGTTGCGGATTTCGGC
>Ga0126307_10002076_pt1 | contig 13453 bp, 12 predicted proteins | sample Plot28_FD_89955 | JGI IMG/M metagenome (GOLD analysis project Ga0126307, IMG submission 89955) | Serpentine soil microbial communities from UC McLaughlin Reserve, CA, USA - Plot28 | ecosystem: Environmental > Terrestrial > Soil > Grasslands | place: USA: UC McLaughlin Reserve, Lake County...
CATATCCTAAGAAGAGCCGCTCTTGCTTTAAATACTGCTCAGTAAGCACCCTCGTTGCGCACCACGGCGCCGAGCGTCTTTAAGATGATCTTGATATCCAGGCCGAGCGACCAGTTTTCGATGTAGTAGAGGTCGAGCCTGACCATGTCCTCGAAAGCGAGGTTGCTTCGCCCGCTCGTCTGCCAGTAGCCGGTTATACCGGGAACGGCCCCAAGACGCTTTTTGTGCAACTCGCCCATCCGCTCGAAGTCCCTCAAAGGCAGAGGACGCGGCCCGACAAGGCTCATCTCGCCCTTAAGGACGTTTATGAGCTGCGGCAGCTCGTCCATGCTCCAGCGCCTTATAAAGCCTCCGATCGGGGTAGTGCGTGGATCATCTTTCATCTTAAAGATTGCACCGTCCGCTTCATTTCGCGCCTCGAGCTCCGCCTGCCGGACCTCAGCATCCTGGTACATGGAGCGAAACTTGTAGCAGAGAAAGATTTTCTCGTCAGCCCCGACCCGCTTCTGGCGAAAGAGGATCGGCCCTGAGGAAGTCAGTTTGATCAAGGCCGCGACCGTTAAGAGCAGCGGGGAGAGCACTATCAGCCCGAACAGCGAGCCCACGACGTCAAAAAGGCGCTTAAGCTTTCTCTGGGTGTTATCCAACCTGGGGTAGCCGACCTCGAAGAGCGGCACCCCTGCATTCTCGAAGAGGACGGGATTGCCCCTCAAGAGCGTGATAGCCCCCGGCACGATCCGGAGCCTCACCCCACGCAGGCGAACAGAGCGCAATAAATCCAAAAGCTCCTCATCCGCGAGCCGCTCGGCCCCGGCCAAGACAACGTCGCGCGCCCCCGTCTCATCGAGCGCCTTGCGCAAGCGCGGCAGATCCACCCTTCCACCCGACAGGTCGAGCTCCCCGACGGGACTCAAGGCTACAGGCGAGGCGTCGAGCGTCCGGACCAGGCGCTCCCGGTCCTCCTTCTCTCCGATGACCAGCGCCGGCATCCTGAACGAGCCACGGCGGTAGATCAACTCTATCCCCTGCTCATAAAGAAACCGTAAAGCGCCACTTACCACGAGCGCCACGAGGACCGCGAGTAAAACGCCGCCCGGCGCCAACGTGTCCTCAGGGTAAACGACTGACCCGATCACGAGCAGTCCCGCCCACCACATTACCGCCCCGACGAGCGCCCCAGGGTTCCGCCGCCTGGACGCCCTGTCGTACAGGTCGTGAGCGGCGAAAAGGGCGAGCCCTATCACGAGCGCGACCGGCAACGAACTCCCCGCGATCTCCACAACCCAGCTATCCCCCCCCACGAGGTAGGCTGAGATCAGGACACCCAGGGCTAGGGCTGCGGCGTCGATAAGGACCAAAGTTGCCACGCTCAAGGGTCGCCGGAAGGCCCTAACGTTAAAGATTCTCCTCGCCGTCTCCCTCAAAACCGCGCTCCAACCGACAAAGAAAACAACTCGGTAGAACAGTATACAAGTATGCAACCCACGTTGTGGTCCGACCCTCAAGCAAGCATAGAGGAACCGGCGACTCTCCGTTTGACGCAGCATCCGTATCGACCTTCTGATTCATAAGGCCCCTACGGGAACGCGACTACTTCCTCAATCGCCAATAAAACTTATCTCCCGACAGATAGCTTACTCTCGAGGCAGGTCTTGCTAAATCACGGAGCGTGGCGGGCTCGCTCTTACTCTCACATCACCGAAAACTCGCACATAAGGTTTTTCACCTCACCTCAAGACCCACCTTCTGGTTAGGCTGGTAGTACCCTTTCCTGTCGGCCGTCAGAACCACAATCGACAGCTCGTGGGTACCGGTAGCGATCTCGGATACGGGTATGGCTCGCTCGAACCCGGAGTACCTATACGACGGGACTCCAAGAGAATCCGCCACATCTTGTCTATCCGTTCCGTAAAAAGCGGGGAAAAGTTTACCGTCGATATCGACGTAAACCCCACCGGCCGTGCTCCGGTTATTCGTATCCAGGGCGAACCCGCCCACCTTTATAAAAGGCCCTTCTTCAGGAACGATGATAGATCCGTCTTGCTGGCTTAACCCCGGACCGGCTACGGCTATAGTGGACGGGGTAGGGGACGTAACAGGAGAAAGGTTGGAGAGCGGAGGAAGCGTACCCGGTGCTTGTCGCTCGGAGAAAACATTGTAGCCGAGCCTTTGTAAGACGGGGGCGCGCTCTCTTACGAGCCTGGGGCGTGGGTTAAGGCTTTCTGTCAAGGCCTCGTCGGGCTGAGATTCGTACGTATAAAGGGTAAACGCCGCCTTTTCCCTAAGTATTTTTGCTGTACTACCCACCTCAGTTCCTTTCGAGTAGGAAATAGCCACACTTGGTAACAAGATTGCGGCTAAAACAACGAGTAGAACGGTGTTAGGGCGTGATCTTTCCTCGAATGCCAATTTTACCAGCATGGCGTAAATGCTCACCGCCGCGAGGATAGAAAAAGACGCGTACCTCGAAACCAGCGCTTGCTCGGCCCCGAAACCTCCGGAGCGTCCGATCGTAATAGCCGCCAGTATAAGGAAAGAATAGAGTAGAAGAGATAACCAGAACGAATACTCGCCCAACTTCCCTTTCTTGTAGATCAACAGGAGGCTCACCAAAGCAAGACACGCTAGCAACAGACCGCCTGCAAAGGCGGAGCTTTGCTGCCAAAACAGCGAGCCTCCTAATGAGGTTAGGAGATAACCTATCCCTACCAATGGATGATCCAAGACGTAGAGGAAGGACGGGGTATCCCTGGGTTTTGCGTAACCAACGAAGTAGACGACCCACTCCCCGAGGCCAACCAGGCTCCAGACCCCGATCGCCACCTTCTTTGCCTTTTTCTCTACCGGGCTGATGAACAGTTGCAGGAGCCCCGCCGGCCACACAAAGAGACCTTGCAAGAAGGAGAAAGAGGCGACCGTACCGCTCCCCAGGGCCGCCAAGAAAGCGAGCTTCTTAAACCTTTTGCGCCCGAAGACATACAACAGGAAAAACGTTAGCACGCCGAACATTTGAGCGAAAGCGGCGCTGATTTGAAATCCCCACAACATGTTCTCGTGCTGCCTGAAACTAAAGATTAGAAACGAAATGGGAACGAAAAGGAAAAGCCGTGCCCTAATACTGCCTCTGAAGGCGAGCAAAAGAATGATCAAGGTAACAACAAAGCAGGCTAGTACAAGATACATCTCGGCTACGTTGTCGTAATTCGTGATGCCACCCAAAAAAAGCTCGATGCCCTTGGGAAAAAACATCCTGTGCTCGTTGTGTTGGGCAAAGAGGTGCGATAGGCTTAACGTACCGGAAGACCACCTATCGAATAGACGTACCATCGACCAGGCATCGAAGAAAACGACGCTAACACCGAACGCGCGGACGTAAAGCCAGGCAAAGACAGCGGGCAGCAGAATCAAGAAGCAAGAGATGAGCCCGAGCGTGCTAGTTAAGAGCCTCTGTTTTTCGACGTTCTCGCCTTTTTCGTCCATTCGGCTGGTTGCTTTCTTTGCTCGTAGAGAGCTGTGCCTTACAGCAGTCCTGGATACTACCAACACTCGGGACCTAACGCACAACGTCGAGGCCTAAGCATATGCTTTCTGGCGTCCTCTATGGTCTACATACGAGTTTTTGATTAAAACGGGTTGTGCGTCTGCCCCTTTGCGATGCCATAGGGCGTTCCAGGCAGCTTTTGGGAATCGCCAATCGCTCCTATTCAGACCCAAAGCCAAGAGCCTGGCTAGAAAGACGCCCCTATATGCGAGTCTCCACGCCAACGTTGCGTTGTTGCGCGCCAGCCCACGTCTTTTATTTTAGCTAACCCTCATAAGAGTAACCCCACAGAAAGTCGAACTCATTCTACTCTAAACGGTACGGATCGACCTAGTACCCTAGTTCACCTTTTGGCGGCTCTTGCTCGGGTATTTGAAGACTGCGCCCGCGCAATCTTTTAGATAATTATCCGAGCACTCCACGCCCAAGAAGCGCAGAGCCCCCCCAGATGAAGCTGGAGTTCGTCGACGAACGTCTCGTGCTACATATCGAACACGTCGTTATCTTTTATTCGTTGTTTCAGTTCCCTGACGGCCGAGCATCTGAAGAAGTAGTACCCGATGCTGTACCCCAAACCCCGTCTTCGATTTTTGATATTTTAGTTGCCGATGTTATCTCTGAGGATGATGCTGATGTCGTAAGAGGTTGACAACGTGCATGAACTTTACGTCGATGTCGACGGTCTCCCGTAACCTGTGGAGAAGATCGGGGTTCGAGCCCAGCTTCAGGGTAGAAGCGCCTCCTTTTTTGTCCCCGATCACCCCTTTTTGGTCAGGCGCTGCTTCAGTACCCGCAATAGAAAGAGCGGATTTCCGATCACGTAGCGCCGCCACAATCTCTTGGGCTCTATGAAGAGCCGCGCCAACCACTCGAAGCCGTTGCTGGTGAGGATGCATGCCCCCCTCGTAAGCTCTCCAGAGACGTAGTCGAAGACGGCACCGCCAGTTAGGGCGACGTGGGCATCGATCTGATCCCAGTTCTGCCTGAGCCAATGTTCCTGGAGCGGCATGCCGAAGCCAACGAGGAGTATGTCGGGTCGTGAGGCATTTATCTTCCTCAGTACTGCCTCGTTCTCGGGAGCCCCAGGGTCGTGGTCGAAATAACCGTGATGGGTGCCTACTATGTTCAGGTTTGGGTACCGCTCCTTGAGGCGGGCGGCTGCCCTTTCGGCGACGCCGGGCTGGGCGCCGAGGAAGAAGAGTGAGAGGTTCTCCCTCTCGGCGAAGCTCGCGAGTTGCCAGGCCCAATCGGCGTAGGTTATACGCTCTGGGAGGTGCTTGCCCAGGATGCGAGCCGCTAGCACGACGCCCGCGCCGTCAGAGAAGACCAGGGGGGCGGTGTTGAAGAAGGAGCGCAAAGCGGGGTCGCGGTAACAGAGGTTCAATCCGTGAGCGTTGACGTGCAGGACGAGTGCGTGTTCCCCATCGCGGACGATGCCTAGTATCCTCGCGTGTAGTTCCGCGACGCTTACGGGGTCCACCCCGACCTCCAGGACGTTCACGCGCTCTTTAGTAGGACGCTTCATCCGCCTAAAGCTTCCGCCAGATCTCTTTTTCGAGCGCCTCGAAACGCGCCATCCAGGAGTTCTTCCGGGCAAGCCCTATCCTGGCGCATGCACGCTTCTCGGTCTCTAGCCGGGGAATCCGTCGCAAAACCTCCGCGAAACCTTCGGCTCCCTCCGCGAGATAGACATACCCGCCCAAGCGTTCGAGTTCCGGCAGCGGGGTCGCGACTATAGGTATCCCCGTCGCCAAACACTCGTAGATCTTGGCCGGAGAGATACCCAGGGTAAGGGCGTTGATCCGGTAAGGGATGATGAAGGCATCCGTCCCATCTAGGGCCGCCGGCAGGTCGGCGTGGGAGACCTCACCCCGGTAGTCCACCCCGGACGACGCTAAGAAGCCCTCTTCCACCCGCCCCGTCCCGCCGACCAGCCGCACATCGAACCCCCTCTTTACGAGGTCCTTTAAGATCGCGAAGTCCACCCGCTCCTCGCTCAGATGCCCAAAGAAGCAGACTGTACGGACCTGCCCGCTAGGTGACCTTGGTCTTTGCAGCATCGCAAAGTGATCGTAGTCGACCCCCGGCCCGCTGAGAAAGGCGTCCGGTCTTACGGATCGCACCTTCTTGAGCAAGAATGCTGAGGTGCAGGAGACAAGGTCAGCCCTCTCGAGAAGCTCACGCTCGGTGAGAGTTACGTCGCGCGGTACCTTAGGGAAGCCCTCGTAGTTCTCCGAGCAATCATATACGGTCAAGCGAGGTTTCAGGCCCGACAGTATGTCCAATGTCGTTCTCGTTGGCGGGTAGGCGATGGCTACGGGCGAAACGCCGTTTAGGAGGCGTCGAAGGTCCCGTGCAACGCGCGGCACGAAGACCGCGTGGTTGAGGCGGCGAAAGACCTTCCACGTGGGTGGGGCTACTAGCGGCGAGTACACGGTGAGGTTTGGTGGTATCTCGGGCATCTTGCGGCCCTTACTCCCCGCAAAAAGGATACGCCGGAGTACCTTGCGTGCGGTATTGGGTTCGAGGGAGGGGTTGCGCAGACCCGTAGTTTCGACGTAGACGGTCTGGTAACCAGCCCGGGCAAAGAGGGTAGCGAGGATCTGGTGGCGCTGCCACAAGAAGTCCCAGCGGATACCGGATAGTATTACGATTGGCGGGTTGACACCTGATGTAGTTATAAGGCCCCCGTCCCTCTGGTATGTCCTCCCGAGGCCAACATCTTCAGAGTGGCCTTACCCTTCTCCGTCCTCGCCGATCGCAAACTATACATAAGCGGCTAAGGATACCCGTAGCGGACCAACAAAGGAAAGTTGAAAATGCGCTCGATCTCCTGTCGCCAGGTTTTGTACGGGAACGGTATCCTGCAACTGCAGAGCTTGTTGAGGATCAGGTCGTTCTCCCAGGTACCACAAGTTCCGCCCACCGATACGAGACCGTTCAACTGTCTCAGGGCATCAACGAGAAGCGTGCTTCCGCTCCGCCCGAACCCAGCGACGTACAATACCTTGTTCCTATCGCCGGACACGGCGGGAAGGTACGATCGGGTATCCGTATCTTATCAGTAAGGGGAACGTTAGAAGCGTGACTAGCATCTTGTCTCGAAGCCTCATCCGGTAAGCCCATTCATCATCTGGCCGCAGCCGTACGTGTCCGGTTTGGAAGCGGTTCGGGTTTCCAGAGACCGTATGGCTGCTCCCGAGCTCGGCGTTGTGTTGACCCACGAATGGAAGCCGGTAAGCATCCTCGTGTAAGAGGCTGAGAATGTCCTCTACGACTCGCTGTGGTTCCTCGATGAAATACTCGTAACTTAGCCTCATATATCGCCCCAAAGAGCCCCTCCAGAGTACCTCTGATGATACATTCCAGGCATCCCACAACAGCGAGCTTTTAACGGCATTCAGCCCGCGCATGTAATCCAGTTTGTCGGTATCTGGCTGCGGTTTCTTACGCAGCCAGGAATATGCTGCGGCTCGTGGGTCTCTTATCAGGTGCACGACGTAAAGGTCTATTCCGGGTGTCATACCCAGTACGTACCCATAGCCCGGCATCTTGGAGGAGTCCACAAGCACCCGGCTGCTGGTGGTCTCTTGCATTGCCCGGTACAGTTTCTCCAGACGACCCATGTATTTACCCAGCCGAGAGGCTAGCATCCGTTGCCCCCACGGAAAGAGCATCAGCGGTACGTGGCGAGTGCGGGTACCTAAAGACTGCAACCGGCCCGTCTCACAGGCATCTACCTCGCTCATTCCCCCGAATGCCCTCTGAACTATCGGGTGCCATACCTCGCACTCGTCGAACGGAGCCCCGCAGCCACAGAGCCTGTTCTCTATAAGGTTGTGTTCCCAGATAAAGTTGAGCTCGCCACCGTGGAAGAAACCTTCGATCTCCCCAAGTATGTTCCCGAGTAAGGTGCTCCCGCTACGTCCCAGCCCGGCGACGTACAGCACTTTGATCTTGCTACTATTAGACACGATTAAAGGTTTCCTTTCCCTCTCCTCAGTCACGCTCGAGCTCATCGGTTACGTGCCGCGGGGGGCTCATGCTCAAGTGCCTCGCGGGGTAGTGCGGCGGAGGTTGCGGCGAACGGCGGCCAAGAAAGAGGCGAGGAACTGTCGGTCGCTGGGGCTTAGCCCCAAGCGAACGAGCAGCGCGACAAAGACCGCCAAAAAGAGCGGGACGAAGATCAGCAGAGCCGCGCCTCCGGTGTAAGCGGGCAAAGCCAGCCTCACCAGGTACGCCGAAGCGGCAGCGAGCAGCCCGGCGATCGCGGGCTTTGCGTACCGGGTGCTGTAAGGCCAGAAGCCCAACAAACGGTGAACGAAAGCTAGGGTCACCGCGTTCGCCAAGATTACCGCAGCCGCCGTGGCTACCGCCGCACCGAAAATACCAAAGGCCGGAACCAGCAGCAGATTTAGCACCATAGCCGCCGCTGCAGAGCCTAAAGCGGAGAACACTACTATCCTCTGATGTCCCGTCATAACCAGAACGCGTGCCGTGGGTCCTACCGAGGAGCTGAAGAGTTGAGACGCGGCGATAATGACGACCACCGGCCAACCAGAGGCGAAATCAGCCCCGAAGACCACCATTATGTCCTGAGCCAAAAGTGCCGTCGTCAGAAAGAACACCAGCGCCCCCGTAAAGGCCCAATACGACACGTCCTTGTACAGGTAAGCCAAGTCCTGCACCTGACCCCTACTATAGAGGTTGGAGACCATCGGCGAAAAAATCCCGATAAACGCGAAGAGCACCAACGTCGAGAGATTCGCCGTACGAGCGCCTACATCGTAGATCCCAACCGCCCACACGGTATCGAAGGCGCCAAGCACGAGCACCGCGATCCAAGGGGTGATTTGCTGCGTAAGGCTGACCACAGTCATCGGCGCCGAGGCTGCCAAGAGAGCACGGCTCTCGAACTTCGGTCTGATCTCGCTGTTCAGAAGCCCGGGAAAGACCCGCTTCAGATAGTAAAGGGCTAAGATAGCCCCCAAGGCCATCGAGAGGATGTAAGCGGCCACAGCCCCAAGCACCTGAACTCCGAAGAGGTAGAAAACCACAATAAGCGCGAGGTTTATGAGGGGCCGAACGACGTACTGGACATAGGTCGCGTACTTTACCGTTTGAAAGCCCTGCGTGGCCCAGAGCGCCATGCTCATAATCGTAAAGAACGGCACGGAGACCGAGAAGGCTGCGAATATCGTCTCCAGAAACGGTTTACCGAAGACCTTGTCCGCGAGAAACCCTGCGCCGAAGAACAGCAGGCCCGAGAGCGCTACGCTTAGCCCGAAGGTGACTAGTAGAGCCTGGATAACGGTGCCCCGCACCCTTCTTACATCCCCCTCGGCAGCGTAATGGGCGACGTAGCGTACCACGCCGTTGTCCATTCCTAGCTGTGAGACGAGGTTAGTCATCTGGACCAGCGTAATCCCGAGTACATAGAACCCCAGCTGAGCTGGGCCGTACAACCAAGCCATTGTGACTTGCGTGGCGTACCCCAAAAGGCGCGACGCACTCTGGCCTATAGAACTGACCCCCACCCCCCGGGCTATTTGGCCCACGTAGGCGTCGTAGCCGTCCGCCGGACGGGCGTCTAAAGAGTCGGTGCTACGCAAAACTACCCGAGGTCTCCTTTAGCGGCCACGGAGCACGATAATAGCCTTTACCTCCACCGTCTTCAATGGTTTAGGCCATCGTCTCGGTACTAACTTTCAGCCCTCAGCTTCCGCCAGGTAGTTAAACGTCGATATATGTGGGCTTGAACAACCTTACCTCAGCATCTCGTTTGCCGACTTTCGCCTCCCCTGATCTTCTGGCGCATGATCACTTATATGGCCTCAAGCATCCCACTCTGCTTTGGAGGCAAATTTTACCGTCGCGCCCGCCAGGACGAAGAAAAGGATCGTCGAAGGCAGTATATACCAGTGCCACTCGAGGCCAGAGGAGACGAGGTATACGAACACCCCACCGGTATGGCCACAGAGGAGGGCCCGTCGCTCCCCCGAAGCCCTCCAGGTGGCACGCACCGTGTAGAAGGCCAAAAGCCCAGCGAAGCCGACGAGGGCTAGAAAAGCCAAGATACCGGTCTCGGTACCCTGCTCTAGGTATACGTTGTGCACCTGCCTCACACCGCCGAAGCCAGGTCGATTCTCTAGCCAGGTGTAGTAAAACGTGCCGGCGCCGGTCCCGGTCAGGGGGTGCTCCTTCCATTCCTCCCAGGCAACCTTCCAGTAATTGGACCGGGAATTTGAGCTTAGAGAGGTGAGCCTCTCGTTGGCCTTCTCGGTTTTCTCGAGCCCCGTGGCGAAGGTGCCACCGAGCCCGTTATTCTCCAACTGCTGACCCAGCACCATGTAGCCCATGAAGCCAGACACCACCAAGATTACCGCGACAACTACCACCCCGAGCACCTGACGCGCCTTTGGGGCGAGCTCGTAGCGTTCGACTAAAGCGCTATAGGCCGCCTGGAGGACAAAGGCGGCGACCACGGCGATCACGAGGTACACCGTAAAGGCCGCGCCATCGGCGATCAGAAGGTTCTCGTCGGACGTGTAGCTAAAGAAGGTATCCAAGCCCTGCACCTCCGACAAAAGCCAGGCGAGAGGTAAGGAGATTAAGAACAGGTTCGCAAACATCTGCAGCCTCTGCTCGCTCACTACAAAGAGCACCGCCAGGCCCACCCCTAAAGCAAGCATTCCACCCCTGGAGAAGGTGAAATAGAGGATAGTGCCAAATACCACGATCAAGGCTGCGTACAACCCCCGCGCTAGGGGGTTCCTGAGCCCCGTCATGCGCCCAAGCCCTAAAGCTATGCCCATTCCCAAAACTACGGCCACAGTATTGGCATACTCTAGGGTGGAACCGACCCTGACACCGTCAGTGGTATTGGATGGGTATTCTACCGGGCTCGTTTTCTGAAGCACACCGTACCCTGCGACCGCGCCGACTACAATATTCATTCCGTCTATAAGCGGCCCAACGAGCCGCCGTGAAGAGAGCGAGGCCGCCGCCAAAACGAAGGTGGCCAGATACATCGAAGAGCGCAGCAGCTCCTCGATAGTCGCTGTAGAACTGATGCTCCAGGTTAAAGACAGGCCTTTCACGGCGACGAGCGCCGTGAGGAGCCCCACCAGCATCCAAGCGATCCTTGGCACATCCGCGAAATAATCAGTTATGAACAGGGTTATAAAGAATATACCCAGGATGGCGGTGACCACCGGCAACCATCGCTCAGGCCCGAGGAGGCCGCGGTTGAGCATCCCGTAGAGGATGATTGCCATAAGAGCTGTGAGCACGAGGCTCTTAAAGATCGTCAAGCTACGGCCCGTTTGCCAGTCCTTCTCCGGCCCACTCCCGTCTGGGGAACTCCTCCGGCCAACCATCGGTATCTCCGCGGTCTCGATGCGCTCTTTCGGCTCTCTCCTAAACATGGCCGTTCAGCACCACCCCCAAGAGGTTGACCTGCGTATCTAGCAGGGCGTCGGTAAAGCCCCGAGCGACGCCCTTGGGGGTGCGGGCCGCGTGCACGACGAGCAGGACGCCATCAAAGGCGCCCCAGAGGCTCGGGGCGGCGATCACCTCGCCCGCCACCGGCGCGTCCAGGAGTACCACGTCTCTCTTCGCCCCAAGATCCTGTACAGCGCTGACGAGCTTCGGAGAGTTCGTGAGCACCCATGAGTTTGGCAAGACCGGCCCGGTCGGTATGACCTGCAGGTTAGGCGTCACCTCGAAGCCGTAGCTCTCAAGATCCCTGCCACCCTCCAGAGTGCTGGTAAGACCAGTAAAGTTTGGCCGACCGAAAAGATGGTGTAGGTGCGGCCGATCCAGGTTACAGTCTACGATAGTAATATTTTTACCTGCGGTCGCGAGCGCCACCCCCAGTCCAACACAGACCGTACTCCGTCCCACACCGAGCTCTGGACCGGTGACGACCACGCTCCCAGTCGGCCGTCCTAAAGCCTCGAGGTTCTCCGCTAAAGCGGCGAAAGAACGCCCGACCTCGGAGTCGGGCTCGAGGAGCCAGCGCGTCCGTGTGAGCAGCCCTTCCGCACCCTGTCCATCCGCCGTGCTCGCCGCGCCGCTTGCGCGGTTCGTCTCCGGGTTCACGTTGCGCCTCTCTCTCGAGAAAAGGCCTTGCTAGAGAGGTCTTTTGAATAGTCGGGGATTACCCCGAGCACCGGCGCCCGGAGCGTAAGCTCGGCATCTTTGGAGCCGTGCCACCGGCGGGCGCGGCTCTCGAGAAAGAGTGCTCCTACCCCCCCGACGAGAAACCCACTGCCTGCCGCCGCAATCGGAACAAGAAATACCCTCGAGTCGTACCGCCGCTCAGGGAGTACGGCAACCTCCTCAACCTCGGCGTCCACGTCGACGGTTCCGCCCACAAGCCGCCCCCCGAGTTCCTCGGCGCGCTCGACAAAGACCCCCGCGTAAGCGTTTGCAGCCCGGGCCGCCTCCTCCGGCGTCGGGGCCGAAAAACGTACCCTCTCCTCCTTATCGTTCACCTGCGTCACCTCGAGCCGCTCGTAAAAGTCGCTCTGCTCTTCCTCCCATCCAGCCCTTTCGGCGGCCTCCTCGACGAGGCCGCTTGTAGCTGAGTCCCGAAGCCTCGCAAGGACCTCATCGGGGTTTTCGGCGTCGCTGATCCCTTCCTCGGGACGCACCGAGAGCGTGGCCTCCGCCGTGTAGACGGGCTCCCGCGATAAGACGTACAGCAGAGCGATCGCGAGAAAAAGTAGCATACAACCTACTACCAACGCGCGCCTCTCCCAGAGAGCGTGGCGCGCCTCCGAGAGGCTAAGGTCGTCACGCTGCTCCCGCTGCCAGCCCTGCAATCTGCCTTGGATCTTAACCAACGGGGGTCTCAAGCACCGACCTCTGGTAGCGCTCGGGATCGTCGAGCAGGGCGAGCCTCGCGGGCGCCTGCTCTGCAGAGCTCTGCAAGAGTATCTCTTGCGCCTCGTCGTACGAACCTTGCACGACCAGGGCATCCGCGATGCTGAGATCCAACGACTCTAAAAAGGCCTCTCTCTGCGACTCGTCCAAAGATTCCTGCCCCGCGACGACCCTTTCTTTTGCATCTTCAAAGGTCTGTATGGCCTCTCCCGGCTCGCCAAGCTGAACCTGGATCTTTCCCAAATTATAGAGGTCTTTGAGGGTAATCTTCCCGCGCTCTTGCAGCCATTCGTACTGGGCCTTCGCCCCCTCGAGGTCCTCGCTGCTCGAAAGGGCCTCGGCAAGGAGCGAGACCACGGTGGCGGCGTGTGGATTGTACTTCAGGGCGTTCCGATAACTCTCCGCTGCATCCTTAGGGTTGCCTAACTGCTGTCTTTGAAGGTTTCCGAGGGCCGCGTAGTTCCTATAGTTGTTCGGGTCCCGCCAGATCGCCTTTTGGAAAGCCTCGGCAGCCTGCTCCGTTCGCCCCTGTCGCAACGCGAGATAGGCCTCGGCGGACAAGGGGTCCGGGCTAAAGGGATCCAGGCGAGCAGCCAGCTCAACTCGATCACCGGCTCTTTCCAGGTTGCCGATCTCAGCCAAACGCAGGTGCTCCTTTAGGTAAAGGTTCGCCAGATACAAAGATACCGCGAGCATTATCAAGGCACCCGTCACAAACCCGACCGAGACCTTGAAGACTATCCTACCCAAAATTTGCTCACCGTCAGGAGGATATACATTGAGCAAGCTGAATACAAGCCGATTTTACCCCAGACGAGCGAAGAGCACGAAGAGGAGGCGGACCCCGGAAAGGGGATCCGCCTCCTCTTTTGCTAAAGCTAGGTTGTGTTGTGTTAGCTCTAGCTCTTCCGGTACCTCTCGGTACCTCTACTTAGCGGACGAACCTGCGGGCGAGCAGGCCACCACCGACGAGCAGCGCGCCAGCGCCGAGCGCCAGGAGCGAAGCGCTACCCGTGCCACCGG
>Ga0126307_10002077_pt1 | contig 13443 bp, 11 predicted proteins | sample Plot28_FD_89955 | JGI IMG/M metagenome (GOLD analysis project Ga0126307, IMG submission 89955) | Serpentine soil microbial communities from UC McLaughlin Reserve, CA, USA - Plot28 | ecosystem: Environmental > Terrestrial > Soil > Grasslands | place: USA: UC McLaughlin Reserve, Lake County...
AAGCGGCATGGCTTCGCCGACGTGCAGATCGGCCGGCTGCGCGGGATGCCCGAGGACGTGGTGCGCGGTGTGCGGCACGCTCTGGGCATCCGGCCGGTGTTCAAGACCGTCGACACCTGCGCGGCCGAGTTCGCCGCGCTGACGCCCTACCACTACTCGTCCTACGACGAGGAGACCGAGGTGGCGCCGCGGGTCGAGCCGGCGGTGCTGATCCTGGGCAGCGGCCCCAACCGGATCGGTCAGGGCATCGAGTTCGACTACTCGTGCGTGCACGCGTCCTTCGCGCTGCGCTCGCAGGGCTACCGCACCGTGATGGTCAACTGCAACCCCGAGACGGTCTCGACCGACTACGACACCAGCGACCGGCTGTACTTCGAGCCGCTCACCCTCGAGGACGTGCTCGAGGTGGTGCACGCCGAGCAGACGGCCGGCCCGGTCGTCGGCGTCGTCGTGCAGCTCGGCGGCCAGACCCCGCTCGGCCTGGCGCAGCGGCTCAAGGACGCCGGCGTGCCGATCGTGGGCACCAGCCCCGAGGCGATCCACCGGGCCGAGGACCGTCAGCAGTTCTCCGAGGTGCTCGAAGGCGCCGACCTGGTGGCGCCCAAGCACGGCACCGCGACGTCCTTCGAGGGGGCCCGGCGGGTGGCGGCCACCATCGGCTACCCCGTACTGGTCCGGCCGTCCTACGTCCTCGGCGGCCGAGGCATGGAGATCGTCTACGACGACGACCAGCTCGCGACCTACATGGCCGAGGCGACCGAGGTGTCGGCCGACCGGCCGGTGCTGGTCGACCGGTTCCTCGACGACGCGGTCGAGATCGACGTCGACGCGCTCTTCGACGGCCAGGAGCTCTACGTCGGCGGCGTGATGGAGCACATCGAGGAGGCCGGCATCCACTCCGGCGACTCGGCCTGCGTGCTGCCGCCGGTGACCCTGGGCCGCGAGGAGGTCGAGCGGGTCCGCGAGCACACCCGGGCGCTCGCCGAGGGCATCGGCGTGCGCGGCCTGCTCAACGTGCAGTTCGCCCTTGCCGCCGGGGTGCTCTACGTCCTCGAGGCCAACCCGCGGGCCTCCCGGACGGCGCCGTTCGTGTCCAAGGCGACCGGCGTGCCGCTGGCCAAGGCGGCCGCCCGGGTGATGCTCGGCGCGACCGTCGCCGAGCTGCGCGCGGAGGCGCTGCTGCCGGCAACCGGCGACGGCGCCGACCTGCCGCCCACCGGAGCCGGGCCGATGCCGGTCGCGGTCAAGGAGGCCGTGCTGCCGTTCAAGCGGTTCCGCACCGTGGAGGGCCGGGGCGTCGACCACATCCTCGGGCCTGAGATGCGCTCCACCGGCGAGGTCATGGGCATCGACGCCGCGTTCGGGACGGCCTTCGCCAAGAGCCAGGCCGCGGCGTACGGCGGCCTCCCGACCAAGGGCGCGGTCTTCGTGTCGATGGCCAACCGCGACAAGCGAGCGATGATCTTCCCGATGAAGCGGCTCGCCGACCTCGGCTTCCAGGTGCTCGCCACCGAGGGGACGGCCGACGTGCTGCGCCGCAACGGGGTCGAGGCCACGGTCGTGCGCAAGCACAGCGCGGGGCCGGGTCCGGACGGTGAGCCCACCGTCGTCGACCGGATCCTCGCGGGCGAGGTGGACATGGTGGTCAACACGCCGTCGGGCAGCCGGGCCCGCGCCGACGGCTACGAGATCCGGTCGGCGGCCGTCGCGATGGACCGGCCGATCATCACGACGGTCCAGGAGCTCGCCGCGGCGGTGCAGGGCATCGAGGCGCTCGGCCGCGGCGCGTTGGACGTCCGGTCGATCCAGGACTGGACGGCCGCCCTCCATGGAGCCCGCCCGTGACTGACAGCGCGACCCAGACCCGGCCGCTCCAGGTCAGCGGCGAGATCCTGGCGAGCCGCAGGGTCGGCGCCTACCACCACCTGACGCTGGTTGCCCCGGGCATCGCCGAGCGGGCCAGACCGGGGCACTTCGTCGCCCTGGCGGTCGGTGGCGAGCGCACCGGGTTGATCCTGCGCCGGGCCTTCTCGATCTACCAGTCGCGGGCGACTGGGGTCTACGGCGGCACCGTCGACGTCGTCGTCGGCGTCCACGGGTCGGGCACCCGGTGGCTGGCCGGGCAGCACCCGCACACCCCGGTCGACGTCGTCGGCCCGCTGGGCAAGCCCTTCTCGCTGCCGCGCGACGGTGGCGCCTCGGCGACGCTGGTCGGCGGCGGCTACGGCAGCGCCCCGCTCTTCGGGCTGGCCGAGGCGCTGCACAAGCGCGGCTGCCGGGTCGACTTCGTGCTCGGCGCGGCGAGCGCGGACCGCCTCTTCGGCGCCCTCGACGCCAAGCGGATGGCGGCCACCGTCGCGGTCACCACGGTCGACGGCTCGACCGGCACCCGCGGCGTCGTGACCGACGTGCTGCCCGAGCTGATGGCCCGCGCCGGCACCGACGTCGTCTACGCCTGCGGTCCGATGGGCATGCTGCGCGCGGTCAGCCGCCTCGCCGCCACCCACGGCGTCCCGTCGCAGTGCGCCGTCGAGGAGTCGATGGCCTGCGGCATCGGGGTGTGCATGACCTGCGTGCTGCCGGTGGTCGGCGACGACGGGCAGACCCGCATGGTGCGGTCGTGCGTCGAGGGCCCGGTCTTCGCCGGCGAGCGGGTGCGCTGGGACGACGTCGGCACCGTGCCGCCGGAGACGGTCGGCGCGCCCGCGGCGACCGGGACCGGAGGGCAGGCAGTGGCAACGGAAGGAGGCGTCCGGTGAGCTTCACCGTCCGCACCGTCGACGCACCGCGGGTGACCCAGCCCGACTGCGACCTGACCGCCGACCTCGGCGGGCTGTCGCTGCCCAACCCGGTGCTGACCGCGTCCGGCTGCGCCGCCTCCGGCCGCGAGCTGCACCAGTTCTTCGACGTCGCGGGGCTCGGAGCCGTCGTCACCAAGTCGATCATGCTGGCGGCCCGCTCGGGGCGGTCGACGCCGCGGATGGCCGAGACCCCGAGCGGCATGCTCAACTCGATCGGCCTGCAAGGTCCCGGCATCGACCACTTCCTGGAGCACGACCTGCCCTGGCTGCACGAGCACGGGGCGCGCGCGGTGGTGTCGATCGCCGGCGGCAGCGTCGAGGAGTTCGCCGAGCTGGCCCGCCGGCTGCGCGGCGCTCCCGGGCTGGCGGCCCTCGAGGTCAACATCTCCTGCCCCAACGTCGCCGACCGGGGCCTGGTCTTCGCCTGCAGCCCGACCGCCTCGGCCGACGTGGTCGGCGCGGTCCGGCGACACACCGCCCCGTCGGTCCCGGTCTTCGCCAAGCTCTCGCCGGACGTCACCGACATCGTCGACATCGCCCGGGCGTGCGTCGACGCCGGCGCCGACGGGCTGTCCCTGATCAACACGCTGCTCGGCATGGCGCTCGACCTCGACACGATGCGGCCGGTCCTCGGCGGGGTCACCGGAGGTCTGTCCGGCCCGGCTGTCAAGCCGGTCGCCGTGCGGTGCGTCTGGCAGGTCCACGCGGCCCTCCCGCACGTACCCCTGATCGGCATGGGCGGGCTCCGCTCCGGCCTCGACGCCCTCGAGATGGTCCTTGCCGGTGCGTCGGCCGTGTCGGTCGGCACCGCCGTGTTCGGCGACCCCGGCGCCCCGATGCGCGTCCTGCGCGAGCTCGCCCGGGGCCTGACCGACCGCGGCTTCAGCAGCCTGCGCGACGCCGTGGGGTACGCCCACCGGCCGCCGGAGGCGTCGTGACCACCGCCCCGGTCGCCCTCGCCCCGGTCGCCGTCGCCCTGGATGCGCCCGACCTCGAGACCGCCGTCGGCTGGGCGACTGCCGCCGGCCCGCACGTGAGCACCGTCAAGGTCGGCCTGCAGCTCTACCTCCGGCACGGCCGGGAGGCCGTCCTGGCCTGCCGCGAGGCGAGCGGCGGGCGCGACGTCTTCCTCGATCTCAAGCTGCACGACATCCCCAACACGGTGGCCGGCGCGGCCCGGTCGGTCGCCGACCTGGCGCCGGCCTACCTGACCGTCCACGCGAGCGGCGGGGCCGACATGGTGCGCGCCGCCGCCGAGGCGCTGCCCGCGACGATCGTCGCCGGCGTCACCGTCCTCACCTCGATGTCCGCCGAGCAGCTGGCCGCGGTCGGCTTCGCCGGCTCGCCGCTGGACACCGTCCGGCGTCTCGCCGTGCTCGCCGTCTCGGGCGGCGCGCGGGCGCTGGTGTGCTCCCCGCTGGAGGTGGCGGCGGTACGCCGCGAGGTCGGTCCCGGCGTGCGGCTGATCACGCCGGGCGTACGCCCCTCGGCCGGTGGGGCGGGCGGCACCGGGGACGACCAGGCCAGGGTGGCCACCGCCGAGCAGGCGCTCGCGGACGGGGCCGACCTGCTGGTCGTCGGCCGGCCGGTCACCGGAGCAGGCGACCTGACCCAGGTGGCAGCCGCGGCCCGCGACCTCGCGGCGGTGCTGGCCGCCTGAGCGCCGCTCAGTCGCGAGGGCCGTCGGCCGCGAGCTCGATGGCACGGGCAGCCCGGTCGGCCGCCGCCGTCTCGGTCGCGTGCAGCTTGGCCAGCAGCTGGAAACCGCCCCACATCTCGTCGTCGCCGGTGCGGCCCGCTCGGTGACCGCCATCGTGCCGATGCGGGCCTACACCAGGTCGGCGCGGGCGACGTCGCGGGCGATCGCCGGGTCGAGCAGGGAAGTCGGGTCGCCGGACGACGTCGAGGCCGTCGCTGACCCGGACTCGGCGTGCGCCGTGTCCCTCCCTCTGTACGCGCGAACCGACCGGACGTCCGGGGCCGTAGGTCGGACGACCGGTGGAGGTCGGTGGTCCGACGTTCGTACCGAGTCCGGCGCCGACGCGCCGCAGACCCGCGCCGAGTGCCCGACCCGCATTGCCCAGTGCGCGGCTGTGTCGCTAGGTTCCTGACCTGTACGCGCTTGGCCTGGACCATCTGTCTGCACGCACTGACGCCGAGGTGACTGCACGTGGCACTGCCCCCGCTGACCCCTGAGCAGAGGGCGGCAGCCCTCGAGAAGGCTGCGATCGCCCGACGCGAGCGGGCCGCGGTGAAGAACCGGCTCAAGCACTCGGGTGCCTCGCTGATCGAGGTGCTCAAGGAGGGCAGCCGCGAGGGCGGCAACGACATCGTCGGGAAGATGAAGGTTGCCTCGGTCCTCGAGTCGCTGCCAGGCGTGGGCAAGGTGCGCGCCCGCAAGATCATGGAGGAGATCGGCATCTCCGAGAGCCGTCGGGTCCGCGGGTTGGGCGCCCAGCAGATGGCGGCCCTGGAGCGGGAGTTCGGCGGCAGCGCCTGAGCACGCCCGCCGCTCACGGCGCGACGGATGACGAAGCGCCGGACGAGCGGGCTCGGCTGGTCGTCCTCTCGGGGCCGTCGGGCGTCGGCAAGAGCACGGTCGTGCGCGAGCTGCGGACCCACCACCCGCAGCTGTGGGTGTCCGTGTCGGCGACCACGCGGTTCCCCCGGCCCGGCGAGGTCGACGGCGTGCACTACCGCTTCGTGAGCCGCGAGCGGTTCGACGAGCTGGTCGCCGAGGACGGCTTCCTGGAGTGGGCGGAGTTCGCCGGCAACCGCTACGGCACGCCGCGGGCCCCGGTCGACGACCACCTGGTCGCCGGGCACCCGGTCCTGCTCGAGATCGACCTGCAGGGAGCCCGCCAGGTGCGGTGCGCGATGCCCGACGCCCGGCTGGTGTTCCTGACCCCGCCCAGCTGGGACGAGCTGGTGCGCCGGCTCACCGGCCGGGGCACCGAGCCGCCCGACGTCGTCGAGCGACGGCTCGCGGTCGCCCGGGAGGAGCTGGCCGCCGAGGGGGAGTTCGACCTGACGATGGTCAACACGAGCGTGCCGGACGTGGTCGCCCGCCTGTTAGCCTTGACGGGTACCGCGTGACGTACGCACGTGGTCCTGACCTGCAACCTCTGCCACCACGACCACCACTGACCACCACTGACGTCAGTTCTCCAACCGGAAGGCCCACCTGTGTCCGGGACCGTTGCCGCGCCTGAGGGCATCACCAACCCCCCGATCGACGAGCTGCTCGCCGCGACCGACTCGAAGTACAGCCTGGTCATCTACGCCGCGAAGCGCGCCCGCCAGATCAACGCCTACTACTCCCAGCTGGGCGAGGGCCTGCTCGAGTACGTCGGACCGCTGGTCGAGACCCACGTCCACGAGAAGCCGCTGTCCATCGCGATGCGCGAGATCAACTCCGGCATGCTGACCGTGGAGAAGGTCGACACCGAGTCCGAGGTCTGACCGGGCGGCCGTCGTGGCGCACCACCCGCCGGACGTCCCTCCGGCGCCCGCCGGCGAGGGGGTCGGAGTTGTCCTCGGCGTCGGGGGCGGCATCGCGGCTTACAAGGTCGCCCACCTGCTGCGGCTGCTGACCGAGAGCGGGCACGACGTCCGCGTCGTCCCGACCGCCGCCGCCCTCGAGTTCGTGGGGGCGCCGACCTGGGCCGCCCTGTCAGGGCATCCCGTCACGGCCAGCGTGTGGGACGACGTCGAGCAGGTGCCGCACGTGCGGATCGGGCGCGCGGCCGAGCTGGTCGTCGTGGCCCCGGCGACCGCCGACCTGCTGGCCAAGGCGGCCCACGGCCTCGCCGACGACCTGCTCAGCACGACGCTGCTCACCGCCACCTGCCCGGTGCTGATGGCCCCGGCCATGCACACCGAGATGTGGCAGCACCCGGCCACCCGGGCCAACGTCGAGACCCTGCGAGACCGAGGCGTGCACGTCCTGGAGCCCGCCTCCGGACGGTTGACCGGCGCCGACACCGGCCCGGGCCGGCTGCCGGAGCCCGAGGAGATCTTCGCCGCCGCGACCGGGCTGCTCGGATCGGCGACCAGGTCCGCCGGCCACCGCGACCTGGCCGGGCGGCGGCTCGTCGTCAGCGCCGGCGGGACCCGCGAGCACCTCGACCCGGTGCGCTTCCTGGGCAACCGGTCCAGCGGCCGACAGGGTTACGCCCTCGCTCACACCGCCGCCGCCCGCGGCGCCGAGGTGGTGCTGGTCGCGGCCAACACCGCGCTCCCCCAGCCGCAGGGCGTGACCGTGGTGCCGGTCGGGTCGGCCGAGGAGCTGCGCGACGTGGTGCTGGCGACGGCGGCCGAGGCCGACGCGGTGGTCATGGCCGCGGCCGTGGCCGACTTCCGGCCCCGAGACACCTCGACCACCAAGCTCAAGAAGGGTGCCGGCGAGCCCACCGAGATCGCGCTGGTCCGCAACCCGGACGTGCTCGCGGAGCTGGCCGCGGCGCCCCGCCGGCGCGCCGGCCAGGTGGTCGTCGGCTTCGCGGCCGAGACCGGCGACGCGGAGGGTGACGTCCTGGCGCACGGCCGCGCCAAGCTGGCCCGCAAGGGCTGCGACCTGCTCGTGGTCAACGAGGTGGGCGCGGCCGGGCACCCGACCGGGTTCGAGGGCAGGCAGAACGCCGCGGTGGTGCTCGGGTCGGACGGCAGCGAGACCCCGGTGCCCCTCGGCAGCAAGGAGGCGCTGGCCGAGGTCGTGTGGGACCTGGTGGCGGCCCGGTGGGGCAGCGCGGCGTCCCAGCGACGACGTACGACCGGCTCGTGACGCCGGACCGCTAGACTCGTGCGGCCGCCCCGGCCCCTGCGCCGGCGCCGCCGACCGGCAGTCGACCCCCCGTAGGAGCACCGTGTCCCGCCGCCTCTTCACGTCCGAGTCCGTCACCGAGGGCCACCCGGACAAGATCGCCGACCAGATCAGCGACTCGATCCTGGACGCGCTGCTCGCCGACGACCCGAGCAGTCGGGTCGCTGTCGAGACCCTGATCACGACCGGCCAGGTGCACGTGGCGGGCGAGGTGACCACCTCGACCTACGCCGACATCCCGGCGATCGTGCGAGAGCGGGTGCTCGACATCGGCTACGACTCGTCGGCCAAGGGCTTCGACGGCTACTCGTGCGGCGTGTCGGTGTCGATCGGCGGCCAGTCGCAGGACATCGCCCAGGGCGTCGACGACGCCTACGAACACCGAACGGGCGACCACAACCATCACATCTCGGATGACCCGCTGGACCGGCAGGGCGCGGGCGACCAGGGCCTGATGTTCGGCTACGCGTGCGACGACACCCCCGAGCTGATGCCGCTGCCGATCTGGCTTGCCCACCGGCTGGCCCAGCAGCTGGCGAGCGTCCGCAAGGACGGGGCGGTGCCCTACCTGCGCCCCGACGGCAAGACCCAGGTCACCATCGAGTACGACGGGGACCGCGCGGCCCGGCTCGACACCGTGGTCGTGTCCAGCCAGCACGCGTCGGACATCGCCCTCGAGTCGATGCTCGAGCCGGACATCGCCGAGCAGGTCGTCAAGCCGGTGCTCGACGGCGTGGACATCGACTCGGCCGGCTACCTCCTGCTGGTCAACCCGACCGGCCGGTTCGAGATCGGTGGCCCGATGGGCGACGCCGGCCTTACCGGGCGCAAGATCATCGTCGACACCTACGGCGGCATGGCCCGCCACGGCGGCGGCGCCTTCTCCGGCAAGGACCCGTCCAAGGTCGACCGCTCGGCCGCCTACGCGATGCGCTGGGTCGCCAAGAACGTCGTGGCCGCCGGGCTGGCCCGCCGCTGCGAGGTGCAGGTCGCCTACGCGATCGGCAAGGCGCACCCGGTCGGGCTCTTCGTGGAGACGTTCGGGACCGAGACCGTGCCGGTGGACCGGATCCAGAACGCCGTCACCGAGGTCTTCGACCTGCGCCCGGCCGCGATCATCCGCGACCTCGACCTGCTGCGGCCGATCTACCGCCAGACGGCGGCCTACGGCCACTTCGGCCGCGAGCTGCCCGACTTCACCTGGGAGCGCGCCGACCGGGTCGACGACCTGATGTCGGCGGCCAAGGCCTGACGCCCCGGCCACGCTGCTCTTGCGGAATTGATCACGCCAGCGTGATCGATGCACCCGAACCGAGGCGAATTCGCCGCGGTCCTGGTGCATCTGCCGCGGTCCAGCCGGTGTCCAGGGCGGCTGATGGGATGGGTCCGTGACGGGCGATCCGGCTGAGGCCGACCACGGTGCCGCGGGGGAGCAGCTCGCCCTGATGCGCTCGACCGCCCGGCGGGCCCGGGCCCGACCGCCGAAGCCACCCATCGAGGCGGCAGCCGTGCTCCCGGTGGCCCGGGTGGCCGTCGACGTCCCGCTGCCGCACCTGGACCGGCCGTTCGACTACCTCGTGCCGGCCGAGCAGGCCGAGTCGGCCCGGCCGGGGTGCCGGGTCCGCGTGCGGTTCGCCGGCCGGCTGGTCGACGGCTTCCTGCTCGAGCGGGTCGACACCTCGGAGCACCCAGGCAGGCTGGGCCCGGTGCACAAGGTGGTCTCGCCCGAGCCGGTGCTCAGCTCCGAGATCGCCCGGCTGGCCCGCGAGGTGGCCGACCACTACGCCGGGTCGATGGCCGACGTGCTGCGGCTCGCCGTCCCGCCGCGGCACGCGAGGGCCGAGGCGCAGGAGTCGGCCCCCGCGGCGACCGGTCACGCACGTCCGGACCCGGGGCCCTGGGCCCGCTATCCCCGCGGGCCGGCGCTGCTGGACGCGGTGCACGCGGGTGGCGCCCCCCGCGCCGTCTGGTCGGCGCTGCCCGACGCCACCTGGCCGGACGAGATCGCATCGCTGGTCGCCACTGTCGTCGCCGGGGGCCGCGGTGCGCTGGTCGTCGTCCCCGACCACCGCGACGTCGACCGGGTCGCCGTCGCGGTCGGCCAGGTGCTGGGTCCCGGGGCGGCGACGGTGCTGACCGCCGACGCCGGCCCGTCGACCCGCTACGCGAGGTGGCTGACGGTCCGCCGCGGCCATTCCCGGGTGGTGGTCGGCACCCGGGCCGCCATGTTCGCGCCGGTCCGCGACCTGGGCCTGGCGGTGGTCTGGGACGACGGCGACGACCTGCACGACGAGCCGCGCGCGCCGTACCCGCAGGTGCGCACCGTGCTCGCGATGCGTTCCCGGCTGGAGGGCGCCGCCCTGGTGGTGGGCGGCTTCACCCGCACGGCGGAGGCGGCGTCGCTCGTCCGGTCCGGCTGGGCCGAGGACGTCTCGGCCACCCGCGACACGGTGCGACGGGTGGCACCGTCCGTGCGCGGGATCAGCGACGAGGTGGATCCGCGCGACCCGACCGGCCGGGCGGCAAGATTGCCGACCCTGGCCTGGCGGACCGCGGCGCAGGCGCTCCAGCACGGGCCGGTCCTCGTGCAGGTGCCGAGAGCGGGGTACGTCCCTGGACTGGCCTGCGCCACCTGTCGCGCACCGGCCCGGTGCGCTGTCTGCGCCGGCCGCCTCGGCTCCGGGGCCGCCGGCTCCACCCCGGCCTGCCGGTGGTGCGGCGTCGTCGCCACGGCCTGGTCCTGCCCGGCGTGCTCCGGCACCCGGCTGCGGGCGACGTCGGTCGGCTCCGGACGTACCGCGGAGGAGCTGGGCCGCGCGTTCCCCCGAACGCCCGTGCGCACCTCGAGCGCCGGTGGCGTGCTGACCATCGTGGGACCGGAACCCGCGCTGGTCGTGGCGACCCCCGGAGCCGAGCCGGTCGCGGAGACCGGTTACGCCGCAGCGCTGCTGCTCGACGGGTGGGCGCTGCTGCACCGGCCCGACCTGCGTGCCGCCGAGGAGGCGCTGCGCCGGTGGGCGGGCGCGGCCGCCCTGGTCCGTCCCGGGCCTGACGGCGGCCGAGTGGTCGTCGTCGCCGAGTCGACTGCCCCCGCCGTGCAGGCGCTGGTGCGGTGGGACCCGGTGACCTTCGCCGACCGTGAGCTCGCCGACCGGGCTGCGCTGCGGCTGCCGCCGGAGGCCCTCATGGTGTCCCTCACCGGCGAGCCGGCCGCCCTGCAGGCGCTGGTCGCCGCCTCGGCGCTGCCCGACGGGGCCGACGTGCTGGGGCCGGTGCCGGCCGCCGAGGCCGGGCAGGAGAGGCTGCTCGTCCGCGCCCCGCGCAGCCTCGGTCGGCAGGTGGTCGCCGTCCTGCGGGCCGGTGCGGGCGTGCGCAGCGCCCACAAGGACGCGGGCAGCGTGCGCATCCAGGTGGACCCGAGGGAGGTGGCGTGAGCGCACGGCAGGCCGACGCGGTGGTCTTCGACCTCGGCGGGGTCCTCGTCGACTGGGATCCCCGGCGGCTCTACCGGACCCTGCTCGGCTCGGACGAGGAGATCGAGGAGTTCTTCGACGAGGTCGACTTCGTCGCCTGGAACCACGCCCTCGACGCTGGAGAGCGCACCTGGGCCGAGGCGGTGGCCGACCACGGGGCACGGTTCCCGCACCGGCGGGAGCTGCTCGCCGCCTACCCGGATCGCTTCTCGGAGACCCTCGGCGGGGTGATCGACGGGACCGTCCGGCTGGTCGAGGAGCTGCACGGCGCTGGCGTCCGGCTGCTCGCCCTGACCAACTGGTCGGCCGAGCTGTTCCCGCACGCCCGCGAGCGCTTCGCCTTCCTGCGGCTGTTCGAGGCGGTCGTCGTGTCGGGCGAGGAGCGGCTGGCCAAGCCGGACCCGCGGCTCTACGACCTGCTGCTGTCGCGGCACGGCCTCGACCCGGCCGGCACGGTCTTCGTCGACGACCGCGAGGTCAACGTCGAGGCGGCCCGGGCTGCGGGGATGATCGGGGTGGTCTTCACCGACCCAGACCAGCTGCGGCGTGACCTCGCCCGCGCGGGTGTGTCGGGGCTGCGGCGCACCGGCTGAGCGGCGCAGTGCGTACGCCGCGCCGGCTCAGCGGCGCAGTGCGTACGCCGCGCCGGCCGGTCAGCCGCGCCGTCGCCGGATGAGGCTCACTCCGTCGCGGACGGTCAGCATCACCACCTCGACCCGATCGTCGGCGACCACGTGGTCGTTGAACGCGCGCAGGGCGCGAGTGCTGTCGTCCTCGTCGTCGGTCGGTGGGTCGACCAGTCGACCGCTCCACAGCACGTTGTCCGCGAGGATCACCCCGTCCGGCGCCAGCTTGGGCAGGACGGCCTCGTAGTAGGCCAGGTAGCCCGGCTTGTCGGCGTCGATGAAGACCAGGTCGAACGGGCCGTCCAAGGTCTGGACGGTCTCGATGGCCGGGCCGACCCGGATCTCGATCCGGTCGGCGTAGGGGCTCGCCGCGATGTGCTCGCGGGCGATCGCGACGTGCTCCTCACTGATGTCGCAGGTGACGATGTGCCCACCCGGCGGCAGCGCCTCGGCCATCGACAGCGCGCTGTAGCCGGTGAAGGTGCCGATCTCGAGCACCCGGCCCGGCTGCAGCATCGCCACGACCGCCGCGAGGAACCGACCCTCCAGCGTCCCCACCATCATCCCGGGCGCGGTGGTGCGCGCCCGGGTGTTCTCGGCAACGGTGGCGAACCACGCCGGCTCCCGGCTGGTGTGCTCGACGGCGTACTGCTCGACTCTGGGGTCGGCGATGTCGATGTCGGTCATCGGTGGCTACCTCGCGACCGCCCCCGGCACCCGGACATCGACCCAGACCTCGCGGTGGTCCGACGTCGGGACGGGGAACCCCGGGCCCGTGAGGTAGAAGTACGGCTGCTCGTCGGTGGGCCAGAAGATGCCGCCGCCGACGATCCGGAGGTTCTTGCTGGGCAGGACGTAGTCGGCCCGCAGGTTGCCGGGCCCGCTGCACGGCGGCGCCACCGCGGTGTCGCAGAAGTCGGCCGTGTCCTGCGCGGGGTCGGAGCGGTGCGTGAGGTTGAGCGCGTCCTGCGTCTCGGCCGCCCAGGGGCCGCCGTCGCTGGTCGGCGCCTGGTTGGCGTTGACCCGCGGGTCGTCCAGCAGCTGCTGGGTGCTGCCGGGCACGCTGTCCCCGTCGAGGGGGTCCGAGTTCAGGTCACCGGCGATGACGAAGCTCGCCCCGGGTGTGAGCCCGCCCCTTTCGCCCTCGTCGTCGTAGATGTAGCCCGAGTGCGAGGGGCGGACGTAGTCGGCCCAGAACCGGATCTCGTCGTGGTTGCGGGTGCCGTTGCGGTCCTCCGGCCCGTCGAACACCGGCGGGGTCGGGTGGCTGACCAGGAAGTGGACCGTGCGACCGGCCACGTCCAGCGGCACGTCCCAGTGGCTCTTCGACGACAGGCGGAAGACATCGAGCTCGGCGGGGGAGTACCAGTCGGCCGGGGCCGCGGTGGCCGGGTCGTCCGGCAGCATCGCGCCGGGCATGTCCTTCCACAGGAACGTCTGGAAGGTGCGGACGGCCTCGGTGCGGATCGGGTACCTGGAGTAGACCGCCATGCCGTACTGGCCGGGGTAGACGCCGAAGCCGAACGAGTCGTCGCCGTAGGCGTTGTCACCCGGCGTGGTGTCGGTGACGCCGTTGTTGTTGAGGTCGAAGCCGGACGAGATGCCGGTGTTGCTCGGCGCGCTGTAGCGGTAGGGATAGCTGATCGGCACCGACCCGTGGTGCGGCACGGACAGGTAGTTGTCCGGGAACAACCGCAGCGCGGTCCCGGCGGCGTCGTAGT
>Ga0126307_10002078_pt1 | contig 13442 bp, 16 predicted proteins | sample Plot28_FD_89955 | JGI IMG/M metagenome (GOLD analysis project Ga0126307, IMG submission 89955) | Serpentine soil microbial communities from UC McLaughlin Reserve, CA, USA - Plot28 | ecosystem: Environmental > Terrestrial > Soil > Grasslands | place: USA: UC McLaughlin Reserve, Lake County...
CCGCGCTTACTTCGGCGCGTTCTTGCTGTCGTAGAGCGCGTCAACCTCCGCGGCGAAGTGGTCGAGGCAGACGTTTCTCTTCAGTTTCAACGTTGGGGTTATCTCGCCTTCTTCGGCTGTGAACTCGCGCGGGAGGATGACGAACTTCTTGATTTGCTCGAACCGCGAGCGTTCGCGGTTGACGGTGTCGACGATCGCTTGCACGCGCGCTCGGCGTTGCTCGTCGGTGTGGGCAGCGGTCGCTTCCTCGTCGAGCGTGAGGAGTGCGGCGACGAACGGGCGACGGTCGCCGACGACGAGCGCCTGGGAGATCTCGCGGAACGTCTTCAGCTCGTTCTCGAGATTCTGCGGGGCGACGTTCTTGCCGCCGGCGGTAACCAGGATGTCCTTCTTTCGGTCGGTGATCGTCACGAATCCGTCGTCGTCGATCGTGGCGATGTCGCCGGAGCGGAGCCAGCCGTCCGCCGTCAGCACCTCCCGCGTCGCCTCGTCGTCCTTGAGATAGCCGCGGAACACGGTCGGGCTTCGGATCAGGAGCTCGCCGTCGTCGGCCAGTCGCAGATCGACGTTCGGTAGCGCGGGGCCGACGGTGCCTAAACGGAAGCGGGTCGGTCGATTGACCGTGGCCGCGGTCGTGCACTCCGTCAGCCCGTACCCCTCGAGGATCAAGACGTCCAGCGCGTGGAAGAAGCGGATCACCTCGGGCGCCAGCGGCGCCGCGCCCGAGATGCAGAGCCTGATCCGGCCGCCGAGGCGCTCGCGCACCTTCGCGTACACGAGCCTCGAGGCGATGCGGTGCTGGAGCGCTAGCCCGCGCAGGATCGGCTCGCCCCGCTGGACGCGGTCGCTGACCGCATAGCCGACGCGCAGCGCCCACTGAATCAGGCGGCGCTTGATGCCCGTCTCCTCATCGAACTTCGCAGTGACCGCCGCGTGCACCTTCTCGTACACGCGCGGCACGCTCGGGAGGACCGTCGGTCGCACCTCGAGGAGCGCGTCGGCCGCACGCAGCGGGTCGCGGAGGAACGCGAGCGTGAACCCTTGGTGCGGCCCGAGCAGGTGCATCAGCCGCCCGAAGTTGTGCGCCAGCGGCAGGTACATCAGCATGGTGTCGCCCTGGAGGACGAAGTCGTCGAGCCCGCGGACGACGTCGGCCATGTCGTAGTAGTTGCGGTGCGTGATCACGCAGCCCTTCGGCGGGCCAGTCGTACCCGACGTGTAGATGTAGGTGAAGACGTCCTCCTCGCCGACGCCTCTTGCTGCGTCGGCGAGCGCGTCAGGATGAGCCTGTGCGTGCTCGCGGCCGCGCGCGCGGAGGTCGTCGAGGTCCGCGAACGTGAGCATGTGCGCGAGCGCGAGCGGCGCCACCTTCGCCGCCTGCTCCTCGTCCTCGCACAGCGCGCCGACCGCCTCTGAATGCTCGACCACGTACTGCGCGTCCCTGGCCGAGTTGTTCATGTAGACGCCGACGCCGATCGCGCCGATCGACGCGAGCGCCAAATCGAACTGCACCCACTCGAGGGACGTGTTGCCGAGGATTGCGAAGGCGTCGCCCTTGCGCACCCCGAGTGCGAGAAGGCCGTGCGCGAGCTGCTCGACGGCGTGCTCGGCGTCCTCCCACGACACCGGCTCCCAATGACCGTCGCGCTCGGCGAGATACGGAACGGGCGCCGTCCGCGCCGCCACGGCGTCCTGCCATAGCCGCGCCACCGTTCGTCGACGGGAGACCGGCTCCTCCGCTGCGCGCTCGGTGTCGGCGGCCCCGGCCCGTGCCACGCTGCAAGCGTAGTTGCAGGAGGAGGGTCGCGAAGGGCGAATCCTGCCGGTCCCTCTACACTTCACGAAGGGCCCCAATGCGGACGATCTGGAACGGCTCACTCAGCTTCGGCCTGGTCAACATTCCGGTCGGCCTTGCGCTCGCGACGGCGCCGAAGGCGCGGCAGTCGGACGTCTCGTTCCGCACCCTCCACAGGGAGTGCAAGACGCCGATTCGCCAGAAGCGCTGGTGCCCGACGCACGACCGCGAGGTCGGCCCGGACGAGATCGTCAAGGGCTGGGAGGTCGCGAAGGGAGAGTTCGTCGTCATCGAGGACGCCGACCTGGAGGCGATCCAGCAGGCCGACGATTCACGCGCGATCGAGATCACCGCGTTCGTCCCGATCGACCAGGTCGACCCTGTGTACTTCGACCGGACGTACTACCTCGCGCCGGCAGGCGCTGCCGCGGCGCGCCGTCCGTACGTGTTGCTGCTCGAGGCGATGAAGGAGACGCAGACAGCGGCGGTCGGCCGGTTCGTGCTCCGCGGTAGCGAGACCTTCGGCCTCATCCGTCCGCGAGGCGACGCACTCGCGCTCGAGACGCTGTTTCTCGCCGAGGACGTTCGGTCGCAGGTCGAGATCGAGGAGGCGGTCGGGGAAACGGGGGTCAAAGACGCCGAGCTCGAGCTCGCCCGCCAGGTGATCGACACCCTCGCTGCGGAGTTCGATCCCGGCGTGCTCGAGAGCCAGTACCGCCAGGACCTGCGCGCCATGCTCGAGGCCAAGCTCGCCGGCGAGGAGATCTCGAAGCCGGAGCCGCTTCCCGAGACGCCGGTCGTCGACCTGATGGAAGCGCTACGGCGGTCGGTGGCCGCGGCCGGAAAGGGCAAGGACAAGGCGCCCGCCAAGGCCGCCCGGCGCCCGGCGAAGGCAGCCGCGGGGTCGCGTAAGCGCTGACCGGCACAAGCCGCCCGCGACCTGCGGACGGCGTTGCAAGGACGTGTCCTAGTTCTTGGCCGGTGAGTTGATTGCCGCGAGTTGGGCCGCGAACAGCGTCTTGTCGATCTTTCCCTGGTAAATCGGCACACCCTCTTCGACACAGACGCGGATCACTTCCTGCCGGTCGATTCCGAGCTCCTTCGAGAGCTCCTCGGGCGTTAGGTGGTTCGCCATCTCGCTCCTTTCGTGGTCCGAAAAAAAGCCCGTCCGGCTGTCGCCGAGCGGGCTACTCGCGCTCTCGCTTGTCGGGGTTGTGATTCACAGCTCTGCGCTCCCCGGCTGACTCATCTTCGAATCAGGATAGTGCGCGAGCATGACGTACGCAACGCCGACGTTCCTGCCGGGACTGGTCGAGCGCTGGGCCGGCGTGAGGGGTGTTCGGCTGCGCTGGTTCGAGGGCGGCGAAGGGCCGACGGTGGTGCTACTGCACGGCTTCGGCGGGGCCGCGTCGAACTGGACGCTCGTTGCGCCGCGCCTCCTCCCGGGTCACCGCGTCCTCGTCCCAGACCTCCCAGGCCACGGCGGCTCGAGCGCGCTGGCAGCGCCGCCCGACACACTCGACCCGTTCGCGGACCGCGTCGCGGCGCTTCTCGAAGCGGACGAAGCGCCGGTGCTTGCCGTCGGCCACTCGATGGGCGGCGTCGTCGCGTTTCGCCTCGCGATCCGACATCCACAGCTCGTTCGCGGTCTGCTCCTCGCCGGCTGCGCTGGGATCGTCTCGACGACGCGCCGGTCGCAGCGGCTGCTGACGCTGGCAGCGCTGCTCGGCCCCGGTCGGCGCATCTCGCGCTGGCGACGCGCCGTCGCGCAAAGCGCGTGGCTGAGAAGCGTCGTGTTCGGCAAGGTCTCCGCGGCCGATCCGCGCGCACTGCCGCCCGCCGCAGTGAACGGCTTCCTTGCCGGCTCGGCGCTCTACAGCGACATTCGCAGCGCAGGCCGCGCGCTCGTGCGGACCGACCCGCGACTCGACCTCGAGCGCGTCCGCTGCCCGGCGCTCGTCCTGCACGGGGCGCGCGACTTTCAGGTGCCGCTCGCGGACGCGTTCGAGTACGCACGCCGTCTGCGTGCGCCGCTTCGGATCGTTGCCGACAGCGGGCACCTCCTGATCGGCGAGCGACCTTTTGCTGTGCTCGATTCGATCGCGGCGCTCGAGGCTCGCGTGGGCGCCTAAACAGGATTCGGGAGGTCGACGAACTCGTGCTCGATCGCGAACTCCTCGCTCAGCCGGGCGGCGAGCGCCTGCACTCCGAGCGTCTCCGACGCGTAGTGGCCGCCGGCGAGGAAGTGGATGCCAAGCTCGCGCGCCGTCTGGAGGGCCGGCTCCTCTGGCTCGCCGGTGACGAATGCGTCGTAGCCTTCGTGCGCCGCCTGAATGAGGCGGTCGCCGCCCCCTCCGGTGACGATCGCCACGCGCTCGATCCGCTCCGGGCCGTGCGCGAAGATGAGCGGCTCGCGCGACGTCGCCTCGCGGAGTCGACGTGCCAGCTCCGCGATCGACACGGGCTCGTCGAACCGCGCCCCCGCACCGATCTCGACGAACGGCTGCTCGCGCCGCGCGCGGAGCTTCTGCCCGAGCAGCGCGTTGTTGCCAAGCTCCGGATGCGCGTCGAGCGCCAGGTGGTACGCGACGAGCGACAAGTCGGCGCGGAACAACGCGTCGAGGCGCCCGCGCAGTCGCCGATCGACGACGAGCGGCTCGTTTCGCCAGAAGAGGCCGTGGTGGACGAGCACGAGCTGCGCGTTCAGCGAGCCAGCGCGCTCGAAGAGCTCGCGTGAGGACGACACCGCGCACACGAGCTTCGCGACCTCCTCGCCGCCGACCACCTGCAGCCCCGGCGGCGCGTACTCAGGAAAGGCCGCAACGTCGAGCAGCTCGTTCGCGAACCTGACGATCTCGTCGCGGCGCGCCACTGCGCGATCCTACGCAGCGAACGGCACCTCCTCTCTGCTCGCGGGTGAAGAGAGGAACTGGACGCCTTTCGCGACGACCTCGATCGCGCTCCGGCGTTTGCCATCCTCTTCCCAGGACCGACTGCGGATGCGCCCGTCGAGCGCGATCTGCCGCCCCTTCACGAGGTACTGCGCACACAGCTCCGCCTGTCGATCCCACGTCGTGATCCGGACGAAGTCGGCACCCGCGTCCTTGCCCGGCCGGTCGACCGCGAGCACGAAGGTGGCGACCTTCTTCTCCGCCGACAGCTCCTTGAGCTCGACGTCGGACGCCAGGTTTCCGACGAGCGAGACCACGTTCATCCAGACCGCCTCCTCCGTTGTCTTTTCAGGCAACGTAGCAGGACGAACGTGCTGAACTGCAACAACTGTGTGCCGAAATCGAAAGAGCGGCCGTGACACGGCCGCTCTTGCACTCGATCGGGGTGCCCAGATTTGAACTGGGGACCTCTCCGACCCGAACGGAGCGCGCTACCAGGCTGCGCCACACCCCGAGCGCGTACAGGGTAGCCGTTCCGGTTGAACGCGGCCCGCTACTCGACCTGGCGCAGCCATGGGCGTGTCATCGTGACCGCGATCATCGCGGCCGAGACGAGTGCGCCGCCGGCGATGATCGTGCCCGCGGAAGCGAGCCCCGCGACGGCTGCGGCGAACGCTAGGCCGACGGGCATCAAGCCGAACGAGCCGAAGAAGTCGAGGCTGACGACACGCGCGAGCATGTTCTCGGGCACGAGCTCCTGGAGCATCGTCTCCCACATCGCGACGCCGAACCCGACGCAGAAGCCGCGCACCGCGCCCGCGCCCAGCGCGAGTCCGAACCACGGAGCGAGCGCCATCAGCACGATCGCGAGGCTGTTCACCAGCCAGAAGGTGTAGTTGACGACTCCGCGGCGTCGGCGCGGCGTGAACTGTCCGAACGCAAGCGTGCCGACGACGGTTCCGGCGCCGAACGCAGTCGTGAGCAGCCCGTAGGCGCCGATGCCACGATCGAAATGCTCTCGCACGAGCTCCGGCATCAGCACCTGCTGCGGCGCGAGCTGGAGCATCAGGATGACGGCGAACAGCGTGATCGTCACCCAGAGCCACGGCACGCCGGCGACGTAGCGGACGCCCGCTGCGATCTCCCGAAAAGCGCCAACCTTCTCCTCCGCGACGATTTCCCGAGGTCGCGCGAGCGAGAGAAAGGCGGCCGACACAACGAAGGACGCCGCGTCGAGCGCAAAGACCGTTGCCGACCCGACCGCGCCGTACAGCAACGCGGCGAGCGACGGGCCGATCAGGATCGAGCCCCAACGCGCGACGCCGATCAGGCTGTTCGCCGAGGGCAGCGACGCCTGCTCCACGACAAGCGGAACGATTCCGCCGAACGCCGGGAAGAAGAACCCGTCCGCCAGACCGGCGAGGAACGCCAGCACCAACAGCGCGCCGAACGACAGGTGGCCCGTGGCGTCGAAGACTGCAAGCGCGCCGATCACGACCAGCCGCGCGAAGTCCGACGCGATCATCATCGAACGCCGCGGCAGCCGGTCCGCAAGCGCGCCGCCGATCAGGAGTGTCGCGAGGAGGCCGACCGCCTGCGCAAGGAAGACGATCCCGAGCTTCGACGAGCCGACGAGGGTGAAAGCCCGCCAGCCGAGGGCGGTGAAGAACGCCGCGTCCCCGATCAGTGAGATTGCCTGGCCGATCCAGAGGAGGCGGAAGTTGCGGTGCCGGAACGCGTCGAACACCCGCACGCGCGAGAACGGCGCAGCAGTCTCTACTTCCACGCGCCAACGCTATCGTCCGTCCGTGCACGCTCCGCCGGACGTTCAGGCGTGGCGGGAGCGGCTGCCGCGGCTCGTGGACGAATGCGTGGAGCAGTGGTCGCTCGCGCTGGGGGAGCCCTACGCCGAGGGCGCCGGCGGCTTCACCGCGCCGGCCGAGCTCGCCGACGCGACACCGGTCGTGCTGAAGGTGGGGCTCCCGCATCGGGAGAGCGAGCACGAGGCGGACGCGCTCGAGGCGTGGGACGGCGACGGGGCTGTCAGGCTGCTCGCCCGCGATGCCGAACGGTTCGCGCTGCTGATCGAGCGATGTGCGCCTGCAACGCCTCTCGCACAGGTGGGTGCCGAACGGGCGCTCGACGTGCTGATCGAGCTGTTGCCGCGACTGTGGATCCGCGCCGGCGATCCGTTCCACACGCTGCGCGACGAGGCGGCGTGGTGGGCGTCGTATCTGCCGGAGCGGTGGGAGCGCGTCGCGCCTCCGTTCGATCGTGCGTTGCTCGATGTGGCGATGGTCGCGCTCCGCTCGCTACCGGGGACGCAGCGCGACGAGGTCCTTCTCCACCAGGACCTGCATGCCGAGAACGTGCTCGCGTCGCGCCGCGAGCCGTGGCTCGTGATCGATCCGAAGCCGCTGCTGGGGGAGCGGGAGTTAGCGGTCGCGCCGATCGTGCGCTCGTTCGAGCTGGGGCACGGCCGCAGTGAGGTCCTCTACCGCTTCGACCGGCTCACGGGCGAGCTCGGCCTCGACCGCGAGCGCGCGCGCGGCTGGACGATCGCCCAGACGCTCGCGTGGGCGTTCAACAGCCATTACCGCCGCCGGCACCTCGAGACGGCGACCTGGCTGTTGGAGGCAGCGTGAATCGGCTGCGCGCGGTCGTCTTCGACGTCGACTTCACGCTCGTCAAGCCCGGCCCCGACCTCGGCCCGGACGGGTACAGCCGGCTGGGCCGACGCTTCGGCCTGGACCTCGATCCCTCGCGCTACGACGACGCGCGACGAGACGCGCTCGCGGAGCTGCAGCGGCATCCCGAGCTCGACCACGACGAGGAGATCTGGGTTCTGTTCACCGAGCGAATCATCAAGGGCATGGGCGGCGAGGGCGACACGTATGCATGCGCCGCCGAGATGACTCGAGCCTGGGAGCACGCGGAGCACTTCGAGCTGTTCGACGACGCGATCCCGGTGCTCGAGCTCCTGCGCTCGCACCGGCTCAAGCTCGGGTTGCTCTCGAACACGTCCCGCGACCTCGACGTCTTCGTCTCGCATCACGGCCTCGACGTCGACGTCGCGCTGACGTCACGAGTCCACGGGAAGACGAAGCCGCACGACTCGATCTTCCGCGCGATGCTCGAGCGCCTCGATGTGGCTGCCGGCGAGGCGGCCATGGTCGGAGACGACGTCGAGGACGACGTGCGCGGTGCACAGGCGGTCGGGATGCACGCGCTGCTCGTCGACCGCGCTGATCGGTTCCCGAACGAGGTCGGGCGGCTCCCCGACCTGTGGTCCGTGCCCGCGGCCCTCGGGCTGCAAGCGCGGCGAGACTACGATTGATCTGTGGAGTGGTGGCTCTGGGCGCTTGTCGCGGTCGCGTTGGCGGTCGGCGAGCTGCTGACGACGGCGTTCATCCTGGGGCCGGTGGCGCTCGCCGCGATTGCGGCGGCGATCGTCGCCGCGGCCGGCGGCGGCACGGCATGGCAGCTGATCGTCTTCATCGCCGCGTCGATCGCGGCGGTGGCCGCCGTGAGGCCGATCGCGAGGCGTCATCTGCAGCTCCCGGCGCCGATTCGGACGGGGACAGACGCTCTCGTCGGCGCAAAGGCGCTCGTGCTCCAGCGCGTCGACGTGAACGGCGGCCGCGTGCGGATCGGCGGCGAAGAGTGGTCGGCGAGGTCATACCTCGACGACCAGGTGCTCGAGCCCGGGGCGCGGGTCGAAGTGGTCAAGATCGAGGGCGCAACCGCGCTCGTCTACGAATAGGAGGGGTCTCGTGGTAACCCTGATCGTGCTCGGAGTCGTCGCCATCTTCGTCCTGCTCGTGGTCCTGCGAACAGTCAAGATCGTCCCGCAGGCGCGCGCGGGCGTGATCGAGCGACTCGGGCGCTACAGCAGGACGCTCACGCCAGGGCTGACGATCGTCGTGCCGTTCGTCGACCGGGTGCGCGACATGATCGACCTGCGCGAGCAGGTCGTCTCGTTCCCGCCGCAACCCGTGATCACCGAGGACAACCTCGTCGTCAGCATCGACAGCGTCATCTACTTCCAGGTAACCGAGCCCCGCGCCGCCACGTACGAGATCGCGAACTACATCCAGGGGATCGAGCAGCTCACGGTGACCACGTTGCGGAACGTGATCGGCGGCCTCGACCTCGAGGAGACGCTCACGTCGCGCGACCAGATCAACGCGCAGCTGCGCGGCGTTCTCGACGAGGCGACGGGCAAGTGGGGCATCCGCGTCAATCGCGTGGAGCTGAAGGCGATCGATCCGCCGGCCTCCGTCAAGGAGACGATGGAGAAGCAGATGCGGGCGGACCGCGAGAAGCGCGCCGCGATCCTCGAGGCGGAGGGCATCAAGCAGTCCCAGATCCTCACCGCCGAGGGCGAGAAGCAGGCGGCGATCCTCAAGGCGGAGGGCGAGCGGGAGGCGGCGATCCTCCGCGCAGAGGGCCAGTCGAAGGCGATCGAGACCGTCTTTCGCGCCATCCACGAGGGAGACGCGGACCCGAAGCTGCTCGCGTACCAGTACCTCCAAACCCTGCCGCAGATCGCGCAGGGCGAGTCGAACAAGCTCTGGATCATCCCGAGCGAGGTGTCGCAGGCGCTCGCGCGGCTCGGCGGCGCGCTGGGCCCCGGCGGTAACGAGCAGCCGACGTAGCGCTCTGCCGCGGCGGACCCGCTCAAGGTCTCCGCGTTCTCAGTCGATGAATGCGGGATGCGGGGTACGCGGCTCATGCACTCACGGCGTCTCCGCGTCGGCGCGCAGGTCGTGGCGGCCGGAGCCACGCTCGCCGTCGGCTTCCTCGTCGCACGCCACTTCGCCGCGAACGGATGGCCGTTTGCCGACGCCAGCGTCCCAGGAGTCGCCGCCGCGGGTGTGTTGTTCCTCGGCGCCTCCGCGTTCAAGGCGCTGGGCTGGCAGCAGCTCTTCGGCTCCGACGCCCGTCCGACCGCGATGTCGCTCGCGGCCGCTGGCGGCGCCGCTTCGGTGACCGGCCTCGCGCTTCCCGGGCGGTGCGACTCCGTTGTCCGCGTCGCGGTCGTCCGGCGGTATCGCGGACACGGCTGCGGCCTGAGCGGCGTGCTCGTCTCGCTCTTCACGCTCGGGTTGATCGACAACGCGGCGCTCGTGCCGTTCGCGTCTGTCGCCGCCGCCGTGGCGGCGCCGACGACCCTCGTGCGCGTCGCGTTCGCGGTCGTCGCGGCCGCAGGCTTGGTGGCGGGCGCGGGCGTGCTCGTTCTCCCGCAGCTCGCGCGGATGCGGCGGGTGCTGCGGTTCCGCTTCGGACGCTGGGCCGCCGACCATGCGGCGCCGCCGCGGAAGGCGGTGAGGGCGTGGCTGCTCGTGCTCGTGTCGTGGACGCTGCGTTGCGCCGCCGTGCTCGTGCTGCTGGATGCGCTCGCGCTCGGCGGCTCGGTCTCGCATGCGCTCGTGTTCCTCTGCGCGTCCGCCGCCGCGACGGCGCTGCCGATTGCGCCGCAAGGTGCTGCCGCGCAGGCCGGCGCGGGCGCGGCCGCTCTCGGCGCGGCCGGTCTCGGAACGTCCAACGCGATCGGTTTCGCCGTGGCGGCCCAGGCGCTCGGCGTGCTCGCGGGCGCAACGATCCTCATGCTCGCGCTACTGGTGCACTTCTCGCGACGCTGGCGCACTTCGCCCGACGCCGCGGTTGCGGCCTAGCTCGCCGCGCCAGGCCTCGGTGTGGGCGCCGAGCGCCGGCGCTCCGACCGCCGGCCGCTCGTCTTCGAAGCTGCGCGAAGCCTCGGCGAGCGTCGCAACCGGACCGACACAGACGTCCTCGCCTTCGAAGATCCTCAGCCATTCTGAAAGCGTCCTCGACGCGAGCCGAGCCTCCAGCTCGGGCAGCGCCGACTCAAAGCGGCGGTCGACCAGCTCCGGCAGCTCGACGAGCTCGCAAAGACGGCGCCAGAACTTCTCCTCGAGCGCGGCGACCGTCAGCCAGCGACCGTCGCCGGTCGCGTACACGCGGTAGCACGCGACGCCGCCGGTGAGCAGCCGCGGCACGGGGTCGCCGCCGAGGCGGTGCGAGCCGAACCGGTGCGAGTTGTGGGTCATCGAGACCGTGATCCGCGCCCCTTCACCGGTGAGCAGCGCCGCGAGGATCTGCACGACGGCGCCGAGCGCTCCGGCGGCGAGATCCGCAACCTGCACCGGTGGCACTCCCGGGGCGGTGTCCTCGAGCACTCCGGCCCAGCCGAGGTAGTTCAGGTCGTGACCGGCACGGCGGTCGCCGTCGCCGAACCCGGTGATCGAGCAGTAGACGGTCCGTTCGGGCGCCGCGGAGGGCCCGACGCCGAGTCGATCGGCGACGCCGGGACGGAACCCCTCCAGCACGACGTCGGCGCGGCCGAGCAGTGCCTGCGCCAGCGTCGGGTCGAGCTTCAGGTCGCAGACGACCGATTCTTTGCCTGCGTTCAGCGCGTCGTGCCACGCGGGGGCTGCGTGCCGCATCGGGTCGCCTCCCGGGGGTTCGACGCGCACGACTCGCGCCCCGAGGCGGAGCAGCTCGCGTCCCGCGAAGGAGCCTGGGAGCAGCTGGGTGAAGTCGACGACGAGCCGTCCCGACAGCGGCTGCACGCTCACGCAAGCTATAGAAGATGCGCATGGAGACGGCACGCGCGACGGTCGTCCCGCTGCCGCGCAGGCGGCGCGGCTTGGCGTGGCTCCTCGGTCTCGGCGCCTTCGGGTTGGCCTTCGCGCTCACCACCACGGCTGCCTACCTGCCGCCGCTTCTGAACCGGTTCACGGACTCGGAAACGCTGATTGCCCTGATCCTCGGCTCCGAAGGGCTGTTCGCGCTGACGCTGCCGCTCGTGTTGGGGCCGTGGAGCGACACGTTTCAGACGCCTCTCGGGCGGCGCCGGCCGTTCATGCTGGTGGCGCTCGGGCCGATGGCGTTCTGTCTCACGCTCGTCGCGTTCATGCCGAGCCTGTGGCTGATGCTCCTACTCCTGCTCGCGTTCTTCTTCGCGTACTACGTGTACGAGCCGCCGTACCGCGGCCTGTATCCCGATTTGCTGCCGCAGGAGACGTTCGGCCGCGCGCAGGGAATCCAGCACCTGTTACGCGGGCTTGCTATTGGCGCCGCCCTGATCGGGGGTGGGTTCCTGTTCGACCTCTGGCATCCCGCCCCGTTTCTGATCGCCGCGGGCGTGGCGACGGCGGCGTCCGCGGTTCCCATCGTGTTCGTGCGCGAGGAGGCTCGCGCGACCAACCGTGTCTTTGAGGGTGTCAGGAGGTACCTCTCACACTCGTGGCGGATCCTCCGCGAGAACGCGGACGTGCGGCGGTTTCTCATCTGCAACTCGGCGTGGGAGGGAGCGTTCGCGGGAATGCGGACGTTCGTCGTGCTCTACGTCGTCGTCGGCCTCGGGGAGTCGGTGACGGTGTCGACGGAGGTGCTCGGGGTCGTCGCCTCCGGCTACGTGGTCGCCGCGCTCTCCGCGAGCGTCGTCGGCGACCGCTTCGGGATCGGCCGGGTGATGTTCTACGCCTCGTTCGTCTATGCCGGCGGATTGTTCGCGGGCGGCTTCGCGCAGGCGTGGCACCCTCTGTATCTCGTGCTCGTTTTTCCGGTTGCAGTTGCGGGCGGGCTCGTGATGACGCTTGCGTGGGGGCTCCTGTTCACGCTGATGCCCGCGCGCGACCGTGGTGCGATCGCCGGGCTCGCGACGACGACCAAGGGGATCGGCCTTGTGATCGGCCCGATTGTCGCCGGCGCTGCCATCGACATCCTCGCCCCGTACCTCGACGCGACCGGCGGGTACCAGGCGCTGTGGCCGATCCTGGCCATCCCCGTTGCCGCCGTCATCCCGCTCCTGTGGCGGCTCAGTGGCGTCGGCCGGCCGGCGACGTCGTAGGGCGTCGGGCGTTCAGCGGCAGGGCGTCGCTTCGGAGCGCATGAGCCCGAAAGCCCAGAGCTTTCCGCCGAAGAGGTAGTACACCGTGGTGACGCGGCGGGTTCGGAGGAGCGCAGTGTAGGAGCCGCACGGGATCGTGACAGCGGGACCGACGACGGCTGTGACGCGGGAGTCGTCGGCGCCAAGCCGGAGCGAGCCGTCTCCCGTTCGCCATCCCTCGGGTGACCACAGCGTCCAGATCGCATCGACGCGGCCGCCGCGGAAGCTGACGGCGGCGCCTTGCGGCTGAAACGCGCGGTACGTGAAGTACCACGTCCGCTGCGCGCAGTTTCGGCAGACGCCGAACCTTTTGCCCCAGAGGCTTCGTACTTGCGTCGGCGTCATGCCCAGCCGCACGCCGCCGAGGCTCCTGCCGGGGACGAGCTCGGCGCGTGTCGGCAGCGCGGCGGGCTTTGGTTCGCGCGCGGCGGCCGTGGTGACGGTGACGCCCGCCGCAGCGATGGCTGCCGCCGCTGCCGCCGCGGTCACACGGTTGCGGGCAGGGACCTGCACCTTGGCCGCGACGTTAGTGAAACGCGGCGCCGCTCCAGGACGCGGCCACGCATTTGTCGAACTGGGGCATGTCCATTGGAGCCGCGTCCGAGGGACTGTCCCCGGAACATGTGTCGGCTCCGCGCAGGTGCTGCGAAGCGGTGTCCGCGGGACTGCCAGTGACGTGTCTGCTCTGGCGCTCTCCGTCGGAGCCATGCTCGAGGGACTGTCCCTGGGACATGTCTGTTCTGGCGCTCTCCGTCGGAGCTATGTCCGAGGGACTGTCACTGGGAAATGTTCCCTATGGCCAGGTGCCTCCCGCGCGTCTGCTGAAACAGCTTCGTGA
>Ga0126307_10002079_pt1 | contig 13442 bp, 12 predicted proteins | sample Plot28_FD_89955 | JGI IMG/M metagenome (GOLD analysis project Ga0126307, IMG submission 89955) | Serpentine soil microbial communities from UC McLaughlin Reserve, CA, USA - Plot28 | ecosystem: Environmental > Terrestrial > Soil > Grasslands | place: USA: UC McLaughlin Reserve, Lake County...
AAGCGCCCACGGCTGAGGCGCACGTACCAGTTGGAGAGCTCTTCGCTGTAGTCGGCGATCGCGCGTGCGGCGTGCGTGCAGTCGAATCCCTCCATCTGCTCGCGAACCTCGGCGATCGTGCGCTGCAGGCGGGAGAGCGCCCAGCGGTCGAGTTCGCCGGCTGAGCCCTCGCCGCGCTTCCCGGAGTTCCAGGCGCCGGCCAGCGCCTCCGGCCCGAGGCCCGCGGCGTTCGCGTACAGCACCCAGAAGGAGTAGGTGTTCCAGAGCGTCAGGAGGAAGTGGCGGACCGCGTCGCCGACTGTGTCGAGGGAGAAGCGGTAGCCCTCCCAGGGCTCCTTCGAGGCGAAGTAGTACCAGCGGAACGCGTCGGCGCCGTGCTGGTTGATCACGTCCCACGGCTCGACCACGTTGCCGCGGCTCTTCGACATCTTCTGGCCCTCCGGATCGAGGATCAGGCCCAGGCAAACGACGTTCCGGTAGCTCGAGGTGTCATGGAGAAGCACCGACTCGGCGAGCAGCGTGTAGAACCAGCCGCGGGTCTGGTCGATCGCCTCGCAGATGAAATCAGCGGGAAAGCGCTCCTCGAACAGCTCCTTGTTCTCGAACGGATAGTGGTACTGCGCCCACGGCATCGAGCCTGAGTCGAACCAGGTGTCGATCACGGAGGCCACGCGGCGCATCGTGCCGCCGCAGTCCTCCCGCTCGCAGGCGTAGCTCGCGTCGTCGATGTACGGGCGGTGCAGGTCATCCGGGACCTCGGCGCCCTTCTCCCGCAGCTCGGCGATCGACCCGGCGCAGAAGCGCTCCTCGCAGTCCTTCTCGTCGCACTCCCAGATCGGCAGCGGGGTTCCCCAGTAGCGATCGCGCGAGAGGGCCCAGTCGACGTTGCCCTCCAGCCATTTGCCGAAGCGACCGTGCTTGATGTGCTCGGGATGCCAGCCGATCTCCTCGTTGGCCGCGAGCATCCGGTCGCGCACCTCGGTCGTCTTCACGTACCAGCTCGCCTTCGCGTAGTAGAGGAGCGGCGTGTCGCAGCGCCAGCAGTGCGGATAGGCGTGCAGGTACGCCTCGGCGCGCAACAGCTTGCCCTTCGCCTCGAGGGCCTCGACGATCGCGGGGTCGGCGTCCTTGACCCACTGACCCTGGAAGTCGGTGATCCGCTCGTCGAAGCGACCGCGCAGGTCGACCGGGTTCTGCAGCGTGATGCCGTACTGCTCGCCGAGCCGGAAGTCGTCCTCGCCGAAGGCGATCGCTGTATGGACCAGGCCCGTGCCCTCGTCGGTGGTGACGAAGTCGGCGAGCAGGACGGTGTGTCCGCGGGGGCCGTAGTCGGTGATGTAGTCGAAGGGGGGCTCGTAGGACGTTCCCGCGATCGTCTCTCCGGGGAAATGGGCGAGGACCTCAGCCTCCTCGCCCAGGACGTGCTCGAGTCGGTCGCGGGCCAGGACGAACACCTCATCTCCGACCCGCGCCCGGACGTACTCGATCTCGGCGCCGGCGGCGACCGCGGCGTTCGTGATCAGGGTCCAGGGTGTGGTCGTCCAGACGAGGAGCTGATCGCCGGCCTCCAGCGGTGATTCGGGGATTTGGTCGCTCGGCGCCGGCTCGCGAATCGGCAGCTTGACGTAGACGGCCGGGTCCTCGACGTCGTGGTAGCCGAGAGCGACCTCGTGGCTGGAGAGGGCCGTGCCGTCCCGCGGGCAGTACGGAACGACCTTGTAGTCCTCGTAGAGGCGGCCGTCGTCCCACATCCGCCGCAGCGCCCACCAGACCGACTCGATGTAGTCGTTGGTCATCGTCACGTAGGGGTCGTCGAGGTCGAGCCAGAAGCCGATGCGCTCGGTCAGCCGGTTCCAGTCCTCGACATAGCGGAAGACCGATTCGCGGCAGCGGGCGTTGAACTCGGCGATCCCGAACTCCTCGATCTCCTCCTTGGAGGCGATCCCCAGCTCCCGTTCCACCTCGAGCTCTACCGGCAGCCCGTGGCAGTCCCAGCCGGCCTTGCGGGGCACCTGATGGCCGGTCATCGTTTTGAAGCGCGGATAGATGTCCTTGAAGACCCGGGCGAGGACGTGATGGGAGCCCGGCTTGCCGTTGGCCGTGGGCGGCCCCTCGTAGAAGCTCCACAGCGGTGCCCCCTGGCGATCGGCCAGCGAGCGCCCGAAGACATCGCGCTCGCGCCAGCGCTCGAGGATCCGCTCCTCGAGCGCCGGGAAGGACTGCTTTGGGTCGACTGGTCGGAATCCGGCCACGGGGGCCGGATTCTCGCAGTCAGTCCTTGGCGAGCGTCACCGAGCCGTCCTCCTCGATGGTCCAGCTCGGGTTGTGGGCGACCTCCCACGGGTAGCCGTCCGGGTCGATGAAGACCGCTGAGTAGCCACCCCAAAAGGTCTCGGCGGGCTCGCGGCCGATGGTCGCACCGGCGGCGCGGGCCTCCTCGATCACGGAATCGACCTCCTCGGGCGAGCGCGTGTTGTAGGCGAGCGTGATCCCGCCCCACCCCTCGCCGACCTTGACGGTGCTGTCCTCCGCGAGCTGTTCGCGGCCCCAGAGCGCGACGACCATGCCGCCTGCCTGGAAGAAGGCGACATCGTCCGCCGGCGCCGCGCCCGTCTTCCAGCCCAGGTCCTCGTAGAACTTCCTGGCTCGATCCAGGTCCGAGATCCCGAGTGTGACGAGGCTGAGTCGCTGTTCCATCTGGATCCTCCTTCCGTTCGAATTGAGGACGAAGCTATCCATGGAGGCGTCGTCCGCCTTGAACATTTCGGCCGTTCTCTAGCTTTCCGATATGGGCACGTATCGGGAGTTCGCCCCGAGCCCTCCGCTGCACGCACTCCTCGCCTGCCGCTGGGAGCGCGAGATCCCGCCTGACGATCATTCCGCGTCGAGCCTGATTCTTCCCGACGGCTGCGTCGACCTGCTCTGGCGCGATGGCAAGCTGACGGTCGCCGGTCTCGACCGGACGGCGTGGCGGAGCCCCGTGCACTCGGGCAGCTCGATCGTCGGGGTGCGCCTGCGGCCGGGCGTGGCAGGAGCCGTCTTCGGGATCCCCGCCAGCGAGCTGCTCGACGCCAGGGTCCCTCTCGAGGAGCTGCTCGGCTCGCAGGCGTCGGTGCTCTCAGAGCGCCTCGAGGGGGCCCAGGGGCGCGAGGCGGAGTATCTGCTGCTCGAGGAGGGAGTCGCATCCGCGATCGCGGACACCTCCCCTGACCCACTGGTGCTGGCGGCGACCCGACGCCTCGGCTTCCCGGGCAGCCGGGTCGACGAGCTGGCGGCGGCGCTCGGGATCAGCGAGCGCCAGCTGCGGCGGCGATTTCACCGGTCGGTTGGATACGGGCCGAAGACGCTCGACCGCGTCCTGCGCTTCAGGCGGCTGGTCTCCAAGGCTCAGGCGATCTCCGACGGCGAGGTCGACCTGGCGCGCCTGGCGGCCGATCTCGGCTACGCGGACCAGGCGCACATGGCGCGCGACTCCGTTCGCCTGACGGGCATGCCGCCGGCGCGCCTGGCCGCTCTCTGGGCGAGCTGAACCGTCCCCTGAGTCATGGTGTTTGGCTGGACAGCCAGCGGGTAAGCGGCGCTGGAACGCGGATGGGCCCGTACCGTGCGGGCTTCCGTACGCGAGCCAGGTAGGGCGAGCGGCGTCCGGCACCGGGGCGATCGTCAGCGGGGCCGGCCTTCGTGCGCTGCACACGAACTCAAAGGAGTGGGCCTCAATGCAGGCTGCAACCGACGTCACACGTCAAAGGGCTGTGCGTGGTGAGTGGGCGCCTCACCCCATTTCGATTCAGGAGCGCTTCCGCAGGCTCCCCGAAGCCGTGTTGCTGACCGCCGGCTACTACGCCAGCCGGGTCCCCGCCCTCAACGAGCTCATGCGCAGGTTCGACTGACGTACGGCCACGAGGGTTTCGACCCTTGCGGTCCCGAGCAAGATCCGAACATGACAATCGGGACATCACTCTTCCTGATCGCGGTCGGAGCGATCGTCCGCTACGCCGTCGAGGACAGCTTGAAGGCAGTCGACCTCGCGACCATCGGCCTGATCCTGATGGTCGTCGGCGCCTTCGGCCTGCTCCTCGGGATGTACATGGCGTTTGTGCGGGGTCGCCCAGACCCGACCTTGGAGGATCCAGACGCGGACGTCGTCGTCCGCCGGCGCAGGGTCTCGCGGTACTGAGCTAGGCGGCGCGGTCCAGCTTGCGGCACAGGTCCGCGAGCTGGCGCTTCTCGGTCTCGTCGAGCATTCCGAAAGCCTCACGCACGCGCTCGGCGTGCGCCGGGAAGGCATGCGTGACGAGGTTGTACCCCGCCTGGGTCAGAGCGACGGCCACGGCACGGCGATCGCTCTCCAGCCGGCTGCGAGTGACGAAGCCGCGATTCTCGAGTGTGTCCAGGACCTCCGTCGCGGTCGCCTTGGATGCGCCGAGGCGGCGGCGCATCGTGCGCAGCTCCAGGCGGCCACCTGCGCTGGTCAGCAGGACCAGCATCGTGAAGCCGGTCGCCGACACGCCGATCCTCTCGAGGTCCGCCGCGAGGCGGCGGGTGAGATTCGCCTGCGCCCGCACCAATGCCTCCAGAGCTCGATGCGCGAGCGGATCGATGGGCCGAAGGGGCGTCGCCTCGTCGGTCACGGGGAATCAAGTTATGCGCCGCGGCGGACGTAGGATCAGGACATGCTCCGCGGGACGTCCATCGCCCTCGCGGCCGCCGCGGCCGCGGTGGCCATCGCAGGCTGCGGGGCGAAGGAGAACGATCTCGCGCCCGCGGCGTGCCTGGTGACCAACAACGGCTACCTGAGGGCGCTGGAGCGGGCTCCGGGCGAGGTGCGCCTGGCCGGCACGACCCCGATCTCGGACTGCCTCGTGCCCGATCAGGACGGTGGGCAGCTGGCGAACATCGGCCAGGAGATGATCGTCGCGGCGACCAAGCTGAACGGCGAGGCCCGGCAGGGCTCCGAGCCAGCCACGCTCCAGCTCGGCTACCTGGTCGGAGCGATCTCGAAGGGCGCGGACTCGATCCATACGGACCTGGTCAGGCGGCTCAATTCCGCCGCCCAATTCAGCGAGACCGGGACCACCCTGCCGGCGAGCTTCCAGCGCGCCTTCGGCCGCGGCTATGCCGCCGGGCATACGACCGGGTAGATAGCCTGGGTGGTGATGGAAGCCAAGGCCGCCGACCAGCTCTGGGGAGGCGAAACCACGAAAGCAGTAGAGAATTTCCAGATCTCGGGCCAGCCGGTTCCGGCGCCCGTGATCCACTGGCTGGGCCGACTGAAGGCGGCCGCGGCGCGGGCAAATGCAGAGCTGGGTGAGCTCGACGGGGACCTCGCGGAGCGAATCGCCAAGGCCGGCGACGAGGTTGCCGCCGGCGAGCACGACGACCAATTCCCGATCGACGTCTTCCAGACCGGGTCGGGGACCTCCTCGAACATGAATGCCAATGAGGTGATCGCCGGGCTGGCGGGCGACGAGGCCCATCCCAACGATCACGTCAACATGGGCCAGTCATCGAACGACGTCTTCCCCTCCGCTGTCCACCTGGCGGCGCTGGGCGAGGTCCACTCGGACCTGCTGCCCGCACTCGACGAGCTGCGCAGCGCACTTGAGCGAAAGGCCGACCAGTTCGAGGACCTGGTGAAGACGGGCCGGACCCATCTGATGGACGCGGTTCCGGTCACCCTGGGACAGGAGTTCGGGGGCTATGCCACGCAGATCCGCCTGGGCGCGGAACGCGTCCGCTCGACGCTCGGCCGGGTGGGCCAGATCCCCCTCGGCGGCACGGCGACGGGGACGGGCCTCAACACGCACCCGGAGTTCGCAGCGAAGGTCCGCGAGAGGCTCAGCGCCGACACCGGGCTGGACATCTCCGAGGCCGCAGACCCCTTCGAGGCCCAGGCCAACCGGGATGCTCTGGTGGAGCTATCGGGAGCCCTCAAGACCGTCGCGGTCTCGCTGCTCAAGATCGCCAACGACCTCGCCCTGATGGGCTCCGGCCCCCGTGCCGGCCTGGCCGAGCTGCGGCTGCCTGAGCTGCAGAAGGGCTCCTCGATCATGCCCGGCAAGGTCAATCCCGTGATCCCGGAGGTGACGATCCAGGTGGCCGATCAGGTGATCGGCAACGACGCGGCGATCACCGTCGCGGGCAGCCAGGGCCAGTTCGAGCTCAATGTGCGGGTGCCTCTGATCGCGCGCAACCTGCTCGACTCGATCAAGTTGCTCGCCGCCGCCTCGCGCGCCCTGGACGAGAAGTGCATCAGCGGCATCGAGCCGAACGAGGAGATGCTGGAGCGCCACCGGGAGGCCAACCTGATCGTCGCGACCGCCCTCAACCCGCACATCGGCTACGACAAGGCGGGCGAGATCGTCAAGGAGGCCGCCGCGTCCAACCGCTCGATCCGCGAGGTGGCGAAGGAGATGGGCGTCGACGAGAAGATCCTCGACGAGGCCCTGGACCATCGCAAGATGGCCCACCCGCACGACTGAGCCGGGGCGTTTCCCGCTCCGGGCCCTGGCCGTCGGCGCGGTCGCCGCGGCCCTCGCGCTCTGGCTCCTGATCGTCATCCGGCAGGTCGCGGACGCCGGCTTCTATTCCGATGACTGGGCGCTCCAGAACGAGTGGGACACCTACGGGTTCTCGGAGGCGCTCTCGCGGCAGTTCGACATCCTCGGCAGCAAGCCGCTGCTCGCCATCCTGCTGATCGGCTCGTATGAGGTCCTCGGTACGGACCCCGTCTGGCACCACGTCGTGCTGGCACTGCTGACCGCCGGGTGCACCGTCGGCTTCTACTTCGTGCTCCGTGGACTTCTGTTGCCGCCTCGCGAAGCGATTCCGATCGCGCTGCTGGCGCTGCTCTTCCCGTGGGCCAGCTCGGTCAGGCTGTGGCCCACGGGCGGGCTCAACAACGTTGCGGTCCTGCTGCTCTTCGCGGGCCTGTTGATCGCCATACGAGGGCTGCGGGTCGACGGAACGCGGGGGGTCCTGATCCATCTTTTTGCGACCGCCTGCTACGTCGCGAGCATCCTCACCTACGAGGTCACCACCGGGACGGCGCTGTTCGCCTGGACGGCATATGTCTGGCTCGGCGGATGGCGCGCCGCGCTCCCCCGGATGGCGCTCGACATCCCGGCGGTCGTCGCGGCGGCGATCTTCACGGGGGAGAACACCAACAAGAACGTCGAGAGCGCCACCGTGCAGCTCGGCCACGTTCCAGACGTCGCGGGGCAGGGAGCCAAGCTGATCGCCGACACCCTCCTCCCCGTCTCCATCCCGGCGGAGATGTCCGTGGCGCTGACCGTGGTCACGCTCGTCGCGGCGTCAGCGGTCTTGGTCCTGGCGGCGTTGCGGCCGGGCCCTCGCGACGGGAATGGCGGGATCAGCTGGCCCGTCTTGGCGGCTGCGGCGCTCGGGACCCTCGCGCTCTGCTGGGCCGTCTACGTCCCGCAGGCCTTCTACACGCCGACCTTCCGCGGAATCGAGGACCGGGTCAACGCCCTCGCGCTCTACCCGGCGGCGGTGCTGGTCTGGGCGGTGCTGCGCTCGGCCGCCTCGCTCGTGGGGCGCGACGGCTACCTGTTCGCGGTCGCTGCGTCGATCGCCGTGGCGATCGGCTTCGGCATCCATGACATCCGCCAGCAGAACGACTGGCTGCGCTCCACCGACCTCCAGCCGAAGGTCCTGTCTGCCGTAGAGCATGCTCATCCTCCGGATGGCGCTGTCGTGCTCGTCTTCGGCTTCCCGGCGGAGACGGCGCGCGGAGTCCCCGTCTTCGACACCAACTACGACCTCAAGCCCGCAGTGCAGCTCATCGCCTCGAGCTCGATCGCAACCTATCCCGTGTTCGTCGGCTCGACGATTCGCTGTTCGCCGAAAGGCATCGCCCTCGACTACCTGGCGACGCCGCTTTACGAACGGATCAGCCCCCGGGAGGAGGGCACCGCGAGGCTCCAGCCGTACTCCAACGTCGTCTTCGTCGAGGTCGGAAGCGGCCGGCACGAGTTGATCCGCTCGCGGGCGAAATGCGGCGAGGCCCTCACCGAGTACAGGCCCGGGCCATGGCTGGACCGGTTGGGCAGCTGACCAGGCGCTCGACTGAACTCAGCTCAGCGCTTCTTCCTCTTGCACTTCTTCTTCTTCGCGGCCGCCGCCCGGCGCTTCTTCTTCTTGCACTTCTTCTTCTTCGAGGCCGGCGGACTTGTGATGCCCGGCGGCGGCGTGGCGGGCGGTCCCGGCGCAAGCGAGCTCAGGATGGTCACCGAGTTCGAGTCGTAGTTGGCCACCACGACGTCGGCCTTGGCATCGGCGTCGAAACCACCCGTGGTGACGGCTCTGGGCGAGGAGCCGACCGGGGTCGACGAGTCCACTGCGGTGCCGCCACCCCCATCGGAGAGAATCGTGGTCGCAGTGCCGCCGCCCGAGTCGGCGCTGATCCCGTCGTCGTCCCCATCGCCGTCGAGGTCTCCGAATGCGACCGCGACTGGATCGGCTCCAGTCGCCAGGACGCCTCCGAACCCGAAGCCGCCCCCACCGACGGTGCCGAACCCGGGCCAGACTTGGTCGGGGCCCTGATTCGCGACCAGCAGATCCGGCTCGGCGTTGGCAGTCGGATTCAGGCTGCCGATGGCCAGGCCGCTCGGGTTCGGGTTGGCCATGCTCGTAGCCATGGTGTAGGTCGTCTGCGACCCGTTGATCTCCCCGGTGCCGTCCCCAAACAGGACGAGGGCCTGATCGTCGGTCTGGCTGGCGACGATGACATCGAGGGTCGGGTCGGGCGTACCCGCCGGAATGTCGTCGAACCTGCCGACCGCGATCGCGACCGGGTTCTCGGCGGCAGTGCAAAGTGAAACGCACGGGGTCGGATCCGCCGAAAAGCCACCCATGCCGTCGCCCAGGTGGATCGAAACGGTGCTCGAGCCCTGGTTCGCCGAGACCAGATCCGTCTTGCCGTCGTCGTTGAAATCCCCGGCTGCGATTGCACGGGGATCGCTGTTCGTTCCGGTCGCAACGGTTCCGGTCCCGCTGAACACACCGCTGCCGTTGCCGAGCCTGATCGCGATGTTGTCGTCCCCCACGCTGGCAATCGCCAGGTCGTCGAACGCGTCTGCGTTGAACCTGCCGACGAGCAAGGAGCTGGGAAGGCTCCCCACCGCGACGGGGGTCCCGGCCGTGAACTGACCGAAGCCATTGCCGAGCAGGATCGAGACGCTGTTCGATCCCTCGTTGGCAACCGCCAGGTCGAGCGCGCCGCCGTTGAAGTTGCCGACCGCCACCGACGTCGGGTGGCTATCGACTGGGAAATCGTCCCGGAAGAAGCTGACTGCGCCCGCGCTGGACGGCAGCGCCGCGGTCGCCCCGACGGCCAGAACGACCGACAGAACCCTTCTCCACGATGTCAGTCCCCCTGACATCTCGCAACAGACTACGCCGCTATGGCGGGTCCGGATTGCGCTTTGGACGAATCAGCCCTGGAAGCTGACCAGGCGCTCCTCGGTCAGCTCGTGAACGGCGTAGTGTGGGCCCTCGCGCGTGTTGCCCGAGTCCTTGATGCCGCCGTAGGGCATCTGGTCGGTGCGGAAGGTCGGGACCTCGTTGATCAGCACACCGCCGAACTCGAGGGTCTCGCCGGCCTTCTTCGCGTTGCCGACGTCCCGGGTGAAGACGCCGGCCTGTAGCCCGTAGCGGGAGTCGTTCGCCATCTCCAGCGCCTCGTCGAAGGTCTTGAAAGTGTGGATCGTGGCCACCGGACCGAAGATCTCGTCCTTCCAGGTATGGCACTCGGTCGGGTCGCCCTTGATCACTGTCGGCGCCAGGCAGCGGTCCTCGTCGACCAGCTCGCCGCCGGTGAGGATCTCGCCGCCCTTCGCCGCCGCCTCGTCGACCCACTCCTTGACCCGGTCGCGGTCGTCGCGGGAGATCAGGGGACCGACGTCGGTGTTCTCGTCCATCGGGTCGCCGGTGGTCAGGCCCTCGACGTTCTTCACGAACCGCTCGGTGAACTGGTCGGCGATCGCCTCGTGCAGGAGGATCCGCTGGACCGAGATACAGCTCTGGCCGGCGTGCGAGAACGCATGGATCTGCGCCTTGTCGGCGGCGGTCTCCCAGTCGCCGTCCTCGTTGACGATCAGCGGCGCGTTCGAGCCGAGCTCGAGGTTGACCTTCTTGTGGGGCGCCTTCGAGCGGATGCCCCAGCCAACGGGCGCGGATCCGGTGAAGGTGATGGCGCCGATGCGGTCATCCTCGACGATCGCGTTGCCAACGTCCGAGCCGGAGCCGCAGACGATCTGCAGCCAATTCTCCGGCAGACCGGCGTCGTAGAAGACCTCCGCGAGCTTGATCGAGGAGATCGGCGTCTGGCCGGCCGGCTTCAAGACGATCGCGTTTCCGGCGGCGATTGCCGGTCCGAGCTTGTGGGCAACCAGGTTGAGTGGGAAGTTGAAGGGGCTGATCGCGCCGACGACGCCGTAGGGGACGCGAATCACCATGCCGAGCTTGCCCTCGCCGGCAGCGCCGGCCTCCATTGGCACCGTATGACCGGTCAGCGTGCGGGCGGCGACTGCCGAGAACTGCAAGGTCGAGACGCAGCGCTGGGCCTCGACTCGAGCGGTCTTGACCGGTTTGCCCGCTTCGGCGGCGATGGCCATGGTGAGGTCGTCCTCGCGCTCCCGGACAAGCTCAGCCGCTCGGTCGAGGAAGGCGGCCCGTTCGTGCGCCGGGAAGCCACCGGCCTGGAAGGCGGCGTGTGCGGCCTCGACGGCCTTGCCGACCAGCGCCGCGTCGCCCTTGGGGACGCGCCCGATCAGGGTCTCGTCGTAGGGAGTCTTCACCTCGGACCACTCGCCGGTCTCGATCCACTCACCGGCGACGTAGAGCTTGTGATCCGTGGCCTGAATCGTCTCGGTCGCCATGCGTCTTCTCCTCTATCGCCTACCCACAAGCTAGCTCACGCATTCCGGCGGCCCGAGGGCCGATCTGGCCATAGTCCGTGCACGTCCTGCTCCAATGCGCAACTTCCCGCCGGGGTACCCGTTATTCAGGGGGAATGCCCCGGGGGATCCGACTCCTGCTCGCCGTGCTCGCCTGCGCTCTCGCCATCCCGGCGGCCGCCTCGGCGAAGGTCTGGGTCGTGAAGGGAGCCGGCTTCGGCCACGGCGTCGGGTTGAGCCAGTACGGGGCCTACGGATACGCGAAGCACGGCTTCAAGTACGACCAGATCGTGACCCACTACTACACGGGCACCACGATCGGGACGGCGGCGGACAAGAGCGTCCGGGTCCTCCTCCGTGACTCCGTCGGCAATGTCACCTTCCGCGGCGCGAACTCCGCCTGCGGCGCGACGATCAAAGCGGGGAAGAGCTACGTCGCGAAGCGAAAGGGTCGAGGCGTGGTCTTGCGAACGAAGAAGGGAACCCGCGTCGCCCAGTGCGGCGCCGCGATGACCGCAACCGGCGCGCCCGCCGTGGTCATCGCCGGCAAGGGGACCTACCACGGCTCGCTGGAAGCCAGGGCGTCCGGCGGCGGCGTCGACGCGATCAACGTCCTCGGCATCGAGGACTACCTGCGCGGGGTCGTCCCCAGGGAATCGCCGTCGTCCTGGCCGATTGAGGCGCTCAAGGCTCAGGCCGTGGCGGCTCGGTCCTACGTGCTCTCGAGCGGGAGTCACGGTACTTTCGACGTCTATGACGACACCCGCAGCCAGGCCTATGGCGGCGTGGGGGCGGAGACGGCGAAGACCGACACCGCGGTCAGCTCCACCCATCTACAGGTCGTCCAGTACAAGGGCAAGGTCGCGCAGACATTCTTCTTCTCCACCTCCGGCGGGCACACGGAGAACAACGAGTTCTCCTCCCTCGGCTTCGGCCAGCCGGCCCTGCCCTACCTCCGCGGCGTCGAGGATCCCTACGAGGCCGAGGCGGGCTCGCCCTACGAGCACTGGAAGCGCAAGTACTCGGTCGGTCGGATCAGCGGAGCCCTCCACGGAATCGGGCTGCGCGGCAAGCTGCGGAACGTGGTGGTCACCCAGCGCGGAACCTCGCCGCGGATCGTGCACGCGAACCTGGTGGGGAGCGGCGGCACCACGACGGTGAACGGCCCTCAGCTGGCCAGCGCGCTCGGGCTGCCCGACACCTGGGCGTTCTTCAAGAAGAAGTAGAACTTCGGCATGAAGATCGCCGGCATCGAGGTCGCCCGGATCGGGCTCGGCACCAATCGCCTCACCTCGACGCCGGAGAACCATGCCTTCCTGCGCGAGGCCATTGGCGCGGGCCTTGGGCTGATCGACACCGCTCACGTCTATACGAGCGGCGACAGCGAGCGTGCGGTCGGCGAGGGGGTTTCGCCCAAGCCAGGCGACGTGGTCATCGCCACCAAGGGCGGCTACGGGGGCGGAGCCACTGCGGAGGTACTGAGAGCTGAGATCGATCAAAGCCTGGAGAGCCTTCGCACGGACACGATCGATCTCTACTACCTCCACCGCGTCGATCCCGAGACACCGCTCGCGGACAGCCTCGGTGTGATCGCGGAGTACCGGGACGCGGGAAAGATCAAGGAGATCGGAATCTCGGCCGTCACGGTCGATCAGATCGAGGCGGCCAGGGAGGTGGTTCCGATCGCCGCAGTGCAGAACCACTACAACGTCGGCGAACGCGGGCACGACGACGAGGTCGACTATTGCGAGGAGAACGGGATCATCTTCGTCCCTTATTACCCGGTGAAGGGCGAGGCGCCGCCGGCACTCGCGGAGATCGCCCGCGGCCACGGCACCTCGCCGGAGCAGATCGCTCTCGCCTGGCTGCTGCATCGCTCGCCGGCGATTCTTCCGATCCCCGGAACGCTCTCGATCGAGCATCTGCGCGAGAACCTCGCCGCGCTCGACGTCGAGCTCGCCGACGACGAGTACGACGCCCTCTCCTAGATCGGGGACTACCCGTCCGGGTAAGGCTGCAGCGGGATGCCGTGGTCCTTGTCCCTGGTGCCGAACTCGTACGCGGCAGCGCCCTTCACGGTCAGGCGCTCGGCCGGGCCGCCGTCCAGCTCCACGTCCAGTTCGAGGTCCGAGATGGAGCAGTTCAGCGTGTTGTGCTCGGGGCCGACTGGGTCGGCGTAGATCCAGGCGACGAAGTCCTTCGGCGCCGCGCTGACGTTGCCGGTCACCTTGACGCCCTTGCCCTTGAGCTCGAAACGGGCACCGGTCGGGGACTCCTCGACCTGCGTGCTGCGGACCTGGCCGAACCCGCCGAGACGGTGCGCCTTGCCGTCGAGCATCAGCATCGCGTTGCCGACCCAGGGGGTGGTCCGCCCCGCAACCTTGATCCGCCCGACCGCCATGTCGAAGTACTCCTCCGGCGAGCGGCCCTCGAAGCCCGAGCCCTGGATCCAGACCCAGCGCTCGGCGTGCTCGGCGCCCCAGTTGTGGCCGATCATCCCGCGCCAGTCGCTCACGTCGATCC
>Ga0126307_10002080_pt1 | contig 13435 bp, 13 predicted proteins | sample Plot28_FD_89955 | JGI IMG/M metagenome (GOLD analysis project Ga0126307, IMG submission 89955) | Serpentine soil microbial communities from UC McLaughlin Reserve, CA, USA - Plot28 | ecosystem: Environmental > Terrestrial > Soil > Grasslands | place: USA: UC McLaughlin Reserve, Lake County...
CACTCCTTCGGGGTGGTGGAGCATCGTGACGGGCTGGGTGGTGCGTTGATTTCTCACTGGTGTTAGTCCTTCATCTAACTCGGGGCCGGTGCGACGCGCCGGCGCAAGGCGAGTGGGAGTCCTAGGAGAGGAAGCGGACGAGCTCGGACGTGGCGTCCTGGAGCCGGTCGCGTCGAAGGCTGTAGTAGGAGAGGCCGCCCTCCTCGGTCAGCGTCACGAGGCCGGCGGCCCGGAGCTGCGCGAGGTGGTGCTTGATGGTCGGCTTGCTGAGCTCGAGCCGCTCCGCGATCTCGGTGAGGTACCAGTCGCGATCCTTGAGCAGCCGCAGGATCCGGAGCCGGGTGTCGTCACCCAGCGCGCGATGCAGCCGCAACACGGTCTGCGGCGGCGCCAGGGGATCGTGCGGCTCGAGGGCGGCGTCCGAGACGGGATAGATGAACAGCCGCCAGTCCCCACCGGCGAACGTGAAGTTGTACGGCCGGACCAGGTACGAGGGAGCGAGCACGACGCGTCGCACGCCCGGCTCGGACAGCCAGCGGATCCCGTTGGTCGTCGTCTCGATCAGCTCCCCGGGCGTCAGCGTCGCGATCGCGGCGCTGCGGAGATCGACGTCCCGCTCGAGCGTCGTTCGCACCCGCGGCTCGATCTCCTGGTAGAACGGCAGCCAGGCCTCCAGCAGGGCGGCCACCTCGTCGACGAGGCCGTCGGTGTCGGAGAACAGGCGCTCCAGCCACGCCCGCTTGTGCTCCGGCCACCAGCCGAGCAGCGCCGCACGCGCCTCCGGGTCGCCGTCGAGGGCCGCCGCGGTCTCGACCTGCCGGCCCGAGTCCCGCAGGCTGTCGCCGAGGGCGACGTTGACGAAGTCGCGCGTGGTCGTCTCGCGGATCAGGCGCACGAAGGCCGCCGAATCGGTCACGTCCGGACGGTCCACCATGAGCGCGGCGCCATGGGTCCACATCTCGTCCTCGAGCGCCGGACGCACGTGCGCGGGCAGTGCGGCCCTCGCCCGCTCGAGCCAGCGACGGTCCTCGACGGGCAGCTCGTCGTGCTCGCCGACCTCGCTGGCGAGGGAGATCGCGAAGTCGTACGCAGTGCGCACGTCGAACGCGATCGGCAGGCTCGCTCCCGATCCCATGTCGCGGACCATGGCGCGACCGCCGGCGGCGGTCGATGCCGAGCTGCGGATGGCGGCGGTGCTGCGGGTGGACGGGCTCATCGTGTGTCCTGTTGATCTCACTGGTGTAAGACGATCATCTAACACCGGTCCCGCCGTTGTCAAGGCCGTACCGCCCGACACGCCCTACAATCGCCGCAACCCATCGCTCCGTCCGAGGATTCGTTCGCATGCCCGTCCCTGTCGTCGAGTTCAGCGACGAGCGCCTGGCCAACGGCCTCCGCCTCATCGTCGTCGAGGACCACCTGGCGCCCGTGGTCGCGATCAACGTCTGGTACAACGTCGGCTCGAAGCACGAGGAAGCGGGGAAGACGGGGTTCGCGCACCTGTTCGAGCACGTGATGTTCCAGGGCAGCGCGCACGTGGGCAAGGCCGAGCACATGGCGCTGATCCAGGGCGCAGGCGGGACGTTGAACGGCACGACCTGGCTCGACCGGACCAACTACTTCGAGACGATGCCCTCGCACCAGCTGGAGCTGGCGCTGTGGCTCGAGGCGGACCGGATGGGCACCCTGCTCGATGCCCTCGACCAGGCAAACCTCGACAACCAGCGCGACGTGGTGAAGAACGAGAAGCGCTGGAGCTACGACAACCGGCCTTACGGGACGGCGTTCCAGAAGATCTTCGCCGGGATCTTTCCCGAGGGGCATCCGTATCACCACCCGACCATCGGGTCGATGGAGGACCTCGACGCGGCGACGCTGGAGGATGTCCAGGCGTTCTTCGCGACCTACTACGCACCGAACAATGCCGTCCTGAGCGTGGTCGGGGACTGCGAGCGAGCGCAGGTACGGGAATGGGCCGACAAGTACTTCGGCCCGATCGCACCCAGCGAGACCATCCCGCCGCTGCCGGACATGTCGCTGCCCCCGCTGATCGGGGGAGAGGTGCGCGAGGTCGTCGAGGATCGGGTCCCGCTCGCCCGCATCCACTTCGGCTTCAGGGCGCCGGTGTTCGGGGATGCACGGCTCGACGCGCTCGATCTCGGCTCGCAGGTCCTCGCGGGCGGGAAGGGGAGTCGTCTGCACCGCCGGCTCGTGCGCGACGAGCGCCTGGCGCAGGACGCCTCCGTGTTCGTCCTCCCGTTCATCGGTGGCGGATCCGCCGCGATCGGCATGGCGACGGTGCGGCCCGGCGTCGACGTCGAAGCGGTCGAGCGCGCGTTCCTCGAGGAGCTCGAGCGTCTCGCCTCCGAGCCGCCGACCGAGGACGAGCTGGCGCGCGCCAAGGCGCTAACCGAGGCCGACGAGCTCGGCGCCCTCGCGACCGTCAACGAGCGTGCCGACCGGCTCTCGATGTACGCGACGCTGACCGACGACCCGGGGCTGATCAACACGATGCTGCCGCGCTACCTCTCGGTGACCGCCGAGCAGATCCGCGACGCGGCGCGCGACGTCTACCGGGACGACAACCGGTACGTGCTCACCTACGTGCCGAAGACGGGACCGGACGCCGCCAGCGAGGCCGAGGACGATGTCGCCGCCGCCACGGACGGCGACGCGACCGAGGAGGACGCCGCATGAGCCAGGCAGCCGAGCTCATCGCGCTGCGCCCGTCGCCGGGCGAGCCCCGGCCGTACGAGTTCCCGCGGACGGTCCGGACCGTGCTTCCGAACGGGCTCGTCGTCGGGGTCGCGCCGATGCGCGGGCGGGAGATGGTGACCGCGTCGCTCGCGATTCGAGCAGGCGCGGCGGATGAGCCCCACGGCGTGGGCGGCGCGACCGTGCTCGCCGCGCGCGGGCTGACCGAGGGGACCGAGCTGCGCGACGCGATCGAGCTGGCCGAAGCCACCGAGCGCCTCGGCGCCTCCCTCCACGCGGAGGCGGGCTGGGATGCCACGTCTGCCGGACTCGACGTACCCGAGAGCCGCCTGCCACAGGCGCTCGCGCTCCTCGCGGAGGTCGTTCGCCGCCCGGCGTTCCCGGCCGCCGAGGTGGAGCGGTTGCGGGATGAGCGGCTGACGGACCTGCTCCAGGCCAAGGCGGATCCCCGGCGCCGTGCGGACGAGGCGTATGTCTCGTCGATCTACGCGCCCTCGTCGCCGTACCACCGGCCGGCGGGCGGGCGCGCCGAGACGGTCGAGACGCTGACGGCCCGCGAGCTTCGGGCGATCCACGACCGGGCGTACTCGCCATCGCGAGGCGCGCTCATCGTCGCGGGGGACGTCGACCCCGAGGCCGTCCTCCGGCTCGCCGAGGAGCTGTTCGCCGACTGGGCTGGCGATACCGAAGCGGCGACCCCGATCGACGACACCTCGGCCATGCACGAGCGGCTCGTGCACGTCGTCCACCGCCCGGGTGCGGTCCAGACCGAGATCCGGATCGGGCACCCGGGACTGCAGCGCCAGCAGCCGGACTTCCACGCCGTGACGGTCATGAGCGCCATCCTCGGCGGGCTGTTCAACTCCCGCCTCAACATGAACCTGCGCGAGGAGAAGGGGTACACCTACGGCGCCAGCGCGGGCTTCGACATGCGCCGGGCACGCGGCCCGTTCAGCGCGCGCGCCGCCGTGAACACCGAGGCGACGATCCCTGCGCTCCACGAGTTCCTCGTCGAGCTCGACCGCATCCGCCAGGACCCGGTGACCGACGCCGAGCTCAAGGCCGCTCGCGACTATCTCGTCGGGGTGTTCCCGCTGCGGTTCGAGACCCCGGGTCCGGTCGCCGGGTCGCTCGCCAGCCTGTTCGTCCACGGGCTCCCGGACGACGAGCTCGACCGGTACCGCGCCTCGATCGAGGCCGTGACGGCAGCCGACGTCCTGCGCGTGGCCCAGGAGCACATCCACCCGGACGCATCCGCGGTCGTCCTCGTCGGCGATCACGACCAGTTCGGCGCAGCACTCGAGGCCGAGAACCTCGGACCCATCGACATCACGCGCGACCCCGAGCCCACGCAGGTCGCCGCGGCCGTCGAGGTCGACGAGTCAACGGCACCGGTCGACGCCGGCGAGGCCGGGCCGACCGAGGGCGCCGAGGACCCCGACCTGCCCGGAACCGACGACCCCGGCGAGGCAAGCGCGAGCGCCACCGACGCCTGAACCAGCGCAACTCCCCGGCTCTGCCCCACGGCCGCGGGGGTAGGCTTGCCGGCGTGATCGTCGTCGTCGGCACTCCGGCCTGGCGCGCCGCCGAACCTGCGGGCCCGGCTGGTCCGGCGTGTGCCATCGCCGTCGCGGCGGCAGCCCGCGGCGCTGCGGTCGAGCTCGTGGGCCGGGCCGGCGACGACGCAGCCGGCGACGCGCTGATGATCGCCCTGGCACGCGCCGGCGTTGGCCACGTCGCGCTGCTACGCGATCCTGCCCGCCCGACCCCCGTCGTCGATCCGCTCGAGGATGGCGAGGCGCTCAGCCCGCTCGACGACCTGGACGAAGCCGAACGCTCGTTGGACGGCGCCGTCGGCACGGCGATAACCGGCCCGGTCGCAGCGGCGCCGCGCCTCGAGCCTGCGGACATCGACCTCGGCTTGCGGTACCTCACGTCGTTCCGCGTCGTGGTCGTGACGGACGACGTGGCGGCGATCGCGGTCCCGGTCGCTGCCGACGCGACCTCGTACGCCGGGGCGCATCTGATCGTGCTGATCGGCGCGGGGAGCTCCCCCCAGCTTGGGCTGCCCGACACGGCCACGGTCCTCGAAGCGCCCACGGTCGACGCCGAAGGAGCGTTCGCGGTCCTCGTGGGCGCCTATGCTGCAGCGATCGACGGGGGAGCGCTTCCCGCCGAAGCGTTCAAGCTGGCGGTCGCCGAGCGCGGCGCAACCGCGTTGCGCTAGGTCACCGGGACCAGGACGATGGTCCTGCCCGCAAGGTGGCTCGAAAGGACGCCCGGTTAGCGTACGCCCCTCCACCACCGATCTCGGGGACCCTACCGACCTTGTTCACCCACAGGCGAAACCGCACCCGCACCGAGCGCGGCCAGAGCATCGTCGAGTTCGCTCTCGTCCTGCCGCTGATGCTGTTCATCGCTCTCGCGGTGGTCGACCTGGCCCGCATCTACACCACGATGCTGAGCGTCGAGTCCGCGGCGCGCGAGGCCGCCGACTTCGGGACATTCGGGTCGGAGAAATGGACGCCCGGAGCAGTGGACGCCACCGTCGCGAACATGGAGAAGTCGGCCTGCGTGGCTTCGAGCGACCTGCCCGACTACCAGGGCCCGGATGACAACTGCGCCAATCCGGTGTTCACCTACTGCATGTCGCCTGACGGTGGCGCGACGTGCGTTCCATACAGCGAGGGACTGACGTGCGACAACCCAACGCGCGAACCGCCCTGTCGCGTTTCCGTCACGCTCGCATACACGTTCAATCTCATTGTACCTCTGAGCATCGAAGCCTTCGGCGTTCGCTACGGCTTCCCGAATTCGATCACGTTTGAGAGAACGAACACGTTCGCGATGACCGATCTGGAGCTCGATCCGTAATGGCCGAAGCACAGCGCAAGGACCGCCAGCTCCGATCGCGCCGCTCCATCGGGGGACAGGCCTTGGTCGAGTTCACGCTCGTTGCGCCGATCTTCATTCTCCTGCTCTTCGGGATCATCGAGGGCGGGCGCTTCGTCTTCTACTACGAGACGCTCGCCAACGCGACCCGTGAAGGTGCGCGGTTCGCAATCGTAAACGGCAGCAACTCGATGGTCTGCCCGACTGGGCCGGCCGAACCGCCTGGATGGTCCTGCGACCCGACCGGCACGTCGGTCGAGGCGAAGGTGCGCAACACGGCGATCGGCATCCCTGGCCCTGCCATCACCGTCGAGCGACACTGGATGGATGGCGACGACGCCGACGGTGACATCGATGACGGTTTCAACAGCCGCGGATATCGCGTGCTGGTCCGTGCGATGTATACCTACACCTCCTTGGTTCCCCTTGTTCCCATCCCGCCCATCACCGTGAATGCGGAGTCGACCCTTGTCATCAACAACTGAGCACGGTCAAGTACGCGGACAGATCCTCGTTCTCTTTGCTGGAGCGCTCGTAACGCTGCTCCTCGTTGCAGCCTTGGCGTTCGACGTCGGCATGATGCTTCTCGAGCGGCGGGATCAGCAAAACGCTGCCGACGCCGCTGCACTTGCGGGAGCGCGTTATGTCCTCACGAGCGGAAACTTCGCGGGTCCGTGCACAGGCGCGGGCGGGAACGAGGCAGCGACCGCGGCCTGCAATCTCGCGGTCAGCAATGGCTTCGTCGATGCTGAAGCGTTCGAAGATGTGACGGTCAACATCCCGCCGATCCAGGGTATCTACGAAGGACTGCCCGGCTTTGTTCAGGTGACCATCAACAGCACGCGGGCGTCGATTTTCGGAGGGGTCATCGGAAAGGCCGCATGGCCGGTGGGCACGTTCGCCGTCGCGGGGAACCAGCCCGGGATAGAAGTGTCCTTCGGGATGCTCGCCTTGAGTCCCGACGGATGCAAGGCGATGCAGGTCGCGTGCACCGGCGCGATCTACTCAGCCGCGAGCGTCTACTCGAACTCAGATGGGTCGGCGTGCACGGATGGCGAAGCGGTCGGCTTCAGTCGCACGGGTGGCGGCACGATCGACCTCGATGTCGACTCCGTGTGCGCGAGTCTCGTCGAGATCCAGAACAAGGGCGCGGGCGAATTGGACTGCGCACAGCAGGTGCCCGCGCCGCGACTTCCCGATCCGCTCCGGTTCTTGGCGGCGCCGGCAAAGCCCACCACGCTTCCCGCGGCACTGATCCCAGTAGGGCATTCCGACGTGCCGCCGGGCAACTGCCCGGGTACGAATGACACGGTCAAGCCGTTCAAGCCCTTCGAAGAAACGCAGACCTCGAGCTGCATCATCGACAAGGCATGGATTTTCGAACCGGGACTGTATCCCGCAGGGATCGAGGTGAAGGGCCCGAACGCGGTCGCGTACCTGCTGCCCGGAATCTACTGGATCGGCGGAGGCGGGTTCCGCACGACGGTCGACGGCAGCGTAATCAGCGTGGCCGCAGGCTCGACCACAACCTCGCTCGCGACCTGCCAGGCGAACCGAAGCGCGTGTGCCCCGGCCGGTGGGATCATGCTGTACAACTCCAAGCTACCGACCAAGGCCGACGGGCCCATCAGCCTCGGGGGCGGCGGGGCGACCGTCAAGCTTCTCCCGTACCTGTACCCGTTCGGCGATCCCGCCGTCACTACGGACGACCTCGACCTGGTCATCTTCCAGGACAGGACCGTCTGCCAGGACGTGACCCTCAACGGGAGCGACTCGAGTGCCAACTCGATCCGGGGCATCGTGTACGTGCCGTGTGGACAAGTGAAGGTCAACGGGGCGGCGAGCGTCTTCACCCTGGATCAGATCATCGCCGAGACGTTCTATATCTCGGGCAACAACGGAACGGTCAACGTCCTTCGCGAAAGCGGAATCAACGCTGAGATCGCAGGCGTCGGCCTCGTCGAGTAGCGCGTCTCAGGTACTACAGCAGCGTCACGGCTCCAGCCACGGCTGGAGCCGTTTGATGAGTTCGGGCCCGTTGTTGCGGACCTTGTTGACCAGCGGCGGGACCGGGTAGGCGGCGAGCGCCCAGTCGTCGCGGGGCTCGAGGAGCGCCCGTAGCTCGTCCCGGCCCGCCGGAGCCGGGTCGAGCCACCCGGCCCAGGCGTCACGCGGTACGACGACGGGCATTCGGTCGTGGATCGGTGCCATGAACGCGTTCGGCCGCGTCGTCACGATGGTGAAGGTGCGTCGCCAGTCGCCGGTCTCGGCGTCCTGGCGGCCCGTCCACAGGCCGGCGAGCGCGAGCGGCGCGTCCGCCGGATCGTGGATGCGCATCGGCTTTCGCGCGGAGCCGTCCCGGACCCACTCGTAGAAGCCGTCCACCGGCACGAGGCACCTGCGACGCCGGAACGCATCCCGGAACACCGGGTTGGTCATGACGGTCTCGGCACGGGCGTTGAAGGTGCGCGAGGCGATCTTCGGGTCGTCCGACCAGGCCGGGATGAGGCCCCAGCGGTACGAGACCACCGCGCGTCGGTCCGCTCGCTGCACGACGATGGCTGCCTCATCCGTGGGCGCGACGTTGTAGCGCCCGCCCGGGTCGTCCGCGAGGTCCTCGGCCTCGAAGATCGCGGCGATCTCGCTCGTCGGTCGCTTCTGCGTGAACCGTCCGCACATCGGGCAAGTCTACCGGCGCCCTCGGCCGCCGCCGCGTCCGCTCCTTCGCTGCTGCTCCTGTACAGTCGCCGCCGTGACCGACCCCACCTTCGATCTGGAGCGGGTCCTGGCGTCAGACGGCCCGCTCCCGCGTGAGACCGCGCTCGCCGCCCTCGACCATGCGGCCCGCCTCGTCGCCCACACGGAGTTCCGGGACGCGGCGCGCCTGTATCAGCGCGTCATTGGATTCGACGACCCGGCGATCACGGCGGCGGCGTACGTCGGGTTCGGCGAGGCGCTGTACCGCCTCGACCAGGACGCGACCGCGCTCCAGGCGTGGCAGGAAGCGACGAAGCTGCCGGAGAACCCCTCGACGTACCTCGCGTGGCGCAACGTGGCGGCCGCTCGCGTCCGCGCCCAGGAGCTGCGCGGGGCGTTCGACGCCTACCGCGAGGCGGAGCGACGCGCCCCCGAGCAGGACAAGGCCGAGATCGCGAACCGGCTCGGATGGCTGTCCAAGGAGCTGGGCGACACGAGCGCCGCCGGGAAGTACTTCGCCCGGGCGCGAGGCGACGTCGGCCTGTCGTTCGCCGTCGTCGTCATCGCGCTCACCGTCATCACGTCACTGATCGCCGAGTTTGGCGGCCCGGCCGGGGAGGAGCTCAAGAACCTCCTCGCCCTCGACAAGGAGGCGGTCGCCGACGGTGAGCTGTGGCGGCTGTGGACCGTCACGCTCGTGCATGGCGGCGTGCTCCACCTCGGGGCGAACATGTGGGCGCTGTGGATCGTCGGCCCGTTCGTGGAGCAGCTGTACGGGCGCTGGCGGTTCGTGCTGTTCTACCTCGTCTTCGCGCTCGGTGGCTCGCTGGCGTCGTTCTGGTCCAACCCCACCCCGGCCGTGGGCGCGTCGGGCGCGATCTTCGGCCTGTTCGGGCTGCTGCTGATCGTCGAGCGCGTCCATCGCCCGGTCGTCAACCGCAACGCGCGCCAGTTCCTGTCCCAGATCGGCCCGCTGATCCTGATCAACCTGATCTTCGGCGCGGTCGTGCCGGGCATCGACAACATGGCGCACATCGGCGGGCTGGTCTCCGGGCTCTGGCTGGGCTTCCTGTTCGCCCCGACCCGCGTCCAGACCCTGCGGTCCCTGTGGATGCGCCCTGGCGCGACCGGCGCGCTGGAACCGGCGCTCGGCACGTCAGTGACGCGTGCCGTGCGGGTCGGCGGCGTCGTCGCCCTGTTCGCCGTCTACCTCGCGCTGTACGTCGCCGGCATGGGACGGTATTGACGGCCGCGCCTGTGCACCGCATCCGGCGGCAGGCCGCGGCCTAGAGCTCGCCGAACACGACCTGCTCGCCGGGCTGGCCGGTCGAACCCGCGGCGCGCTCGAGCGTGATCATGACGGCGGACGACGAGGCGAGATCCACGCCGAGCGGCGCGACGAAGGTCCCGGCGCCGTCGAACGCGATCGTCTGGAGCGGGTGCACGCCCGCGTCGTCCGCGTACCACAGCTGGTAGCCGTGGCCGGACGGGGTTGCCGGCAGGCCATCCGCGACGACCCACGCCCGGTCCGTGCCCGGGACGAACACGACCGATGCGGTTGCGTCGGGTGCAAGCGGCTCCGCGTGCAGCGCGACGGCGACGTGCAGCGGGTTCATCGCGGCCGCCATGACGGCGCCCTGTGCCTGGAGCCGGTCCTGCAGCAGCCCGACCTGGGCAGTCGATCGATCGAGCGCATCCTGGAGTGCGGCCGCCTGTGAGCCGAGCCCGATCGCCGCGAGCGCGAAGACAGCGGCAAGCCCGAGGGCCGCATGGAGCGCGCGCCTCGGCCCCCCTGCGCTGATGTGGACCACGTTGTCCGGGATGGGCGAGGCGGCAGGCGTAGCGCCACGCGTTTCCGTTGCCCGCACGACGCGGCTGCGAGGGCGTTCCTCGTTCCGAACGCCGTTGCGGCTGTCCTCGGCAACGATGGCAAGCCGGATGCCGGCCAGCAGGTCGGGCGGCGGCACGCGCTCCGGGACCAGCAGGGACAGGTCCGCGAGCACGATCCCCAGCTCGTCCTCGAGCATGGCGCACGCAGCGCAGCCTTCGCGGTGCCTGTCGTAGGCGGCTCGCTCCGGCGGCGCGAGATCGTCCAGCGCCGCCCCCGCGGCGAGGAGGAGCTGCGCTTCCTCGTGGATCACGCGTCCATCTCCCGCACCGGGCTGCCGCCCGCCGCGAGCTCGGAGACGGAGTCGCCCAGGATGTCGCGCAAGCGGAGCAGCGCGCTCCGGATCCGCGTCTTCGCCGTGCCCAGCGGGATGCCGAGTCGGTCAGAGACCTCGACGTGCGTCAGGCCCTGGAAGAATGCGAGCTCGAGCGCCTCTCGCTGCGCGGGGGTGAGCTCCGTGATCGCCTCCCGGACGCGGTCGCGGCGGATGCGCAGCCACGTCTCGTGGTCGACGTCGTCCTCGGCCTCCCTGAGCTCGAGGTCGACGTCGGCCGTCCGCTTGCGGATGTTCGCCTCGCGACGGACGAGGTCGATGGCCTTGTGGCGAGCGAGGCTGAACAGCCATGGCGCGACCGCGCCCTTGGTGGGGTCGAAGCGGGTGGCGTCACGCCACAGGGCGACGAACACCTCCTGCACCACGTCCTGGGCGAAGCGCTCGGCGCCCGTCACCTGGTAGGCGAGCGAGTAGAGGGGACCGGAGTACCGCGCGTACAGCGCCTCGACGGCGCGTTCGTCCCTGGCGACGATGCGGGCCATGAGCGCGACGTCTTCCGAGCGGCGCTGCGCCTGCGCCTCATCCGGTTCCCGCACGCGACCTCCCGAACGCACCGTCGGTTCCGAGGTCGGGGACGGGCGGAGCGCATCGCCGCCTGCATCGGTCGTCCGGGCGTCCCGATCATACCCAAGGGGTTCGAGGGGAGCGGAGGGCCGGGCCACACCGCCGGACGAGGTGGGAAAGACGGTGGTCCGACCGACGGCGAGCGTGTCCATCGCCGACTGTTCGCGGGGTCGTCGAGTGCGGATGGGAGGACCCCGTCCGATCGCGCTAGATTTGCGAGGTGTTCGCAATGCTCAACGGCGCGTTCCCGCCCCTCGACGCGCTCGAATCAGCCCGGCCGGGATCGGAGCCCGATGCCGTGCGGGCCGCGGTGCGCGCGCAGCTCGACGCGGGACTCGAGCTGATCACCGATGCGGGGACGGAGCGTGCGGACCGGGCGGGGCAGCCGGCGGACCCGGCGGTCTCGCTCCTCGCTGCTCTGGACGCGGGTGACACGGGACCGGGCGGCATGCTCGTCCGGCGGTGGCAGGCCACCGCGGCCGGCGTGGCAGCCGTGCGACGTGAATCGACCGACGGCAGGTCGACGTCTACCCGCGTCGAGGCCGACGCCCGCGCGATCACGGTCGCGGCGGTGCTCACCGGCCCCTACACGCTCGCGTCGCGCGGCGGCTTCGCCCGCGACCCCGAGGAGCTCGGCGCCCGGCTGGCCGGGGAGCTCGGCGCGCTCGCCGCGGCCGGCTGCGCCCTCGCGGTGGTCGGCGAACCGGCCGCCATCGATATCGGCCATCACGAGACCGCCCGCTCGCGGTTTGCTGCGGCGCAGCGTGCGCTGCTGGGCGACGGTGCGCCGCTGCACGCCATGCTCGCCATCACCGGCGGATCGGCATGGGAGGCGGGCGTCGAGACGATCGGAGAGGCAGCCTACGCCTCCTATCTCCTGGACCTCATCGCCGGCCCGGACAACTGGTATCTCGCGAGGTCGCTGCCCGGCGACCGGGGCATCGTGTGCGCCGCGCTGCGCGCGCCGTCGTCCCAGGACCAGGCGTCGTTGCTCGTCTGGGCGGCTCGGTACGCCGCCTCGATGAAGAGGCGCGGACTCGCCCGCGTCGGGCTTGCCAACGCGTCCCCCCTGGGCGGGCTCACGGCCGCCGATGCGCGCGCGGCCCTGGCGGCCCTCACTCGTGCGGCCGCCCTCGCCTCGATGGAGCCCGAGGCCGCGATCGAGGCCGGCCTCGATCGACGCACGTTTGCGCAGCCACCCGGGCGGGGCGCGCGGCGTGGCGGCCTGCCGCGCACCTGACCGCGGCGGAACGCGCTCGCCCCAACCGTGTCGGAACCGGGTTGCACCCGAAGCGCCACGATGCCACCATCCGGAGACCGCGAGGCCGAGGCGCCGCAGCGTCCCGTCGCCCATGCACCCCGGCTCGTCGGACGAGGGTCGGAGACACCGTCGAACGGTGGAAGGAGGTCCTCCTGGTGGCCGAGCTGCACGTCGCGCTCGAGGTGAACGGGGAGCCACGGGAGGCGGACGTCGAACCGCGACGCCTCCTCGTGGAGCTGATCCGGGAAGACCTCAACCTCACCGGGACGCACGTCGGTTGCGATACGAGCCAGTGCGGCGCGTGCACGCTCCACGTCGACGGCAAGGCGGTCAAGAGCTGCACGATGCTCGCGGCGCAGGCCGACGGCACGAGCGTCACGACCATCGAGGGCCTCAGCAACGGCGTTGACCTGCACCCGCTGCAGCAGGGCTTCTGGGAGAAGCACGGCCTCCAGTGCGGCTTCTGCACGCCGGGGATGATCATGACCGCCGCCGACCTCCTGAAGCACAACAGCGACCCCTCGGACACCGAGATCCGGCACGCCATCGAGGGCAACTACTGCCGCTGCACCGGCTACCACAACATCGTCCTCGCGGTCCGGGAGGCCGCCCGGATCATGCGTGACGGGCCCGCCCCCGTCACGACGGCCTGAGGAGGACAGACGTGGTCGCAGACGTGCTCGGCGCCCCGATCAAGCGGGTCGAAGACCCGAAGTTCATCACCGGCAGGGGACGCTACCTCGACGACATCAAGCTGCCGGGGATGGTCAGCATCGCGATCGTGCGCAGCCCGTACGCGCACGCCAACATCCGCTCGATCGACGCGAGCGCCGCGAAGGCGGCCCCCGGTGTGCTCGCCGTGATCGTGGGCGAGGACATCCCGTACAACGCCCTCCCGATGGCGTGGCCCGCCGGCGGCGCGTCGGGGATCCAGAACAACATCAGCACGCCGAACATCCTCGCCAAGGACGCCGTGAAGTGGATGGGTGAGGGCGTCGCGGCGGTCGTCGCCGAGACGGCGGCCCAGGCGGCCGACGCACTCGACCTGATCGCGGTCGACTGGGAGCCGCTGCCCGCCGTCGTC
>Ga0126307_10002081_pt1 | contig 13435 bp, 10 predicted proteins | sample Plot28_FD_89955 | JGI IMG/M metagenome (GOLD analysis project Ga0126307, IMG submission 89955) | Serpentine soil microbial communities from UC McLaughlin Reserve, CA, USA - Plot28 | ecosystem: Environmental > Terrestrial > Soil > Grasslands | place: USA: UC McLaughlin Reserve, Lake County...
CGCCGGGCCCGCCGGGGCCGCCCCGGCAAGGGGCGCGGTGCCGGGGGCCGGGGCGTCGGGGACGACCGGCAACTCGTCGGTGCGCGGGAAGGGGACGTCGGTCCCCGGTTCGGGGGGCGCCTCGGCGGCGGCCGCGGTGACGGCGGCGACGACGTCGTCCTCGAGGCTCGCCGGTGGGTCGTCCCACAGCGTCGCGTCGGCCAGGAGGCCACGCAGCTCGTCGAGGTCGTCGGCGCCCTCGGGGAAGAACGGGGCCTCCGTCCCGTCACCCGCCAGGTAGGCGACGCGGTCGTCGTCGCTGCTCATGGTCTCACCTCCTGGTCAGGATACGGCGGAGGGCCCTTGCCGGTTCCCGGTCCGTCGGCGGTGGGCTCCCGTAGGTGCCCGAGGCGGCCCGCCAGGCGTTTGTGGGCGCGGAACGACCGCGACTTCACGGTCCCGACCGGGATGCCGAGGCGCCCGGCCACCTCCTGGTGGGTGAGCCCCTCCAGGTGCTGGAGGCGGACGATCTCGCGCTCGTCGGGCGGCAGGTCCTCGACGGCGCGGCGCACCTCCCACGCGTCGAACGCCTGCTCGATGCCCGGCGGGTGCTCCACCGTGGCCGGGTGCCCGGGCGGGACGTCCTCGAGGGCGGCCGCCGACCGGCGGGACTCGCGGCGGTACAGGTCGATGGCGGTCCGCTTGGCGATCGTGCCCAGCCACGGGCCCATCTCGCGGGCGGGGTCGAAGCTGGACGCGGCCTGCCACGCCTTCACGAACGTCTGCTGGGTGGCCTCCTCGGCCAATTGCTTGTCCCCGAGCGTCCGCAGGGCGACGACGTAGACGAGCCGGCCGTACTCCCGGTACACGGCCCGCACGGCGTCGGCGTCACCGGCGCGGAAGCCGGCGATGTCACCCGCCGTCAACACGCGGCGAAAAGTAGTCGAGAACCGGAGGGGCCCGGCTCCCGTAGACGGCCGCACGGACACAGTTCACACACACCAGGAGCCACTCCGATGCGCAAGCATTCGATCGCGCCCAACGTCGTCGAGGACGCCGACCTCGACGGCGACGTCGACCGCCGGGACCTGCGGGCGCTCGGCGTGGCGTCGAACATCGCCACGGTCCAGTTCGCCATCAACCCCGACCCCGCCTGACCCCACCGTCGACGCCTGCGCCGGGCCACCCCTCTGGACGAGGGGTGGCCCGCGGCGCGCGCCGGGACGCCGTCGGGTTGCCCGCCTCCTCGCCGTGCGGCGATCGGCGTCACGGCGTACCGGCGCCCGGCACGGCCGGCGGCCTGGCCGCCCTCTCCGGGGGGACCGAACCGACCGGCGGGCCGGCGGGCGGGCCCCTGGGCGGGCCGGCGGGCGAACCGGCCTCGTCCGCCGCCAGGTCGCCGGCCTCGATGCGGAGCCGGCGGAGCAGCTCGACCAGGCCCTCGAGGTCGTCGTCGGGCAGGTCGGCACCGAAGCGGACGGCCCCGACGGCCTTGGTCGCGGTGTCGGTGAGTCGCTGGCCTGCCGGGGTGAGCCGGACGAGGGTGCCCCGCCGGTCCTCCGGGTTGGGCTCGCGCCGGACCAGGTCGTCGTGCTCGAGCTTGTCCACCAGCTTGGTCATGCCCGTGGGGTGGACCATCAGCCGCTCGCCCATCTTCGTCACCGGCAGCGCACCGGACCGGGCGAAGCGCAGCAGCATGAGCACCTCGTAGCGGGCGAACGTCAGTCCGATCGGGCGCAGCGCCCGGTCGACGGCGATCGTGACGAGCTGGTTGGCGCGCATGATCGACGTGGCCGCGGCCATCGCCAGCGGCTCGTCCAGCTCGTGCCGGGCCCAGAGCCGCCGGGCCTCGGCGATGGCGTCGAAGGCGGGGTGCGCCATCGCCCCGCACCGTAGGTCACGCCCAGGGCCCTGGTGGACTAGATGAGTGGACATCTAACCTGCGCTCATGCAAACGCTGGACCGGGTCGGTGTCGTGGGGTGCGGGCTGATGGGAGCGGGCATCGCCGAGGTGGCGGCCCGCGCGGGCAACGACGTGGTCGTGGTCGAGGCGGACGAGGCCGCAGCCAAGGCCGGTCGGGCCCGCGTCGAGAAGTCGCTGGCCACCGCCGTCGCCCGCAAGAAGCTGACAGACGCCGACGCCACGGGCGTACTTCAGCGCCTGCAGGTCCTCGCCGACATCGACGCCCTGGCCGACCGCCGCATCGTGATCGAGGCGGTGCCCGAGGTCGAGCACGTGAAGGTGGCGACGTTCCGCCGGCTCGACGACGTGGTGGAGGCGCCCGACGCCGTGCTGGCGTCCAACACGTCCTCGATCCCGATCATGAAGCTGGCCATGGCCACCCGCCGGCCGGAACAGGTCATCGGCCTGCACTTCTTCAACCCGGTGCCGGTCCTGCCGCTGGTCGAGCTGGTGACGTCGCTGCTGACCGGTGACGAGACCGCCCGCCGGGCCGAGGCGTTCGCCGCCGAGGTGCTCGACAAGAAGGTGATCCGCTCGCAGGACCGGGCCGGCTTCATCGTCAACGCCCTGCTCATCCCGTACCTGCTGTCGGCCATCCGCATGCTGGAGTCGGGTTTCGCCACGGCGGAGGACATCGACACCGGCATGGTCCAGGGCTGCGCCCACCCCATGGGGCCGCTGGCGCTGGCCGACCTCATCGGGCTCGACACGACGATGGCCGTGGCGCAGTCCCTGTACGAGGAGTTCAAGGAGCCGCTGTACGCCGCCCCGCCACTGCTCTCCCGCATGGTCGACGCCGGCCTGCTGGGCCGCAAGGTCGGCCGCGGCTTCTACGAGTACGCCCGCTGACGCCTGCGGCCGGGCCGCGGCCGGCCCCCCGCCCGGCTCGGCGTCAGCGCGGCGACGGTCCGAGGACGGCGGCGGGCACGAACGGTGACCGGAGCGCCCGCTGGCTGGCGGCGGCCGCCCGGGCCTTGGCCTCCTCCTCGGAGGGCACCGACACCAGCAGGCCCCGGGGGAGCGTGATCGTGGCGGTCACGCCCTCGGCCGGCGGGCTCATGAGCTGGATCGCGACGCCGTGGCGTGCGGCGAGGTGGCCGGCGACATAGTGGCCCAGGTACTTCGACGGGGCGACCGTGAAGGATTCGGTGCCGGCCAGCCGGCGGTTGGCCCGCTCGACGTCCGCCGCCGGCATGCCGCGGCCTTCGTCGATGATGGCGAGCGCGTAGTAATCGGGGCGCACCTGGCCGCGGATGTGGACGAGCCGGTCCGCCGGCGAGAAGTGGAGGGCGTTCTCGACCAGTTCGGCGACGAGGTGCGCCAGGTCGGCGGCGCAGGCCCCCACGACCGTCGCCGGCTCGACGTAGCGCATCTCGACCCGCTCGTAGCCCTCGACCTCGCCGAGGGCGGACCGGACGACGTCGGTGATGTTGATCGCCGCCGCCCAGGTCCGGGGCGGGTGGACGCCGGCCAGCACCAGGAGGCTCTCGGCGTTGCGCCGCATGCGGGTGGCCAGGTGGTCGAGCTTGAACAGGCTCCCCAGCGAGTCGGGGTCGGTCTCGTCGGACTCGAGCTCGGTGATGAAGTCCAGCTGGCGGCCGAGCAGGTTCTGGTTGCGGCGGCCCAGGTTGACGAAGGAGTCGGCGATGTTCCGGCGAAGGACCGCCTGCTCGACGGCGAGGTCGACGGCCGTGCGTTGGACCGAGCCGAGCGCCTCCGCCACGTCGCCGACCTCGTCGCGGGTCCGCACCACGATGGGGTCGAGGTGGGGGACCGCCACGTCGTCGCCGAGCGGGCTGTGGAGGATCTCGCGCAGGACGCCGGGCAGCCGCCGCTGGGCGACGTCGGTCGCCTGGGCGGTGAGGGCCTGGAGCGGACGCGTGATCGACCGGGAGGTCAGCCAGGTGGCGACGAAGGCCAGCACGACGACGACACCCGCCACGACGGCCAACCGCCAGGCCCGGGAGCCGGCGGCGTCGTTCAGTTCGTCGGCGTGGTCGGCCAGCACGCCGGCGACCCGGTTCCGGAAGGTGGTGAGGTCGGACTCGCCGGTGGCGCTGTTGACCTGCGCCAGTTCCATCACGTCGACCTGCAGGGTCTGCGTCGCCTCCACCATCATGTCGTGGAAGGCCTGCTCGGGCTCGGACGCGGCCAGCTCTCCGGCGGCGGGGGCGTAGTCGCCCACCGCGGTGGCCTGGATGGTCTCGCCCTGCTGGTCGTAGGCGCCCATCTGGACGGCGATGTCGGGCAGCTCGGCGGCCGGGTCGATCCGGTTGTCGCCGAGGTAGCTGACCGCCAGGGTGCGGACGAGGTTGGCGCCGGTATCGACCCGGCGGGACGCGAGGTTGATGAGCTCCGTGCCCGTGCGCAGCTGGCGGTCCTCGACGGCGCCGGCGATGCGGCTGTCGGCCTCGAAGAACATCGCCGTCAGGCTCGTGTAGCGGGACAGCAGCTCGTTGCCCGCGGACAGGCCGCTGGTGATTTCCCGCTCGCCGGTGTACGAGTCGGCGAGCTGGCGGATCTCGGGGAGCTCGTCGAGACGGTCGAGCGCGGGGCGGTACGCCTCCAGCGTCGTGCCGCCCCGCGCCTCCGTCTGCTGCCGGAACGCCCGGATGGCGTCGTCGGTGATGCGACGCGCCTCCGCGTTGTCCGACACGGGCAGGTTGAGCCCGCCATCGAGTCCCACGATCACGGCCGTGGCGTGCTGGCCCTCGACCTGGAGCGCGCCGACGAGCCCGTCGGGGCCCAGCGTGGCCTGGGCCAGCTCCGTCTGGTCGCGAACGCCCTCGGCGTCCTCGAAGGTCTCACGCACCTCGAGGGCACTCACGATGACCAGGCCCGTCAGGGGGACCGCCATCGCTGCCGCCAGCTTCTGGCGGATCGGTATGCGTCTCATTGCCCCCCGTCCCGTGGGTAGCCCCGGTGCTACCTGCGAGATGCCGGGCGGGAAGCTATCGGCTGCCTACGAACGCCGCCAGTGGCGTAGTCGTATCACCTGCCACCGTGAGCGTCACGGGACGTCGTCTCGTGCGGCGCCGTGCAGACGTGCCGCATCTCGCCGACACCGGTCACCCAGCTGGTCAGGACGTCGCCGGGAGCGAGGAAGCGCGGTGGCGTGCGGAGTGCGCCGACGCCGGCCGGCGTGCCGGTGAAGACCAGGTCGCCCGGCAGCAGGGGCAGCACGCGGGACAGGTGCGCCACGATCGCCGGCACCCGGAAGACCATCTCGGTCGTGCGGGCCGCCTGCACCGTCTCCCCGTTCACGGCGCAGCCCAGCTCGAGGTCGTCGGGGTCGCCCAGCTCGTCGGGCGTGACCAGCCACGGGCCCAGCGGCGAGAAGCCGGGGAACGACTTCGCCAGCGAGAACTGCGGCGTGGCGTCGGCGAACTGCACCACCCGGTCGGACAGGTCCTGGCCCACGGTCACCCCGGCGACGTGCGCCCAGGCGTCGGCGGCGGCGACGTGTCGGGCCGGGCGGCCGATGACCACGACGAGCTCGACCTCCCAGTCGACGGTGGCGCCCGGCAACGCGACGGTCCCGAACGGGCCGGCGACCGACGTCGGGAACTTGGTGAACACCGACGGCGCGGCCGGGGCGGCGAGGCCGCTCTCGCCGGCGTGGTCGGCGTAGTTGAGGGCGAGGGCGAACACCTGCCGCGGCCGGGGACTGGGCGGGCCGAGCGCGTCGAGCCCGATGTCCTTCGTGACGACGGGGCCGAGGGTGGCGGGATCGAGAGCCGCCGCCCAGGCCGTCACGTCGTCCCAGCGGACGTACGCCTCCGCCGGGTCCGCCGGGAGCAGGCCGTTGGTGGCCGCCGCCACGTCGACCGCGCCTTCGTCGGTGCGGAGGACGAAGCGCCCCGCCAGGTTGCCGAACCTCATGCCCACCCCTCTCGCCGGGAGATTCTGCGCCACCGCCCACCCCGGGGTCGACCCCCACCTCGTCCGCCGGGCTCACGACGGCTCGTTCGGCGGTGCGAGCGTGGTGGCGCGCGCCCGGCCCGGGGGCGGGTCCCGGGCCGAGCGGGCGGGGCGTGTCCCGTCGCCGGTCGGCGTCAGGCGGGGGCGGGTGTCAGGGGCGGGACGCAGTCCAGGCAGAACAGGGAGGGCTCGACGTAGCCGACCGGGGCGTAGGCGCCGTCGGCGTCGCACCGGTACCGGGCACGGACCGGCCCCGGGCCGTCGGCCACGAGGTCGATGACCCCGGCGACCGCCCGGTCGACATCGGCGGGGTCGCTGTAGCACCCGAAGCTGAGCCGGACGAGGCCGGGCGCCTCGACGGGACCGCCGCGGGCGAGGGCCACGTGGAGGTCGGCGTCGCTCTCCGAGACGCCGAGGAGGCGGCGGACGTACGGCTGGGCGCAGAAGCAGCCGCTGCGAACGCCCACGGCGTGCTCGTAGCCGAGCACCGCCGCCACCACGGCGTGGTCGAACCCCGCGACCGTGAACGGGACGACGCCGACCCGGTCGGGCGGGGCCGCCGTGGCGGCCGGGCCGTGGACGGTCACCCCCGGCACCCGCCGGAGGCGGTCCACGGCGTACCCGGTGAGGGCCGCCTCGTGGGCGGCGATGGCGTCGAGGCCGATGCGGGACAGGGCCTGCGTCGCGGCGGCGAGGGCGACGGCGCCGACGACGTTGGGGCTCCCGGCCTCCTCGCGATCGGGCAGGTCGGCCCAGGCCACGTCCGTGGCGCTCACGGCCCGGACGGTGCCGCCGCCGACGTGGTCCGGGTGACCGGCGAAGGCGTCGCGGCGTCCGACCAGCGCGCCCGTCCAGAACGGGGCGTACGCCTTGTGGGCCGAGAGCGCCACGAAGTCGAGGTGGCCCGGGTCGTCGTGGGGACGCATGTCGATGCGGCGGTGGCCGGCCAGCTGGGCGGCGTCCACGAGGATCGCCCCGCCGGCGGCGTGGACACGGGCGGCCAGTCGATGGATCGGCGGGACCAGCCCCGTGACGTTCGACGCCCCGCTCACGGCCAGCAGCGCGACGTGCCCGGCATGGGTCGCCAGCAGGCGGTCGAGATGGTCCTCGTCGAGCGAGCCGTCCCTCGCGGCGCGCACCCGTACCACCCGGACGCCCGGCCCCGCCCCGGCCCGGTCACGCCAGGGGAGGTCGTTGGAGTGATGCTCCAGCAGCGTGGTCAGGATGACCGCGTCGGGGGCCAGGCGCAGCGATCGGGCCAGGCGGTTGACGGCTTCGGTCGTGTTCTTCCCGAAGACCACCACGTCCCGCTCGGGATCGGCGCCGACGAACCGGCCGACCATCGCCCGGGCCTCCTCGAAGGCGGCCGTGCTCATCCGGGACAGGTAGCCCGTGCCCCGGTGGACGCCGGAGTAGTAGGGGAGGAAGTCCTCGACCGCCCGCCACACCTCGTGGAACGCCGGCGTGCTGGCGGCGTTGTCGAGGTTGACGTAGGGCAGCATCCGCCCGTCCACGACCGGGACCGGCTGGTCCATCCCCACCACCGTCTGGCGCAACGCCCACGCCGAGTCCACCGCCGTCATGGGCGCCATCCTCCGCCCGGCCCGCCGCCGGCACATCGGTAGGCCCACGCAAACGGATCGGCGCCCCCCGCCCGCCGGGCCCTCCCGCCGGCGGCCTATGCGACCTCGGTGGCGGCGGCGGCGAACTGGGCGTTGTAGAGGCGGGCGTAGGCGCCGCCCTTCGCCAGCAGGTCCTCGTGGTCGCCCTGCTCGACGATCTGGCCGGCCTCCACCACGAGGATGATGTCGGCGTCGCGGATGGTGGAGAGGCGGTGGGCGATGACGAAGCTGGTGCGGGAGGACCGCAGCGCCGCCATGGCGTGCTGGATGAGCACCTCGGTGCGGGTGTCCACCGAGCTGGTGGCCTCGTCGAGGATGAGGATGGCCGGGTCGGCCAGGAAGGCCCGGGCGATGGTGAGGAGCTGCTTCTCGCCGGCGCTGAGGCTGGTGGCGTCGTCGTCGAGGACCGTGTCGTAGCCGTCGGGCAGCGAGTGGACGAACCGGTCGACGTAGGTGGCCTTGGCCGCCTCGAGGATCTGGCCCTCGGTGGCCTCCGCGTTGCCGTAGGCGATGTTGTCGCGGATGGTGCCGCCGAAGAGCCAGGTGTCCTGGAGGACCATGCCGATGTGGCGGCGCAGGTCGCTGCGGCGCATGGTGGCGACGTCGCGGCCGTCGATCGTGATGCGCCCGCCGTCGAGCTCGTAGAACCGCATGATGAGGTTGACGAGCGTGGTCTTGCCGGCGCCGGTCGGGCCGACGATGGCGATGGTCTGGCCGGGCTCGGCGACGAACGACAGGTGCGAGATGAGCGGCACGTCGGGGTCGTAGGAGAAGGAGACGTCCTCGAACGCGACCCGGCCCCGGGGCACGCCATCGAGCGGGGTGGCGTCGCCATCGGGTGTCTGCTCGTCGGCGTCGAGCAGGTCGAACACCCGCTCGGCGGAGGCCACGCCGGACTGCAACACGTTGAACTGCGAGGCGATGGCGGTGAGCGGCATCGTGAACTGCCGGGTGTACTGCAGGAAGGCCTGGACGTCGCCGATCGACATCGCCCCCGACGTGACGCGCATGCCGCCGACCACGGCGATGATCACCCAGTTGAGGTTCCCGAGGAACATCATCGCCGGCTGGATCACGCCGGAGACGAACTGGGCGGCGAAGCTCGCCCCGTAGAGGTGGTCGTTCGTGGCCCGGAACCGGTCCTCGACCTCGCGCTGGCGGCCGAACGCCTTGACGATGGCGTGGCCGGTGAAGGCCTCTTCGACCTGCGAGTTGAGCTCGCCCGTGTGCCTCCACTGGCTGATGAACCGCTTCTTGGACTGCGCCGCGATGCCCCGCATCGTGAGGATCGACAGCGGCACCGACACGAGGGCGACGATCGCCAGCAGCGGCGAGATCGACACCATGAAGATCAACACGCCGACCACGCTGAGCACCTGCGTGAGCATCTGGTTGAGGGTCTGCTGCAGGCTCTGGGCCAGGTTGTCGATGTCGTTGGTGACCCGGCTGAGCAGATCGCCGCGGGACTGCTGGTCGACGTAGGCCAGGGGCAGGCGGTTGAGCTTGTCCTGGACGTCGGAGCGCAGCCGCTGCATGGTCCGCTGGATGATCCCGGCCATGAGGAAGCCGCTGGCGTAGCTGAGCGTCGAGGAGGCGACGAACAGCACGAGCGCGATCCCCAGGACCCGGTGCAGCTCGCCGAAGTCGATGCCGCCGCCGCTGACGAGGCCCTGGATCACGATGTCGGTGGCGTGGCCCAGGATCCGCGGGCCGACCACGGTGAGCGCCACGCCGGCGATCGCCAGGCAGACGACCACGCCCAGCCCGACCCGGTCGCGGCGCAGCAGCGCCAGGAGCCGGGTGGAGGCGTTGCGGAAGTCGCGGGAGGTCTCGCCCGGCATGCCGGCGTTCCAGGTCCGCACCGCGCTGACGCTGGCGCGGGGCGGGGCCACGGGGTCGCTGCCGTTGGGCCCGTTCGTCCCGTTCGTGCCGTCCGCGCCGCTGGGCGCCGGGGCCCGGCCGTCGGTGCCGGGCGAACCGGTGGTCGTGCTCATGCCGCCTCCCGGGCGTTGGCCTGCGACTCCACGATCTCGGCGTAGGTGGCGCAGGTCGCCAGCAGGTCGTCGTGGGTGCCGAGGCCGACGGCCCGCCCGTCCTCCACGACGAGGATCTGGTCGGCCGTGGCGATCGTCGAGACCCGCTGGGCCACGATCAGGACCGTCGAGCCGGCGATCGTGGGCGCCAGCGCCGCCCGCAACCGGGCGTCCGTGGCGGTGTCCAGCGCCGAGAACGAGTCGTCGAACAGGTACACCTCGGGCTTCTTCACCAGCGCCCTGGCGATGGCGAGCCGCTGGCGCTGGCCGCCCGACACGTTGGTGCCACCCTGCTGGATCAGGGCGTCGAGCCCGCCCGGCATGGCGGACACGAAGTCCTCGGCCTGCGCCACCCGCAGCGCCTCCCACAGCTCGTCGTCGGTGGCGTCGGGCTTGCCGTAGCGCAGGTTCGTGGCCACGGTCCCCGAGAACAGGTACGGCTTCTGGGGCACCAGGCCGATGCGGTCCCACAGGGCGTCGGGCTCGAGCTCGCGGACGTCGACGCCGTCGATCAACACCGCGCCCGACGTGACGTCGACCAGCCGGGCGACCAGGTTGACCAGCGTGGTCTTGCCGGCGCCCGTGCTCCCCACGACGGCCGTGGTCTGGCCGGCCAGCGACCTGAAGGAGATGCCGTCGAGCACGGGCGTGTCGGCGCCGGGGTAGTGGAACCCGACGTCGCGCAGCTCCAGCGAGCCGACCGGGCCGTCGACGGCGACCGGGCTCACCGGCGCCACGACGGTGGAGTCCGTGTCGAGGACCTCGACGATCCGCTCGGCGCACACGGCCGCCCGCGGGGCCATCATCGCCACGAACATGCCCATCATCACGTTCATGAGGATGAGCGTGAAGTAGGTCAGGAACGCCACCAGCGAGCCCACCGTCATGGCGCCCGAGTCGATGCGCTCGGCCCCGAACCAGATGACCCCGACGCTGGACGCGTTGATGATCAGCAGCAGGGTCGGGAACATCAGCGCCATCAGGCGCCCCGCCTCCAGCGACGTGGCCGTCAGGTCGTCGTTCACGGCGCCGAAGCGGTCCACCTCCTCCGGCTCCCGCACGAACGCCCGCACGACCCGCACGCCTGTGATCTGCTCGCGCAGCACGCCGTTGGCGTTGTCGATCCGCTCCTGCATCCGGCGGAACACCGGCACCATCCGCCGCACCACCATCCCGACGCTCAGCGCCAGCGCCGGCAGGCTCAGCACCAGCAACCACGACAGGCCCATGTCCTGCTGGAGGGCGAGGACCACGCCGCCCACCACCGTGATCGGGGCGGCGACGGCCAGCGTGCACGCCATCACGACCAGCATCTGGACCTGCTGGACGTCGTTGGTGATCCTGGTGATGAGCGACGGGGCGCCGAACACCCCCACCTCGCGGGACGAGAAGTCGGTCACCCGGTGGAACAGCTCGCTGCGCACGTCGCGGCCCAGGCTCATCGCCACCCGCGAGCCGCAGTACACGGCCGCCACCGCGAACACCACCTGCACCAGCGTCACGCCCAGCATGACGAGGCCGATCCGGCGGATGTAGCCGTCGTCGCCCGCCAGCACGCCCCGGTCGATGATGTCCGCGTTCAGCGTGGGCAGGTACAGCAACGCCAGGGCCTGTACGCCCTGCAGCAGCACGACGGCGACCAGCAGCCTGCGGTACGGGCGCAGGTAGGAACGGAGAAGACGGGTCAACACGGGGCGGCCTCGGTCGATCGGGTCTCGTCGGTGCGGTCGTGGGTGTGGTCGTCGGGGCGGTCGGGGCGGACGGCGATGCCGTGGAGCAGCTGGTCGACGATCTCCTCCGGCGTGAGCGGCACATCGACGGCGGCGGGATGGCTGGACGCCAGCGTGAGCGCCCGCAGCCGCCTCGCGGCGACCGGTGCCGGCAGGCGCACGCGGTGGTCGTGACGGGCGAGCAGCTCGACCAGGGCGGGGGAGTCCGGCGGTCGGGCGGGCGGCTTGGCCCCCACGAACGACAGCAGGCGCCAGATCACCGAGAGCCGGCGCTGGATGATGCCCACGGCCTCGACCAGCTGCGCGTCGAACGGCAGGTCGGGGTCGATGGCGCCGATGGCCCGCTCGGTGGGGCCCGGGTCGAAGGCGGCGGCGAGCGTGGCGTCGACCACCGCCTCCTTGTCCGGGAAGGCCCGGAAGATCGTGCCCTCGGCCACGCCGGCGGCCGCGGCGATCTGCCGGGTCGTCACCCCGCGCCCGCGGTCGAGGAGGAGCGGCAGCGTCGCGTCGACGATCGCCGCTCGTCTCTCCTCCGGGGGCATGGCCGAGGCTCGGGACACCCGGGCGACGCTACCGGAGTGAGTGCTCACTCACACAAGCGATTTTTCCCGTCATGTCACTGGTACGAGACGAACATGGGGGAGGGCTCGATCGCCGTCGTCTGGGCCGGCGTGAACATCGGCCGGTCCTCGTCGACGAAGTTCTTCCAGCCCCACCAGATGTTGGCCGGCGGCGACTGCTGGAGCCGGTCCCAGGTCTCGAACTTCTGCCCCGGCGTGCCGAACCCGTCGGCGTGGACCAGCACCGCCAGCTCGTCGTGGTCGGTGCGGATGCGGTCCCGGTCCCGCAGCATGTCGGTGCGGAACTGGTGCAGGAGCAGCAGCTTCTGGGGCAGGTCGTAGGTCTGGGTCAGGTCGGCCAGCCAGTCGGCGACCTGGTTCACCTCGTCGGCGGCGACCGAGCCGATCTGGTCCATGTGGACCTGGTCGGGCCCCAGGCGCCACTCCGGGTCGAGGGCGAGGCCGACGTGGGGCTCGGCGAGCAGGTCCTGGTAGCGGCGCGCCTGCGTGAGGAAGTCGGTGCGGCCCGGCTGGATGTCGAGGACGACGTAGACGCCCGCCTCGCCGGCGGCGTCGATCCACGGCCGGAGCTCCTCGACCTCCGACTCGTTGGCGTAGTTGCCGTCCGGGCCGGGGGCGCTGCTGGCCACGGTGGCGATCAGCTCGAAGGCGGGGACCACCGGCTCGTGCACCAGGTCGTCGTACTGCGCGGCGAGGCCCTCGGCGCGGGCGATCGACTCCTCCAGCGGCTGCTCGCCGAGGACGCCGAGTGCCGCCGTGGTCGGGTTGCCGTACAGCGCCGCCATGCGCCGGCCGGGGAACAGCACCTGCCCGCCGCCCGGCAGCTCCACGCCCGTGGCCGCGACCCGGGCGCGCTGCCACAGCCGCTCGGCCGGGCCGAACTGGGCGCCCACCCCGACGACGTGGGCGAACTCCCGGCCGCTGAGCGCCTCGATGGCGGCGGGGTCGGCCCGCGGGTCGGGGTGGCCCGCGGGGACCACGTGCGCCCCGGCGGCCCGGGCCGTGGCGGCGGCCGCCACGTCGTCCGGGCGCCTTCCCACGAGGACGGCCACGTCCTCGAGAGCCGCGCCGGGCGCGGTCGCCACCAGTAGCTCACCGCGACCGGCCCCGGTCGTGTCCGTGCCCGTCGTCTCGGTGCTCGGTTCGTCGGGGTCGGCGAGCGTGAGCGGGGTGGGGTCGTCCTCCGTGAGGCCGGCCACCTGCTCGACGGCCTCGTCCCCCGTCACCTCGGTGGCGTCGCCGGACGGCAGCCCCGCCGCCGCGGCCAGTGCCTCCGCGTCGGCCGGCGTCGTGACGACCTCACCGGCGGGGGAGTCGTCCTCGGCCCAGGCGGCGGCGCCGTCCCCGACGGCGAGCACCGCCTCCGGGGCCAGCCGGGCGAGCTCGTCGCCGACCGGGCCACCGGCATCGTCGCCCCCGGCATCGTCGCCGCCGTCGTCGTCCTCGCCCTCCGCCGCGGGCCCGGGCGTGAGGAGCAGCGGCACGCCCAACCCCACCGCAGCGGGCGCCGCCGCCACGTGGGCGGCCGGGTCGTCCTCGGCCGCCAGCACGACCACCGGCGCCGACACGAACAGCGTCTCGCTGGTGGCGGCGGCCAACTCGGCGC
>Ga0126307_10002082_pt1 | contig 13431 bp, 16 predicted proteins | sample Plot28_FD_89955 | JGI IMG/M metagenome (GOLD analysis project Ga0126307, IMG submission 89955) | Serpentine soil microbial communities from UC McLaughlin Reserve, CA, USA - Plot28 | ecosystem: Environmental > Terrestrial > Soil > Grasslands | place: USA: UC McLaughlin Reserve, Lake County...
ACCGGCGTGATCGCCCCGGCCTTCGGCTGCACGCCCTCGAAGTCGACGTCGCCTACCAGGCCGTCCTCCGTCCGGTTGATGCCGACGTCGATCACGACCGCGGCCTCGCGGACCATGTCGGCGTTGATCAGCTTCGGCACTCCCACCGAGGCGACGAGGATGTCCGCGCGGCGGCACTCGGCCGCCAGGTCGCGCGTGCGCGAGTGGCAGTGGGTCACCGTCGCGTTGGCGGCCAGCAGCAGCGCGGCGAGCGGCTTGCCCACCAGCTGCGAGCGGCCCACGATCACCGCCTCGGCGCCCTCCAGCTCCACGCCGGCGTGGGCCAGCAGCTCCATCACGCCGACGGGGGTGCACGGCACCAGGCCCGGCCGGCCCTGCGCGAGCAGGCCGGCGCTCAGCGGGGTCAGCCCATCCACGTCCTTGCGCGGGTCGATCAGGGCGGTCATCTGGGCGTCGTCCACGCCGCCGGGCAAGGGAAGCTGGAGCAGGATCCCGTTGACCCGCGGCTCGGCGTTCAGCTCGGCGAGCAGCTCCGCCACCTCACCGGGAGCGGGCTCGTGATGGAAGGACTCGATCCCCACCTGGGCCGAGTCCTCGCGCTTCATGCGCACGTACACCGCCGAGGCGGGGTCTTCTCCCACCAGGACGGTTGCGAGGCCGGGGGCCGTGGGCATCGCGGCCACCTCCCCCGCGACACGCTCGCGGACGGCGGCAGCCACCGCCTTTCCGTCGATCAGCCGGGCGGCCATCAGCCTCTTTTCTTGAGCGGCGCGTAATCCGCCATCAGGGTGCGCTCGGAGCCGTCGTCGGCGAAGCGCACCGTCACCTGGTCGCCGTGCGAGGCGATGATGACGCCCTCGCCAAAGCGCGCGTGCACCACGTCGTCGCCCGTGGCGAAGCTACCGCCGCCGCTTGGGGCGGCCGCCGGCGAGCCGGTCTGCCAGCTGGCGGTGGCCTCGCGCCCGGTGAACTGCTCGCCGGCGTCGGTCAGCTCGGCGGGGATCTCCCCGATGAAGCGGCTGGGCAGGTTGAAGTCCCGCCCTCCGTACATCACCCGCGTGCGCGCGTGGGTCACGTACAGCTCACGCTTGGCTCGCGTGAGGCCCACGTAGCAGAGCCGGCGCTCCTCCTCGAGGTCCCCCGCCTCCACCGCCCGGGAGTGCGGGAAGACGCCGTCCTCGCAGCCGATCATGAACACGATCTCGAACTCGAGGCCCTTGGCGTTGTGAAGGGTCATGAGCGTGACGATCCCCTCCTCGTCGCGCAGATCGTCCTGCTGGGAGAAGAGGGCGATCTGCTGGAGGAACTCCTCGACCGAGGGCTCCTCGCTGGTCGTCTCGTACTCGCGCCCCACGCTCACGAGCTCCTCGAGGTTCTCCAGCCGGCCCTGCGACTCGATCGTCCGCTCGGTCTCCAGGGCGGCCAGGTAGCCGGTCTCCTCCAGCGTCTCCTGCAGCAGGTCGCCGACCGACGCGTCGCCCTCGGCCCGCTCGCGCAGGCGCTCCATCGTCGACATGAAGCGCGCGACCGACTTGCGCGCGGCCGCGGCGAGTCCGGGGATCTCGTCCGGCGCGGCGGCCACGTCGAAGACCGGCTCCCCGACCGTGTTGGCATAGGCGGTGATGCGTGCCTGGGAGGTGTCGCCTATGCCCCGGCGCGGCGAGTTGACCACGCGACCGAAGGACACCGTGTCGTGGGGGTTGACGAGCAGCGTGAGGTAGGCCAGCGCGTCCTTGATCTCGGCCCGTTCGTAGAAGCGGGTGCCGCCGATCACCTGGTAGCCGACCTGATAGCGGACCAGCATGTCCTCCAGGACCCGGGACTGCGCATTGGTCCGGTAGAAGACCGCCACGTCGTCTCGCGAGCCGCCGGCGTCTACGTGGCGCTCGATCGCGCTGACCACGAAACGCGCCTCGGCATGCTCGTCCTCGAGCTCGCGGATGTGCACGGGCTCGCCCTGGCCCAGGTCGCTCCACAACGCCTTCTCCATGCGGCCGCGGTTGTGGGAGATGACGCCGTTGGCGGCGGAGAGGATGGTCTGGGTGGAGCGGTAGTTCTGCTCCAGCTTGACCGTGTGGGCGTCGGGGAACGCGTCCTGGAAGTCCAGGATGTTGCGGATGTCGGCGCCGCGGAAGCGGTAGATCGACTGGTCGTCGTCGCCGACGACGCAGAGGTTGCGGTGCTCCTCGGCCAGCAGCTGCAGCCAGCGGTACTGGGCGCGGTTGGTGTCCTGGTACTCGTCGACCAGCACGTGGCGGAAGCTGTTGCGGTAGCGGTCTCGCACCTCGGGGAAGAGCTCGAACAGGTTCACCGAGCGAAACAGCAGGTCGTCGAAGTCCATCGCGTTGCCCGAGTGCAACCGCTGCTCGTAGAGGTCGTAGACGTCGGCGGCCGTCTGCTCGAAGAACGACTCCACCTTGAGTCGGTAGGCCTCGGCGTCCAGCAGCTGGTTCTTGGCGTCGGAGATCTGGCGCTTGATCCCCCGTGGCGGGAAGCGCTTGGGGTCCACGTCCAGCTCCTCGGTGCAGTTCTTGACCAGGCGCACCGAGTCGGCCTCGTCGTAGATCGTGAAGCCGCGCGTGTAGCCCAGCCGCTCGGCCTCGGCCCGCAGGATGCGGGCGCAGGCGGAGTGGAAGGTCATCACCCACATCGCGCGCGAGCGCCGGCCCACCAGCGCCCCGACGCGTTCCCGCATCTCGTTGGCTGCCTTGTTGGTGAAGGTGATGGCGAGGATCTCGCCCGGCTGGGCCTGCCCGGTGCCCACCAGGTGCGCGATGCGGTGGGTGAGCACGCGGGTCTTGCCCGAGCCTGCCCCAGCCAGGATCAGCAGCGGCCCCTCGTCGTGCAGCACCGCCTCCCGCTGGGGGGAGTTCAGGCCCTCGAGAAGGGTCGCGGGCTCCTTCACCGTGCTCACCTTCCCGAGAATACGAGTGCGCCCGGCCGCGACTCTCGCTAAGTTGCCGGGTTCCATAACCCAAAGCCGAGTCCCATCCGCGCAGGGCGGACGGGAGCGGGGGAACCACGCACGTGGGGCGAATCGCCGGATGCTTCCGGCGTAGCGCGATCTCTTCAGCGCGAGCCCGTCAGCTAACCCCGTAGGCGTGAGAAGAGAAAGGGACTCGCCTCGAAATGGCTCGAACGATTCGCCTCGCGCTGGCCGTCGGCGCGCTGCTGGCCCTCACGGTCGCTCCCGCCGCCCACGCGGCGCCATATGGCTCCCGGACCCTCAAGCAGGGCATGAAGGGCAGCGACGTCAAGACCCTTCAGCGCTACCTGACCAGGGCCGGCCACCGCACCACCCGCGACGGCCACTTCGGTCGCGGCACCACGCGCAGCGTCAAGCGCTTCGAGCGTGAGGAGGACCTCCGCGTCAACGGCGTGGTCACCCGCCCCGACGCGCGGAGGATCAAGCGCGCGGCCGCCTCCGCCACGCCCGAGGACACCGCGCCCTCGGCCGAGCGGGCAAGGCTCGGGCGCAACGGCCTGGCCGTCGCGCCCACCTCGGCGCCCGAGCGCGTCAAGCAGGTGATCGCCGCGGCCAACAGGATCGCCAAGAAACCCTACGTCTACGGCGGGGGGCACGGCGACGGCGAGTCGCGCGGCTACGACTGCTCGGGCTCTGTCTCCTACGCGCTGAAGGGCGGCCGCATGCTCGGCCGCTCGCTGGACTCGACCGGCTTCATGTCCTACGGCCGGCGGGGCCGTGGGAAGTGGATCACGACGCGGGCCAACAGCGGCCACGCCTACATGATCGTGGCCGGCCTGCGCTTCGACACCAGCGCCCGCAAGCGGACGGGGACCCGCTGGTCGAGGCGGATGCGCTCGCCGCGCGGCTACACCGCCCGGCACCCGCGCGGGTTCTGATCAGAGGTCGCGGCTGAGGAAGATCGTTCTGGCGCCGACGGCCAGCAGGCCGAGGTAGAAAAGGGTCCAGAGGACCAGCGCGAGGCCGCTGGGGCCACCGAGGATGTCGGCGGTGTCGATGTCCGGCCCCAGCGAGCCCAGCGCGGAGAGGTACAGCGCCATGAACGGAAGCAGCCATCCGGCCAGCTCCGAGACGCCCTTGAGCGCGCTGCTGTCGAGCCCGATTGCCAACTGGTGCAGCAGCGCGCCGCCCAAGCCTGCCCCGAAGAGCATGAACACGGCAATGCCGTTGGCCGTGCTGGACAGGAAGGTCGAGCCCAGCAGCGACAGCAGGCACACCACCAGCACCGCTCCCACCAGACCCAGCGTGGCGCCCGGCAGCGAGTCGGGGACCCACTGGCCGACGCTGGCGGTGAGCACCACCAGCAGCAGGAAGAACGCGACCACGTAGGCGCTGGACATGCCGGCCGCGGCGGTCAGGCGGGCGGCCAGCAGGCGCGTGCGCCCCAGCGGCCGTACCAACAGCGGCTGCAGCAGGCCGCGCTCGGCGTCCCCGCGGACCGTGCCGATCGTCAGGAAGATCGCCAGGGTGGTGCCGAGGAAGAGCACCACGAACATCGCGAAGCCGAGCAGCCCCGCACCGGCGGCGGCGTGCTCGCCGCCGCCGGGATCGAAGTCGCTCAGCCCGCCGAAGATCGCGGCCGCGCCCGCGGTGTAGACCGCCACGAAAGAGGCGCTCAGCACCAGCACCACCAAGAACACGCGGCGGCGCACGCTCTCCTGGATCGCGTAGCGCACCACCGTCGCGAACGGGGTCAAGCGCCCACCGCCTCGAGGTAGACGTCCTCCAGGGTCGAGGCCAGGACCCGCACCCCGTAGACCTCCTCACCCGCCGCCACGAGCTCGGCGACGATCTGTGGCACGTGCTCGCGAGTGGCCCCCTCCCACAGCCGCGGCCCGGCCGCCGTCTCCACCTCCACGCCGCGCGGGCGTACCAGCTCGGCAGGGCGGCCGCTGCGCACCACGCGACCGTTCACGAGCACCACCACCCGGTCGCAGACCAGCTCCACCTCGCTGAGCAGGTGCGAGTTCAACAGCACGCTGATTCCCCGCTGCTTGAGGGACAGCAGCAGCTCCCGCACCGCGCGGCGGCCGGCCGGGTCGAGGGCGCTGGCCGGCTCGTCGAGCAGGAGCAGGTGGGGAGTGCCGACCAGCGCCTGGGCGACGCCGAGGCGCTGCTGCATGCCCTTGGACATCGAGTCGACCTTCACCCGCCGGGCGTCGCTCAGGCCGACCATTCCCAGCAGCGCGACACGCTCCTCCTCCCCCGCTCGAGAACCCGTCAGGCCCTGGTGCAGCTCGATGACCTCCTCGGCGGTCAGCCAGCCGGGGAAGCGAAACAGCTCGGCCAGGTAGCCGATACGGCTGAGCGCGGCCGGGGACCCTGCGGCCTGGCCGTAGACGGTCACCGAGCCCGCGCTCGGGCGAAGCAGCCCGCACGCGCTCTTGACCAGCGTGGTCTTGCCCGCGCCGTTCGGGCCCAGCAGGCCGACGAGCTCGCCCTGGCCGATGCTCAGGTCCACGGAGTCGAGCGCCACCTTGGCGCCGTAGTGCTTGGAAAGGCCACGGCACTCGAGCACCGGGCGCACTCTAGGGGCCTACCCTGCGCCCGATGCGGCTACCCGACCAGGTCCGCGAGCACTGCGCCGAGCTGGCCGGACGGGCGCGCTGGGTCACGATCGACACCGGCCGGCTGGGAACGGTCGAGCCCGGCCCGCCACCCGTGCTGGACCCCCAGCGCCATTTCCTCGAGGGCAGCCGCGAGGAGGTCTGCGCCTACCTGCTCACCCTCGACGCGATCAACTTCGGCTCGGGCTGGTTCCCGACACTCGCCAAGCGGCCCGGATGCTCGGGCTACTTCACGGTGGCCTGGGCGCTCGCCGACCGCTTCCGAGCCGCCGGCCCCTGGACCGCCGCGGAGCTGCGCCGGCTCAGCGCCGGCGACGTGGCCGGGGTGCTCGGTCAGGACCCGGGCCACGACCTGATGGAGCTGTACGGCGAGGCCCTGCGCGACCTGGGGCGCTTTCTCGGCGACCGCGAGCCCACTGAGGTGGTCGCCGCTGCCGGCGGCTCCGCAGTGGCGCTGGCCGAGGAGCTGGCCCGCGGCATGCCGTTCTTCGAGGACACCGGGTTCTACAAGCGCGCGCAGATCACTCCCAACGACCTCGCCCTCGCCGGCGTGGGCCAGTTCGAGGATCTGGACGAGCTGACGATCTTCGCCGACAACCTCGTTCCGCACGTGCTGCGGGTGGACGGGGTGCTGCGCTACGACAGCGAGCTGGCGGCGCACATCGACGCCGGCGAGCCGCTCCCTCCAGGCGAGCAGGAGCGCGAGATCCGGGCTTGCGCCGTCCACGCCTGCGATGAGATCGCGGGCGGCCTGGGCGTCAGCGCGCCAACGCTGGACGTGTGGCTGTGGAACCGAGGGCAGGCGCCGCGCTACAAGGCCGTCCCGCGCCACCGCACGCGGACGGTCTTCTACTAGCGGACCGGCCGGTCCACCGGTTCCCGGCGGCGGTCTCCGCCGCCGACCATCGCGCTCGCCGCGCCGACGAGCAGCACCGCGGCGATCACCGCGAAGACGGTGCCGAGGAAGTTCAGCTCGAAGATGTCACCCGTGCCGATCGCGCCGGCGATGAGGCCGCCGATGAGCGCGCCGCCGATGCCCATGAGGATGGTGAGGAAGAAGCCGATCTTCTGGCGGCCGGGAAGCAGCAGCCGCGCCACCACGCCGATCACAGCACCGATGAGGATCAGCCCTATCACGTCGAGCACCATCTCAGCCTCCTACCGAATCGGGTCCACGGCGGTTCGGCAATTCTCTCACCTCGGCGCCCTCGGGCTTGCGCCCGGTGAGATCGGCCACCATCTCCTCCAGCTCTCCCACCCGGTTGGCCAGGCCCCGGATGGCGTCGGCCACGGGGTCCGGCAGGTGCGCCCAGTCGGCGTCCGGCCCGCTGGGTCGCTCGCCGTCGACCCGCACGGGGTGGCCGGGGTTGCCCACCACCGTGGCCGACTCGGGGACATCGTGGATCACCACGGTGCCCGCGCCGATCTTGGCGCGGTCGCCCACCGTGATCGGCCCCAGGAGCTTCGCTCCGGAGCCGACCACGACATCGTCGCCCACCGTGGGGTGGCGCTTGCCGCGCTGGAAGCCCGTTCCCCCGAGGGTCACCTGCTGATACAGGGTGACGTTGTCGCCGATCTCGGCCGTCTCGCCGATCACCACGCCGGCCCCGTGGTCTATGAACGGCCCGCGGCCGATGCGCGCCGCCGGGTGGATCTCCACCCCGGTCCACGTCCGCGTGGCCGCCGCCAGCAGGCGGGGGGCGAACGGCACCCCGGCGTCGTGCATCACGTGCGCCACGCGGTGGGAGAGCAGCGCCTGGACGCCCCCGTAGGTCAGCAGGATCTCTGCACGCCCGACGTCGCGAGCGGCTGGGTCGCGGTCCTGCGCGGCCGTCAGGTCCTCGCGCAGCTCACGCGCGACTCGGGTGAGGGTGCCCAGGCCCAGCATCGGCCTAGGGGGCGAAGAACGGCTGGGAGATGTAGCGCTCGCCGGAGTCCGGCATGACCACCACGATGCGCTTGCCAGCGAACTCGCCTCGGTTGCCGACCTCGATGGCGGCCCACAGCGCGGCGCCGCAGGAGATGCCGGCCAAGAGCCCCTCCCGGCGCGAGCAGCGGCGGGCCGTCTCCAGCGCGTCCTCGTCGTCGACGGCGATCACCTCGTCGACCACCGAGCGGTCGAGCACAGCGGGGACGAAGCCGGCTCCGATGCCCTGGATCTTGTGCGGGCCGGGCAACCCGCCGGAGAGCACGGGCGAGGACTTGGGCTCCACGGCCACCACGTGCAGCTGGGAGTTGCGCTCCTTCAGCCTCTCCCCCGCTCCGGTGATCGTGCCGCCCGTCCCCACTCCCGCTACGAGCACGTCGACCCGGCCCTCGCAGTCGGCCCAGATCTCCTCGGCCGTGGTGCGGCGGTGAACGTCGGGGTTGGCCGGATTGGAGAACTGGTCGGGAATGAAGAAGTCCGTGCTGTCGCCGGCAATGCGGGCGGCGGCCTCCACCGCCTCGTTCATGCCGCCCATCGACTCGGTGATCTCCACCTTCGCGCCGTACAGGCGCAGCAGCGCCTCACGCTCGCGGCTCATGCCCTGCGGCAGAGTCAAGGCGAGCTCGTAGCCCTTGGCGGCGCAGACGAAGGCGAGCGCGATCCCGGTGTTGCCCGAGGTGGCCTCCACGATCGTCGTGCGGCCGGGCTCGATGCGCCCCTCGGCCTCGGCGGCTTCGATCATCGCCACCCCGATCCGGTCCTTCACGCTGCCCGCCGGGTTGTAGGCCTCGAGCTTGCCGACCAGCTCGGCGGAGCACTCCGGGGCGAGGCGCTCCAGGCGCACCATCGGCGTCCCGCCGACGAGCTCGGCGAGCGTGGCGGGGATCGCGCCGACAGGCGACGAGACTTGCATCCGACTGACCGTATCGTCCGTACCACTCGCCGGTTGCGCTAGACCCGGGCGAGCGCCGGGCGAGCTGGGCGCCCGAATGCCCCCTACGTGGCGGCATCGGTGGAGGCGGCCTGGCGGCGGCTGCCGCGGGCTACGCGCTCGGGCGCAGCCTGGCGTAGGGCCTCGAGCCCTCGGCCGCCGCTGTTGCTCGGCGGGCGTCGCACGTCCGCCCCTCGGAAAATCCCTCAGCCGCCTGAGCGTCTTGCCGAGAGGTGTGCGTGCTGCGCGGGCGACGCGGAACCCGTGGCGGGCGGGACGGCGCCCATGCTCTTTTCGAGTGTTGGCCGCCGGCGGCCGTGGGCGGGAATGGCGACTCGCCGCGCAGCGTCCCGTAGTCGCCGGCCCCGCCCATCACTGCGACCGCCGCGGCCAGCGCCACAAAGACACCGACCTCGCGGGCGGCAGCGTCCGGGTAGTCGAACGCGACCAGCCAGGTGAGCAGCACCGTCGCCACGACCCCGAGCAGGTCGGTCGCGCCGTTGAGCGAGACGTCGGGGCGGAAGAGCCCGAAGCGCCCGCCGGTGATCGCCGCCCAGATCGCAACGATGCCGGTGATCGTGAGGTAGATGTCGGCCATCGTCCAGAGGTCCCAGCCGCTGTGACGGGCGCCACCGGCATCGGCCCAGGGCAGGAACAGCGAGCCGATCAGCAGCACGCCGCCCGCGCCGATGATCAGCCGCTCGCGGCGCCGGTCAGTCGCTCGCATCTCGCATCTCCTCGAGGATCTCCGTGGTCTTGCGGTCTGCGGGGAACATCAGCTCGATCGCCAGCTCGGAGGTCGTCACCTCAAACGGCGTGTCGAAGTCGCGAACATGCCGAAGAACGACAGCTCGCCGCCGTCCGGAACTCTCATCTTGAGCGGCCCGAGCACCTCGCCGCCGGCGGGCCCGGCGGCGGGAGCTGGATCGGCCTCGTCGACCGAGTAGCCGGCGACCTCGTCTATCAACGCGGCGAGCCGCCCGTCTGCTGTCACCGCTAGCTGGCGCTCGAGCCGCTCGAGGAAGTGCGCCCGCCACTGCGCGAGGTTGACGGTCACCGGCGCGAACCCGCGCGGGATGGAGGCCGACGCGGATCACGTTGACGGGCGGCTCGAGCAGCGCCGGGTCGATCTCGACGAACCCGGTGAGCCGTAACATCGTCGGATTGGCCGCGACCAGGTTCCAGCCCCGGTCGACGACGACCGCCGGGTAGGGCTCGTGGCCGCGCAGGATCAGGTCGAGCGCGGCGCGGACGGGCGCCAGCTCCGGGCCCTCGAGCGGGCGCTCCGGGAACGCCGGCGCGTGGCCGGCGGCGAGCAGGAGCTGGTTGCGCTCGCGAAACGGGACCCGGAGGCGCTCGAGGACCTGAAGCAGCATCTCGCGGCCGGCCTTCGAGCGGCCCGTCTCGACGAAGCTCAAATGACGGGCCGAGATCCCGGCGTCGAGCGCGAGCTCGAGCTGGGACAGCCGCCGCCGCTCGCGCCACCCACGCAACTGCTCGCCGACCGCTGACTGGAAGCGCGAGGTCGCCACGGCGGCGAAGGTACCCGCCGCTCGTGCGCGCGTCGATTACCCGCACGTAATCGAGCGCACGCGCTCTACTCGGAAGAAGACCCCGGCCCGCCCTCGCGGCGTCCCTGTTCGAGCGATCGGATGAATTCGTCTACGACGCTTGCGTCGAAGCGCCGCTGCCCGCCTGGGGTGCGGAAACTCCTGAGGTAGCCGCTGTCAGCCCAGCGGCGCACGGTGCCCACGGAGACGCCGAGCGGGTCGGCGACTTCAGAGACCGTTAGCGCCAGCGGAGGACCGGAAGAGGACACTGCGGGCCGACGGCCCATCGCTGGCAGCAACGTTCGTCACGTGTCTAACTTGCGGGCGTTAGGCCTTCCCGTCAAGCAACTGACCGGCCGGATGGTGCTTTGCGCAGGGGTACTGACCGTGCGTCGCGGACAGCAGATCCGCATGCAGGTGCATGCGAATCCGTCCGAGGCCCTCGACGCCGTGGGACTGTCGGAGTGTGCGATATCGCGGGGGACATGGCGCTCGTGCTGCGTGTCGACTCCGTGATACGAAGCTTCAGCCCAGCGCGGGGTCCTGCCGGCTTTCGGTTGGAGCCTCGGGCTGGAGGGTGATTGGGGTGCGCTTGGTGACCACCCGCACGACCTGCTTCATACCCCCGCAACCGCACCGCGGCATGGTGCTGTTGCGATAGGTGGGCAGACGCGTGTAGCTCACCGCGCCGCACTGGTGACAGATCAACTCGGCGATCTTCATAACGCCTTCTCTGCGTACCCCGTTTGAGTACCGGGCGAACCTGACTGGGCGCACCCTGTGCGTGGTTCGCGAACCCACCTGGCCCCCAGCGGTGCTCACAGGCCATCCGCGACTGCCTGCAGCGGACGGGCGCTCCCGATTCTCCCGCCCTCGACCAATGGAGGACCTCGCCCTGCGGGCGCCGGCTTCCGCCCGCGCTATCCCGCTATGTCGGCTGTCGCGGAGATCTCGCGGGCGACGCCCCCGACCGTGCCCGGGACCTCAGACTTACTCCTCCAGGAGGGGCGTCGACCGCAGCGCGCCGTTTATGACATGGCTCAGGCCTATGCGAACATACGTTCGTGACCAGCCAGGGCACACCCTACGCCCGGTTCAAGCGAGCCCTGGCCTCCGGCAACCTCGTGCAGGTGAGGGCGACGGCGGCGGAGCTTCCGACCGTCCCTCTGTCCGACGCTCTAGAGGTGTGCAACCTGGTGCGACACGAGAGCCCCGACCTATACGAGCGGGCGGCGCTGCGGTGGTTGGCTCGTCTGCTGCTGGAGCGCCCCGAGGTCACGCTGCGCGAGCTCGAGCAGGCGGCACGAGCACTCCAGCGGCTGCCCGACGTCGAAGCCGTGCGCTGCCTGCGCGGCCTCGCGGGCTAGGCGTGAAGGTCGAGCTCCACCGCGCCCATCGGCAGCTTGAGTGGGCGCCGGCCGGACCGCCACTAAAGCTGAAGACTCCGATTTTTTCTCGCGGCCACCGAGTCAGGCGGTCTGGCGGCTCGCCTAGTCCGTCGTCCTCCCACCCGGCCCGAGCGGGGGATACTGGGCGGGCGATCTCGCGGGAGAATGTGGAACTGATGCGTCGTGGCTACGGGGCCACCAACCGAGGCGACATAGAGGAAGCCGTTGATGCACTCGCTGCGCCGGATTGCGAGTTCATCCCGGCGGGGTTGCTCCCGGGCGTGGAGGAGGTGTATCGGGGGCCTGAGGGCTTCAGGCGGCTCCTGAACCTCTTATGGGAAACCTTCGACAACCCCCGGTTGGAAGTCTATGACCTTGTGGACGCGGGCGACCAGGTGCTGGCCACGGTGACGAATCTGGCAGGGGAAAGCTGAGCGGAGTGGACGTGGCCCGGACGACCTGGAACGTCTGGACGATCCGAGATGGCAAGGTCACCCGGGGACAGGCGTTCGAAAGCAGGGCGGAAGCCCTCGAAGCCGCGGGGCTGTCGGAGTAGGCGATGTCGCAGGAGAACGAAGAGCTCGCTCACCGGGCCTACGACGCTTTCAGCAGTGGAGACCTGGAGGCCTTGCTTGCGCTGACGGACCCCGAGGTCGAGTTCACCTCGTTGGTCCTCGAAGCCGAAGGCGGGGGCGGGACCTACCGCGGTCACGAGGGAGTCCGGGAGTACTTCGAGAGCCTCCGAGGTGTTTTCGCAGACTGGCACAGCGAGATCGTGGGTACGCGCGCCTTTGGCGAAATGCTCGTGATCCAGTCTCACGGCGTCGCAACGGGAGGCGCCAGCGGCGTGAGGCTGGAGCAGGATTTCTGGCAGGCCGCCCGGGTCCGCGACGGAAAGATCGTGTGGTGGAAGTTCTGCCGGACCGAAGCCGAGGCCCTCGAAGCCGTGCGGCTGTTGGAGTAGGCGAAGTCGCTGGAGACCGTGGAAGTCGTGCGGAGATGGATCGAGACCTACAACCGGCGTGACATCCACGGTCTGCTCGAGATCAGCGACGAGAACATCGAGTTCAGGTCCAGTTCGACCGTCTTCGATGTTCGCGGTGACGGCTCGTGACGTCCCTGAGCCGTCCCCTTCCGGGTGTTGTCGGGGGTGCTTGGTGATGGGGGGTGGCCGGCCGACGCCCGAAAGAGGTGACGGTTGGGCAAATCGGGTACAGGGCCCGGCATCCGCCCCGAAGGACCGAGCGGCGGCCCTAGAGAGGGAGAACAAGATGTTCGAGGATCAGTTCGAGGATCAGAGCGAGACCGACGAGATGTCCGACGAGCCGCGGGGCTTCGAGGGTGGCGAGGAAGGCGCGACCTCACAGGAGTCCGAGAGCTTCGGAGGCCAGGATCAAGAAGGCAGCACCTCAGACGACGCGATGAGCTCTGAGAGTGAGGGCGAAAGCGGCGGCACCTTCGACGAGTCTCAGGGCTCCGAAGATGGTGAGCAAGGCGCCACATTCGAGGGGCAGGGTCTCGGCAGTGAGGATGAAAGCGGCGACGCATCCGATGGGCCCCAGAAACTCGACGACCAGGAGGCGAGTCCGCACGCGGGCTAGCCGTAGAGCTGACCGGGAGCGAGGACGAGGACGGGGAGGAAACGACGGTACGGGGAAGTTCCACATCTATAAGGACAGCGGCGACCAATTACCGGTGGCGGCTCAGATCCAGCAACGGCCAGATCGTGGCTTGACCAGGCGAGTACTTCTCAAGCAAGGGCGCGGCACGAACGGCGCCTGAGAACGTGAAAGACGACGCCGGGTCCGCGTCAGTCGAGGAAGACGACTGACGCGCTAGCTCGCGCGCACCGGATTACGGCGCGACGAGATGGCAGCCGGAGCGCTGGCGGCGAGCGGCTCGGACTAGCGCGGCGAGCGGCTCGGGCTAGCGCAATGCCCCCCGCTCCCCATCCCGGTCGCACCGAGAGCGAGGAGCGGGGGCAAAGCCGATCATGCAGAGGGGCCTAGCCCCCGTGCGGCGGACAGTGCGGGTTGCCCGTGTCCTTCTTGTGACACGGCTCCGACGAGCCCTGGAACTTCC
>Ga0126307_10002083_pt1 | contig 13430 bp, 12 predicted proteins | sample Plot28_FD_89955 | JGI IMG/M metagenome (GOLD analysis project Ga0126307, IMG submission 89955) | Serpentine soil microbial communities from UC McLaughlin Reserve, CA, USA - Plot28 | ecosystem: Environmental > Terrestrial > Soil > Grasslands | place: USA: UC McLaughlin Reserve, Lake County...
AGCACCGGCGCCGACCGCCTCGAGGGCGGCGCGGGCGGCGACGCGCTGAGCGACGGCGATCTCAACGGCGCGGCGAGCAGCCTCGACGGCGGCGACGGCGACGACCTGCTCAACGCCTACGACGTCGCCGAGGAGGAGGGGGTGACCGACGAGCTCGAGCTCGCCCCGACCCAGGACGCGCTGGCCTGCGGGCCCGGCAAGGACCGGGTGAACGTCGACGTGGCCGACGAGCCCGGCCCCGACTGCGAGATCGTCGGGCTGCGCACGCCGACCCGCACGACGGTCACGGGCACCGACCAGGCCGACCGCCTCGACGGGTTCTCGGGCGACGGGGCGGCGGACGTCGTGCGGGCGCTGGCCGGCGATGACCGGCTCGCCGGCGCGGGCGGCGGCGACCGGCTGTACGGCGGCCCCGGCGCCGACCTGCTGCTGGGCGGGTCGGGCGATGACCGGCTTACCGGCGACACGGGGCACGATCGGCTCGACGCCGGCCCCGGCTCGGACAAGCTCTACGCCCGCGACGGAAGACGGGACACCGTGCGCTGCGGCGGCGGAAGCGACGGCGTGCTCGTCGACCGCGGCGACCGGGTGGCGCGCGATTGCGAGCGGATCCGCTACCGCTGAGGAACGGCGAGGCGCCGGGCGCCTCAGCCGGCGGGGGCCGGCGCGGTCAGGCCGACGACCTTGCCCGTGGCCCGGTTGGCCTCCATGTAGCGGTGCGCGTCGGCGAGGCGCTCGAGCGGGAAGGTGGCGTCGACGACGGCGCGGTAGCGCCCGTCCTCGACGCCGGCCACGATCCCGGCGAACACGTCGCCGTAGCGGGCGCGGTCGATCTCGTGGCTCGTGTAGTGGGTGAATGCCACGCCGGCCCGCCGGGCGGCCGCCCGCGCGCGCCCGATCTCCCAGGAGCCCTCGAGGAAGCCGACGAGCGTCGCCGCGCCGCCCGGCCGCACGGCGCGCAGCGAGTCGGCGATGGTCACCGGGCCCACGAGCTCGAGCAGCGCGTCGGCCCGCGCGCTCACCCCGAGGTCGCCCTCGTCGACGAGGACCTCGTCGGCGCCCTGGCGCTCGAGCGCCGCCCGCTTCGCCGGCTGGCGGGTCGTCGCGAGCACCGTCGCCCCGCGGTCCTTGGCCATCGTGATGGCGGCCATGCCGACCGACGAGGTCCCGCCGCGCACGAGCAGCGTCCGACCCGGCCGCGGGTCCAGCGGCTCCAGGGCGCCCCATGCCGTGCCGAAGCTCTCGGGGATCGCCCCGAGGGTCGTCCAGTCCAGCGTCGTCTCCACGGGTATCACGTGGCGGTCGGGGAGCAGGGCGATCTCCTGGTAGCCGCCGTCGTAGGCGCGACCCATGTCGCCCATCGCGGCCAGCACCGTGACCCCGGGGCGCAGGGTCGACCCGGGAGCCTCGAGCACCTCGCCGACGCACTCGATCCCCAGGACGCGCGGGAAGCGGACCGCGTCGCCGGATCCGCCGGCGCGCGTGACCAGCTCGGAGCGGTTGAGCCCGAACGCGCGCACGCGCACCAGCACCCAGCCGGGCCGGGCGGCCGGCGGCTGGCGCTCCTCGAGGCGGAGGACCTCCGGGCCGCCCGGCTGGTGGACCACGACCGCCCTCATCTCCGCGCCGGCTCCGCGGCGTCCGCCGCTACCCCACGGGCGCGGCCGCGACGACCGACTGCGACCAGTCGATCACCGAGGTTGGCTTGACCACGTGCTTGCCGAAGCCCAGCGACTTGGGGTCCAGCCCGAGGGCGAGCCCGACGAGCTGGGGCAGGTGCAGGATCGGGAGATCGAGGTCGCGGCCGACGGTCCGCTGGGCCAGCGGCTGCTGAAGGTCCAGGTTGAGGTGACACAGGGGGCACGGCGTGACGAGGCAGTCGGCCTCGGCGTCCACCGCGTCGCCGATGTGCGTCCCGGCCTGGCGCAGCGAGGCTTCCTTGTTCATGGTGATGATCGGGAAGCCGCAGCACTTGTACATGCCGGCGTAGTCGATCACCGTGCCGCCGAGGGCGTCGATGACCTGATGGAGGTAGGTGTCGCGGGGGTTGTCGCCGTCGATGCCGAGGCGGTCGCGCGGCCGGACGATGTAGCAGCCGTAGAACGGGCCGACGCGCAGGTCGCTCAGCGGGCGCTTGACGCGCGCGCGCAGCTCGTCGAGGCCGATGTCCTCGACCAGGACCCAGAGCAGGTTCTTGTTCTCGACGCCCTTCTCGTAGCGCAGGCTCTCGCCGGACAGGTTGCCGTTGATCAGCTCGCGGTACTCGCCCGAGGCGTCCAGGCGCTGCTGGCACTCGCTCTGCGACCCCTGGCAGGTCGAGCAGATGTTCATCATCATCGCGCCGTCGGTCTGCTGGGCCAGCGCGAAGGTGCGGGCGTTGAGCGTGTCGGCGAGCTCCTGGTTGTGCTCGGCGATCACGCCCGCGCCGCAGCACGCCGCGCGGTCGAGCCCGACGAGCTCGAGGTCCAGCAACGGGGCGATCTGGGCCATCGCGCCGTGCAGCTCGGGGGTGAAGCCGCGCGAGACGCAGCCGGGCCAGTAGGCGACCTTCATGCGCTCGAGCCCTCCATCCCGGCGGTGTTGGCCGACGAGTCCTCGGTCTCCGTGCCGCCGGGATCGCCCTGGGCGGCGTCCTGCTCGTCCTCCTCGCCCATGATGTACAGGTTGAACTCGAGCCGCTCGGGGCGCTCGTCGACCTTGTCGAAGTACTGGCGGATTCCCTTGTACTCGTTCTTGTGCGGGTGCAGCAGCGCCTTTTGCGGCGTGACCTTGCGGTGCAGTAGCGCGGGCACGATGGCCGGCAGCGAGCTGAGCAGCTCGGGCACCGCCCGGGGGTGGAACTTGCCCCCGTAGGAGTCGGGCAGCAGGTCGGCCTCGTGCAGGAGTCCGTTCTTGCGGATGTTCTCCACGAAGGCCTTCTCGTGGCGATGGCCGTTGTTGCGGTCCTCGATGTCGTAGTCCGAGCCGGCCAGGCGGCGCAGGCGCATGATCTGGTTCATGGGCGCCACGCCCTTGGGGCAGGCCTCGATGCAGTTGAAGCAGTGCGTGCAGTCGTAGATCCCGGCCGGGTCCTCCGCGAGGTGATGCAGGCGCTCCTGGTGCTGGCCGTCCCGCGGGTCGCCGACGAAGCGATAGGCCTTGGCCAGCGCGGCCGGGCCGATGAACGCGGGGTCGACCTCCATCGACAGGCAGTCCGACACGCACGCCCCGCACTGGATGCACGCCATGGACTGGGTCACGTCGACCATCGCCTCGTGGGGCACGACGTATTCGCGCTCGGGCGCCGGCCCGTCGGGCAACAGCCACGGCGTGACGCTCTGGATCTTCTTCCAGTGCACCGCGTCCATGTCGACGATCAGGTCGCGGATCACCGGCATGTTGCCCATCGGCTCGACGACGATCGCCCCGCGCTCGTCCTGGGAGGCCTCGGCGGCCTTCTCGAGGTGCGTGTGGCAGGCCAGCGCGGCGCGGCCGTTGATCTTCACCCCGCACGACCCGCAGATCGCCGCGCGGCAGGAGCAGCGGATGCCGATCGACCCGTCCGTCGTGTCCTTGACCTGCAGGATGCCCTCGAGCACCGAGCGGTGCGGCTCGAGGTCGACCTGGAACTCCTCCCAGTAGGGCGCCTCGCCCGCTTCGGGCGAGTAGCGCCGGATCTTCAGGGTGAACTCGCTCACGTCAGTAGGTCCTCTCCTCCGGCTCCCATCGGGTGATCGTCACGGGCGAGTAGGAGACCTCGGGGTCGCCGCCGTTGCGGGTGATGTCGATGTGCTTGAGCCAGTGCTCGTCGTCGCGCTGGGGGAAGTCGGTGCGAAACTGCGCGCCGCGGGACTCGCGCCGCTCGAGCGCCGCGAGGACCATGGCCTCGGCGCAGTCGAGCATGTATCCCAGCTCGATCGCGCCCAACACGTCCTGGTTGAAGACGGTGCCGCGGTCGTCGATGTAGGCGGTCCTCTCCTGCTCCTTGAGCCGGCCGACGATCTCCAGGACGCCGTTGAGGCCCTCCTCGTCGCGGTACACCGCGCAGTGCTCGTTCATCGAGCGCCCGAGCTCGTCCTTGATCGCCGAGACCCGCCGGCCCGAGCGCGGGCGGGCGATGATCGACTCGATCCAGCGCTCCTCGTCGTTGACGCGCGCGAGGGCGGCGGTGGGCATGGCCTTGGTCTTGGCGTGGGCGGCCGCGTGCTCACCCGAGCGGCGGCCGAAGATCAGCGTGTCGAGCAGCGAGTTGGCCCCGAGGCGGTTACCGCCGTGGACCGACACGCACGCCACCTCACCGGCGGCGTAGAGACCGGTGATCTCGGTCAGGCCGTACACGTCGGTCTTGACGCCGCCCATGATGTAGTGCTGGCCCGGCCGGATGTGGATGGGTTCGCGCGTGATGTCGGTGCCGGCGAAGTCGCGCCCGATGTTCACGATCTCGCGCAGCGCCTCGAGGATGCGCTTCTTCGGGACCTTCGTGATGTCCAGGGCGAGCGTGCCGTCCGGGAACCCGCGGCCCTCGTTGATCTCCGTCTGCTCGGCGCGCGAGACGACGTCGCGCGAGGCCAGCTCGAGCTTGTTGGGCGCGTAGCGCTCCAAGAACCGCTCGCCCTCGGCGTTGTAGAGCTGGGCTCCCTCCCCGCGCGCGCCCTCCGTGATGAGAAAGCCGTTCTCGGCCAGCGTCGTGGGGTGGTACTGGATCATCTCCATGTCCATCAGCTTGGCCCCGACGCGGTAGGCCTGGGCGATGCCGTCGCCCGTGCAGATCAGCGCGTTGGTCGTGGGTTTGAAGCACTGGCCGGCTCCGCCCGAGGCCAGGATGACCGCCTTGGCCCCGAAGACCTCCAGCGCGCCCGTGCGGATGTCGCGCGCGATCGCCCCGACGCAGTGGCCGTCGTTGTCGAGCATCAGCGACGTGACGAACCACTCCTCGTAGCGGTCGACGGTGTCGTGGCGCTTCATCAGCTGCTCGTAGAGCACGTGCAGCAGCGCCTGGCCGGTGATGTCGGCCACGTAGTAGGTCCGCGCCTGCGAGGCGCCGCCGAAGGCCCGCGTGCCGAGCAGCCCCTCGTCGTTGCGGTGGAACGTCACGCCCATGTGCTCGAGGCTGAGGATCTCGTCGGGCGCCTCGCGGCACATGACCTCGATCGCATCCTGGTCGCCGAGGTAGTCCGAGCCCTTGACCGTGTCGAAGGCGTGGGACTCCCAGCTGTCCTCGGGGTTCAACGCGGCGTTGATCCCGCCTGCGGCCGCGTTGGAGTGCGAGCGCACGGGATGGACCTTGGAGAGGATCGCCACCGACGCGCCGGCGTCGGCCGCGGCGACGGCCGCGCGCTGGCCGGCCAGGCCGGCGCCGATGATCAGGACGTCGTGTTGGGGCATTAGCGGTGCGGGAGTCTATTACCGGTACGCGCGGGCGGCGCCCGGTGGTCAGCGCGGCGACGAGGTGGCCGATTGCAGCGCCCGGCGCACCTGGTCGAGGGTGACGACGCCGCGCAGGCGGCCGTCGGTGTCGACGGCGAACAGGGCGCCCAGGCGCCGCAGGGGCTCGGAGCCCAGCAGGCTCTCCAGCGGCGCGTCGGCCCCGACCGAGCCGTCGCCGTCGGTCGCGTCGACGAGCTCGCCGACCGTCCCGTCCGCGCCGCCGTCCTGCACGCGCTCGCGGCGGAGGAGACCGACGAAGCGGCCCGCCGCGTCGACCACCGGGAACCACGGCCAGCCCTGGTAGCGCAGGAAGAACACCTCGTTGGCGTCGTGCGGGGTCATCTCGGCGGGGATGGTGACGGGCTCGCGGTCCATGATGTCGGCGACGGTGACGTGCTCGATGCGCTCCTGCAAGCGGGTCTGCACGACCGCGCTGCGGGCCGCCGAGCCGAGGAACCAGCCCAGGACGACGAACCACAGGCCGTCGAACAGCTCACCGGTCAGCGCGAAGTAGGCCCCCAGGCCGATGATCGCCACGGCGAAGAGCTGCCCCAGGTTGGCCGAGATGCGCGTCGCCCTGCCGCGGTCGCCGGTGATCTTCCACGCGATCGAGCGGGCGATCCGCCCGCCGTCGAGCGGGAAGGCCGGGATCAGGTTGAACACGAAGACCAGGACGTTGATCGAGACCAGGAAGGCCAGCAGCGCCTCCACGGGCGAGACGCCGGCGTCGGAGTCCAGGACGGACGCGTCGGCGAAGCGGTCCAGGCCGATCAGCAGCACCCCGATGCCCATGGAGAGCAGGACGAAGAGCAGGGTGACCAGCGGGCCGGCGGCCGCGACGCGGAACTCCACGCCGGGCGAGGTCGTGTCGCGGTCCATGCGCGCGACCCCGCCGAAGAACCACAGGTCGATGCCCAGGATCCGAATCCCGTTGCGCTGGGCGACCACGGCGTGGCCGAGCTCGTGCAGGACGAGCGAGAAGAAGAACAGCAGCGCGGCGACCACGGCGGTGAGGTAGGCCGTGGTGTCCGAGGCGTCCATGACCGCCTTGAACTGCCCGGAGAGCAGGAAGATGAAGATGAACAGGACCAGGAACCAGCTCGGGTTGACCCCGACGCGGATGCCGAAGACCCGGGCGAGCTGGATCGAGGAGCCCATGCCGAACATGGCCCGCGTATGGTCGCACGGATGGGCGAGGACCCCTGGAAGGCCCAGATGGGGGCGCTCGGCGCGGTCATCCGCGCCCAGCGCACCGTGGCCGAGCTCTCGCTGCGCGACCTCGCCGCCCTCGCCGACGTCTCCAACGCCTACCTGAGCCAGATCGAGCGCGGCCTGCACGAGCCCTCGCTCAAGGTCCTGAAGTCGATCGCCGACGCGCTTCAGGTGCCGCTGGAGGCGATGCTCGGGCGCGCCGGGCTGATCGACGGCCCGGGCGCGACCGTCGACACCGCGGCGGCCATCCGCGACGACCCGCGGCTGACCGAACCGCAGCGGATGGCGCTTCTCAGCGTCTACCGGTCGTTCGTGCCCCGGTCCTAGACGGTCGTGCCGCGGTTGTTCTAGCCCGCGGACTCGGTGAGCGGGTGCTCGGCGTAGGCCCGGCGCCCCAGCTCGGGGTCGACGCCGAAGGCCTCGGCGTAGGCCTCGTGGACCTCGGGCCAGAGCTCGAGCGACTCGGCCTCGCCGAGCGGGTGGCCGGCGAGCGCCGCGTCGAGCCGGGCGAAGCAGCGGTCCCACCCCGCCGCGGTCCGCGCGGCGGTGTCGCGGTCGGCGAAGGCGTGGGTGAACACCAGTAGGCACCCGTCGCCGTCGGGCCGCAGCTCGAAGCGCACGTCGTCGCCGTACCAGGTCCCCGCGAGCACGCGCGGCTCCTCGCGCTCGGTGACGAGCAGGGGCTCGTCGGAGGGGAACCAGTGGCCGAGCTCCTCGGGGTCGGTGAGCGCGCGCCACAGCCGCTCGGGCGGGTGGCGGTAGCGGCGCTCGAGGCGCAGGACCGGGCCGTCCTGCAGCGTCAGGCGCCGGAAGGCCAGGCCGGTGATCTGGCGCCGGCCCACCGACGGGTCGTGGCCGAAGCGGGCGGCGTAGGCCTCGTGTCGCTCGCCGATCGCGTCGTGGGCATCCTCTTCGGAGATGGAGACGCCGGAGAGCAGGCCTTCGAGACGCTCGAGGTAGGCCTCCCAGCCGGCGGCGTGCTGGGCCCCCGTGCCGTAGGAGGCGTCGAAGACGTGCGTGAAGACGAGCAGGCATCCATCGCCGTCGGGGCTCAGCTCGAAGGCGAAGCGCTCCTCCCCCCAGGTCCACTCGAGCCGGTGCTGCTCCTCCAGCGTGATGATCTCGCCCCGCTGGCCGGAGGCCTCGAAGGTCTCGCCCGGGGCGGGCGTCCACGCCACGGAGGCGACGAACCAGCGCGAGAGCTCGTCGGGCTCGGTCACGGCGCGCCAGACGCGCGCCACGGGATGGCCCAGCCGGCGCTCGAAGCGCAGGGCGGGGCGGCCGTCGATGGTCTCCAGCGTGCCGTCGGTCACGGATGCTCCTCCAGGTGTCGTTGCAGGGCGTCGAGGCGGCCCGACCAGTAGGCCCGATAGGGCTCCAGCCAGTCGGCGACCTCGGACAGCGGCTCCGGTCGCAGGGCGTACAGGCGCCGCCGCCCGTCGACCCGGACCGCCACGAGCCCCGCCTCGCGCAGCACCTTGAGGTGCTTGGAGACGCCGGGCTGGCTGAGCTCGAGCGCGTCGACGAGGTCCCCCGCCGGGCACTCGCCGCCGCGCAGCAGATCGAGGATCTGCCGGCGGTGCGGCTCCGCGAGGGCGGCGTAGGCGGTCACGCGTAATAGATTACCATATGGCAATATGATCTCTCCACGCCGGAGGGATGAGGTGGTCGCTTGACAAGCAACGCGTAGCGCTTGATATCATGAGCGCATGCTCAAGCACGTCGACTGGCGGGAGCTCGTGGCCGCCAACCAGCGCACGATCCACGAGGCCGGCGTGCCCGGTGTCGGCGCCTCGGGCCTGCCCGGCCTCGGGAGCCTCCCCGGCCTCGCGGACCTGCCCGGCCGGCCGGGCCGGGCGACCGGCGCGGCACCGCCCGGCCTCGTCGAGCTGCCGGCGCGCCCCGACGGGCGCCGCGCCTTCGTGCACGCGCCGCCCGGCACCGACCCGGCGCGCAGCGCGCCGCTGCTGCTGGTGCTGCACGGCTGCACCCAGTCGGCCGCCGACGTGGCCGGGGCCATGGGTCTGTCCGCGGTCACCGACCGCGTCGGCTGGCGCATCGCCTACGCCCAGCAGGGCCGCGGCCACAACCCGCGCGACTGCTGGAACTGGTTCGAGCCGGCCCATCAGGCGCGCGGGACGGGCGAGCCCGCGTTCCTGGCCGACGTCGTCGCCGCCGTGGGCGAGCGGTGGACCTCCGGCCCGGTCTTCCTGGTCGGCTTCTCGGCCGGTGGGGCGATGGCCGCGGTGGCCGCGGCGGCCTACCCCGACCTCTTCGCCGGGCTGGGCGTGCACTCCGGCCTGGCCTTCGGCGCCGCGCGCTCCCTGCCCACCGCCCTCATGGCCATGCGCCGCGGCGGACCCGGCGTTCCCGCGCAGGCGGCGGCCGCCCGCCGAGCCATGGGCGACCATGCCCGCCTGATGCCGACGATCGCCCTGCACGGCACGCGCGACGCCATCGTCGCCGCGCGCAACGGGGAGCAGGTGGTCGAGCAGTGGCGCGAGACCAACCGCCTGGTCGACTCCCGGGCGGGCGGCGGGGGCCTCGAGCTGGTCCGCGGCCGCCGCGACGAGGGCCGAGCATTCACGCGCCGGCGCTGGCACGACGCGCACGGGCGCCCGGTGGCCGAGCACGTGGCGGTGGACGGGATGGGCCACGCCTGGTCGGGCGGCACGCCCGGCGGCTCCTACGCCGATCCGCGGGGTCCCAGCGCGGCCGAGGCGATCGTCAGGTTCTTCGGCGACGCGACGGGCTGAGGGTCAGGGGGTGCGGCGGGCCCGCAGGAGCCAGTCGACCTGCTCCTGCTTGCGCATGATGAGGTGCTCGAGCACGTGCTCGATCGCCTCCGAGCGGCCCTCCTGCCCCGTGGGGGCGATGGCCGCCTTGAGGATGTCCACCATCTCGCTCTCGGTCTCGACGAGGAAGTCGACCGCCTCAGCCGGATCCGGCGTCCAGCGCAGCGGGGCGACCTCGGTCGTCGGGTCGCCCCCGAGGGCGGAGATCTTCTCGACCAGGCGGCGCAGGTCGTGCAGCTCGGACTGGGCGAAGCCCCACAGCTTCTCCGAGACGCCCTGCACCTCCAGCCCGAAGAGGCTGCCGGAGGCGGCGGTGTACTGCAGGACCGAGCGGTGCTGATGGCTCAGGGCGGTGTTCAGCTCGTCGATGACGTCCTCGACGTCCATGGGTTCCGGATCGCTCACGCGGCGGTCTCTACCCCATGGCGCTGGATGATGCGCGCGAAGTTCGTGCCCGCCGGAAGGGTGCCGAACGCCCGGCCGCTCTCGCCGCCCAGCCGCGACGCGCAGAACGTGTCGGCGACCGCCGCGTCGCCGAAGCGCACGAGCAGCGAGCCCTGCAGCGCCAACCCCATCGCCTCCACGACCGCCCGCGCGCGGACCTCCAGGTCCTCCGGCCGGGCGAACGCGTCGCGCAGCCCGGCGGCGTGGGCGTCGAGGCGCGGATCGGCCCCCGCCGCCTCGCCCACCTCGGCCAGGAACGCCTCCAGCGCCGCGGGCGTGCGGGCCAGGGCCCGCAGGACGTCCAGGGCGATCACGTTCCCCGATCCCTCCCAGATGCCGTTGAGGGGGGCCTCGCGGTACAGCCGCGGCATGCCCGACGCCTCGACGTAGCCGTTGCCGCCCAGGCACTCCAGCGCCTCGCCGGCGTGCGGCACGGCGCGCTTGCAGCACCAGTACTTCGCCACCGCGGTCGCCAGGCGCCGGAAGGCGAGCTGATCGGGATCGTCGTAGGCGCGGGCCAGCCGCATCGCGGTGATCGTCGCCGCCTCGGACTCCACGCACAGATCGGCGAGGACGTTGCGCATGAGCGGCTGGTCGATCAGGCGCCGGCCGAACGCGGAGCGGTGGGCGGCGTGCCAGGTCGCCTGCTCGACGCCGAGCCGCATCCCCGCCGCCGCGCCGATCACGCAGTCCAGCCGCGTGTGCCCGACCATCTCGATGATCGTCGGGACCCCGCGTCCCTCCTCGCCCACCCGCTGCGCCCACGCCCCGTGGAACTCGACCTCGCTGGAGGCGTTGGACCGGTTGCCGAGCTTGTCCTTCAGGCGCTGCAGGCGCATCGCGTTGCGCTCGCCGTCGGGCGTCCAGCGCGGCAGCAGGAAGCAGGTCAGGCCGCCCGGGGCCTGGGCGAGGACCAGGAACGCGTCGCACATGGGCGCCGAGCAGAACCACTTGTGGCCGGTCAGCGCGTAGGCCCCGTCGCGCAGCGGCTCGGCTCGCGTGGTGTTGGCCCGCACATCGGAGCCGCCCTGCTTCTCGGTCATGGCCATCCCGAACAGGACCCCGGCCTTCTCGGGGGGCGGCGCGACGCGGGGGTCGTAAGTGTCGGAGACGATGCGCGGCACCCACTCCTCGGCCAGCTCGGGCTGCGCGCGCAGGGCCGGCACGGCGGAGTAGGTCATCGAGATCGGGCAGCCGTGACCGGCTTCGACCTGGGAGAAGGTCATGAACAGCGCGGCGCGCGCGACGTGCGCGCCGGGGCGCGGCTCGCGCCAGGGCAGCGCGTGCAGCTCCTGGGAGACGGCGAGGCGCAGCAGCTCGTGCCACGCCGGGTGGAAGGCCACCTCGTCGACGCGGTGGCCGAAGCGGTCGTGGGTGTGCAGCACGGGCGGGTGCTCGTTGGCGTCGAAGCCGAGCCCGATGACGTCCTCCCGGCCGGCCAGCGCGCCGGCCGCCCGGGCGCGGTCGCGCGCCCAGCCGGCGCCCTCGCGCTCGAGCGCCTCCACGAGCACGGCATGGCTCTCGAAGGCGTTGTGGCCGTATAGGGGCACCGACTGGTTGACCACCTCGTGGGTGGCCGGGGGGCTAGGCGGCGACGGGGCGGTGGTCACGGAGGGGCTCCTGATCGGTGACGGAACGCAGGCAGAAGGTCTTCAGGGCGGCGACGACCGCCTCGGCGTCGGCCGCGGGACCCGCGGGGGAGAGCGGGCCGACGAGCGCCTCGCCGATCGCGCCGACGAGGGCCGCGGCGGCCAGGCCGGCGTCCTGCTCGGGCAGCTCGCCCGCGGCCACGCCGTCGGCCAGCACGGCGGCGAGGACGTCGCGGTAGGCGCGGCGGAAGGCCAGCCGCTCAGCCTCGACGGCGGGATCGACGGGCTCGGCCAGCAGGGCCCAGGCGAGCCGGCGCCCGCGCAGGGCGCGGCGCGCGAAGGCATCCACCGCGCGCGCCAGGCGATCCGGCGCGGGGCCGGCGCCGGCCGCGGCGGCCCGCATGGCCTCGACCTCGCGGCCGGAGGCCCGGCGGAAGACCTCGGCGAACAGCTCGGCCTTGGACCCGAAGTGGCGGTAGACGCTGCCCGTGGCGACGCCGGCCCGCGCGGCGACGGCGGAGACCGGCGCGGCGCGGTACCCGCCATCGGCGATGAGCGCGTGCGCCGCGGCCACGACGGCCTCACGCGCGAGCTCGCGACGGGCCTCCGTCCTGGCGGTGGGGCGGTAGGGCACGCAAGAAGTGAAGCAGCGTTCACACCTTGACGCAACTCGACCGGCAGGGGAGGATCGCGGGCGTCCCCATGGACCTCCAGTGCGCCACCTGCGGCGAGTCCAACCCGGCGCGGGCGCGGTTCTGCCTGGCCTGCGGGAGGCCGCTGGCCGCGCCGGGCGCCTCGGGCGAGTCCCGCCGGGTCGTGTCCGTGGTGTTCGCCGACATGGTCGGCTTCACCCGCCTCGGCGAGCGGCTGGATCAGGAGGCGCTGCGGCGCGTGATGGACCGGTTCTACGAGGAGATGCGCGGCGCCGTGGAGGGGACGCGCGGCACGCTGGCCAAGTTCATCGGCGACGCCGTCCTGGCCGTGTGGGGCACGCCCGAGGTCAACGAGGACGACGCGATCCAGGCCGTCCGCGGCGCCGAAGCGATGCGGGGCGCCCTGCACGCCCTCAACGAGGACCTGGACACCCGGTGGGGCGTGCGCATCGCGCTGCGCACCGGGGTCAACACCGGCGAGGTCGTGGTCGACCCGGCGCGGCCGGCCGACCTGCTCGTCGGCGACACGCTCAACGTCGCGGCCCGCCTGGAGCAGGCCGCCGCCGACGGCGAGGTCCTCGTGGGGCCGCAGACGTACCGCCTCGTGCGCGACGCCGCCGTGTTCGAGCCCGTCGCCCCGCTCGACGTCAAGGGCAAGGAGGAGCCGCTGGCGGCCTGGCGGCTGCTCGACGGGACCCAGCCGGCCGCGCGCGCGCCGCGGCGGGAGGCGGCGCTCGTCGGCCGCGAGCAGGAGCTCGTGCGCCTGAGCGCCGCGCTGGATCGCGCCGCTGCGGCCGGCGAGTGCCGGCTGGTCACCGTCGTCGGCTCCCCCGGCCTGGGCAAGACCCGCCTGGTCGGCGAGTTCGCCGCCGCGCTCGACGGGCGGGCGCGCGTGCTGGAGGGCCAGCTGCGCCGCGCCGGGGAGGGCGGGACCTTCCTGCCCCTCGCCGAGGCGCTGCGCGCGGCGGTCGGCATCGCCGACGGCGACGACGCCGCCACGGCCCGCGCCCGGCTGGCCGGTGCCCTGCCGGCCGGCGAGGCCGACGCCGAGCGCATCGTCGAGCGCGCCGCCGGGGTCCTCGGGCTGGGGCCGGCGGCGCCGGCGTCGGAGGCCTTCTGGGGCGTGCGCCGGCTGCTGGAGGCGCTGGCCCGCGAGCGCCCGCTCGTGCTCGTCCTCGACGACCTGCACTGGGCTCAGCCGACGCTGCTCGACCTGGTCGAGCACGTGGCCGAGTGGGGGCGCGCCCCCATCCTGGTCGTCGCCCTCGGGCGCCCAGAGCTGCGCGAGCTGCGCCCGGCGCTGGCCCGGGAGGGCGGGCTGGTCGCCGACG
>Ga0126307_10002084_pt1 | contig 13428 bp, 13 predicted proteins | sample Plot28_FD_89955 | JGI IMG/M metagenome (GOLD analysis project Ga0126307, IMG submission 89955) | Serpentine soil microbial communities from UC McLaughlin Reserve, CA, USA - Plot28 | ecosystem: Environmental > Terrestrial > Soil > Grasslands | place: USA: UC McLaughlin Reserve, Lake County...
GCGGTCGACCTGGTGGTGCAGGTGGAGGCGCCGCCGTCGGTGGCGGCCGGCCTCCAGCGGGTCGGCCGGGCCGGCCACCAGGTGGGGGCGGTCAGCCGCGGCGTGATGTTCCCGAAGTACCGCGGGGACCTGGTCGAGTCGACCGTGGTCGCCGAGCGGATGCAGGCCGGGCTGATCGAGTCGATGCGATACCCGCGCAACCCGCTGGACGTAGTGGCCCAACAGGTCGTCGCGATGGTGGCGATGGAGCGGTGGGCGGTCGAGGACCTGGCGGCCCTGATCCGGCGGGCGGCGCCGTTCGCGACACTGCCGACCTCCGCGCTGGAGTCGGTGCTCGACATGCTGTCCGGGCGCTACCCGTCCGACGAGTTCGCCGAGCTGCGGCCGCGGCTGGTGTGGGACCGGGTGTCCGGCACGCTGACCGGCCGGCCGGGCGCGCAGCGGCTCGCGGTGACCAGCGGCGGCACCATCCCGGACCGGGGGCTGTTCGGGGTCTTCCTGGTCGCCGGCGCGGGCGAGAGCGGGCGGCGGGTCGGCGAGCTGGACGAAGAGATGGTGTACGAGTCGCGCGTCGGCGACGTCTTCCTGCTCGGGTCGACCTCATGGCGGGTGGAGGAGATCACCCACGACCGGGTGCTGGTGACCCCGGCGCCCGGGCAGCCGGGCAAGATGCCGTTCTGGCACGGGGACGCGCCGGGCCGGCCGGTGGAGCTCGGCCGGGCGCTGGGCGCCTTCCTCCGGGAGGTCGGCAGCGCGCCGCCGGAGCAGGCTGCGGCCCGGGCCCGGGCGGCCGGGCTGGACGAGTGGGGCACCGCCAACCTGCTGGCCTACCTGGCCGAGCAGCGGGAGACGACCCGGCACCTGCCCGACGACCGGACGCTGCTGGTGGAGCGGTTCCGCGACGAGCTGGGAGACTGGCGGCTGGTCGTGCACTCGCCGTTCGGGGCCCAGGTCAACGCGCCGTGGGCGCTGGCCATCGTGGCCCGCCTCCGCGAGCGCTACGGGGTGGACGTGCAGTCCATGCACTCCGACGACGGGATCGTGCTCCGGCTGCCGGAGACCGACGGCGAGCCGCCGTCCGGTGAGGTGGCGCTGTTCGAGCCGGAGGAGATCGAGCCGCTGGTCACCGCGGAGGTCGGCGGCTCGGCGTTGTTCGCGTCCCGGTTCCGGGAGTGCGCGGCGCGGGCGCTGCTGCTGCCCAAGCGCGACCCGCGGCGGCGCACCCCGCTGTGGCAGCAGCGGCAGCGGGCGGCCCACCTGCTGCAGGTGGCCAGCGGCTACGGGTCGTTCCCGGTGGTGCTGGAGACGATGCGGGAGTGCCTGCAGGACGTCTTCGACGTGCCGGGGCTGGTCGGGCTGATGTCCGATCTGCGGTCCCGGGCGGTACGGCTGGTCGAGGTGGAGACGCCGCAGCCGTCGCCGTTCGCCCGGTCGCTGCTGTTCGGCTACGTCGGGATGTTCCTCTACGAGGGCGACGCGCCGCTGGCCGAGCGACGGGCGCAGGCGCTGTCGCTGGACACCGCGCTGCTGGCCGAGCTGCTCGGCCAGGCCGAGCTGCGCGAGCTGCTCGACGCCGACGCGGTCGCCGAGGTGGAGCTGCAGCTGCAGCGGCTGACCGAGGAGCGCCGGGCGTACGACCTGGACTCCACCGCGGACCTGCTCCGGCTGCTCGGCGACCTCACCACCGCGGAGGCGCTGGCGCGCGGGGCGACGGCGGCCTGGCTGGCCGAGCTGGAGGCCGCCCGGCGGGCGATCCGGGTCCGGGTTGCCGGCGAGGAGCGGTGGGTCGCGATCGAGGACGCCGGTCGGGTGCGGGACGCGCTCGGCACCCCGCTGCCGGTGGGCGTGCCCGAGACCTTCACCGAGCCGGTCCGGGATCCGCTGGGCGACCTCGTCGGGCGGTACGCGCGCACCCACGGGCCGTTCCACGCCGCCGACTGCGCTGCGCGGCTCGGTCTCGGGGTGGCCGTGGTGGCCGGGGCGCTGGAGCGGCTGGCGACGGCCGGGCGGCTGGTGTCCGGGGAGTTCCGGCCCGGCGGGGCCGGGCGGGAGTGGTGCGACGCCGAGGTGCTCCGCACGCTGCGGCGGCGGTCGCTGGCCCGGCTGCGCAAGGAGGTCGAGCCAGTGCCGACCGTGGCGCTGGCCCGTTTCCTGCCGGCCTGGCAGGGCGTCGGCTCGCGGGCGCGAGGCTCCGAGGGGCTGCTGCGGGTCGTCGAGCAGCTGGCCGGCGCCGTGGTGCCGGCCTCGGCGCTGGAGACGACGGTGCTGCCGTCCCGGGTGGCCGGCTACTCGCCGGCGCTGCTGGACGAGCTGACCGCGGCCGGTGAGGTGCTCTGGGCCGGCGCCGGTTCGCTCCCCGGCGGGGACGGCTGGTTGGCGCTGGCCCCGGCCGATGTGGCCGACCTCGTGCTGCCGGACCCGGCGACGCCGGAGCTGACCGACCTGCACACGGCGGTGCTCGGCGCCCTCGAAGGCGACCAGGCACTGTTCTTCCGATCGCTGTCCGACCGGATGGGCTCGACCGACGACGCGGCCCTGCTGGCCGCGCTGTGGGACCTGGTCTGGGCCGGGCTGATCACCAACGACACGCTCGCGCCGCTGCGGGTGGCGCTCGGCTCGGCCGGGCGGCCGGTGGCCGGGCGGCGGCGGGCACCCACCCGGGCGCGGTACGGGCGCCCCGGGCGGCCGGCCCTGCCCTCGCGCAACGGGCCGCCGGCCGGGGCCGGCCGGTGGTCGCGGCTGCCGGTCCGGGAGACCGACCCGACCCGGCGGGCGCACGCGCAGGCCGAGCTGCTGCTCGACCGCTACGGCGTGCTCACCCGCGGGGCGGTGCTGGCCGAGCGGACGCCGGGCGGCTTCGCCGCGGTCTACCCGGTGCTGCGGGCGGCGGAGGAGTCCGGCCGGGCCCGCCGGGGCTACTTCGTCGAGTCGCTGGGGGCGGCCCAGTTCGCCACCCCGGGTGCGGTGGACCGCCTCCGGACCTACGCGACCGACCGCTTCGCGCCGCCCGCCGACTCGGCCGGTCCACGTGGCGCACCCGATGCCGGCAGCGGGCCGGGCCGGGCCGCGCCGGCCGGCGCCGGGTGGGGCGGTGGACCGGGCGGCGGCGCGTGGGGCGGCGGTGGTCCGGGCGGCGGCTGGCGCAGCGGGTCCGGCGGGTCCCGGCGGGAGCCGGCGCCGGCGGTGGTGCTGGCGGCGACCGATCCCGCCCAGCCGTTCGGCGCGGCGCTGCCGTGGCCCGATCGACCATCCGATGTGGACGGTGGCGCGGCCGCCGGCCACGGGCACCGGCCCGGCCGCAAGGCCGGCGCGCTCGTGGTGCTGGTCGACGGCGAGCTGACGCTCTACGTCGAGCGTGGTGGTCGCACGCTGCTGTCGTGGACCACCGACCCGGCCGCGCTGCAGGCCGCCGCAGACGCGCTCGCCCTCACCGTCCGCGAGGGCGGTCTCGGCCGGCTCGCCGTCGAGCGCGCGGACGGCGAGTCGGTCCACGCACCGTCAGCGCTCTCCGACGCCCTGGAGGCCGCCGGCTTCCGCCCCACCCCTCGCGGTCTTCGTCTCCGCGCCTGACGCGGTGGCCGTGGTGGGGGTGCACAAGAAGTCCGGCGGTGCTGGACGCGATGGCGGACCTGCTCGCCGATGACGGCCGGGCGGAGACCACCAGGCACGTCTCCGCCTGGCCGAAGCCCTCGGCATGATGCCGTCCATGGACATCACGCTGGTCGACCTGGAGCCCGGCGACCCGCGGCTGGCGGCCGAGGTGCTGCCGGTGCTGCGGGAGCTGCGGCCGCAGCTGGACGGGGAGTCGTTCGCGGCGGTGTACGCGGAGGGTCACCCGCAGGGCTATCGGTTCACCGCCGCGTACGCCGGGGGCCGATGCGTCGGGGTGGCCGGCTGGCGGCTGGTCGCCACCGCGCACGTGCGGCGCAAGCTGTACGTGGACGACCTGGTGACCACCGCCGACACCCGGTCCGGCGGGGTCGGGCACGCGCTGCTGGCCGGGATGGAGGCCAAGGCGCGGGCGGCCGGGTGCACGGTGCTGGACCTGGACTCCGGTGTCCAGCGCTTCGACGCGCACCGCTTCTACCTGCGGGAGCGGATGGTCATCTCCTCGCACCACTTCTCCAAGCGGCTGGAGCAGGGCCAGCCGCACTCCTGACCGCGGTCGGAGCAGGACCAGCCGCACTCCTGACCGCGGTGGAGTAGGGCCAGCCGCACCCCGGATCTGGCGGTCAGCCCCGTGGTCGCCGGTCCCGGCCGGGCCTAGCGTCGGGGCCATGAGCCAGACCCTGACGCTGCCGCCCGCCGCTCCGGTCGTGCCGCGCCGCTCGGCGGCGGCCGACCTGCTCGCCGGCTCCGCGTACGTGCTGACCGGCTTCCCGCTCGCCCTCGCCGCCTTCGTCCTGCTGGTCACCGGCGCCGCGCTCGGACTCGGCACGCTGGTGATCGCCGTGGGCTTCGCCGTCCTCGCGCTGACCCTCGCCATCGCCCAGGGCTTCGCCACGCTGGAGCGGTCCCGGCTCGACCTGGCGCTGGGCCGCCGGCTGCCGCGCCCGGCGTACAGGCCGCTCCGCGACGGCACCCTAGGCGGCGTGCTCTCCGCCGGCGCCGACCCCCGCCGCTGGCTCGACCTCGTGCACGGGATCGTCGCGTTCCCGGTCGCCACCGCCACCTTCGCGGTGGTCGTCGCCTGGTGGTCCGCGGCCGTCGGCGGGACCGGCTACATGCTCTGGGAGTGGGCGCTGCCCCGCGACAACCCGGACAACACCACGCTGGCCGAGCTGATCGGGCTGGGCTCCGGCCGCGGCCCGGACCTCCTGCTCACCACCGGCATCGGCCTGTTCGCGCTGGTCACCCTGCCGCTGGTGGTCAAGGGGTGCGTGGCCGTGCAGGCCGGGATCGCCCGGGCGCTGCTCGGCGGCGCTGAGAGCACCGACGGCTGAGCGAGGGGCAGGATGGACCGGTGCCCGAGGGAGACACCGTCTGGCTGGCGAGCAAGCGCATGCACGACGCGCTCGCCGGGCGGGTGCTGACCCGCTTCGATCTGCGGATCCCCCGGCACGCCACCGCCGACCTGACCGGCCGCCCGGTGACCGAGGTGGTCGCCCGGGGCAAGCACATGTTGACCCGGATCCGCGGCGGCATCACGCTGCACACCCACTTCCGCCTGGACGGCAGCTGGCACCTGCAGCGGCCGGGCGCCCGCTGGCGCGGCGGGCCGGCCCACCAGGTCCGCGCGGTGCTGGCCAACGCCGAGTGGGAGGCGGTCGGCTACCGGCTGCACGACATCCGGCTGCTGCCCACCGCCGAGGAGGACACCCTGGTCGGCCACCTCGGCCCGGACGTGCTCGGCCCGGACTGGGACCCGGCCGAGGCCGCACGCCGGATCACCGCCGACCCGGACCGGGCCGTCGGCGACGTGCTGCTCGACCAGCGGGTGCTCGCCGGGGTCGGCAACCTCTACAAGGCCGAGACCCTCTTCCTTACCGGCCTGTCGCCGTGGACGCCGGTCGGCGAGGTGCCGGACGTGCCCAAGGTGGTGGCGACCGCGTACCGGTTGCTGCGGGCCAACCGGGACCACCCCGAGCAGTCGACCACCGGCAGCCTCCGCCGGGACGAGACCCACTGGGTGTACGGCCGGGCCGGCCGGCCGTGCCGGCGGTGCGGGACCAGGATCCAGCTCGGTGAGCAGGGCCCGCCCGGCCGGGCCGAGTACGCCCGGGTCACCTACTGGTGCCCGCGCTGCCAGCCCGGCTGGCCGTCACGGCCCGGGTAGCCGGATCGAGCGGCCCAGCTCCGAGCCGTCGGCCCGGTACGCGACCACGACCCCGCCGGCGCGGTAGCCCACGACGAAGCCGCCGTACGCGACCAGCGAGTCGACCCCGCCCAGCCGGAAGACCCGCAGCGGCACGGCCCGGCCGCCGCCCGGCGGCAGGTACGTCAGCCGGGCCGCGTCGGACCGGATGGCGCCGAACACGTACGACGCGCGTCCGGCGGAGCCGGTCATCGGGTCCGGCCGCGTCGCGGGCCGGCCGATGTCGCGGGCCAGCCCGACGTGGCCCCAGGGCCGGCCGGGTCCGTCCCGCCAGTTCCACTCCACCCCGACCAGCCCGTCGTGGGTGGACCAGCCCAGCCGGTAGTCCCCGCCGTCGCGGCGGCCCAGCAGCAGCGAGGTGAGGTCGCCGGCCGGGTAGATCGAGGCCTTCTCGACGAACACCAATCCCTCCCCGGCCGGCCGGGTCAGCCACAGCTTGCCGTCCCGGACCGCCCAGGCCACGGTGCCGCCCAGGACGCCCTCGAACGCCCGGGGCACCTCGTCCGCCCCGCAGGCCATGTCGGTGGACCCCACCGGGCCGATGGTCAGCGTCGCCGGAGCGACCCGGACGTCGGCGCCGAAGGCGTTGCAGCCGTCGATGCCGGTCAGCTTGCCGCGCCCGTCCAGCCGGAGCAGCGCCTCGCGGGCCGCCGGCGGGGGCCGCAGCTCGGACCCGTCCCGGAGCACGGCGGCGAGCTCCCACTCGGTGCCGGTCAGCGGCGGACCGTCCGGCGCGGTCGACGACGCCGACGACGCCGGCACGGCAGGAACGGCCGGCACGGTCGACATGGCCGGCACGCCCGCCGGCGACGAGCCGGACCCGCACCCGGCCACCACCCCGAGCAACCCCGCCAGCGCGACCGTCCTGCGACCCGACCGCATCACCGCTCACCTCCGCCGGTTCCCCGGTGCGGGTACGACGCCGCCAGCCCCGCCGCCGTTCCGACCGGGACTAGGGTGCCGCCATGGGGATCACGCACCACGGCCGCACCGAGCGGCTCGACCTCGCCGACCCGACCCTGCGCGAGTGGGAGTCCACGGTGGTCGGCGTCGACCCGGACCGCGGCATCGTGCTGGACCGCTCCGCCTTCTACCCGGGGGGCGGCGGCCAGCCGCCGGACCACGGCGTGCTGCTCTGGCAGGGCGTGCAGACCCGCATTGTCGGCACCGTCAAGGGCGACGACCTCTACCTGGTGCCCGCCGAGGGCGACCCGGTGCCGGCGCCCGGGACCGCGGTCGTCGGCGCCGTCGCCGACGCCCGGCGGACGCTGCTGATGCGCACCCACTCCGGGCTGCACGTGCTCTGCGGCGTGGTCTTCCGCGACTACGGCGCGCTGGTCACCGGCGGCAACATGGAGCCCGGCGAGGCCCGGATGGACTTCAACCTCCCCGACCTGCCGGAGGGCTTCAAGGCCAAGGTCGAGGAGGCGGTCAACGCCGAGGTGACCGCGGATCGCAAGGTCGAGGTCCAGGTCCTGCCGCGGGAGGAGGCGCTCGCGATCCCGGACATCATCCGCACGCAGACCAACCTCATCCCGCCGGAGGAGACCGAGGTGCGGATCGTCGACATCACCGGGCTGGACGTGCAGGCCGACGGCGGCACCCATGTCGCCTCCACCCGGCAGATCGGCCGGCTGCAGGTGGTCAAGGTGGAGAACAAGGGCCGGCAGAACCGGCGGGTCCGCATCCGCGTCGTCGACTGACCCGGGCCCGGCTGTCGATCCGATCGGATCCGTTCGTCATCACGGTGACGGTGGCCGCGGGGGCTGCCGGGGACGGGAGGTCCGGTGCGCTACCTCTTCCTGCTGTACGGCGACCCGGCCGGCGAGGCCGCGCTGTCGGCCGAGGAGCGGCAAGCCGTGGTGGCCGGGCACGTCGCACTGGGCCGGGAGCTGGGCGCGGCCGGCCGGCTGGGGGCCGCCGAGGCGCTCGGCGGGGACGTGCGGGTGCTGCGCGCGGACGGGACCGTCACCGACGGGCCGTACGCGGAGACCAAGGAGCAGCTCGGCAGCGTCTACCTGGTGGACTGCGCGGACGCCGCGGAGGCGGTCGCGCTGGCCCGCCGGATGCCGCGCAGCCCCGGGCTGGTGGTGGAGATCCGAGCGGTGGTGGAGGTCTGAGGTGGAGTACGTACTGCTGATCCATGGCGACGAGGCGGCGTACGCGGCGCTGGACGAGGCGACCGGCAAGCGGATGTACGCCGACCACTTCGCGTTCATGGACGAGCTGAAGGCGGCCGGGGTGGCGATCCCGTACAGCGCGGAGCTGGACGGCAGCGGCACCGCCCGGGTGGTCCGGCCGGGCGGGCTGGTCACGGACGGGCCGTTCGCGGAGGCCAAGGAGCAGCTCGGCGGCTTCTACGTCATCGACGTGCCCGGCATCGACGACGCGGTCGGGTGGGCGCGGAAGATCCCGATGCTGCCGACCGACGCGGTGGAGGTGCGACCCGCGAGGTGATGCGGGTGGGCGACCATTGCCGGGTGTCCCAGCGACCCGACGCGCGCGACGGCACCGCGACCGGCCGCCCCGGGACCGCCGCGGAGGCGGTCGAGCAGGCGCTCCGCGAGCACTGGGGGCGCCTGCTCGCCCTGCTCACCCGGTTGCTCGGCAGCCTGGACGCGGCCGAGGACGCGCTGCAGGAGGCGTACGCGACGGCGCTGACCGCGTGGGCGCGCGACGGGGTGCCGCGCCGGACGGACGCCTGGCTGCTCACCGCGGCGCGGCACCGGGCCCGGGACCGGTTCCGCCGGGAGGCGACGCTGGCCCGCAAGCTGCCGCTGCTGGCCGGGCCGGAGGCCGTCGACGGCCCGGAGGTGGCGCTGGAGACGGCCGGGGCGGGAGGTGCGGAGGTGTCGTCGATCCCGGACGAGCGGCTGCGGCTGCTGTTCACCTGCTGCCACCCGGCGCTCGCCGTCGAGGCCCGGGTCGCGCTGACCCTGCGGCTGCTCGGCGGCCTGACCACGGCCCAGATCGCGCACGCGTTCCTGGTGCCGGAGCCGACCATGGCGGCCCGGATCACCCGGGCGAAGAAGAAGATCGCCACCGCCGGCATCCCGTACCGGGTGCCCCCGGACGCGGAGCTGCCGGCCCGGCTGGGCGGGGTGCTGACGGTGCTCTACCTCGTCTTCACCGAGGGGCACGCGGCGACCTCCGGCGACCTGCCGGTCCGCCGCGAGCTCTGCGACGAGGCGATCCGGCTGGCCCGGGTGCTGGTCGCGCTGATGCCGGACGAGCCGGAGGCGGCCGGGCTGCTGGCGTTGCTGCTGCTCCAGCACGCCCGCCGGGACGCCCGGGTGGACCCGGCCGGCCGGCTGGTGCTGCTGCCCGACCAGGACCGGTCCCGGTGGGACGCCGGCCAGGTCGCCGAAGGGCTGGCGCTGCTGCGGGGGGCGGCCGGCCGGGCGCCGGCCGGGCCGTACCTGCTGCAGGCCGCCATCGCCGCCGAGCACGCCCGGGCGCCGGTCGCCGCGGACACCGACTGGGGCCGGATCGCGGCGCTCTACGCCGCGTTGGAGGAGCAGACCGGCTCCCCGGTGGTGCGGCTCAACCGTGCGGTCGCGGTCGCCGAGGTGACCGGTCCGGCGGCCGGGCTGGCCCTGCTCGACGGGCTCGAGCTGCCAGGTTTCCACCTGCTGCCGGCCACCCGGGCCGACCTGCTGCGCCGGCTGGGCCGGCCGGCCGAGGCGCGGGTTGAGTACGCGGCCGCGCTCGACCTGGCCGGCAACGCCGCCGACCGCGACTTCCTCACCAGCCGCCTGGCGGCGTTGGAGCAGGACTGAACCCGCGCGTAACGGCGTCGGTGAAGGCGGTGAACTCCTCCCGGTTGACGAACACGAGGTGCACCGTCCCGCCGGCGGCCTCGCTGGCCGGCATGGCCCACGGGAACGGCCGGCCGCCCATCACGAACCCGATCCGGCCGCCGCGGTGGCCGGCGGCATGGCGACGGACCACGGCGGCGTCCGCCGGGAGGAGCCCGGAGTACGCCTCCCACTGCGGCGTGGCGGTGTCGATCCGGGACCAGGACAGCGAGTTCACCGCGCGGACGGTGACCAGGGGCCGGCCGAACACCAGGCACTCGCCGCGGTGCCGGACGACCGGGCCGCGCGGGTCGCTCCCCGGGCAGGTCGGCGCGGTCCAGGCGGCGACCACCGCCCGGATCTCCAGCGGGGTGCCCAGCGGCCCCGGGTCGGACAGCCGCTTCCGTGGGCTGGGATGTCCCGTCGGCGGGGCGGGCGAGCTCTGCGGCGGCGGGGTGGGCGCGTTCCCGGGCGGTGGGGCGGGCGCCGCCCCGGGCGCTCCGGCCAGCTGCGGCCCGGCGACCAGCCCCAGCACCGCCACCGCGGCCGCCGCGGCGGTCATCCCGGCCCGCCGGCGCCGCGCCGCCAGGCCACGCTCGCGCAGCCGGGCCACCGCCCCGGGCCGGACCCGCAGCTCGGCCGGGGGGGCCAGGGCAGTCTGCAGCCGCCGGCCGAGGTCGTCGTCGGTCATGGCGAGCTCCTCTCGTACGCCGACCGGTCGAGGTCGGCCCTCAGCCGGGCCAGTCCGCGGGAGGCCAGCGCCTTCACCGTGCCGACGGTGACGCCGAGCAGCTGCGCGGTCTCCGCCTCGGACAGGTCGGCGCCGTAACGGAGCGCGACAACGGCGCGCTGGCGCGGGGTGAGCCGGGCCAGCAGCTCGCGAACCGCCTCGGCCTGCTCGCCGGCCTGCTCCACCCCGGTCCCGGACGGCACGTCGGGCAGGGTCTCCACCAGCGACTCGATCACCCGCCGCCGGCGGAAGCGGGACAGGTGGGCGTTGACGACGGCCCGCCGCACATACCGCTCCGGGTCGTCCGGGCGCCACCGCCGGCTGCGCCGGTAGACCCCGATCAGCGCGGTCTGCACCAGGTCCTCGGCGTGCCCGAGGTCGCCGGTCAGCACGTACGCGAACCGCACCAGCGCCGCCAGCCGCGCCTCGACGAAGGCGTCGAACTCCTGCTCGGTCCACCCGGTCACGAGGCACCCTCCTGCCCGCAACGACTCCCGGCGAGGCGACGCAGGTTGACGCCGTCAGGGTCCGTAGTCGCGCTCGACCGTGGCGATGCGCACCCGGTAGTCGGCGTACCAGCGCTCCCGGCCGAGCACCTGCACGGCGGCGTGCTCCGCGACCGCCTTCCACGCCCGGGCTGCGTCCGGGCTGCCCCAGTACGAGACCGTGACGCCGAGCCCCCCGCTGACCGCGCTCTCCAGGCCGAGGTAGCCGGGCTGCTCGCGGGCCAGCTCGGCCATCCGCCGGGCCGCCTCGGCGTACTCGGGCGAGTCCGCGGCCGGCAGCCGCACGCTGGTGAAGATCACCGCCGTGTACGGCACCTCGCCGGTGCCGGCGAGTGGGGAAGCGTCGTCCATGCCCCCATCCTCGCGGTCTACCGTCGGCAAGGGTCGCCGGGTGAGAGGGACGTCATGGATCTGGACGCGGTCGCGCGCGGCCTGCCCGAGGTCACCGTGTCCGAGCCGTTCGCGCCGGGGCTGCCGGTCTACAAGGTGGCCGGCAAGGTCTTCGCCATCCACCAGCCGGGCGAGCAGGTCACCCTCAAGTGCGACCCGGGGCTGGCCCTGGAGCTGCGCGCGCAGTACGCGGCGGTGATCCCCGGCTACCACACGAACAAGCGGCTGTGGAACACGGTGCTGCTGGACGGCACGGTGCCCCACGACGAGCTGGCCGAGCTGGTCCGGCACGCCTGGGAGCAGGCCGTCCGCGGGTTGCGCAAGGCGGACCGGGACCGGCTGCTCGCCCTGCTGCCGCGCGAGTGACCGGTGCACGGCCGGTTCCGCCGGGAGTCGGTCGCCGGCGTCAGCCGGCGACCGCGCGCAGGCCGACAGCCAGGCCGGCGAGGGAGTCGGTCGCCTCGGTCAGCCGCAGCATCAGGACCGGGTCGCCGGCCCGCAGGGTCGCCGACGCGGCGACCGCATCGGCGGCGGCGACCACCAAGGCGTCGTAGGCGACCACGCCCGAGTCGAGCTGGGATACCAGGGTGGCGACGGCGGCGCCGAGGCCGGCCGCGGACGCCGGCGCCGCGCCGCGGCGGGCCCGGTCCACGGCGGTGACCCGGGCACCCAGCTCGCGCAGGGTGGCCGCGGCGTCGAGCGCCACCGCGCGCGGCTCCTCGGCGGCGGCCCCGAGGTGGGCGAGCAGACCGGCCAGCGCCCGCTCCCGCTCGGCGAGCCGGTCCAGCGGGCGGCGGGCCGGGCAGTCCCTGGGCGGCCGCTTGGAGCGGGGCAGGTCGCGGGGGCGCGGCGCCGGCGGCGGGTGCTGGCGCAGCTGCCGGAGCCGCCGGCCGGCCCCGGCGGCGGCGAGACCGACGACGGCTGCCGCGGTGCCGAAACCGACCTCGGCGACCGTCCAGCCCGGCGCCACCCCGGCGGTCACCGCGACCACCCCGAGACCGCCGGCCATCGCCGACTCCACGCCGAGCTTGCGGCGGGCCCGCCGGACCCGCCGCTGATGCTTGCGGACCGGGTCCCGGTGCGCGGCGAGCGCCGCCAGGCCGTCCTCGACGCCGGCGAGACCCCGCTCGACCAGGTCCCCGACCAACTCCCGCACCGCCCCCGCGGCCGCCCCCGAGCGGGACCCGCCCGCACCCGCCGCCGACGCACCGGACCCGCCCCCCGCGCCCGAGCCGGCGGGCCCGGGACCGGCGCCGGTGGCCCAGGTGGGCGGCGCCGGGCGCTGCCACGGCACGGTGGGCGGGGTGGCGACCGGCACCCGGCCGACCGAGGCCCACTCCGGCCACCGGAGCGGGCGCGCGTCGTCGGTTGGGGCGGCCACGGTGGTCAGCCCTGGTCGGCACGCAGCTGGTCGAGGCGGGCCTGCGCGGCCGGGTCGGCCACCGGCTCGGCCGGCTGGCCGGCCTCCACCGCCCGGGCGGGCGGCCCTGGAAGCTCAGGCGCGAGCTGCCCGCCCGACATGCTGGCCCGGATCTGCTCCAGCCGCGCGTTGCCCGCCATGTCCAGCGTCGACTTCTGCACCTCGAGCATCCGGCCCTCGACCGAGTTCTGCGCGAGCTCGGCCTGGCCGAGCGCGTTCGCGTACCGCCGCTCGATCTTCTCCCGGACCTCGGCCAGCGACGGCGTGGTGCCGGGCGCGGCGAGCTCGGACATCTGCCGCAGCGACGCCGACACGGTCTCCTGCATCTTGGCCTGCTCCAGCTGGCTGAGCAGCTGGGTACGCTCGGACAGCTTCTGCTGCAGGAGCATCGCATTCTGCTCGACGGCCTTCTTGGCCTGCTCGGCGGCCTGCAGGGCCTGGTCGTGCAGGCTCTTGAGGTCCTCCATCGAGCTCTCCGCGGAGACCAGCTGGGTGGCGAAGACCTGCGCGGTCTGCTCGAACTCCTGGGCCTTGGCCTCGTCGCCCTTCGCCCGGGCCTGGTCGGCGAGGGTGAGCGCCTGCCGCGCCGAGGCCTGCAGCCGCTCCACGTCGGACATCTGCCGGGACAGCTTCATCTCCAGCTGGCGCTGGTTGCCGATCACCGCGGCCGCCTGCCGGGACAGCCCCTCGTGCTGGCGCTGCGCCTCCTCGATCGCCTGCTGGATCTGGACCTTCGGGTCGGCCCGCTCGTCCACCTGCGCGCCGAACCA
>Ga0126307_10002085_pt1 | contig 13428 bp, 9 predicted proteins | sample Plot28_FD_89955 | JGI IMG/M metagenome (GOLD analysis project Ga0126307, IMG submission 89955) | Serpentine soil microbial communities from UC McLaughlin Reserve, CA, USA - Plot28 | ecosystem: Environmental > Terrestrial > Soil > Grasslands | place: USA: UC McLaughlin Reserve, Lake County...
CAGCAGCATCTAAAGTGGATTCATTTTTGGAGAAGCAAAAGCGTAGCACCTGGTGGTTAACTCCTGATTGGTAAAATGCGGAAACAGGAACGGTAGCTACTCCGCATTCTTTAGTTAAGCGGATAGCGAAGTCTTTTTCTGTTTCCGAAGAAATGTCGCTATAAGAATACACCTGGAAATAACTTCCGTAACTAGGAAGAGGGTTTAGCCTGGTTGACTTCATTAGCTTTTGGAAATAGTCTCTTTTTTGTTGAAGAAAGCTTCCTAATTGCAGGTAATTATCTCTTTGTTTCAAAAAAATTGCCAATGCTACCTGCTTAGGTGTGTCGCAGCTAAAACAATTGAACTGGTGAATCTTTCTAAACTCTTTCATCAGGTATTCGGCTGCTATACAATAACCCAGCTTCCAGCCGGTGCAGTGATATACTTTACCAAAAGAAAAACATACAAAACTTCTTTCCAGGAGATCAGGATATTTTAAAATGCTTTCATGCTGAAGACCATCGAAGATCAGGTGCTCATAAACTTCATCACTGATGATAAAAATTTGATTGCCTTTAACAATGCTTCGGAGTTGTTCAATATCGTCTCTGCTCAATACACTTCCTGTGGGGTTGTGTGGAGAATTGATCATGATGGCTTTGGTTCTTTCACCTACTTTGTTCTTAACTTCTTTCCAGTTTATTTTATACCCGGGAAAAGTGAGTTGAATGGCAACGGCTTTTGCACCATTAAGTTCTATAGCAGGGATATAAGAATCGTACGCCGGCTCAAACACAATTACTTCATCTCCAGGTTGCAGAATAGTTGTTAGGGCCGTGTATAAAGCATACGTGCCGCCGGGTGTCACTGTAATCTGTGTATCAGGGTTAACCGTAGTGTTATATAAGAATTGAACTTTTTCGGCAATGGCTTCACGTAGCGGTATGTAACCATTCATGTGCACATATTGGTTGTGGCCAGATTCCATGGCTTCACTTACAAGCCCAATCAATTCTTCGTTCATTTCAAAATCGGGGAAGCCCTGGCCGAGGTTGATGGCATTGTATTGAGTTGCCAAAGAGCTCATCACAGTAAATATTGTAGTGCCTACATTGGGCAGTTTGGAATGTATTTGTAATTGCAAGTGCCGAATTTTAGTAAAGCGTAAAAATAATTGATGTAACCTTATCAGATTTGTATTTCACGCAGAGCCGCGGAGATAGCAGAGATTATTTTGTGTATTGTGATTAGGCTTCGGTGAATGGATGACAGAAAGTACAAGTATGTGATGGCGCCGGCTGCACCATAGGCAGCAACGGAAGCTGATAGTAGCAACACCACGTAAAACTAAACTATCTCTCGATGATTGCTGTCGCTTCTATCTCTATAAGATATTCTGGAGAAATGAGTGCTTTCACTTCTATCATACTGGTACAAGGCTTTATGTTTTTGAAACACTCACCATGCGCCCTTCCATATTCTTCCCACTGGGAAATGTCAGTAACAAACATTCTTGTCCTTACCACATGTGCCAGCTCTGCGTCGGCTTGTTTTAATACAGCTTCTATTTTTTGAAGAATAAATTTGGTTTGCAGGTAGGCACTTCCTTCACCAATTAAATTATTATTCTCATCTACAGCCACCGTTCCTGTTACCTCAATAATGTTACCTACTTTAACGGCGCGGCTATAGCCAACAATATCTTCCCATTTCGCTCCTGAGGAATAATTAATTCTGGTGCTGGACATATTTAACCGATATATTTTCGGGTTTGATCAATGGTTCGCAATGGAAGCGTAATAGTATTTGTGCCAGTGTCACTACATCTTTCTGACAATATTCTACAATGCGGTCAAGGTCTTTTTCAACCCAGTAAACCGAATTAACCATACTGCCATCAATATCATCCTTAGGTGAAGGAATGCCCAGGACTTTGGCCAGAAGCTTTAAGGAAGTGAAACTTTTATAGTCCCCGAATTTCCACATTTCCATGGTATCCAGGTGTCGGATCTCCCAGGGTTTTCTTCCTGAAATTTTTAACGCTTCCGGGATTTCAAGGCCGTTAATGACCATTCTGCGGCAGATATAGGGATAGTCAAACTCTTTGCCATTATGGGCGCACAAAAACTTGTCTGCATCTCCACTCCACTTTTGCAGCATGTCGGCAAACTCCATCAGCAGTTTTTTTTCATCATGGCCGCCATAGGACTTAACCACCAATTTTTTTGTGTTACCGGTGCCCTGAATACAGCCGCACGAAATACAAATAATCTTTCCAAACTCTGCATAAATGCTGGCTCTCGGGTAGGAGGACTCGCTGGTTTCTTCTTCCTTGTTTCGATTGATGATGCCAGCTTTCACGCCCCAGAGTTCTTTCCAATCTTCAGGCAAATGATTGTAGGTTTCAAATTGTGACACCGTTTCTATATCGAGGAAGAGTATGTTATTAAAATTCATAAGCGTTGATTGAGCTGTAATCATTCTTAATGGCCTGTTTCGTAAGTTGATGCTATACTATTAGCAAATTACTATAATCTTTAGCAAGCCGCAACCAGAAAAGTGAAACTGTGTATAAGTTATGGCCAACTACAAAAATTTTTCACCCTTATTCCTTTTTACTTCCGCCACATAGTTTTTGATCTCCTGCTCCTTATCTTTCTGACAGATCAATAAAACGTCTTTTGTATCAGCAACAATGTAGTCTTCAAGTCCTTGTAATACTACCAGCTTTTTATCAGGTACATGTACAACACATTTGGTAGCCTCAAATACAATTACATTATTACCTGCCACAGCATTTTCGTAATAATCTTTTTCCATATTTTCCCAGGCGCTGTTCCAGGTTCCCAGGTCGCTCCAGCCAAATGAAGCTGGGATCACATATACATTGTTAGCCTTTTCCATGACACCAAAATCAATAGATATATTGGTACACTGGGGATAGATATTTACAATCACTGCTTTCTCTTCCGCTGTGTTTAATTTTTCTTCTTCCGCTGCAAACAGTTCATACATTTCGGGCATATGCTTTTGAAAAGCATAGATACCACGCTTTACCTGCCACACAAAGATTCCTGAATTCCATAGGAAATCGCCACTGGATATAAAAGTTTGCGCCAATTCTTTATTGGGCTTTTCCGTAAAGGTTTTTACTTTATATACCGATGGCGTTGCTTCAACACCGTCGTGTTGAATATACCCATAGCCTGTATTGGGATAGGTTGGGGTGATGCCAATAGTTATGAGGGCATTGAAATGATTGACAAAATTCAGGGCCTCACTACATACGTCCAGGAACTTGTCTTCATGAAGAATAAGGTGGTCTGCAGGTGCCACTATCAAAGACGCTTCCGGGTTTAGTTGATGCAGTTTAAATGAAATGTAAGCAATGCAGGGAGCTGTATTCTTTCTAAAAGGTTCACCTAAAATATTTTCCTCAGGAAGCTGGGGAAGCTGTTCCCTTGTAATTTCTAAATATTCATTTGCAGTTACCACGTAAATATTTTCCAGGGGTACCAGCCCGACAAAGCGGTCAAAGGTTTGTTGAATCAACGTTCTTCCCGTACCTAAAATATCTAAAAACTGCTTTGGGTAGTTCACCCTGCTCAACGGCCAGAATCGGCTCCCAATTCCGCCAGCCATGATGGCTACGTAGGTGTTTTGATTTTTTTTCTGCATTTCGTTTTCCATTCGCTTCTTGTCTAAATCAACCCTTCTTTTACCAGGTCGTGTAAATGTATAATACCAAGATAATTGCCTTCTTCTGCAACCACTAATTGCATAATCTCATTTTTTCGCATAATATCGAGGGCATTTACGGCCATTTCTGAAGGGGCAATTGTTTTAGGATTATTGGTGAGTATATCTCTTGCCTGGATGTTTTGGATAGAATCGCTCTTTTCAAGAATTCTTCTTAAATCGCCGTCAGTAATAATGCCTACCAATTTATCATCGCTGCCGATAACCGCTGTTACACCCAGTCTTTTCCTTGTCATCTCCATTATCACTTCTTTTACAGACTGGTCCGTTCTAACCTGTGGCTTTTCGTTTTCAGCATATAGATCAGATACTCTCAGGTACAACTTCTTTCCCAACGCGCCGCCCGGGTGCAACTTAGCAAAGTCTTCTATATTAAAGCCACGTTTTTCCATCAGGCATACTGCAATAACATCGCCCATAACCAACTGGGCCGTGGTACTGGTGGTAGGAGCTAAATTATTTGGACAAGCTTCCTGGTCTACCGTTGTATCTAAAATGAAGTCCGACTTTCTTGCCAGGTAAGAAGCACAATTGCCGGTAATAGCAATGAGGCAGTTTCCAAAGTTTTTAATTAAGGGAACCAAAACTTTGATCTCAGCGCTTTCACCGCTTTTGCTGATAATAATGACAGCATCTTCCTGCTGTACTATGCCAAGATCTCCATGAATGGCGTCTGCGGCATGTAAGAAAATAGAGGGTGAGCCCGTAGAGTTCAAGGTAGCCACGATCTTTTGAGCAATGATGGCACTTTTGCCTATCCCACTAATAACAATTCGCCCTTTGCAACCCGCAAGGCAATCAATTGCCTTTTCAAATGTATCATCCAATTGTTCGGTTAATTGTTGAATGGCAGCTGCCTCCATTGCAATCGTCCTGAGAGCTGCTTTTTTAATAATATCCTTTTCCAAGGCCCCAAAATTAGAGGATTTGCTTGCAACCATCTTTTCCGGCAGAAGGCATTTTAACTATTTTAATCTTTTAATGCGGCCAGTCCTTGCTAAATTCGCTTGCCTTTTTGACCGACGGCCTTCAGGGCTGCGCCATTCACCACTTTTGTTAGAACATTCTATAAAAAAGGGTCAAAAGCACGGCTCGCAACTAAAGCTGTTTCACTAAGGCAAAATTGTTTACAAGCTTTATTTAAAGCTAAAAATTGTACAAAATGCCTACCGTAAGGAAAAACGCCGGCAAGAAAGCCAGGGCCGGCGCTTCTAATGGAATTGATTTAAATGCCTCTCTCCAGGAGTATTTTGGTTTCAAAGATTTTAAAGGAGAACAAAAAGAAATTATAAAGTCCCTGCTTTCAGGCAAAGACACATTTGTTATTATGCCTACTGGCGGCGGCAAAAGCTTATGCTATCAATTGCCTGCAATGGTGAGTCCGGGTGTGGCTATCATTGTCAGTCCCCTTATTGCCCTGATGAAAAACCAGGTAGACCTCGTTCGGGGATACAGCAGTAATGATGAGGTGGCCCATTTTTTAAACTCTACACTTTCCAAAAAAGAAATAAGAGAAGTACATGAAGATCTAAAGTCCGGTAAAACAAAAATGCTGTACGTGGCTCCTGAAACCTTGACTAAACAGGATAACCTTGACTTCTTCAGTGATCTCCAAATTTCTTTCTTTGCAGTGGATGAAGCCCATTGTATCTCTGAGTGGGGACATGACTTCCGACCGGAGTATCGCCGCCTCCGTGATATGATGGATATTATCAATCCTGACATCCCTGTAATTGCCTTAACTGCAACCGCAACACCCAAAGTGCAAAGCGATATTGTAAAGAACCTCGGATTGCGCAAGCCGGAGATTTATATTTCCTCCTTCAACCGTGATAATCTTTATTACGAGATACAGCCAAAGATTAATAAAGATGACACGCTAAAGAGTATTGCGAAATTTATTGTTCAAAGCAAGGGGAAAAGCGGGATCATTTATACACTAAATAGGAAGACAACAGAAGAACTGGCAGATATGCTGATGGCCAATGGAATCAAAGCTGTTGCTTATCACGCCGGATTGGATTCAAAGCTTCGTGCGGAAAGACAAGACCTTTTTCTTAACGAAGATGTGCAGGTGATTGTGGCTACCATTGCTTTTGGAATGGGTATTGATAAGCCGGACATCCGGTTTGTAATTCACTTTAATATTCCCAAATCCATTGAAAACTATTACCAGGAAACTGGTCGTGGCGGCCGCGATGGATTGGAAGGGAAGTGCATCCTTTATTATTCTCATAAAGATGTTTCCAAGCTTGAGCATTTAATGCGTGACAAGCCCTTGAGTGAAAGAGAGGTAGGCGCCCAGTTGATTAATGAATCGGTGGCTTATGCAGAAAGTGGCGTGTGTCGCAGAAAGATTTTGCTAAGCTATTTTGGTGAAGAATATACAACTGAGAATTGTGGCAATTGCGATAACTGTAAATACCCTAAGGAGAAAATAGAAGCCCAAGGGAATGTGGTTAATGCATTACAGGTTATTAAAGCTTTGGATGAAAGATTTGCCACAGATTATGTAGTAAGGATTATAACCGGTTACTTAACACCACAGATCAAAATGTTCCGACACGAGGGGTTGTCAGAATTCGGAATTGGCAAAGGACAACCCGATCATTTTTGGAATTCACTGATCCGCCAAATGCTGCTGGAAGGCTTACTTAAGAAAGATATTGAAGAATATGGTGTGTTGAAGATTACCAAAAAAGGTCACGACTTCCTCAAAAAGCCGAAGTCCTTCCAGATTGTATTAAATAATTTGTTTGAAGAGGCTAATGAAGATGACGAAGAAGCAACGGAAGCCGTGGCTGCTGCTGCTGCAGATGAAAGGTTATTTACTATGCTGAAAGATTTGCGCCAGAAAGAAGCAAAGCGAAAGAACCTTCCCCCGTTTGTTATTTTCCTGGAAAATTCTTTGCAGGATATGGCTACTATGTATCCAACCACCGTGGACGAGTTAGCCAAATGCCAGGGCGTAAGCAAGGGAAAGGCCATAAAATACGGCAGACCTTTTATAGATGTGATTGCACAATATGTGGAAGAAAACAATATTGAGAAGCCGGACGATTTTGTAATGAAGAGCGTTGTGAACAAGAGTGGAAACAAGGTCCATATTATTCAGCAGGTAGATAAAAAGATACCGCTGGATATGATAGCGAAAAACAAAGAACTCCGTCTTGATGCATTGCTGGAGGAAATGGAGACCATTGCTGCCAGTGGAACAAAACTGAACCTGGATTATGCTATTGATCAAATGCTGGACGAATACGAGCAGGAAGAGATTCTTGAATATTTCAAAGGATGTGAAACCTCTTCGCTCCAGGTAGCACAGGAAGAGTTATCAGATGGAAATTATAACTGGGAACAGTTAAAAATTATGCGGATCAAGTTTTTAAGTGTTTACGGTAACTAGCAAAAAAAGTTCACAGCTTATCAACAGATTAATAGTTGAAACCCTTATTTTTGCTGCCCCGAATAAATCAGCATTCAATGTTCGTGTGTTGATTAATTAAGGAGGTGCGGTAGCTCAGTCGGTAGAGCAAAGGACTGAAAATCCTTGTGTCGGCGGTTCGATCCCGCCCCACACCACAAAAAGTTGAACCCGGTTTTACCGGGTTTTTCTTTGTAAGTATGGCTCGTTTTATTTTATGCTGGTTAGCCTGTCAATCTCTGTTTTCTTTTCAGGCATTATTACAAAAGAGACGACATACACTTTTTGATTTTCATCTATAGCATTGCTGGATTGAATAATATCTAAATTGCTGTCAACATTCAAAAAGCCACAATTCATGCAATTGAAAACGGGCTTCAACTTATTGAAATCAATTTCACCTTTATTTTTCGGACCAATAAAGCCAGCAGACTCAGTACGCCAGTTATAAAAACTAATCGGCTCTTTATTTAGGTTTTGAATTTCTTTCAGGCTCATACCGCAATAAATTCCCTGGTTTGACCTCCAATTGGAGAGCGATACTGCGTTTAGGTTTTTGCCATCATTATTCAGCTGTTCTCCAACAATAATAAAAGAAATATCTCTTAGATTATTTTCATCCTTCCATAAAAAAATAGCCTGCCTGTCTGTGTTTGGGAAAATGACAGTGCACTTTTTCGTTTCTGTTGGCGTCAAATAAAAAATATCTTTTTTTACATTTTGCCTGCCAAACGCTTCAACTATAAATTCATGAGAGGTTAATTGCAAAAGATCTTCAGCAAATACAATGTCTTTTAACTTAGGAATTATCTTTTTACTTGCCCTGACCTCGTAAAACAATGAAGTGTCTTCTGTTTGAAACGAGCATTTTAAAACAAGATTTTGCTTTTGATATAGCATAGGATTCAAATTGTTTGAATCTCTATACTGGGTGAAACCGAAACCTTGGATTTCATTTTCTAAAGTAGAAAATTCCTGAAGAGATGTGGTCTGATAAACGAGGTCAATGTCCTGTCCTTCCCGGATAACCTGGAAGCGTTGAACAATATTCCCTGCTTTGTTTTGTTTCGTTTTAAAATAATAGTCTTCTTCGCCAGTGAAAAAACCCGATCGTTTAAAACCTTTTTTATGTAAATGTGTTTCCAGCTTATTGCGGTTAACATCCAATAGATCAGTGAGATCTCTGAGGCTCACAGTCTGTGCGGAAAGGAGTTGAAAACAGGCACAACCCAATATCATCCATCCAAACCTTTTCATGAGTCTTTGATTTAGCGTTTAATAACCGCTTTTTCTAAGGAGGATCACGAAAGGTTTTTCAAATGATGATTTTTTGGGCAGGGTGACTAAAGTACAATTTTAATGTAAGGCTCAACCAAATAGTATCAAATATTATGCGAGATATCTTCCTTCCTTTTTACTACCAGGTACCAGTCGTGTTCCAGTGTCAGGTAGCCGAACTCATAACAAAAAAAATAAATATTCCCCTTTTTGTTGGTATATGTATGTGTGAGATACTTAAACTGAAAACCCTGGTGTAACAACTTTTCCTTGGTGGTTTTGGCCATCTCTTCGCTGCCTAAGGTTGTTTCTAAAATACGCCTATTTTTTAGTAGGGCATTGTTGATATTCCGGACAGTATTGCTATTGGCAGATTTGAGCTGGTTGTTGTAAGCATTGCGGCAGTAGTCGTTACAAAACTTCTTATCAGTTCTCCCCTGCAGGATTTTATCGCAGGCAAGGCATTTTTTATTACTTGCAACCGGAAGCATTGACTTTGCTTTTCGACAAGGTAATCAAATATTTATCCGTGTACAAACGCTTACAAATGGGTATAGACGAAAGCAAACGATTAAAAGCCGACTACCATTTTTTCACACCGTCATCTTTGTAATGTCAATCGAACGACACGTTGGTTGACTGAAATAATAAATTAATAATCGCTTATACCTGTTAAGGGATGGGCACAAAAATCAAAGTTATGTACGCACTTAAAAACAAAGTACAACTGATTGGTAACTTAGGCCAAAATCCGGAAATTAAAACAACCGAAGGCGGCAGAAAACTGGCGCGTTTTAGTATCGCCACTAATGAAACTTACCGTAATGCAAAAGGAGAAAAAGTGATCGAAACCCAATGGCACAGCCTTGTAGCCTGGGGTAAAGTGGCAGAAATAGCGGAAAAGTTCTTAACCAAAGGCTCCGAAGTGGCTATTGAAGGCAAACTGGTAAACCGAAGCTATAACGACAAAGAAGGCACAAAAAAATACGTTACCGAGGTACAGGTAAATGAAGTGCTCATGCTTGGCGAAAAATCTTCCAAATAAGTGACGGTGGCTTTTCTGGCTGGTGGTGGAAACATTCATCACCAGCATTTTTATGCCTGAAATGGTTCGCCCTAAAATCCTCTTAATTAAGCCTTTCTAAACATTGCCACGTCTGCATTTCCGTTAACTTTATAACGCCATAGCGATGCATAAAACAGACATTTCCAACACTTTATTTAATCTTGCTGCCGACCTGGTAAACAATACTTCGCGACATATTTTTATTACAGGTAAAGCAGGTACAGGGAAAACCACGTTTCTTAAATACATTAAAGAAACAACTCAAAAGAACACGGTAGTAGTAGCACCTACCGGCGTAGCGGCTATTAATGCCGGGGGAACAACCATGCATTCTTTCTTCCAGCTTCCGTTTGGACCTTTTGTTCCGGCCTCTTTAAATCGCTTCAACGGTAACCACGAATCTACTGACAGGCATAGTCTTTTTCGTAACATCCGATTTGCAGCTACCAAACGCGACTTATACCAGGAACTTGAACTGTTGATTATTGATGAAGTAAGTATGGTCCGCTGCGATATGTTAGATGCTATTGACACTATTCTGCGACATTTCCGAAGGCAACCCATGTTGCCATTCGGCGGTGTTCAGGTGGTATACATTGGTGATATGTTTCAGTTGCCACCGGTTATTCCTGCAAACGAATGGAATATTCTTCAAGACTATTATGAGAGCCCCTTCTTCTTCCAGGCAAAGGCTGTTAAAGAGGCGCAGCCGCTTTATATTGAATTAAAGAAGATTTACCGGCAGAACGAGCAACACTTTATTGATATACTGAACCGTGTCCGTAATAATGTGCCGGATATGGAGGACTTGATTGAGCTTAATAAGCGCTTTACTCCCTCTTTCAATCCACCAGCAAATGAAAAGTATATTACCCTTACCACACATAATCGTAAGGCAGATGTAATCAATGAGGCAGAACTTAAAAAACTTCAAGGCGCATTACACGTATTTCCGGCGGAAATTTCCGGTGACTTTTCTGACAAAGCATTGCCAACAGATTTGAATCTGCGGTTGAAAGAAGGTGCCCAGGTAATGTTCATAAAAAACGATTCAGGTAATGAACGACGTTATTACAATGGAAAACTTGCAACCGTAAAAAAAATAATGAATGGCGAGATTACTGTTTCTTTTAATAATGGTGAAGATGACCTGAAGCTTGAAAAAGAAACCTGGAAAAACATCAGGTACAACTATAACAAGGAAAAAGATAATATTGAAGAAGAAGAATTAGGAAGCTTCAAACAATTTCCAATCCGGCTTGCATGGGCTATAACTATACATAAAAGCCAGGGTTTGACATTTGATAAAGCAGTGATTGATGCTGGTTCTTCTTTTGCGGCCGGACAGGTGTACGTTGCGCTTAGCCGTTGTACTTCGCTAACTGGCCTGGTACTGCATTCTAAAATATGGCCTAATGCTATTGCTACAGATGAGAGGGTCATTGCTTTTGCTCAAAAAGAGGCGAATGATGTTTATTTAGAGAACTTGCTAAAAGAAGAAAAGAAGAAATATCAGGCTGATGTTCTGATCAAGGCATTCAACTGGAATAAAATAATAAGGGCTTTGTTGGATTGGAAAGACTTAATTCCAGGGCAAAAGCTTCTTGGTATGGAAGAAGCTTTGAAACTTTCTGCCAGTGTATTAGAAAAGGCGCAGCAACAGGCAAGCATAGCCGAAAAGTTTCAACAACAATTACGCGGAATTTTAGAGGTAGAGAAGACGGACCTTCTACAGGAAAGAGTAAATAAGGCTATTTTTTACTTGGCAAAAGCAGTATCGGAAGAAGTACTATTGCCACTGCAAGAGCATCTTTCCGGTTTGCAATATGCGAGCAAGGTGAAAAAGTATTATAAGGAAGTCCAGACTATTGAGGCTGTCGTTTTAAACCAATTGCAAAGACTTAATAATCTTCAGTATAGAGACCTGATATTTGTGAAATATGAATTCAGGCAAATTGAACATCGGGTTATAACTAAAGCTTCAAAAAAATTAAAAGCTGAAAAGGGTGCAAGCCACCGGGATACATTGACATTATATCGTGAAGGAAAGAGTGCGGAGGAAATAGCACGGCTTCGAAACCTTGCCACAAGCACTATTGAAGGACATCTTGCCACTTTTGTTTATACAGGTGACATTTTAATAGATGAACTAGTGAAAGCTGAAAAAACTCAGGCAATTCTGAAAGTTATAGATGATGTTGGAATGGGAGCTACTTCTATAAAACATAAGTTAAGTAGCGAGTTTACTTATGCAGAAATAAGAGCCGTTATGAACTATTACAGGCTTCAACAGGAACAAAGGAAAGAATCCGTTTAAGGGAAGCGATGGATCCTATGTGCGATTTTTTTGAAACAATGGACTTTCTTCTCCTGAACGAGTTAACTAGCGACCCATGAAAACCATTAGTATCTGAACATCACTGGGATTGATTCCTGAAATACGGCTTGCCTGACCCAATGTTTTTGGCTTTATGCGGATTAACTTTTCCTTTGCTTCTGCTCCTAAAGACATAATCCGTTGATAGTCAAATCGTTCTGGAATCTCTAGGTCTTCTAATCGCCTCATTCTTTCTACGAGTTCCTTCTCTTTATCAATATACACCTGGTATTTTACCTGGATCTCTGCCTGCTCTATCGCTTCATGAGAAAAACCTTTCAGGATATCATCAAGAGTCTGCACTTCTTTGCGCATTTTATCCAAGTTTATCCCTGGCCGAAGTAGAATCTTATCTGCTTTTTGCTTTTCAATAATAGGGGCGCTGCCTATCCGTTCAAGATAAGGATTTGCCTCTTCAGCCTTTATAGCTGTTGACGCTAAGGTTTGTTTGATTTGTTCAATTTCCCGTCTTTTCTTCAATACTTTGTCCATCCTTTCCTGGGTGGCCAAGCCCATTCTATAGCTGGCTTCTGTTAGTCTTAAATCCGCATTATCCTGCCGGAGTAATGTTCTGAATTCTGCCCTTGAAGTAAACATCCGGTAAGGTTCCTGTGTGCCCTTGCTAATCAGGTCGTCGATCAGTACGCCTATATAAGCCTCACTTCTCTTTAATATAAAAGGTTTTTCATTTTTAATTTTTAGATGAGCATTTATTCCAGCCATCAATCCCTGGCAGGCAGCTTCCTCATATCCAGTTGTACCGTTGATCTGTCCGGCAAAAAAAAGATTTTCAACTTCTTTTGTCTGCAGGCTATAGTTTAACTGCGTTGGTGGGAAATAATCGTATTCGATTGCATAACCTGGCCGAAAGAATTTTACCGCCTCAAACCCTGGTACTTTTTTCAACGCACCATATTGTACTTCCTCTGGTAATGACGTAGAAAAGCCATTTACATAAATTTCAACCGTATTCCAGCCTTCAGGTTCTATAAATAATTGATGACGATCTCTTTCAGAAAAACGGTTGATCTTGTCTTCGATACTCGGACAGTACCTGGGGCCAGTACCTTCAATCCTTCCTGTGTACATAGGACTTCGATCGAAACCTGTTTTCAAAATATCGTGGACTTCAGAACTCGTATATGTGATCCAGCAACTCCTTTGTTCTTTGGGTTTTTGAGTAGGTAAATAAGAAAAGCCTTCGATCGCCTCGTCTCCTTTCTGTTCTTCCATTTTGGAATAATCAAGGGAACGGCCATCAACTCTCGGGGGAGTTCCTGTTTTAAGCCGGTCGCTTTCAAAACCCAGGCTAACTAATTGCTCTGTCAGCCCTTCTGCTGCTCTTTCCGCTACCCTACCTCCTCCAAACCTTTTCTCTCCAATATGTATAACGCCATTTAGAAAGGTTCCATTAGTTAGGACCACCGCCTTCGCCTTTATTTCATGCCCCATTCCTGTTACGACTCCTATGACTTTCTGATTTTTTACTAGAAGTTGCCGGACCATATCCTGATAAAACGCAACCTTTTCTGTTTGTTCAAG
>Ga0126307_10002086_pt1 | contig 13425 bp, 11 predicted proteins | sample Plot28_FD_89955 | JGI IMG/M metagenome (GOLD analysis project Ga0126307, IMG submission 89955) | Serpentine soil microbial communities from UC McLaughlin Reserve, CA, USA - Plot28 | ecosystem: Environmental > Terrestrial > Soil > Grasslands | place: USA: UC McLaughlin Reserve, Lake County...
CCGGCACCGGCGCCGCACCCGGACCGGGGCGGCCGTGCCTGTCGCGATGGACCCGCGCCGGCTCGTCCTGGGGATCGCCACCGCGGTCCTCGCCATGGTCGCGGTGGGATTGCTCTGGCTGGACGGGCTCCTGGTGGCGCTGTCGGTCTTCATGATCGTCGTGGCGAGCACGACCCTGGTCTTCCAGCTCTACAAGTGGTGGCGACCGGAGCACAACGACCCACATCGCTACGGCGTCCCGGGCTCGCCGCGGCTGCCTGGCGCGATCCTCGTCCCGATGCGGGACGAGGAGGCGGTCGCCGGGTCAACGCTGCGCCGGCTCGCCGCGCTCGACCACCCCCGCTACTGGGTGGTGCCGATCGTGGACCACGGCGACGACATGGCGACCGCGCGGATCTGCTGATCGCGAAGGTGATCAGCGGCGCGCTGCTCTACGTGCTCGGCCGGCGGCTGGGGATGTCCCGGCTCGGGTCGTCAACGGTCGTGCTGGTCTTCGGGCTCTGCCCGCTGGAGTTGGTCTACAGCCGCTGGACGTTCCTCGACAACCTGGTCACGCCCTGGCTGCTGCTGGCGTTCGTGCTGGCGTACTCGCCGCGGCGCAGCATCGGCGCGGCAACCGGCGCGGCCATGGCGTTCGGCATGGCGGCGCTGACCAAGGAGACCGCGCTGCTGTTGCTGCCCGCCTTCGCCTGGGCGCTGGCGCAGAACCTGGACCGGCGCAACCGCGCCCAGGTCGTCACCGTCGCGGCGTTCTGCGGGGCGCTGGTCATGGCGCTCTGTCCGCTGTACGCGCTCTACAAGGGCGAGCTGCTCGAGGCACCGCACCGCAACACGTTGATCGGCACCGCGAAGTGGCAGCTGTTGGAGCGGCAGGCCAGCGGGTCGTTCTTCGACCCGCACAGCACCACCTCGGCGACGTTCACCGCCTGGCTGGCCTACGACCGGCTGCTGCTGCTGGCCGGCGCGGCGGCGATGACGCCCGCCATGCTCGTCCGCCGGCTCCGGCCCGTCACGCTGGCGCTGGTCATCGGCTGGCTCGCGCTGCTGCGCGGCGGCTATCTGCCGTTCATGCACGTGCTCACGCTCCTGCCATGGAGCGCGCTGATCGTCGTCGGCGTGGTCCAACGGGCCGCCGGCAACTGGCGGCTGTCCGGGCGGCGCCGCTCTTACGGCGGCTGGCGGGCCCGCCTGCCCGGCGCCCTGCTGCGGGGCGCGGTCGCCGGGACCGCCGCGGTCGCCCTGGCCGCGACCGTCGCCAGTTGGGCGCCGTCGCTGCAGCGGATGACCAGCGTGCAGGCGGAGCCGCCGCTGCGCTCGGCCACCCGCTGGGTCGCCGACAACGTCCCCCGGGACAAGGTTCTCGTCGTCCACGACGCCATCTGGACCGACCTGGTGCACAAGTACGGCTACAACCCGCGGCCGATCATCGTCTACAAGCTCGACACCGACCCCGCCGTGCGCGACTCACTCGACCGCATCGACTACCTCGTGCTGCCGAACTGGTATTTCAAGACGCCGGACAGCGTGTCCAAGTACCCGACGGCGCTCGAGGCCCGCAAGCACGCCGTCACCGTGGCCACGTTCGGCACCGGCGACGACGGGGTGACCGTCTACCGGGTCAGCTCCCGCTGGCGGCCGACGTGACCGGCCGGCGACTGGCGACCGGCTGGCGGCCGGCGGCGTTCCTGGTGGCCGCGGTCCTCGCCGCCGGCGCGGTCGCTTGCGGCAGCGAGCCGGACCGGACACTGAACCCGGATCCGCCGGCGCGGTATGCCCCGCTGAAGCACGTCCTCCCGGAGGCGCGCCTGGCGGTCGACCCGGACAGCGAGGCGGCCCGCTGGCAACGGCAGACCGGAACCGACTGGCTCGATCCCATCGCCGGCGCGCCGCAGGCCCGCTGGGTCAACAGCCCGCAGGACGTCGCGACGCTCCCCGACTACCTGACCGCCGCCCGCCAGCAGGGTGCCGTACCCGTGGTGGTCGCGTACTGGATCGTCGACCGCGGATGCTCCCGCCATCGGGAGGGTGCTCCGTCCGCGGCCGACTACGACCGGTGGATCGGCGACCTGGCCCGCGTCCTGACAGGCACCCGGGCCGCGATCATCTTGGAGCCCGACGCCGTCCCGGCCGACTGCTTCGACGCGACCCGCGCCAAGTTGCTGGCCCGCAGCGCGCGCCGTCTCTCGGCGACCGGTCAAGCCGTCTACCTCGACGCCGGCCATGCTCGGTGGAAGCCCACCGGGGAGACCGCCGACCGGCTGCTCGCCGCCGGCATCGCCGACGCCGAGGGATTCTCGGTCAACGTCGCCAATCGGCAGACCACGAAGGACAGCATCGCCTGGGGTCGCGAGCTGTCCGACCTCGTCGGCGACCGGCCGTTCGTCGTTGACGTCTCACGCAACGGCATCGGCCCACCGCCGGACCATCCCGGGCGCGACGACGAGTGGTGCAACCCCGACCACCAGGCGCTCGGTGCCCGTCCCACCACTCGCACCGGCAAGCCCGGGGTCGACGCCCTGCTGTGGGTGAAGCGGCCGGGCGAGTCCGACGGTCTCTGTGGCGGCGAGAAGTCCTACTTCTTCTCCCCTCGGCAGGCGAAGGCGCTCATCGCCCGCAGCCCGATGCTACCGGCCGGTGCCCGCGGCGCCGCGGCAGCAGCCGACGCACCAGCTGCGGACACGAAGCCCAGCTCCTAGACATTTGCCGTCGTAGTCGGGCGCCTGCTGAGTTGCTCTGCGAACGGCTCGTACCGGCGCGGAGGCGGCGCGAGCGGCGCTCCCGTGGGCCGGCGATCCGCCGTCACGGGCCTCCGGCCGCCAAGTCCAGCCAGCGGGGAGCCGGGGCAGCATGACGCCGCGGTGCCGTGGGTAATGGACGGTCGGGAACACGGAAGGGGATCGGTGGGCGAGGTCGGCGCTGTTCCCGTGGGTGGGGATGACGCGATCCTGGAGCTCGTGCCGGTCGTGCGGCGGGTGGTCGGTGCCCGGGTTCGGGACCCGCATCTGGTCGAGGATCTGGTGCAGGAGACGCTGGCGCGGATGATGTCGGCCCGCGGCCGGCTGCAGCCGGATTCGTTCCTGCCGTACGCGATCGTCACGGCCCGTAACCTGATCGCGACGCATGTGGAGCGCGCTGATCGGGAGCGGCGTAAGGCGCACCTGGTCGCCGACCACGCCGCGCCGCCGTCGCCGGAGGAGGCGGCGCTGGTCCAGGAGCGTCGGTCGGTTCTGGGTCAGGCGTTGAGCCGGTTGCCGGCCCGGGAGCGGGAGCTGCTGGTCGCGCATGAGGTGCAGGGCACCGACACTGCCGCGCTGGCCGCCGGCCACGGCTCGACCCCGGGTGCCATCGCGGCCCAGCTCAGCCGTAGCCGGGCCAAGCTGCGGGTGGAGGTGTTGCTGGCCCAGGACGGCCGGCCGCCGCCGGCGGACCGGTGCCGGCCGGTGCTGATCGCCCTGTCCGGCGGTGAGCGGCGCCGGCAGCGCCAGCTCGACTGCACCGGTCACCTGCTGGAGTGCGACTTCTGCGCCGGGCTGGCGCCGGCGCTGCTGGACCGCCGGGTCGGGTCGGCGCAGGAGGAGGTGCGGGTGCCGGTCGCCCGGGACGCCGACGTGGTCACCGCCCGGCAGAGGGGCCGGGAGGTCGCCACCGGGATCGGGTTCTCCCGCACCGACGCGACCCTGATCGCCACCGTGATCTCCGAGGTCGCCCGCAACATCGTGCAGTTCGCCGAGCGGGGTGAGATCCAGCTGTGCGGCGTGGAGCAGGGCGACCGGGACGGCATCATGATCGTGGCCCGCGACGTCGGCCCCGGCATCCCCGACGTGGCCCAGGCCCTGCAAGACGGTTACAGCACATACCGGGGCGGTCTCGGGCTGGGGCTGCCGGGCTCCCGGCGGCTGATGGACGAGTTCGACATCGCCTCCGAGCCGGGCCGGGGCACCACGGTGACCATGATCAAATGGCTGCGGAGCTGATCACCGCATGGCGGGTACGAGGGAGGACCGGACGATGACCTCGACCACACCGGACAGCCGGCACGACTCCGCCGACCTCGGCGACGGCGATGAGCTCCTGCTGCCCGAGCTGGTCGCGCACCTGCGGGAGAACCGGACCCAGCTGCGCCGGGAGTGGGCCGACCGCATCACCGGCGCGCACCTGCTCACCGCGATGACCCCGCAGGAGACCTTCTCCGAGGCCACCTCGGTCTATGACAACTACGTCGGGGTCCTGGAGACCGGCAGCGTGGAGGCCCTGCAGGACTACGCCCGCGACCTGTCCGAGCGGATCATCCCCCGCGGCGTGGAGACCCACGAGGTCATCGGCATCGTGCTGCTCCTACGCGACGTACTCGCCCGCTCCCTGTTCCAGAAATACCACCAGGACTTCACCCTGCTCAACCGGGTCCTCGACGCCTACGAACCGGCCGCGAACCGGATCGCCAACACCGTCGCGGTCAGCTTCGTCCAAGAACGGGAACGGATCATCCGCCAGCAGCAGGACAGCATCCGGGAACTGTCCACCCCGGTGCTGCAGGTCCGCGAACGGCTGCTCATCCTGCCCATCATCGGCGTGCTGGACGACCAGCGGGCGCACCAGCTGACCGAACAACTACTCAGCGGAATCCGCCGGCACCGAGCCAAGGTCGTCGTCATCGACATCACCGGAGTCCCCGACCTCGACGCCGACGTGGCCAACCACCTGGTCCAGACCGTCGACGCGTCCCGCCTCATGGGCGCCGGCGTCATCATCACCGGCCTGTCCCCCAAGATCGCCCAAACCCTGGTCACCATCGGAGTGGACCTGACCAAGATGAACACCGTCGGTGACCTGCAAGGCGGCATCGAGCAGGCCGAACGCCAACTCGGGTTCAGAGTAGGCAGGACCTCCAGCGACGATGGCTGACCCCGACCCGCCGCCGGCCGAGCCACTACGAGTCTCCATCCTCAGCCAAGGCTCCTACCTCATCGCCTCCATCCACACCGCACTCGACGACAGCCAACTGCTGCGGTTCCAACACGACCTCATCCACCGCATCGGCACCCAACGCGCCCGCGGCGTAATCATCGACGTAGCCGCACTCGACGTACTCGACTCCTTCGCCTCCCGCACCCTGCGCGACATCGCCCGAATGAGCCGCCTCCGCGGCGCCGCCACCGTCATCGTCGGAATCGCACCCGAACTAGCCATCAGCATGGTCCGACTCGGACTCCACCTCGACCTACCCACCGCCCTAGACCTAGAAGAAGGCCTAGCCCACCTCAGCGCGACCACCGCCACCCCCACCCCGCCATGACCGACGCACTGACCCGGCTCCGGCTGGACTACCGGTCGGCGTTCGTCGGCTACCTGTCCCGCCGCGGCGAGACCCAGCTCAGCTCGGCGTACGAGATCGGGCGCCGGGCGATGGCGGCCGGCATCGGCCTGCTGGAGCTGGTGCAGGTCCACAACGCCGTCACGCTGGACCTGCTGCGCTCGGCGGCCGGCGAGCCCGACCGGCTCGACGTCGCCGAGGCCGCCGGCGCCTTCCTGGTCGAGGTGCTCGCCGCCTCGGAGATGACCCAGCGAGGGTTCCTGGAGTCGACCCGGGACCCGGGCGGGGACGACTGACCGCCGGCCGGCCGCCGGTGCAGAGCCGTCGGTACGGCGCGGCCGCCGCCGCGCAGGTTCCCAGCTCGGGGCCGCCGTCCGGGCGCACCGGCCGCCGGCCACGACCTCAGGGCACGGTCACGGCGACCGTGGCGCCGTCGGGGTCGCCGGCGTTCGCGGCGACCTCGATCCGGTACGTCCCGGGCTCGACCGCCCAGTCGCCGGGCCCGCGCCGGCGGCCCAGCCGTGCCAGCGGGACGTCGATCTGGACCGGCCGCCGCTCGCCCGCGGCCAGCTCGACGCGGGTGAAGCCGGCCAGCCTCCGCTCGGTGCCGGCCCCAGTCACGGTCCGGGACGCGTACACCTGCAGGACCGAGCCGCCGGATCTGGCGCCGGTGTTCTCCACCGCGACCGACACGGCGAGGGTGCCCGCCTCGACCCGGGCGTGCGCCGCCGAGATCGCGAACGTGGTGTAGGAGAGGCCGAAGCCCAGCGGGTACGCGGCGGGGATCCCGTCGCGGTCCAGCCGGCGCTGGCCGTGCCACCGGTCGTAGGTGACGGTGGTCGCGTCCTTGTCGAACGGCGGCAGGTCCTGCTCGCGGCGCGGGATGGCGAACGGCAGGCGGCCGCCGGGCTCGGCCGCGCCGAGCAGGACGTCGGCGAGCGCCGCCCCGCCCTCCATGCCGGGGTAGAAGGCGAACAGCACCGCCGGCACCTCATGCCGCCAGTCCTCCATCACCACGGCGGCGCCGGCCATGACGACCACGACCGTGCGGGGGTTCGCGGCGGCCACCGCCCGGATCAGCGCCTCGTCCGCGGCGTGCAGCCGCAGGGAGTCCCGGTCACCGCCCACTTCCTGCGGTCCCGCCGCCCACGCCCGGGCCAGCTCGGCCAGCGCGTCCGGGTCGTCGGAGGGCGGGTAGAGGGCCGCCAGCTCCGGGTCGAAGGAGCCGACGTACTCGCCCTCGTCCTCGGCCGTGTACCCGACCACCACGACCGCGGCGTCCGCTCCCGCGGCAGCGTCCGCGGCCGCGCCGGGGTCGTCGCCGGCCGGCTCGATCTCGGTCCCGGGCAGCGCCGCCCGCAGACCCGCCAGCGGCGTCACCACGGACGGGGCGCGGACGTCGGACGAGCCGTGGTCGCCGGTGTTCGGCCGGTCGGCGAGCCGGCCGGCGACGGCGACGCGGCCGAGCGCCGGGGCGGAGAGCGGCAGCAGCGGCCGGCCGTCGACCGGCTCGTTGCGCAGCAGCACCATGGCCCGCGCGGCGACCTCCCGGGCCAGCGCCCGGTGCTCGTCGCACAGCACGACCTCCGGCGGCGGCGGCTCGGCCGGCACGAGCGCGGCGAAGCGCAGCTGGGTGGCGAGGATGCGCCGCGCCGACCGGTCCACATCGGACCAGGAGGCGGCGCCGGACGCGAACGCCGCCGGCAGCGCCCGCGCCCGCTGCTGGGCGAACGGCATCTCCACGTCGAGACCGGCCGCGAGGGAGGCGACCGGGTCGCGCAGGCCCCAGATGAAGTCGGAGACCACGATGCCGGCGAAGCCCCACTCGTCACGCAGGATGTCGGTCAGCAGCACCCGGTTCTGCCCGCACCACTCCCCGTTCACCGAGTTGTACGCGCTCATGACGCTGGCTACGCCGGCGTCGACGACCGCGCGGAAGTGCGGCAGGTAGACCTCGTGCAGGGCCTGCTCGTCGACCTTGACGTCGACGGTGAAGCGGGCGTTCTCCATGCTGTTGCAGGCGTAGTGCTTCACGCAGGCCATGACGTGCCGCTGGGCGCCGCGGGCGAGCGCGGAGCCCATCTCGCCCAGCAGCACCGGCTCCTCGCCGTACGTTTCCTGCGCCCGACCCCAGGCCGGGTGCCGCAGCAGGTTGATGCAGACGCCACCGAAGAAGTTCCCGCCCTGGGCGCGGATCTCGGCCCCGATCGCCGCGCCGACCCGCTCCTCCAGCTCCGGGTCCCAGGTCGCCCCACGCGCCATCGGCACCGGAAAGGCGGTGGACTTCCCGATCACCGCGCCGCGCGGCCCGTCGCTGAACCGGATCCCCGGGATGCCCAGCCGGGGCACGGCACCGGCGACGATCGGCTCCAGGTTGTAGCCGATCCCCATCATCTTCGGCATCCCGGGCCAGAAGGGCTCGTCGCCGTCGATGAGACCGAGCTTCTCGGTCTCGGTGAGCTGGCCGAGCAGCTCCCGGGCCTGCTGCTCGACGGACCCGCCGGAGCGGACCGCGGCCACGGCTCGGTCGTACGGGGTCTGCGGCATCGGCGTCACCAGCGATCGTGGACGAGGGGGCGGATCCGGGCGTCGTAGACGGCCCGCAACGCGGCGAGCGTCCGGTCGTCGAGCGGCGGTAGGTCGGCGGCGGCGGCGTTGGTGCCGGCCTGCGCCGGGTTGCGGGCGCCCGGGATGACCGTGGTCACCCCGGGCTGGTCGAGGACCCAGCGCAGGGCGAGCTGGGCCGTGGTGGCGCCGGGCGGGGTGAGCGCGGCGACCTCCCGGGCGGCGGCGGCGCCGGTGACGAAGTCGACCCCGGCGAAGGTCTCGCCGACGTCGAAGGCCTCGCCGTGCCGGTTGTACGAGCGGTGGTCGTCGGGGGCGAAGGTGGTGTGCTCGTCGTACTTCCCGGAGAGCAGCCCGCTCGCCAGCGGCACCCGCGCGATGATCCCGACGCCGGCCTCGGAGGCCGCGGGGAGCACCCGCTCCAGCGGCTTCTGCCGGAAGAGGTTGAGGATGATCTGCACGCTGGCGACGTGCGGGCGCGCGATTGCCGCCAGCGCCTCGGCGACGGTCTCGACGCTCACGCCGTACGCGGCGACCCGGCCCTCCGCAACCAGCTCGTCGAGCGCGTCGAAGACCGCATCGCTGGCGTAGACCTCGCTGGGCGGGCAGTGCAGCTGGACGAGGTCGAGCGTGTCGACGCCGAGGTTCGCCCGGCTGCGGTCGGTCCAGCGGCGGAAGTTGTCCGCGGTGTACGCCGAGGCGACGTGCGGGGAGGCCCGGCGTCCCATCTTGGTCGCCACCAGCACGCCGGGACGCTCGCGGAGCAGCCGCCCGACCAGCCGCTCGCTGCGGCCCTCGCCGTAGACGTCGGCGCTGTCGACGAACGTCACCCCGGCGTCGACCGCCGCCGTCAGCGTCGCCAGCGCGTCGTCCTCCTCGACCTGCCCCCAGTCGCCGCCGAGCTGCCACGCCCCGAGGCCGACGACCGACACCTTCCGCCCGGTGCGCCCCAGCGCCCGCTGCTCCATGCCGCCGCTCCTACCTGGCCGCTCGGGTCCGTCGCACCGGCGGCCGCCTCCTGGTCCCGGTCACCGGAACAGCCGGAGCGGGACCGCGCGGGCCATCGCCGCCATCCCGGCGTCGTTGGGGTGCAGGTGGTCGCCGCTGTCGTAGGCCGGCCGCAGCCGCTCCGGGTCCGCCGGGTCGCGGACGGCTGCGTCGAAGTCGATCACCGCGTCGAACTCGCCGCTGGTCCGGATCCACCGGTTGACCGCCTGCCGCTTGGCCCGGTTCTCCGGCGTGTCGAAGCCGAACGTGTCGTTCGCGAACGGCGTGATCGTGCCGCCGAAGACCTTCAGCCCGCGCTCGTGCGCCCGGGCGATGAGCTGCCGGTACCCGAAGATGAGGTCGGCCACGGACACCTCCTCCGACTCCGGCGCGATCGTCCCGGGGTGGCCGAGGTCGTTCACGCCGATCAGGACGGTGACGTACCGGGCGCCGGGCCGGGCGGCGACGTCCCGGTCGAAGCGGCGCAGCGCGCTCTCGCCGAAGAACGCCGCGAACGCCTCGGCGCCCGAGCCGGGCAGCGGGTTGGGGTCGTGCAGCAACCGGTTGCCGCTGATCCCCACGTTGAGCACGCCGAGGTGGCGCAGGCCGGCCGTCGCCTGCAGGCGCCGGGCGAGCACGTCCGGCCAGCGGGAGTTGGTGTTCGGCGTCGTGTTGGCGCCGTCGGTGATCGAGTCGCCGAGGGTGACCACCGCGCCCGCCCGCCGGGGGGCGAGCACGCTGACGCCGGACAGGAAGTCCCACCGCTGGAACGTGGCGGTCGGCGTCACCGTGCGCCGCCCGGTGACGTTGCCCGCGGCCGCCACGTTGTCCAGGAAGGAGAACGCGTGGGTGGTGGTCAGGCGGGTGCGCCGGGGCAGGTACATGCTGACCACGAGGTCGCTCAACGCCGGCACGGACAGCCGCACGGGGTCGCTGAGCGCCGGCGCGCCGGCCGGGATCGTCACCGACGCCCGGCCGCCGAAGGTCAGCCGCCGGTCCGTGCCCGGGGCGATGCCCCGGCTCGGCGCGCCGCCGCCGGCGGCCCGGGCCACGTGGGCCTCGCCGACCACGAGCGGGGTGCGGCCGAACTCGTTGGTCAGCCGCACTCGCAGCACGCTCCCGCCGAGGCTGACGTGCACGGTCTGCCGGAGGGTCTGGTTCTCGAAGACGATGTCGCTGGACGGCGGGACGGTCGTGGGCGCCGTCGCCCAGGTGCCCACCCAGGCATGGCCCCGTTCCCCGGTGCCGCCGTGGGCGGCGGCGGCGCCGGGTGCCGACTCGGCGGACTGGGCCGCCGCGGCGACCAGTGCCCCCGCGAGCAGGGCCGCGGCGCCCCCGGCGAGCAGGCGCGCCCGGCTGGACCGGCGGTCCGAAGAGGATGGAGAGTGTGGACTGTCCACTGTCGTCTCCTTAGCTGTCTCGAGCTGTTGGCGGGCGCGGCTGGTCGCAGCCGCACCACGATCACGTGGAACACCGTGTCGCCGTCCGGGATGTCCTGCGGGGCGTGGACGATCCGGCCGCCCCACAGGCCCCGTTCACTGACAGCTCCCGGAGGACGGGGCCGGACCGGCGGCAGGCGGGGCCCAGCCGCCGGCGGGCAGGTCTCGCCCGCGATGGCGGACGGGCCGGCGGCACCGGACGCGCCGCCGGCCGCCGCGCCGGCTCAGCCCCGGCGGCCGCTGTGCGGGGCCAGCGCGAGGTCGCGAGCCATCGCGTCGCGAGCGGGCTTCGGGTTGTAGTTCACGTCGTAGATCGCCGCCTCCCCCTCCTCCGGGAAGACGCCGGGGACCCACTGGTACCGGTCGGTGAAGCCCCAGACCGTGTAGGAGATGCAGCTGCGCTCGAGCAGGCAGCTCTCCAGCATCAGGCTGTAGCCGGCGGCCTGCGCCCACCGCTCCGCGTTGTCGACCGGAAGGACGATGCGCACATCGGCTTCGGTGATGGCGGTGGCCAGGCCCAGCCGCCCGAAGCGGCGGAGGTTCTCCAGGACGTCACGCGGGAAGCCGTACTGCGTGGCGAGGTGGCCCTGGGCGCCGAAGCCCTCGACCGGCACGCCCTCCCGCTTCAGCTGGCGCAAGAGGGCGTAGACCGCGTTGCTCTTCGCGTTGATCCCCTCGACGTTGTAGTCGTTGTAGAAGAGGATCGCCTTCGGGTCGGCCTGGTGTGCCCAGCGGAACGCGTCGGCGATGTAGCTGGGGCCGATGGTGCGCAGCCAGATCGTGTCGCGCAGCGTGCCGTCGTCGTTGAAGGCCTCGTTGACGACGTCCCAGGCCCAGATCCGGCCGCGGAAGTGGCCGGCGACGGTGAGGATGTGCTGGCGCAGGATGCTGCGCAGCTCCGCCCTGGTCCAGGTGCCCTCGGTCAGCCACGCCGGCAGCTGGCTGTGCCAGACCAGGACGTGGCCGCGCACCTTCTGCCGGTTCGCCGCGGCGAAGGCCATCAGCTGCTCAGCCTCGGTGAAGTCGAACTGGCCGCGCTGGGGCTCGGTGGCGTACCACTTCATCACGTTCTCCGGCGTGACGCTGGAGAACTCCCTGGCGGCGATCTCCCGGTAGGTCGCGTCGTTGCGAAGCGCGGCGGTGTCGATCGCGGTGCCGATCTCCAGCTTCGTGTGCCGGGCGAGCTGCCGCAGCGTGGCGGTGGTGGGATCGGGCACGCCGCGGGCCCCTGGGTGGGCGGCCGCCGGAGCCGGGGTCTTCGCGGGCGCGGCCCACGAGGTGGCCGCCGCGCCGGCCAGCAGCGTGACGCCGAGCGTGCCGGTCACCACGGCGGTCAGGGTCTTGCGTCCGAGCTGCATTGCTTGCCTCCTAACTCGGGCAGGGGTCAGTGAGGACTGGGGCAGCCGGGCTGGGGCTGCCTCGGGGGTGGGTCGGCTGAGCTCGCGACGGTCAGCGAGCGCCGAGCAGGTGGTCGATGGCGAGCTGGTTGAGCCGGGTGAAGCCGTATCCCTGGGCGCCGGCCGTCTGCACGTCGAAGTCCTCGAACGCCGTCCGGTCGGCGATCAGGTCCTCGTACGTCTCGCCGTCGGCGAGCGTCGGCTGCCACAGCTCGGCGACCCGGGCCGCCGCGAGCGCCTCCTGCACCTCGGGGTCGGCGCGGAAGGCGGCCGCCCGTTCCCTCAGCAGCAGGTACGTCCTCATGTTGGCGGCCGCGGAGGCCCAGACGCCGTCGATGTCCTCGGTGCGCAGCGGCTTGTAGTCGAAGTGCCGGGGCCCGTCGTAGGCCGGGCCACCGCCCGGGGCGCCCTGCTCCAGCAGGTCCACTGTGGAGAATGCGTTGAGCAGGTGGCCGTGCCCGAAGACCAGGTCCTGGTCGTACTTCGGCCCGTTCTGGCCGTTGAGGTCGACGTGGAAGAGCTTGCCCTGCCACAGCGCCTGGGCCAGGCCGTGCGTGTAGTTGAGGCCGGCCATCTGCTCGTGCCCGGTCTCCGGGTTCACCCCGACCATGTCGGCGTGCTCGAGGGTCGAGATGAAGGCGAGCGCGTGCCCGAGCGTGGGCAGCAGGATGTCGCCGCGCGGCTCGTTGGGTTTCGGCTCGATCGCGAAGCGCAGCCCGTAGCCCTTGTCGATGACGTACTGGGCGAGCAGGTCGAGCCCTTCCCGGTAGCGTTCGAGCGCGGCTCTTATGTCCTTGCCGCTGTCGGTCTCCGCGCCTTCGCGTCCGCCCCAGAAGACATAGGTCTTCGCACCCAGCTCCGCCGCGAGATCGAGGTTCCGGATGATCTTCCGGATCGCGTACCGCCGGATCGACCGGTCATTGGCGGTGAAGGCGCCCTCCTTGAAGACCGGGTGGAAGAACGTGTTGGTCGTCGCCATCGGGACGACCAGCCCGGTCTCGGCGAGCGCCTGCTTGAAGCGCTCGATCGTCTTCTCCCGGGTGCTGTCGTCGCTGCCGAACGGGATCAGGTCGTCGTCGTGGAACGTGACTCCGTACGCACCCAGCTCGGCGAGCCGGTGCACGGCCTCCACCGGGTCCAGCGGCGGCCGGGTCGCATCCCCGAACGGGTCGCGGGCCTGCCATCCCACAGTCCACAGACCGAAGGAGAACTTGTCCTCGGGCGTCGGTCGAAGCTCCATGGAACTCTCCGTGTCTCCGGTCGAACCGGTCCGGCCCTACTTGCTGAAGCCCGCCGTGAGCCCGCTGAGCAGCTGGCGGCGGCCCACGACGTAGAGGATGAGGATCGGCAGCGTCGTCAGCACCACGGAGGCGAGGACCGCCGGCACGTTGACGCTGTACTGGCCCTGGAAGGTCCACAGCGCGAGCGGCAGCGTACGCTTGCCCGGGCTCTGGGTGAGGATCAGCGGCAGCAGGAACCCGTTCCAGATGAACAGTCCGTTGTAGATGGTCACGGTGACCATCGCCGGCCGGGTGAGCGGGAACGCCAGGTGCCAGAGCGTGCCCCAGTCGGTGGCTCCGTCCATCCGCATCGACTCGAAGAGCTCTTTCGGCACGTCCCGGATGAAGTTGGACAGCACGAGCACCGACAGCGGGATCGCGAACGCGATCGACGGCAGGATGAGCGCCATCAGGCTGTCGTAGAGACCCAGCTTGATGATGACCAG
>Ga0126307_10002087_pt1 | contig 13425 bp, 17 predicted proteins | sample Plot28_FD_89955 | JGI IMG/M metagenome (GOLD analysis project Ga0126307, IMG submission 89955) | Serpentine soil microbial communities from UC McLaughlin Reserve, CA, USA - Plot28 | ecosystem: Environmental > Terrestrial > Soil > Grasslands | place: USA: UC McLaughlin Reserve, Lake County...
AGGTCGGACAGCACTTCGAAGGAATCCGGCAACTCGTCGGCGGCGGAGACGGCATCCTCTACGCCATCCACCAGGACGGCCGGCTGCTCTTCTTCCAGGACCAGCTGCGCGACGGCAGCAACGCCCCCGACGGATCGACCGGCTGGGCCGGCGGAAATCAGGTCGGACAGCACTTCGAAGGAATCCGGCAACTGACCTGAGACCCTTTCCCTCACGGGTTCGGCCTGGTCGCCGCTTCCCGGGCCCCGGTCGTCAGCAGCCGGGGACGTCGTATCCCTGGAGCGCGGGCCAGGCCGAGGGCGGCGTGGTCGGCCAGTCCCAGATAGAGACGCCGACCGCGTGCTGCTCACCGGCGGCCCGCACCATGGCCGCGTAGTCGTCCGCGGTCTCCTGTACGTCGTAGCCGCCGATCACGGACACGACCGCGCACGGATCGCCGAGGTGTGCGCGAACCCGCTCGATGTTCTCGCTGACGTACCGGTGCGGGTCGGTGAAGCCCTCCTCGGAACGGTTCGACCAGTACGCCATCGGCAACCAGACGTCGTAGAGGTCCCACAGCTCCTGCCACGGGAACTCCGGCCAGAACGCGGGATTCAGCACGTCGGTGACCACCGGAGGCAGCACGATCGCGCCGAGCTCGACGTGGGGCAGCGCCGCCCGCAGCTGCCGCGACAGCTCGATCAGTTGCGCATTCCGGGGAGCGAGCTCGACCGCCTCGGTGAACTCGATGTCCACCGCGACCGCGTCGAAGCCCTCCCCGTCGCTGCGGAAGGCCGCGATGTCCCGCAGCCGCCGCAGGTCACCGGCGATGTCGCCGAAGCGGGGCAGGTACCAGGCCACCACGGACATCCCGCGTGCGTGCGCCCGCACCAGGAACTCGCCCAGCAGGTCGGTGCTCAGCAGTCCCGGATAGCGGGGGTCGTCGGCCGCGGGCTGCAGGTAGAGGGTGTGCACCCCCGCGTCGGCCATCGCGTCGACGTCGGCCGGCGTCACCACTGGCGCCGCGCCGCCGAACTCGCGGGTGACCCGGTACCGCGACAGCCAGGTGCCGACCCCGGCGTACGGCGAGTCCTCCACGACCGGCAGCTCCGCCGTCGACGGTCCGGCGGTCGCACCTGCCGGGGGCAGGTTCGCCGTCGGCGGGTCCGCGGGGCCGGCCGTGGTGCGCGCGGCCGGCAGCTCCGGCACCGGTTCGCCCACCCGGTCGATCCGGACGACCACGACGAGGACGGCCATCAGCAGCAGACCGAGGACCAGGCCGCCGATGCGGTGGTCCGGTCGCCGCGCGTGTCGCCCTCCGCCGCGGCCCACCGCCGCATCGTCGCACCGCCCGAGCGGCACCGACCCAGGAAACCCGACGGTCCATGGGAACCTCACCAGTCGCGCTGACGGCGCCTCATCCGGCTGCCGTTCCGTGACGCCAGCGATGTCGCGCGGCGGTTCCGGGACGGCTAGTGGGCAGCGGAAAGCGCGTCCGCGCCGGCCGACTCGGCGGTGTGCTCCAGGCGTCGGCCGACCAGCCCCCAGGCCCACACCATGGGCAGGAGCCCCGCACCCAGCGCGACCACGGCGGCCAGGCAGAAGAGGGTCACGGGCCATGTCGCCAGCAGCCAACCCGTCGCCGCAGGGCGCAGGGCGCGACGCAACCAGGCGATCCCCAGCACCGACGAGCCGATGAGGCCGATGAACATGCCGGGAATGCCGAGGAACATGAAGGACTCGTCGAGCCACGGCGTCCAGTAGTCGCCCACGACGGAGAGGGTGGCGAGCACGTACCCGGTCAGCGCGATCCGCCAGCCCCACAGCTCCAGGCCGACGGGCGTGCGGGCACGACGGACGACGAACGCCGCGACCGTGGCGGCGATCAGGATCGAGAACCAGATCCTGCCGTAGGCGACGTAGACGGTGTAGGGGCCGGACCAGTCGAGCATCGGCCGCAGGCCGCGCGCGGCGGGCTCGGCCCACCACCGGACGAGCGGGCTGTCGAGGTCTCTGGCACCCTCGACGGTCGCGAAGCGGGCGAGGGCGTGGATGGGCGCGAGCACCGTCGCGGCGCAGGCGGCGAGGAAGGCGAGGCGGCCGGCGACGCGACCGGCACTGGTTGTCTGCACGAGGACCTCCGGCGTCGCGGGCCCGGGCGGCACCGATCGACGCCCACGACGCTAGGAACGCCGCGGCCTGCGATCGTCAGTCCACAGATCGGTCCGATCTCCACCCTGGGATGGACTCCGGTACCTCCGCCGCGGCGCTACCGTCCGGCCGTGGGCAGGCCCGTGCTCCCCAGCCTCGGCGAGGTCGCGCTGCCGATCGGCCTCGGGGCGCTGGCGACGGTCGAGGCCTTGTCGGTGGATCCCCCCGACGTCGGCGCGGCGATCGCCGCCGAGTGGACCGCCCTCCTGCTGCTCGTCCTGCGTCGGCGCGCTCCCCTGACCGTCGGCAGCGCGGCCCTAGGCCTGGTGCTGCTGCCCTCCCTGTACATGCGCGTGGACGAGCTCACCGGCCCGATCCTCGTCGCCTGGCTCGCGGTCTACAGCCTGGGACGGTTCCTGCCCGACCTGCGGGGGCTGGCAGTGGTCGTGCTGTTCCTCGCCGTCCTCATCACCGCCTTCGTCTTCCGCGACCACGGGGCCGGGGTCGGCGACGTCGTCTGGGTATCGGCGCTGGTGCTGCCTCCGTACGGATTCGGGGTGCTCATCCGGGTGTGGGACGACCGCACACAGCGCATGGCGGAGGAAGCCGCCCGGCTGGCCGCCGGGCAGGAGCAGATCCGGCAGGAGACCGCGGCGGCGGAGCGCGCACGGATCGCCCGCGAGCTGCATGACGTGCTGGCCCACTCCGTGAGCGCGATGGTCGTGCAGACGACGGCCGCCCAGGACCTGGTGCACCGCGACCCCGACCGTGCGGCGCAGGTGCTCCACGACGTCGCGGCGGTCGGGCGACGTGCACTGGCCGAGACCGGTCGGTTGCTGCACCTGATCCGCGACACCGATGACGAGCTGGGGCTGCAGCCCGACGCGGGCCTGGACCGGCTCGACGAGTTGATCGAGGGCTTCCGGCAGAACGGGATGGGGGTCGAGTTGACCCGGCAGGGGACGGACGACGCGCTGCCGGCCGGCGTGGATCTCTCCGCCTACCGGGTTGTGCAGGAAGCGCTGACCAACGCGCTTCGCCACGGGTCGGGCCGGGAGGCATCGGTGAGGGTGGTGCGCAGGCCCACCGAGGTGGCGATCTGCGTGGAGAACCCCATGGGATCGGGCAACACGTCGGGCAGCGGCCTGGGGCTGCTGGGGGTTGCCGAGCGAGTCGCCGTCTTCGGTGGCTCGCTGCGCCATGGGCGCACGGCCGACGGCCGCTACTCGTTGGCGGTCACCCTGCCGATCCGGGTCGACTACTCATGACCTCCGTGGTGATCGCCGACGACCAGGAACTCATCCGGTCCGGGCTGCGGCTCGTCCTCGAGGCGCGCGGCGTGGACGTGCTGGCCGAGGCGGCCGACGGCCGGCAGGCGGTGGCCGCGGTCGGGCGGCTGCGCCCCGACGTCGTCCTCATGGACATCCGAATGCCGCGCATGGACGGTATCGCCGCCACCCGGGAGCTGACGCGCGTCGCGTCGGGCACCCGGGTGCTGGTGCTGACCACCTACGACCTCGACGAGTACGTGTACGGGGCGCTGCGTGCGGGGGCTGCTGGTTTCCTGCTGAAGTCCACTCCCCCGGACCGCCTGGTCGACGGAATCGCCGTCGTCGCCGCAGGGGACGCCCTGCTCGCCCCGGCGCTCACACGGCGGCTCATCGAGGAGCACATCCGCCGCCCGCTTTCCGTGCACGGCGTCCCGGGGGCGGTACGGGAGCTCACCGCGCGGGAGCGTGAGGTCCTGGTGCTCGTCGCCCGGGGCCTGTCGAACACCGAGATCGCCGAACGGCTGGTCCTCGGTGAGGCGACGGTGAAGACCCACGTCAACCGGATCCTCACCAAGCTGGCCCTCCGCGGGCGCGCCCAGGCCGTCGTCCTCGCGTACGAGTCCGGCCTGGTCACGCCGGGGACTGAGCAGGCATCCGGGGGTCAGGTGAATACCCGCCGGAGGCTCAGCGACGGCATGCGGCCGCTCCCTCCCTCCGGGGAACGGCCCTGCGAGTGATGAGTCGGGCCGGCACGGTCCTGCCGATCGATAGCCGGCGCGACCGCGCCGACCGCCAGGCCCTCGGCGAAACCGGTCGCGTACCAGAGCGGCGCGTTGACCTCGAGGCCGCTGGGCGGGGTCCCGGGCCGGTCCTCCCACAGCAGGCGCGCGAACTCGGCGGGCGTGCGGCCGAGGCACCGCTCCCCGGTCGGGGCTCCGGTCTCGGGCAGGTCCAGCGTGGCGGCGAAGGCGCCGTCCTGCCGGCCCAGCTCCTGGGCCTCCTCCAGCAGCTGGGCGTAGGTGCGATCGGCCATGACGGCCCCCTCCCGAGGGCGGCGGACCGGCGGGACGCCGAACCGTCCGTCGTCAGGAAGAGGCGCCGGACGGCCCTCCGGAGACAGCTCGGCAAACCCCTCGATCCCGGGACCGGACCGGCGTAGCGTCCGCACTCCCGGAGCCGGTCCACCCCTCGACGAGGGAGTTCGCCATGGGCGACAAGTCACCGCACGACCCGCATCACTCCGCGAAGAAGTCGGCCAAGTCGATCAAGCAGAAGCGCGCCGAGAAGAAGACGCACACCCAGGTCGCGCCGTCCCAGATGGCGCGGCTGACGGCCGAGCGCAAGCACGGCACCTGACCAGCACCCGGCACGTCGTCCGGCCTACTGGCTCGGCTCCGGCAGGTCGCAGTTCTCCACCTTCGGGTTGACGCCCGCGTAGTTCAGCGGGCCGGCCACGATGGTGACCGCGATCGTCCCCACGCCGGAGCAGTCGGCGTTGTCACTGGTGAAGTAGCCGCGCTGCCAGGTCGCGATCACACCGATCACGAGCCAGACGAGCACCAGCAACGAGAAGAGTCGGCCCATTGGTCGGCCCTACCCCGAGGTCACGGCGGGCATGCCGGCAGCCGCCCTGGTCGCCGCCGACGTCTCGGGCTCGGTGCTCAGCGGCCGGCGCTGGCCGCGCTCCACCCGGCCGCGCAGCCAGAGCCCGCCGAGCAGGCCGACCAGGACGACGAGGCCGTACAGGCCGCCGGTCGCGGTCATGGCCACGGTCATGCCGGGACAGGTGGCTCCGACCCCGAAACCGAGGCCGAAGATCGCGCCACCGTAGACGTGGCGGCGCTCGATGCGGTGCCGCGGGAGTGACAGCCGGCCGGCGAACCACGTCCGTCCCGTCCGGCGGAGGACGGCGAGGCCGGCGAACGCCACGGCCATCGCGCTGGCCATCATCAGGAAGATGTACGGGTCCTGGAGCAGCAGGCCCTCGTGGATCGTGTCGTAGTCGCCGAGTCCGCTGGCGGTCAGGAGGAACCCGAACACGAGGCCCACACCGAGCGCCGACCAGCGCATCCCGGGCGTCACAGCGCGCCGCCGGTCAGGGCGTTCAGGCCTAGGGTGCTCAGCACCGCGACGGAGAAGAACGTCGCCGTCGTGACGACGCTGTCCGGCGATCCGGCGGCGCACCCCGACATCCCGTGGCCCGACGTGCACCCGCCCGCCCACCGGGAGCCGTAGCCCAGTGCCACCCCCACCAGCAGCAGGACCGGCACGAGCGCCACCGGGGACAGCACCTCCGAGAGCCGGCCGTAGCCGTGCACCGAGACCGGCGGGCCGAGCACCGCGGCCACGACGCAGCCACCGGCCAGCGCGAGCAGGAAGGTGCGCCGCCAGGGTTCGGGCCGCCATCCCTCGACCGGGGCGAGCGTCGCCAGCCACGCGCCCGAGACACCGAGCCGCGCGTTGATCAGGCCGTACAGGGCGACGACGCAGAGCCCGACGGCGGGCCCGGCGATCCACCACGGCAGCTGCCCGCTGAGCACGTCCAGCATCGGTGCGGCCCTTCGACGGCATTCGGGGCGGACATGCTGTCATCCGGGACGGTCCGACGGGAACCGACGGGGCGTAGCGTCCCCCGCACGGAGCTGTCAGGGCTCCCGATCAGGGAGCGACACCATGGGTGACAAGTCCCCCCGCCAGTCGATGACGAAGAAGGCCTCGGACAAGTCGATCAAGGAGAAGCGGCTCGACAAGAAGGCCAAGAACGACCACACGTCGCAGATGGAGAACCTGACGCACGGCAAGAAGCACTGAGCGGGGTCGCCGGCCGGTGAGATGCGTTGCCGGCGCGTTCGACCGCACGGAACGCGCCCGCCGTGCACCTCACCGCTTCGACAGCACTGCGTCGATCAGGTGCGGGCCCGGCTCCGCGAGCGCCTGGCGGAGCTGGTCGGCCAGCTCCTCGGCGGTCGTCGCCCGCGTGGCCGGGACGCCCATGCCGGTGGCGAGGGCGACGAAGTCGAGGTCCGGAGCGCCGAGGTCGAGCAGCCTGCCGGCCCGTTCCCCGTCGCCGGCCGCGCCGACCCGCGAGAGCTCGTGCTCCAGGATCGCGTACGAGCCGTTGTTGCACACGACCGTGGTGATGTCGAGCTGCTCGCGCGCGTAGCTCCACAGGGCCGAGATCGTGTACATCGCGCTGCCGTCGGCCTGGAGCCCGATCACCGGACGATCGGGGCAGGCCACCGCGGCACCCAGGGCCATGGGCAGCCCGTCGCCGATGGCGCCGCCGGTGAGCGAGAGCCAGTCGTGCCGCGGCGCCCCCGACGTCAGCTCGTTCAGCCCGACGCCCGAGGTCAGCGCCTCGTCGACGACGATCGCGCGCTCGGGCAGCAGCGCGCCGATCACCGCCGCCATCGCGCGCGGCGTCAGCGCACCGCTCGGCAGCTCCGGGCGGGACGCCTCCAGCAGCTCCGGCTGCGCCTCTGGAGCGGCCGCGTCCGCGAGCGCCTGCAGCGCGGCGACGACGTCCTCCCCCGGCTGCGCGAGCACGTGCACGGTGCAGTTCTCCGGCACCGGGGTGCCGGGCACCCCGGGGTAGCCGAAGAAGTGCACGGGCGATTGCGCGCCGGCGAGCACCAGGTGCCGGATGCCCTCGAGTGCGGCGATCGCCATCTCCGGCGGGTAGGGCAGCCGCGTCAGGTCGGGCAGCCCCGCGCCGCGCGCCGTCCGCGCGGGGAAGGTCTCCGACATCAGCCGGGCGCCGGTTCCGGCGGCCAGCCGGGCGGCGGCCAGTTGGCCGTCCTCGGTCATCGCGTCGCCACCGAGGAAGATCACGGCCTGCTCCCCGGAGCCGAGCACCTTGGCGACGTCGTCGACGACCGCGCCGGCCACCTGCGGGGCCGGGCGCGGCGGCCGCGGGTCGGCCGGCTCCGCGCCGTCCTCCCACGACACGTCGGCTGGCAGGACGAGGGTGGCGACGCAGCCCGGCGCCGCGGAGGCGGCGGCGACCGCGTCGACGGCGTCCGCGGCCACATCGGCCGGCGCCAGCGAGCGCCGCACCCAGCCGGAGACCGTGCCGGCGAGCGCGTCGATGTCGGACTCCAGCGGCGCGTCCAGCCGCTTGTGCGACCGGGCGTGGTCGCCGACGACGTTCACCATCGGCGTCCTCGCGCGCCGGGCGTTGTGCAGGTTGGCCAGCCCGTTGCCCAGGCCCGGGCCGAGGTGCAGCAGTGTCGCCGCGGGCCGCCCCGCCATGCGCGCGTACCCGTCGGCCGCGCCGGTCGCGACCCCCTCGAACAGGGTCAGGACGGCCCGCATCTCCGGGACGTCGTCCAGCGCCGCGACGAAGTGCATCTCCGAGGTGCCCGGATTGGCGAAGCAGACGTCCACGCCCGCGCCGACCAGGGTCCGGATCAGTGCCTGCGCGCCGTTCACCTCGGCACTGTCGCACGCCCGCTCAGGGAGCGCTCATCACCGTCCGCCGCGACCGGTAGGACATCAGCGACCAGCACGAACGCGCGGCCATGATCGACCCGATCGACAGCCAGGACCCGATCGACGCCACCGACAGAGCCGATCCGATGCTGCCCACCGAGGCCACCGACCCGACGCTGCCGATCGACAGCACCGACCCCTTCGACCCGATGCTCAGCACCGAGTCCTCCGACCACACCGACCACTTCGACGACGAGCCCATGGCTGCACCCTGCTCGGGTCAGAAGGTGAGCACCAGCCGCCCGCGCACGCCGCCCGCCTCGAGCAGCCGGTGCGCCTCGCCCGCCTGGTCGGCAGGGAACGCCCGGGCGACCCGCAGGGTCAGGACGCCGTCCTCCGCCTGCTGCCGCAACCGGTCCAGCGCGACACGGTCCTGGGCGACGCTGCGCACCAGGGTGGGGAAGACCCGCAGGCCGCGCTGCCCGTCCCCGCGGTAGCCACGGACCGTCGCGACCGCACCGCCGTCGCGGACGGCGGGCAGCACCATCTCGTTCTGCACCGCCCCGTCGGCCAGGCCGTCCACGCCCTCGGGAAAGTGCTCGCGGATGCGCGCGGCCACGTCGTCGCCGCGGCGGACGACGACGTCGGCACCGAGTTCCCGGACCAGCGCCTCGTCGGCCTCCGAGGCGTCGGCGACGACGGTCAGCCCGTCGGCCTTGGCCAGCTGGACGACGTAGCCGCCGAAGGCACCGGCCGCGCCGGTCACCGCCAGCTTCTCGCCGGGCCGCAGCCCCATCAGGTCGAGCGCCAGCCGGGCGGTGCGCGCGTTCATCGGCAGCGTCGAGGCGTGCACGGCGTCGACGCCACGGGGTGCCCGCACGACCGAGTCCCCGGGCAGCACGAGGTCCTCCCGGTAACCGCCGTGCGCGCCGGTGGGGACGACGATCCCCATGGCCTCGTCGCCGACCGCCACGTGCGCGACCCCGGCGCCCACCTCGACGACGGTGCCGGCGACGTCCATGCCCGGCACCCACGGCGGCGTCTTCACCGGGTCGCGCTCGGCGTAGGCGCCCCGTCGCGTGTTGGTGTCGGTCGGGTTCACCGTCGCCGCGGCCACCCGCAGCCGCACGTCGCCGGGCCCCAGGGGCTCGGCGGGGACATCGACGACGTGCAGGGCCTCCGGGCCCCCGAACTCGGTCACTCCCACGGCGCGCATGCCGAATACCTAGCACGACGGGTTCCGGCCCACCGGCGGCACCCAGCGGTTCCCGGCGTCGGTCCAATTCCGGTGACGCTCTACGACCTGACCCAGCCGGCCGGGTGAGGTGTTCCCGGAACCCTGCCTCTGCTCCCCTGGAGTAAGCAGAGGCAGAGGTTCCCTGAAAGGCGCCCGAGCGCGTACTCGAGCGGCGACGTCGAACTGTCGTCAGGAAGGGCTTGTGCTGACGTCACTATGGCGTCACTATGGCGTCATGGATCTCTCGCCCTATGTCGATCAGCTGCGACGGGAACTCGCCGCCGCGGCGGACCTCGGTGGAGACGAGGCGCGCGCGCTCGCCGAGCGACTCACCGCTCCGCTGGAGGCGTCGCTGCGTCTCGCCTTGCTGAGCGCCCTCTCCGCGGCGGCCGAGGAGATCACCAGCCAGTTGGCCCCGGGCGCGGTCGATGTCCGTCTCCGCGGCGGGGACATCGGCTTCGTCGTCTCCGGCCCCGACCTGACTCCCGACGTCGACCATCGCAGCGAGCCCGGACCGGCGGACGCACCACCGGCCGGCGCCGCCCCGGACGCGGACGACGGCGGCACCGCGCGCATCACGCTCCGCGTCCCGGAGCAGCTCAAGGCCCGCATCGAGGACGCCGCGGTGCGCGAGGGCTTCTCGGTCAACACCTGGCTGACGCGCGCGGTCACGCGCGGCCTCGAGCCGGGCAACGCCACCGGTGCGGCCGATCGGCGACGCGGTCGCTGGTCGGGCCAGCACTACTCCGGCTGGGTCCGCTGACCACCCAGTCCCGCTTCTCCATCCATCTCCAGAGGACCGCCATCATGCCGACGTTCGACACGCCCTCCCCCATCCAGATCCGCATCGACGTCTCCGGGGGCTCGCTCCGGGTCCGCGCGAGCGACCGCACCGACACCGTGGTGACGGTTCGCCCCGGCCACGAGCGCAAGACCGCCGACGTCCAGGCCGCCGAGCAGACGCGGGTCGAGTTCGCCGACGGACGGCTGGTGGTGACCTCGCCACGTCGTCCCCGGCTGCTGTTCATGGCCACGATGCCGTCGGTCGACGTCGAGCTGCTCGTCCCGGCGGGCTCCGATCTGGACGCCGCGCTCACCGCCGGCGACGTCGAGTGCGAGGGCCGGCTCGGCGACGTGCGGATCGACGACCGCTACGGCGACATCCGGATCGACCGTGCGGCCACGCTGCACGCCCGCACGTCGGCCGGCGACGTCACCGTGGCGCAGGTGGACGAGGACGGCGAGCTCGCCACCTCCTACGGACAGATCCGGGTCCAGCACGCCGCCGGCGCCCTTCGCCTGGACAGCGCCTGCGGCGACATCACGGTGGAGCGCGCGCTGGCCTCCGTCGGGGCCACCACCAAGTACGGCCAGGTCAGCGTCCACCACGCCGCGGGCGGGTCACTCGACCTCGCCACCGCCTACGGCAAGGTCGAGGCCGGGATCCGCGAGGGCACGGCGGCGTGGCTGGACCTCGAGTCGTCCTCCGGGAAGGTCCGCAACTCGCTGTCGTCGTCCGAGGCCCCCAGCGGGTCCGAGGAGACCCTGCGGGTCCGGGCCCGCACGTCCTATGGCGACATCGTGGTGCACCGTGCCTGACTCCGCCGCCGTCCGCATCACGGGGCTGCGCAAGTCCTTCGGCGAACTCACCGTCCTCGACGGCATCGACCTGTCGGTCGACGAGGGCACGGTGTTCGCGCTGCTCGGTCCCAACGGCGCCGGCAAGACGACGATGGTCGACATCCTCTGCACGCTGAGCCGGGCCGACGCCGGAACCGTGCTCGTCGGCGGGCACGACGTCGTCCGGGACCCGGAAGCGGTCCGCGCGGCCATCGCAGTCACCGGGCAGTTCTCCGCGGTCGACAACCTGCTCACCGGTGCCGAGAACCTGAGGCTGATGGCCGATCTCCGGCACCTCGGGCGGCACGAGGCACACCGCCGCATCGCCGACCTCCTGGACCGCTTCGACCTCGGCGAGGCGGCGGACAAACCGGTCGCCACCTATTCCGGGGGAATGCGCCGCAAGCTCGACCTCGCCATGGGCCTGGTGAGCCGGCCCCGGATCGTGTTCCTCGACGAGCCGACCACCGGACTCGACCCACGCAGCCGCCGGACCATGTGGGAGATCGTCCGCGGGCTGGTCGCCGACGGGGCGACGATCTTCCTGACGACGCAGTACCTGGAGGAGGCCGACGAGCTCGCCGACCGGATCGGCGTGCTCGACGGCGGCCGGCTCGTCGCAGAGGGGACGTCCGAGGAGCTCAAGCGGCTGGTCCCCGGCGCCACGCTGCGCCTCACGTTCCGCGATCGGGCTGAACTCGAGTCCGCGGCCGGCCTGTTGCCCGACGCCACGAGCCTCCCCGAGACGCTGACCCTGGCGGTCCGCGGCGACGGCAGCCTCCGGTCGATCCGGTCGGTGCTGCGCACGCTCGACGAGGCTGCCATCGACGCCGAGCACCTCGTCGTCGACACCCCCGACCTCGACGACGTCTTCCTGGCCCTGACCGGGCGGCCCACCGACGTGACCGTGGAGATCTCGTGACGACGCTGACCTACGCCCTGGGCGACTCCGCCACGATGCTGCGGCGCAACCTCAAGCGGGCGGTCCGCTACCCAGCGCTCACCGTCCTGGTCGCCGGGATGCCCGTCGTGTTCCTCCTGCTGTTCGTGTTCGTCTTCGGGGGCACGCTCGGCGCGGGCCTCGGCGGCGCAACCGCGGGACGCGCGGAGTACGTCAACTTCGTGACCCCCGGCATCCTGCTGATCGGCGTCGCCAGCGCGGCCCAGGGGACGGCGATCGCCGTCGCCATGGACATGAACGAGGGCATCATCGCGCGGTTCCGCACCATGTCGATCGCCCGTGGATCCGTGCTCACCGGGCACGTGCTGAGCAGTCTGATCCAGACGATGCTCGGCCTGGCCATCATCCTCGGGGTGGCGCTGCTCGTCGGGTTCCGGCCCACCGCGACGGCCGCCGAGTGGATCTCCGTGGTCGGCGTCCTCGCGATGGCCACTTTCGCGCTGGTCTGGTTGTCGGTGGCCATGGGCCTGGCGGCCAAGACCGTCGAGAGCGCCAGCAACATGCCGATGCTGCTGGTCCTGCTGCCGTTCTTCGGCAGCGGTTTCGTGCCGACCGACTCGATGCCCGCCGGGTTGCGCGCCTTCGCGGAGTACCAGCCGTTCACCCCGGTCATGGACACCCTGCGCGGGCTGCTGCTGGGCGGCCCGATCGGCACCAGCGCCGTCCTGGCCGTGGCCTGGTGCGCGGGCATCTCTGCGGTGGGCTGGATCTGGGCCCGGCGGCGCTACGAGCGCCGCCCGGCCCGGCAACCCTGATCAGCGCTTGAGCGCGTACTCCTTGAGGATCCCGCGGCTGATGATGGTCTTCTGGATCTCGCTGGTGCCCTCGCCGATGAGCAGGAACGGCGCCTCGCGCATCAGCCGCTCGATCTCGTACTCCTTGGAGTAGCCGTAGCCGCCGTGGATCCGGAACGACTGGGTGGTCACCTCGGCGCAGTACTCGCTGGCCAGCAGCTTGGCCATGCCGGCCTCGACGTCGTTGCGCTCCCCGGAGTCCTTCAGCCGGGCGGCGCGGACCATCAGCGCGTGCGCGGCCTCGACCTTGGTGGCCATCTCGGCCAGCTGGAAGGCGATCGCCTGGTGCTGGGCGATCGGCTTGCCGAACGTCTCCCGCTGCTGGGCGTAGGCGATGGCCAGCTCGAACGCGCGGATCGAGATGCCGCACGCCCGCGCGGCGACGTTGACCCGGCCGACCTCGACGCCGTCCATCATCTGCGAGAACCCGCGGCCCGGGGCGCCGCCGAGGATGTCCTCGGCCTTCGCCCGATAGCCGTCGAAGATGAGCTCGGTGGTGTCGACGCCCTTGTAACCCATCTTGTCGATCTTCCCGGGGATGGTCAGCCCGGGCACGACCTCGCCGAAGCCGGTGGGCTTCTCGACCAGGAACGTGGTCAGGTTCTGGTGCGCCTTCTCCGCGCCCTCGTCGGTGCGCACCAGCGCCGCGACCAGGGTGGAGGACCCGCCGTTGGTCAGCCACATCTTCTGGCCGTCGATGACGTAGTCGCCGTCGCCCTGCTTCACGGCCTTGGTGCGGATGCCGGCCACGTCGGAGCCCAGCCCCGGCTCGGACATCGAGAACGCGCCCCGCACCTCACCGGTGGCCATCCGCGGCAGGAAGCGCTCCTTCTGCTCGGCGGTGCCGTGCTGGATGATCATGTAGGCGACGATGAAGTGCGTGTTGATGACGCCCGACACGCTCATCCAGCCGCGGGCGATCTCCTCGACCACCAGCGCGTAGGTCAGCAGCGACTCCCCCAGACCCCCGAACTCCTCGGG
>Ga0126307_10002088_pt1 | contig 13425 bp, 14 predicted proteins | sample Plot28_FD_89955 | JGI IMG/M metagenome (GOLD analysis project Ga0126307, IMG submission 89955) | Serpentine soil microbial communities from UC McLaughlin Reserve, CA, USA - Plot28 | ecosystem: Environmental > Terrestrial > Soil > Grasslands | place: USA: UC McLaughlin Reserve, Lake County...
CAGACTCACGCCACCGGTTATCGCAAGCCAGCGGACATTCCCGCGGGAACGGTGCTCGTCGTAGGCGGCGGCAACACGGGGTTTCAGATTGCGAAAGAGCTTTCCGGAACGCATCAGATCGCTCTCGCGGTCGGTTCGCGCCAGACGCCGCTGCCGCAGCGCCTCCTCGGCCGCGATCTCTTCTGGTGGCTGACCAAGTCCCGCCTTTTCAACACGACCGTCGAGTCACGGCTGGGCCGCCGGCTGAGCACGCGCGAGACGCTGATCGGCTCGAGCCCGCGGGAGCTCCGGCGCCGCCACGGCGTCGAGTTGAAGCCGCGTGTGGTCGACGCGAACGACCGCACCGTCGGCTTTGAGGACGAAAGCGAGCTCGAAGTCGAGGCCGTCCTGTGGGCGACCGGGTACCGGCCGGACTACTCGTGGATCCAGCTACCCGTCTTCGACGAAGACCGGCGTCTCCGCCACCGCCGCGGCGTCACCGAAGTACCAGGTCTCTACTTCGTCGGATTGACGTGGCAACACACCCGCGGCTCCGCGCTGATTGGATGGGTCAAGGACGACGCCGAATTCATCGCCGACCAGATCGCCGCGCTCCGGCAACGACCATCGCAGCCCGCAGCGACCCAGGAGAGAGAAAGGGTTTGAGCATGCACGATCACAGCGGACACGCCGTCACTGCGCCCGAACAGCTGCCGACGGAGACGAAGGGGTTACCTGAAGCGACTCGCGCGGAGCTTGTCGAGCTCGACGACGGCGCCGAGTTCGACCTCGAGATCACTCCGGTCGCGAAGCGAATCGGCGATTCGATCGTGCGGATGCTCGCCTACAACGGCTCGATCCCCGGCCCGACCCTCCAGATCCCGCAAGCCTCGACAGTGACCATCCACGTGACGAACCGCGGCGACCTCGAGGCGACCGTCCATTGGCACGGCCTGCGACTCGAAAACCGCTTCGACGGAACGCATGACACCCAGGCACCGATCCCGGTCGGAGAGACGTTCACGTACGAGATCACCGTTCCCGATCCCGGCGCGTACTGGTACCACCCGCACATCCGGGAGGACTACGGCCAAGAGATGGGCCTCTACGGGAACATCCTTGTCGTCCCCGCTGAACGTGACTACTGGCCGCCCGCCAATCGCGAGCTGCTGCTCACGCTCGACGACATCCTGATCGAGGACGGAAAGGTCGCGCCGTTCAGCGAGTCGGAGACTACGCACGTCGCGATGGGCCGATTCGGCAACGTCATGCTCGTGGATGGCGAGGCGGATCTCTCGCTGACCGCGAAGCGAGGCGAGGTCGTACGCCTGTACCTGACCAACACCGCCAACACGCGGGTCTTCAACGTGACCCTGCCCGGTGTCCGCATGAAGCTCGTCGGGGCCGACAGCGGCCACTACGAGCGCGAGGAGTTCGTCGACGAAGTTCTGCTTGCTCCCTCTGAACGCGTCGTCGTCGACGTCCACTTTCCAGAGGCGGGCGAGTTCACTCTCGAGCACCGGACTCCGGATCGCGCCTATCGACTAGCGGGCATCACCGTCAGCGAGGAGGCGGCCGAGCCCGAGCTCATCGATCACTTCGAGTCGTTGCGGACGAACGCGGATATGACAGCCGAGCGCGAGCAGCTCGCTCAGCACTTCGCCGCTCCGCCGGACAAGACGTTGGCGTTCGTCGCGGAGCTGGAGCTGAGAGCTCCCGAAGGGAGCGCCGTCGTCTACGCGTGCCCGATGCATCCAGACGTCGTCAGCGAGGAGCCGGGAAAGTGTCCGAAATGCGGGATGAAGCTCCTGGCGACCGCGGCTCCCGCTCAGACGACGTTCGTCTGCCCGATGCATCCCGAGGTTGTCAGCGACTCGGCCGACCGCTGCCCGAAATGCGGGATGAAGCTCGTGCTGGCTCAGCTCGCCGGGGCGAGCGAGCACGCCCATCACCGACATGGCGGCCAGCACAAGAAGGCCGAGCACGCGGGTCACCATGAACACGGCGCCGAGGAACGACATGGCGGCCACGGCGGCCACGAAAGACGTCGAGGCAACGAAGAGCATGGCCAACACGGCGGACACGGAGGTCACCACCACGGCCCTTCCGAGCACGGTCGACACGATCACGCACATGCTCACGAGGCGGCCCAGGGCATCGAGTGGGAAGACGACATGGTCGAGGTGAACCGCATGACGACGCCCGTGAACACCCGCTGGAAGCTCGTCGACCGTGAGACGGGGGCGGAGAACGCCGGAATCGACTGGCGGTTTCGCGTTGGCGATCACGTGAAGATTCGCCTGGTCAACGAGATGGATTCGGACCATCCGATGCCCCACCCGTTCCACGTTCACGGAGCGGGACGCTTCTTGATCCTCTGTCGCGACGGCGTCGACGAGACCAACTTGGTCTGGAAGGACACCGTGCTCGTGCGAACCGGGGAAACAGTGGACATCCTGCTCGACGTGACCAATCCCGGAACGTGGATGGCGCACTGCCACATCGCCGAACACCACGAGAGCGGGATGATGTTCAGCTTCACCGTCGACGACGCCGGCTGACCGCCCGGGCCGGCGATCTTCGAAGCTGATCCTGGCTGCGCGAGCTAGCGAGAAGCGAGCACGGGGCCCCACGCGGCCAGCGGAGAGATCTCGCCCTTCCGGCCGTTGAGGTTCCGGTAGCCGAGCGCGTGCTCGGCCTGCAGCATCTTGTGGATCTGGGTCGTGCCCTCGTAGATGATCGGCGCGCGCGCGTTGCGGAAGTACCGCTCGATCCCGTACTCGGCTGAATAGCCGTAGGAACCGTGCACCTGGATCGCCAGGTGGGCGGCGCGGAACGCCGACTCGGTCGCGTGCCACTTGGCGAGACCGGTCTCTCGCGTGTTCCGGACGCCCTGGTTCTTCAGCCACGCCGCCTGCATCACGAGCAACTTCGAAGTCTCGTAGCCCAGCACCATCTCGGCGATCATGTCCTGGACGAACTGGTACTTGCCGATCGCCTGCCCGAACGTCTCGCGCTCACGCGCGTACTCGACTGACCGCTCGAGGCACGCGCGGACGACCCCGCAGGCGCCGGCAGCGACCGTGAAGCGGCCCTGGTCGAGCCCGTACATCGCGATCTCGAACCCCTGGCCCTCCTCGCCGACGAGGTTCGCGGCCGGCACCTCGACGTTCTCGAAGAAGAGCTCGCCGGTCGAGCCGGCCCAGATCCCGAGCTTGTGCTCGGTGTCGCGGGCCGAGACTCCGGCCCACTCGCGCTCGACGATGAAGGCGGAGATGCCCTTGTGCTTCGCCGAGGGATCGGTCTTGGCGAAGACGAGCTGGTGGTCGGCGACGGAGGCGTACGAGATCCAGTTCTTCTGGCCGTTGAGGACGTAGACGTCGCCCTCACGCCGCGCGGTGCTGCGCATCGCCGCGACGTCCGAGCCGGCCGCGGGCTCCGTCAGCCCGAAGCAGGCGAGCTTCTCGCCGCGTGCCTGGGGGACGAGGTAGCGCTGCTTCTGCTCCTCGCTGGCGTACTTCAGCAGCGAGAGCGAGTTGAGGCCGACGTGGACGGAGATCAGCGTCCGGAACGCGGCCTCGCCGCGCTCGATCTCTTCGCAGGCGAGCGCCTCGGCGACGAAGTCGAGGCCGGCCCCGCCGTACTCCTCCGGGATCGCGATCCCGAGCAGGCCGAGCTCGGCCATCCCCTCGATGATCCCTAGATCCAGGTGGTGGTTGATGTCGTTCTCGATCGCGTTCGGCAGGACGCGCTCGTCCACGAAGTTCCGGACGGTGTCCTGGATCAGGCGTTGTTCCGGCGTCAGATCGAAGTCCATGGGCGCGGCTAGTGTACGCGCGGCTCGTGGCGCCCATCGCCGCTTTCGTCTCGGTGCTCGTCGGCCTCTTTTCGCCCGAGGCCGTCGCCGTGAAGCAGATGACGCCGCAGGAGAAGGCGGCGATCGTCGTCGTGTCCGGTTTGCCGGCGCCCCCGGGAGTGGGCGGCGTGCTCGTCCGCCGCTGGGATAGCGCCGTCGCCAGACCGCGGGGCACGCTCGTGTTCGTCGACCAGGAGGGCGGCAAAGTCCGCGCGTTCCCGACACTGCCGCCCGCCCGACCCCCGCGCGCGTACGCGAGCGAGAAGGACGCCGCCGAGCAGGGGTATCTCACGGGGCGTGGGTTGCGCGGTGCCGGCGTCAACGTCGACCTGGCGCCTGTCGTCGACCTCCGCGACGGGCCGCTTGGCAGCCGTCATTTCGAGTCGCCCGAGTTCGCAGCAGCATTCGCGGCCGGCCTCGAGCGAGGCGGTGCCGCCGCGTGCGCGAAGCACTTCCCCGGGCTCGGCTCGGCAGGCGTCTCGACGGATCGGAGTCCGCACGTCGAGGCGACGCTGCGCCCGAGCGAGCTGCGGGCGTTCCGTGACGCGATCGAGGGGGGCGTCCCTTGCGTCATGACGAGCCACGCGTTCTACCGCCCGCTCGGCCGCTTTCGCGCGTCGCTCGAGCCGGCGACATACCGGCTGCTGCGCTCGTACGGGTTCGACGGAGTCGCGGTCACGGACTCGCTCGACATCGTCGGAAAGTCGCCGCGGTACTGGCCGACGAGAGCGATCCGCGCGGGGGTCGACCTCCTGCTCTTCACGAGCGCGCGGAGCGCGAGGCGGGCGATAGCGCAGCTCGTGCCGCTCGCACGTCGTGGCGAGCTCGACGAGCACGTCGTGCGCGTCCTGCGCTTCCGGTCGCGATACTTGCGGCCATGAGCATCCAACTGTTGAACCAGCACGTCGACCGCTTCAACGAGGCCGTCCGCACCGGCGACTGGGAGCCGATGATGGCTCACTTCACCGAGGACGCCGAGCTCCGCTTCGAAGGCGTGCCCGCCGGCCCGTTCGAGGGTCGCGACGAGATCGCGCAGGCGTATCGCGAGCAGCCACCCGACGACGAGGTCAAGATCCTGGAGTCGGGCCAGGTCGGTGACGAGACGATCGCGGACTACGCGTGGGCGGCTGACCCGGAAAGACCGGCGGGCGAAATGCGGCTGACCGAGCGCGACGGGCGCATCGCGCGGCTCGTCGTCACGTTCGAAGACGAGGACTCAGAATCCTGAGTCGATCGTCGTGAAGAACCAGAGGGCGCTCGTGTACCAGATGGTGAGGAGCGCCGTGAAGAGCAGCCCGCCGGCGGTCGGGATCACCCAGACCGGGAAGCGCTTCATCCTCACGATCAGCACCTTCGCGACGTAGGCGCCGTAGAACGCGCACCCGGCGAGCGAGTGCACGACCACGCGTCCGTCGTCGCCCTGGAACCCGAGCCGGAAGATGCAGTGGTAGGCGACCGGCAGGGAGATCACGAAGGCGAGCCGGCCCGTCCACCGGTGCACGGGGTTGACCCACGGCGGCTTGTCGAACGGGAGCTTTCGGAAGATCCACGCCGCCGTGAAAAGCTGCGCGCACGCGAGGAGCGCCACCGCCGTCGCGAGCCAAGCCTTCATGTGAATCGTGCTCGTGAAGAGCAGCTCGATGAAGGTGCCCTGCGCATTGCCGTCGGGAGTGACCTGCGTTCGTGCCACGATCCCGACCGTCAGCGCGACGACGGCGAACACGCTGAACGGAAGCAACGCCCACGCGTTCGAGCGCCGCTCGGTCTGGGGAGCCGCCACGGTCGCCATCCGCCAATCAAACCGCGCGAAAAGCTCCGTTTCAAGCCCTGGTACCCTTTTGACTGACGAGTCAATCAACGAGGAGCGACTGGCAGTGGCGGTCATGGAGACGACGGCGACGGGGGTCTCGTTCGCCCTCACGGACGAGCAGAACGAGTTGCGCGCGCTCGCGCGCGAGTTCGCCGAGAAGGAGATCCGCCCGAAGGCGGCCGAGTACGACGAGCATCAGACCCACCCGGCCGACGTGATCGCGAAGGCACACGAGCTGGGTCTCCTGAACGTCCACGTTCCACAGGAGTACGGCGGGCTCGGGCTCTCGACCTTCGACGGGATCCTGGTCGGCGAGGAGCTCTCCTGGGGTTGCGCGGGAATGGCCGTGTCGCTGACGGCCAACACGCTCGGCGCCGGCCCGGTCTTCCTCGCAGGCAGCGACGAACAGCAGCGCGAGTGGCTCGTCCCCCTCCTCGCGGAGCCGATCCTCTGCTCTTTCGGGCTAAGCGAGCCCGACGCCGGCTCCGACGTCGCGCGCATCAAGACGAAGGCGGAGCGCCGCGGCGACGAGTACGTCCTCAACGGCTCCAAGACCTTCATCTCGAACGCCGGGCACGCAGCCTGGACGGTGGTGTTCGCCAAGACCGAACCGGACAAGGGGCACCGCGGGCTATCTGCGTTCATCGTCCCGATGGACGCGCCGGGCGTGACCGTCGAGAAGCACCTGGACAAGATGGGCCAGCGCTCGACGGACACCTCCGCGTTCGCGCTCACAGACGTCGTCGTCCCCGTCGCCAACCGGCTCGGCGAGGAGGGCGACGGCTTCAAGATCGCGATGCAGACGCTCGATTTCACCCGGCCGGGCACGGCGACGGGCGCCGTCGGCGTGGCTCAGGCGGCGTTCGAGTACGCGGTGGAGTACGCCAAGGAGCGCGTCACCTTCGACGTCCCGATCGCGATGCACCAGGGCGTCAACTTCCTCATCGCGGACATGGCGACCGAGATCGAGGCCGCCCGCCTGCTCACCTGGCAGGCCGCCTGGATGCTCGACAACGGCTACGGCCGCAAGGCCACGCTCTACTCGTCGTTCGCGAAGCGCTTCAGCGCGGATACGGCAATGAAGGTCACCACCGACGCGGTCCAGATCTTCGGCGGCTACGGCTACATCAAGGAGTACCCGGTCGAGAAGCTCATGCGCGACGCCAAGCTCTTCCAGATCTACGAGGGCACCTCGCAGATCCAGCGGCTCGTGATTGCTCGTGAGATATTCATGCCGAGTGGCGATTGAGCTCGACCTCTCCGGCCACATAGCGCTCGTCACCGGCGGTAGCCGCGGCCTCGGCCGCGCCGACGCGCTCGCGCTCGCGCGCGCCGGCGCCGACGTCGCGATCGCCGACATCCAGGTCGAGTCCGACGAGGGCGCCGACGCCGAGCGCTACGGCGTCCTGGCGCAGGCCGCCCGTGCACAGGGAATGGTCTACACCGAGTCGACCGTCGACGAGATCCGCGGCCTCGGCCGGCGAGCGCTCGCGGTCAAGTGCGACGTCACCGATCGCGCGCAGGTCGACGAGGCGGTCGGGAAGGCCGCGGAGGAGCTCGGGCCGGCAGACATCCTCGTCAACAACGCCGGCACGCTCGACCACGTCGCGCAGTTCCACCAGCAGTCGCCGGAGCTCTGGGACCGCGACCTCCGCGTCAACCTGACCGGGGCGTTCAACTGCTCGCAGGCCGTCTGGCCGGGAATGCGGGAGAAGGGCTGGGGGAGAATCGTCAACATGGCCTCGGTCGCGGGGACGCTGGGCGGTTTCGGCCAGGCGAGCTACTCGACGACGAAGGCCGGCCTCATCGGGCTGACGAAGACGCTGGCGCTCGAGGGGGCGCGGCACGGGATCACGGCGAACGCGATCGTGCCCGGGATCATCGGTACCGAGGCGTTCTCGTTCGGCAATCCGGAGATGAACGAGCGGATGGTCAAGCGCACCGCCATGCGGCGGCCGGGCGAGCCCGAGGAGATCGCGCACGTGATCGCGTTCCTCTGCTCCGACCTCGCGAGCTACGTCACCGGCGCGGAGATCCCGGTCACGGGCGGGATCGACCTCTTCACGTTTTGAGGCTCTACGCCGCAACCGGCGACGCGATCGCGCGGCTGGACGAGGGAGCCCAAGGCTGGGCAGTCGAGCTCTCGCTCGAAGGAAGCGGCGCGCAGTGCCTCGCCGTGGACCCCGCCCGGCCGGACACGGTGTTCGCGGGGCTGCGCGAGCACGGCGTCCGCCGCTCGCGCGACGGCGGCCGAAGCTGGGAGGACGTCGCGCTTCCGAGGCCGGGCGTGTTCTCCCTAGCCGTGTCGGCAGCCGACGGTCGCGTCTACGCGGGCTGCGAGCCGAGCGCGCTCTTCGCCAGCGACGACGGCGGCGACTCCTGGCGGGAGTTGACGACGTTGCTCGAGCTTCCGTCGCAGCCGACATGGAGCTTCCCGCCGCGGCCGTGGACCTCGCATGTGCGGTGGATCGCGCCGAGCCCTCACGACGCCGGGCTGTTGCTAGTCGGGATCGAGCTGGGCGGCCTGATGCGGTCGCTCGACGGCGGGGAGTCGTGGCAGGACCACCGGCCGGGAGCGCAACGTGACGTTCACTCGCTCGCGTGGCATTCCGTCGACTCCGATCGCGCTTACGAGGCGGGGGGCGGCGGGTCGGCGTGGAGCCTCGATCGCGGCGAGACTTGGCACGCGGCCGACGACGGCCGCGACCGGCACTACACCTGGGCGGTGGCCGCGGACCCGGGCGACGCGCAGCGCTGGTTCGTGAGCGCGAGCACGGGGCCCTTCGCCGCGCACGGCGGTCGCGATCCGCAGGCGCGGATCTACCGCTGGGAAGGCGAGGGCCCGTGGCGGGCGTTGGGCGGCGGCCTTCCGGAGCCGCTCGACGCGATGCCGTACGCGCTCGCGCACGACGGCGACCGGCTGTTCGCGGGGCTCGCCGACGGCACGGTCTGCGCGACGGCGGACCGTGGAGAGAGCTGGGCGGCGCTCCGTCTCCGCGGTGACGCGCTCACGGAGCTGCACGCGCTCGTCGTCGCGGCTAACTGGAACCCGTAGCGTGGGCGTCCTCGCGGTCAACCACATCGCCTTCCGCACGGCCGATCCGGCGCGCCTGCGCGCCTTCTACGCCGAGCTCCTGGGCGCGGAGGCCCTCGACGGCTCGCACGAGCCGCTGCGCGCGGGCTCGACGCTGCTCGTCTTCTTCGAATCGGAGGCGAACCCGCTCTCCGAGGATCCGGACGAGATCGCGTTCGACGTCGACGCCCCGGGGTTCGACGAGACGCTCGAGCGCGCGCGGTCCATGGACGCCGTCGTGCGCGAGCCAGTGGCCCACTCGCCGTGGTCGAAGGGCTTCTACGTGCGCGACCCGGACGGCCGCCGGATCGAGGTTACGTATGACAACCGGGGTATTTACTGGCTCGAATAGCGGCCGCCGCAACGGTCGGTAGAGTCCCGAGCAAGTGAGCTCACGTCCCGCCCACCGTCCCCTGCGGTCGCGGAGGCGTAGCCCGCGGAGCCGCCTCGTCTGGCAGTGGTCCCTGCTCGTCGCGACAGTGCTCGTCGGCGTCGGCGTCCTCCTCGGGTTCGCCTTCGCGGGCTCGACCGCCAAGCTGCCGGCCGGAGCCCGGGTCGCAGGCGTGCCCGTGAGCGGGCTCGACGCAGACGAGGCGCGAACCAGGCTGGAGCGCCGCGCCGACCGCCTGCGTCACGTGCCGGTGGAGTTCCGCGCCGCCGGGCGCACCTGGAAGATCCGGCCCAGCGCGCTCGGGGTCGAGGTCGACTGGGGTGCCGGCGTGGAGGCGGCGCGCCGCGAGGGGGACGGCTTCGGGCCCTTCCGCGGGCTGCGCCGGATCGGCGTGCGCGTCTTCGGAACCGACATCCATCCGCCCACCGAGGTCTACGAGCCGGCGCTCGACTTCCGCGTCGGCGAGCTCGCGCGCGAGATCGACCAGGAGGATCGGGAGGCGGCTCTCCGCCTCCGCGGCCTGCGGCCGGAGATCGCGCCCGGCCGGCCGGGACGAAAGCTCGACCGCGAGGCGGCGGCCGCAACTGTCGTGGCGGCGCTCGCCGGCTTCGAGCGGCTTCCCGTCTCGCTTCCGGTCCGCGTCGAGCGCCCGTCCGTGAGCGCGACCGCGCTGCAACCGGTCGCCGCTCGGGCGCGGACGGTCCTCTCGGCGCCCGTCACGCTGACGCTCGGTGAGACCCGGTGGAAGCTTCCGCGCTGGCGGCTGGCCGGCCTGCTCGACCTTCCCGACGGTGGCCAGCGGCAGCTCTCGATCGGCGGGCGTCGCGCCGACCGCTGGTTCGCCTCGCTCGAGCGGCGCGTCAACCACCCTGCGAAGAACGCCGACTTCCTGATCTCCTCGAACGGGATCGACGTTGGCATCGCGCCCGAGCGCGACGGCGTCGAGCTCGACGTGCCCGCTGCCGCGAAGGCGATCCTCGCGGCCGCTTCCCAGCGCAGCGGGCGCGTCGCCCGCCTGCGCGTCTCGCGCACGCGCGCGGAGCGGACGGTCGCCGAGGCCAAGCGGATGGGGATCAAGAAGCTCGTTGCGAGCTACACCACGGCCTACGGCGGCGAGGCGAACAGGCTCCACAACGTCCGCCTCGTGGCGGAGCTCGTCGACGACCACGTGATCGCGCCGGGCGCCGAGTTCTCGTTCAACAAGACGACCGGCGAGCGCACCGCAGACAAGGGCTTCCGGGAGGCGCCGGTGATCATCAACGGCGAGCTCGAGACCGGGCTGGGCGGCGGCGTCTGTCAGGTCTCGACCACCGTCTTCAACGCGGCGTTCGACGCCGGCCTGCCGATCACGGCCCGCACGAACCACTCGCTGTACATCAGCCACTACCCGACCGGCCGCGACGCCACGGTCAACTACCCCGACCTCGACCTGAAGTTCGTCAACGACACCGGCCACTGGCTGCTGATCAGGACGTTCGTCGGCTCGTCCTCGCTGACGGTCGCGCTGTACGGGACACCGGTCGACCGGCGCATCGAGACCGAGACGGCGCCGCTGCGGGTGACCGCGCAGCCGTCGATCAAGCGTGTCCCCGATCCGGATCTGTTCGTCGGCGAGACCTCGCTTCAGGACTATGGCGAGCCGGCGCGCGCGACCAGCGTCCGGCGGCGCGTGTACTCCGCTTCCGGCAAGCTGCTCTTCGACACGTCGTGGTCGTCGTACTACGTTGCAGAGCCGCGCGTCGTCGTGGTCGGCACCAAGCCGAAGCCCAAGCCGAAGCCGCCTCCTCCTCCCCCGCCGACGACGACCGACGAGGAGCCGCCCGCGCCGCCGACCACGACCGGCAAGGCGCCTCCGCCACCGCCGCCCACGACGACCGGCGAGGCGCCTCCGCCGCCGCCCGGTCGGCCCGGCTAGGCCTCGGCCGCCGCGATCGCCTCGACGAGAAAGGCGGGGACGCGCCTCGGCCTGAGCGTCGTCGCATCGACGCAGGCATGCGCGGTCCACCCGTCGGCGAGCAGCGCGTCCTCGCGCCGGACGGCGTACTCGAAGCGGAACCGAGCTCCGCGGACGTCGAGGCAGCGAGCACCGATCTCGAGCGCGTCGCTGAACCGCGCCGGCGCTCGGTAGCGAACGTTCGCCTCGACGGTCGTTGCGTCCACGCCCGCCTCGAGCAGCGCCGGGTAGCCGCCCTTGAAGCGCGCGAGGTAGCCGATGCGCGCAATCTCGAACCAGACGAGGTAGTTCGCGTGGTGCGCGACCGCCTGCGCGTCGGTCTCGGAGAACCGTACGGTTACGTTCGTGCTGAAGCGGAAGTCGTCCAACCCCGCAACTCTATGAGCGTCGAGCGGCTCGCAGAGCTGTTCCGCGAGCGAGGGCCAGCGGTCGTGCTGACGGGTGCCGGCATGTCGACCGAGAGTGGCATCCCGGACTTCCGCTCTCCCGGCGGGCTCTGGACCCGGTTCGACCCGATGGACTACGGCTCGATCGACTCGTTCAGGCGCGATCCGGCCCGCGTCTGGGAGTTCTATGCCCCGCGCTTCGCGATGCTCGCCGATGCCGAGCCGAACCCTGGTCACCTCGCGCTCGCCGAGCTCGAGCGGCTCGGCCACGTGACGGCCGTGGTGACGCAGAACATCGACCTCCTGCACGAGCGGGCGGGCAGCCGCGACGTCGTTGAGGTCCACGGCTCGATCCGCACGGCGACCTGTCCTGCGTGCGCGCGCGCGTATCCGCTCTCCCACGTGCTGGCCGTGCTCGACGGCCGGGGCGCGCCGGCCTGCGAGGACTGCGGCGCAGTGATCAAGCCGGACGTCGTGTTCTTCGGCGAGCTGCTGCCCGCGTCGGCGGTGGAACGCGCCTACCAGCTCGCCGCGTCGACGTCGCTGATGCTGGTCGTCGGCTCGGCGCTCGAGGTCTACCCGGTCGCGGGTCTCCCGCTGGACACGCTTCGGGCCGGCGGCGCGCTGGCCATCGTCAACAAGGGGCCGACCGCTATGGACGGAAAGGCGACGCTCAAGCTCGACGGCAGCGCCGGCGAGATTCTTCCGCGCTTAGCGGAAGCCGTTGCTGCCTAAGCAGCCGCCCGCTTCAGCGGACGCTCGTCGAGGACCCGGCTGCAGTCCGAGCAGATCTTCCGCTCGAGCTCGTAGGGGATCCCCTGCCGCTGGGCGAGCACGTGAAGCTTTACCGCGCGGTGGCGGTGTCGCGACCCCGGGTTCTTGGGGGTTGTCTGCATCGACATCGAAGCTACCCTCACTATCGGCCGTACTTGGGTTGATCGCGTGTCGAGACGGTAAGGATCCTGTGAAAATTCAGGACGCCGGCCCGCTCGAATGGTTAGCCGTCTGCCCGGGTAAGGTCTTCCGAAACGTCTGAAAGGGAGCGACATGGCGCAGCGCAAGCAGGATTTCCTCGGCAACGTGATCGGCAGGATCACCGAGCTCCCGGGTGCGAAGGGGCTGATCGACTCGATCCAGAGTCTCGGCGACCGCATCGACGAGATGCAGAAGCGGATCCGCGGGCTGGAGAAGATGGAGAAGCGTCTCGCCGACCTCGAGAAGCGGGTCAACGCCCTCGAAGGCAGTGGCGCGGGCACGACGGCTCGCCGCTCCACCACGGCGAGGAAGACGACGTCGACCAAGGCGTCCGGTGGCTCTACCTCGACGCCGCGCACGACGACGCCGAAGAACACGTCGCCCTAGCGCGGCACGCGTACCCGTAGCGCGCCCGGAACGACGTCGAACCGCGCCGGGGTCGTCCCCGGCTGCTCGCCGTCCAGCTCGAGCGGCACGGGGACCTCGCCGTCGACCGACACCGTCGCGCTCTTCAGCAGCTCGATCTTCGGGTGCGAGAGGTGCGTGCCGTGGTAGATCTTGCCGACGTTGAGGACGAAATCCCGCTTCGTGATGTCGCCGATCACGAGGATGTCGAAGAGGCCGTCGTCGACTTCGGCCTCCGGCGCCATCAGCATCCCGCCACCCTGGTAGCGGCCGTTCGCGACGATCAGGTTGGTCAGCTTCCCGGCGCGCTTCTCGCCGCCGGCGTCGACCTCGAGCTCGGTGTTCCGCCACCCGGCAAAGACTCGCACGAGCGCGGCGAAGAAGCTGACGCGGCCGCCGAGCGCCTTCGAGGTGTGGTTCGCCTGGCGCGCGACGGCGCCGCTCATCCCTGCGCTCGCGATGTTGGCGAAGTAGGACTCGGCCTCGCCGCCGTCCCACGCCGTGTAGCGGACGCGGCCCGCGTCGATCGTCGCGGTCCTGCCCTCGAGGGCTACGTCGACCGCCGCGTCCAGCTTGCGCGGGATCGCGTGGCTACG
>Ga0126307_10002089_pt1 | contig 13424 bp, 12 predicted proteins | sample Plot28_FD_89955 | JGI IMG/M metagenome (GOLD analysis project Ga0126307, IMG submission 89955) | Serpentine soil microbial communities from UC McLaughlin Reserve, CA, USA - Plot28 | ecosystem: Environmental > Terrestrial > Soil > Grasslands | place: USA: UC McLaughlin Reserve, Lake County...
TCGAGCGGACCGGAGATCGCGGCGCTCGAGACCGAAGACGACGATCTCGTGGTCCGCTGCAGCCCCGCGCGCAGCATCACGCTTCTCACCGGCCGGACGAAGGGGGCCCGCGTGAACGCCGGTAAGGGCGCCTACATCTACTCGGGCGAGGTGCTCGGGACCGACGGCAACGGCCTCATCACCGAGGCGCGGCTGACGCGCCCGCGAGGGGCACCGCAATGGACGGCTCGAGATCGAGGACGAAGCCGGCCGGCGAGCCTGGACGAATCCACTATGGCCCTAGAGTGGCGCGGAGAAGCCCTCGAAGAGCTCGCGGGCCGCGAGCTCGACCTGCTGGTCGTCGGCGCCGGGATTATCGGGGCCGGCATCGCCAACGAGGCGGCGCACGCGGGTCTTGCGGTCGCGCTCGTCGACAAGGGCGACTTCGGCGCCGCGACGTCGAGCTCGTCCTCGAAGCTCGTCCACGGCGGCCTCCGCTACCTGCGTCTCGGAGACGTGCGGCTCGTCCGCGAGGCGCACAAGGAGCGGCGCGCCCTCATGCGGATCGTCGCCCCGCACCTCGTCCGGCGCCTGCCCTTCCTCTTCCCCGTCTACGAGCGCGGCCCCTACCGAGCGTTCACCATCCAGACCGGGCTCTGGCTCTACTCGACTCTCGCGCGCGAGCGTCTGGGCGGCCTCGTTCCGCCGGAGCGGTCACGGCGCAGCATCCCGCCCCTCCGGCTCGAAGGCCTTCGCGGCTGCGGCCTCTACGCCGACGCGTGGACGCATGACAGCCGCCTCTGCCTCGCCAATGTGCGCGCCGCCGCCGATGCGGGGGCGACCGTCCTCAACTACGCGGAGGTGACGGAGCTCCGACGGGAGGGCGGGCGCGTCGCGGGAGCCGAGGTGCGTGACCTCCTCGGCGGCGAGACCGCGAGCGTGCGCGCCCGGGTCGTCGTCAACGCGACGGGGCCGTGGGTCGACCGGCTGCGGGGACTAGAGGATCCTGCGGCGGCGGCGTCCATCCGCCTGAGCAGGGGCGCCCACGCGATCCTGCGCCTGGAGCAACCGTGGAGCGCCGCGCTGACGATCCCGCACGACACCGTCCGCGTCTCCTTCGCCGTCCCGTGGGAGGGCATGCTCCTTCTAGGCACGACCGACACGCTCTACGAAGGCGAACCCGACGACGCCGCGGCGACTCCGGAGGACATCGACCAGATCCTCGCCGAGGCCGCGGTCGCGCTCGAGCCGGAGGTGCTTCGGCCCGACGCGATCCGCTCGGTGTACGCGGGCCTGCGCGTCCTTCCCGGCGCCGAGGGAGCGACCGCAAGCGCGAGGCGCGAGACCGTCTACCAGCGCGGCCCGGGCGGGATGCTCACCGTCGCAGGCGGGAAGCTCACGACCTATCGGCAGATCGCGCTCGGCGCGCTGCGCCAGGTGCGCGGCGATCTCGGGCTGCACAGCCTTCCCGGCCACCCCGTGCCGCTGCCTGGAGCCGAGGGGCTGGCGGAGGCAGGCGTCCGCCTCGCCCGCGCACACCCCGATCTCGAGCCGGCGGTTCGCTCGCATCTGGCCCACCTGTACGGAACCCTGGCCGCCGATGTCCTCGAGGAAGCGGCCGACGATCCCTCCCTGCTCGACCGCCTGAACCCCGAGGGGCCCGACATCGCCGCACAGGCCGTCTACGCGAAGCGGCACGAATGGGCGTGCAAGCCGGAGGACATCCTCAGGCGCCGCACCACTCTCGAGCTGCGCGGCCTACGCCCGACGAGGAAGCTCGCGGAAGTCCTTCGCTAGACCTCGACGATCACGGTCTTCGTCTCCGTGAACGTGTCGAAGGGATGGCGCCCGCCGACGCGGCCGATTCCGCTGCGTGAACCGGCCCGCCCGCCGAACGGCAGGTGGCTCTCCCAGTAGTTGGACGACTCGTTGATGTTCACCCAGCCGGCACGCGCCGCCTCGGCGAACCTCAGGCCGCGGCGCAGGTCCTGCGTGAAGACCGAAGCGAGAAGGCCGTACGGCGAGGCGTCGATGAGCGCAAGCGCCTCCTCCTCGCTCGTGATCGTCGAGATCGGAACGATGGGGCCGAAGGTCTCCTCCGTCGAGACCTCCATGTCGTGGGTGACACGGTCGAGGACCGTCGGCTCGTAAAAGAGGCCGGTCGGATAGCCCTCGGCACGCTTCCCGCCCGAGACGACCTCGGCGCCGCGCTCGACCGCGTCGCCGATGTGGCGGTCCATCTTCTCGGCAACCGGCTCGTTGTTCAGCGGGCCCATCGTCGTGTCGTCGGCGAAAGGGTCGCCAAGGTGGATCTCCTTCGCCATCGCGGCAGCGAGCTTGTCGAGGTAGGCGTCGTGCACCGAGTCGTGGACCAAGAAGCGCTCGCCCGCCGTGCAGCTCTGGCCCGCGCAGAGGAAGGAGGCGACGAGCGTGGCCGCGACGGCCTTGTCCAGATCGGCGTCCTCGAGGACGACCACAGGCCCGTTTCCGCCCATCTCGAGGAGGAGGGCCTTGCCCGCGGCCCGCTCGGCGACCTTGTAGCCGGTCGTGATCGAGCCGATGAAGCCGACTGCGTGCGTGTCGGCGCTCCCTGCGACCTCGTCGCCGACGACGGCACCCTCGCCGGTGACCATGTTGAAGACGCCTGCCGGGAGCTCGGCCGCGGCAATGCACTCGGCGAGCTTCACTCCCGATACCGAGGTCGTGGGCGCGGGAACCCAGACGACCGCGTTCCCGGCCGCGAGGGCGGGCGCGATCACTTCTGCCGGCATCGTGTATGGCCAGTTCCACGGAGTGATAACGCCGACGACGCCTTTCGGCACGCGGTAGACGAGCACGCGCTTGCCCGCATCAACGGACGGCGGCATGGAGCCCTCGAGTCGCCGCGCGTCAGCTGCCGCCATGTGCCAGTACTGCTCGAGCTCGTCGACCTCGTCGTAGGCCTCGCCCTTGAGCGGCTTGCCCTGGTCGAGAGTCAGCGTGCGCGCGAGATCGTCGCGCCGCTCGGCGACCGCCGCCGCGATCCGCTCCATCGCCTCGGCGCGCTCGAACACCGACCGGGCCGCCCAGCCGCGCCAGGCCGCGTTGGCAGCCGCGATCGCGCGCTCGGCGTCGGCCCGAGTGCCCGCCGGGAGGCTGCCGAGGCTCTCCCCCGTCGCGGGGCTCGTCGCCTCCGTGCGCTCGCCGGACTCGCCGTCGACCCACTCGCCCGCGATGTACATGCAGTGCTCCACGGGGGGAGTCTCGCATCGCCCATCCGTTCGCGCACGGACGCCGTATGGAAGTCAGCGCCGCCTCCGCCTTACGACCTCACGGAGACGCGCTCCCGGCACCCTGGAACTCGACCCAGTTCAGCCGATCGTAGCGCTCGAAGAGCGCCCTTTCTAGAGACGGTGCCGGCCGAAGCAGCTAGTGCGACGGCGGTTCCCAGCCCTCGAGAACCGGCGGGTGATAGTCCGTGCCCACCGTCTTCGAGCCCTCGACCCATGGGCCGAGCTCGGGCTGGGGGAACTTCGTGTGCTGCTCCTTCAGCTGGATGCCGTAGGAGTTCCCCGACTGCAGGTGCTTGACGAGCACCTTGCGCGCGATCTCGTTCTCGCGCCCCTCGGGGATGTCGAAGTAGATGCGGATGAAGGAGTTCGAGTAGCGGTCGAAGACCGCCGGGGTGCCCTCCTCCTCGAGGAGCTCGACGTCCTCGAGCCAGTTGATGTCCTGTCCCGGCGTCGCAGCCTCGAGGTCGACGTCGTCGAGCTCGGACATGTCCTCCTGGTAGGCCTGCCGCTTCCCGGACAGGTACTCGGAGTCGATGTCCTTGATCTTCTCGGGCTCGCCGCGGGTCGCCATCAGTCGGCCGCTCCGGCCATGTCCTCGCTGGACTCGGGCAGGTAGTCGACCGGGAACTCGAGGTGCTTCTCGAGCATGCGCTCGATCTTCGCGAGCGCGCGCTCCTCGGTCACGCCCGGGATCCAGTTCGTGCCGGCGAGCGGCACCTTCGCCATCGCCGCCGCCTCGACGGTCAGCGCGCAGAGATCCTCGGGCTCGAGAGAGTGGACGTCGGTCTTCCCGCACGCTCGCGCGAGCATCTGCACCTCAAGGGTCAGTGTGTGGAGGAAGTTGTAGACGCGCTCGGCGGCCTCGTCGACGACGAGCCGCTTGCGGAGCTCCGGGTCCTGCGTCGTGATCCCGACCGGACAGCGCCCCGTATGGCAGTGATAGCACTCGCCGGCCGGGACGCCGATCGTCCCTTCGTAGTCGGTGATGCCCGGTATCTCCTTGTTGCAGTTCAGTGCGACGAGCGCGGCGTGGCCGAGGGCCACCGCCTTCGCCCCCAGCGAGAGAGCCTTCGCGACGTCGCCGCCGTTTCGGATCCCGCCGGCGACCACGAGGTCGATCTCGTCCGCGAGGCCGACGTCCTCGAGCGCGCGGCGCGCCTCCGGGATCGCCGCCATCAGCGGGATACCGGTCTCCTCGGACGCGATGTGCGGGCCCGCGCCCGTACCGCCCTCGGCGCCGTCGAGGTAGATGATGTCCGGCCCGCACTTGGCCGCCATGCGCACGTCGTCGTAGACGCGCGCGGCGCCGAGCTTGAGCTGGATGGGGATCTGGTAGTCGGTCGCCTCCCGGACCTCCTGGATCTTCAGAGAGAGGTCGTCGGGGCCGAGCCAGTCCGGGTGACGCGCCGGCGACCGCTGGTCGATCCCCGCCGGCAGCGAGCGCATCTCCGCCACTTGCTCGGTGACCTTCTGGCCCATGAGGTGCCCGCCGAGGCCCACCTTGCAGCCCTGGCCGATGAAGAACTCACAGGCGTCCGCGAGCATCAGGTGGTGCGGGTTGAACCCATACCGGCTCTGGATGCACTGGTAGTACCACTTCGTCGACAGGTCGCGCTCCGGGGGGATCATCCCGCCCTCTCCCGAGCACGTGGCCGTGCCGGCCATGGACGCGCCCTTGGCGAGCGCCATCTTCGCCTCGAGCGAGAGGGCACCGAAGCTCATTCCCGTGATGTAGACGGGGATGTCGAGCTCGATCGGGTTCTTCGCGAACCGCGCGCCAAGGACGGTCTTCGTCTGGCACTTCTCGCGGTAGCCCTCGATCACGAACCGGGTCAGCGTGCCCGGCATGAACATGAGCTCGTCCCAGTGCGGGATCTTCTTGAACATCGAGAAGCCGCGCATGCGGTAGCGCCCGAGCTCGGCTTTCATGTGGATGTCGTTCAGGACCTCGGGGGTGAAGATGGGGCTGCGCCCGAGGACGGTGCGGCGCTCGGGCTGGCCCTCGCCGATGTTTCCGCCGACCGAGTCGTAGCGGTCGCTCGTCGTCATAGCACCAGCTTCCTTTCTGCCGGCTCGAGGTTGTCGTAGTTGTAGAGCACCTTGCCGCACACGAACTTCTGGAGCTCGGGCGGGTCGCCGAGCCCGTAGATGGAGAACTTGCGATTTACGAACTCGGTGTCCGCGTCGGTCCACTCGCCGGGCACGCAGTCGATCCCGAGCGACTTGACCTTGCCGCCCACGTAGATCGTCCCGTCGTACATCGAGTCGCCGAGGCCGGGGCCCACGTTGCCGCAGAGGATCTGGCGACCGCGCTGCATCATGAAGCCGGTCATCGAGCCGGCGTCGCCCATGACGATGATCGTGCCGCCCTTTTGGTCGATGCCCGAGCGAGCGCCCACCTGGCCCTTGACGACGAGGTCGCCCCCGCGCATCGCAGCTCCGGTGAGCGAGCCCGCGTTCCCCTCGACGACGACGACCCCGGACATCATGTTCTCGCAGGCCGACCAGCCGACGCGGCCGTTGATCTGGATCTCCGGCCCGTCGATGAGGCCGCAGCCGAAGTAGCCGAGTGATCCGTCGAAGGTGATCGTGCAGCGGGTCAGGATGCCGACGCCGATCGAGTGCTTGGCGCCGGGGTTCAGAACCGTGACGTCCTTGATCCCTTCTTCGTAGAGCAGCCGGCGCAGCTCGAGGTTGATGAGGCGCGTCGAGAGGTCGCGCGCGTCGAAGGTCGCCTTGCCGTCCTCGACCTTTGCCGTTCGCGGAGCCTCGGCGTCGGGCTCGGCGAGCCCGCGCGCGTCGTAGGTGATCCGCTGCTCGCCTACCGCTGCCATACGAGCACCTCGCCTTCGTAGGGATCGTGCGTATCGATCTCGCGGTCGAGGACGGCGCGGATCGCGATCTCCTCGGAGGCGAGCGCGACGACGTCGTCCGACTCGTAGAGAACGAGCGGCTTGGCGGCCATCTCGTCCTTCGCGACGCCGAGCGCGTCGTCGGTGACGGCGATGTAGGTGAAGACGCCGTCGAGCTCCTCGAGCGAGTCTCGCATCGCGGATTCGAGATCGGCGCCCTCGGCCATCTTCTCGGCGAGGTAGACGGCGATGATCTCCGAGTCGCACTCGGACTGAAAGCGGTGGCCGGAGCGCTCGAGCCGGCGCTTCCACTGGAAGTAGTTCGTCAGCTGGCCGTTGTGGACGACGGCGACGTCCTTGAACGGATAAGCCCAGTAGGGGTGCGCGCCCGAGATGTCCACGTCGGACTCGGTCGCCATGCGCACGTGGCCGATCGCGTGCGTGCCGCCGAAGTCGTCGAGCTCGTACTGCGCGCAAACCGTGTCCGCATCGCCGAGGTCCTTGATGATCTCGAGCGAGCGGCCGATCGAGAGCACCTCCGCGTCGGGGATGTCCTCGATCCGGTCGGTCAGGTCCTTCAGGTCGCCGTCGTAGGAAAACGTCACGCGGTGGGCGTAGTCCGTCTCCTGCTCGTGCTCGCGAATGTCCGCGCCCGCGGCCTTCAGCCTCTGGAGGACGCGGCCCTGGTGGCGCTCGAGGCGCTCGTCGAACTCGAAGTCACGCGGGGTGTTCGAGTCCGCCAGGGTGTAGCGCATGATGGCGAGACCGTCGTTGGGCGGGCCGTAGAGCGCGTAGCCGGTCGAGTCGGGGCCGCGATGCTTCATGGACTGGAGCATTCGGGTCATGTCGCGCCCGATCTCGTGGGTCCCGTCGCGGTAGATGATGCCTGCGATTCCGCACATGTCTCAGAGCCTTCTGACTAGGGCAGGACGTCGAGGTATTCGCTCACGTCCCAGTCGCTCACCTGGGCGCAGTGACGCTCCCATTCGTCCCGCTTGTAGTGCATGAACACACCGTACATGTCGCCTGGAAGCGCGCTCTTGACTACCTCGTCCTCTTCGAGAGCGTCGAGCGCGGCGCCGAACGTCATCGGCAGGCGCTTGACCTCCTTGCCCGCCTCCATCGCCTCGTAGATGTTTCGCTCCTCCGGATCGCCCGGATCGAGCTTGCGCTCGATGCCGTCGCGCATCGAGGCCAGGAGTACGGACAGGGAGAGGTAGGGATTCACCGCGGAGTCGACGGTTCGGTACTCGAAGCGACCAGGGGCGGAGACGCGAAGCGCGGTCGTGCGGTTCTGGTAGCCCCAGTCGGCGAAGACGGGGGCCCAGAAGCCCGTGTCCCAGAGGCGGCGGTAGGAGTTCACCGTCGAGCACGTCAGCGCGGTCAGCGCGGGCTGGTGCGCCATGATCCCGCCGATTGCCCAGAGGCCGTGCTGCCCGGGCTTCTGCTGGTCGTCGCCCTCCGGCATGAAGACGTTCTCGTCGCCTCGCCAGATGGAGATGTTGTGGTGGCAGCCGTTCGCGGACACGCCCATGAACGGCTTGGGCATGAAGCACGGGAAAGCGCCGAGCTCCCGGCCGACCTGCCTGCAGATCTGGCGGAACGTGGAGAGGTTGTCCGCCGCCCGCTCAGCCCGGTCGAAGCCGAAGTTGAGCTCGATCTGGCCGGGCGCGTCCTCGTGGTCGCCCTGGATCATGTCGAGCCCGAGCTTCTGGCCGTATTCGACGACGCGGTTGATGATCGGCTGAAGCTCGGAGAACTGGTCGATGTGGTAGCAGTAGGGCTTCGTGACGCCCTCGACCGACGGCGTGCCGTCGTCGTTGAGTTTCAGCCACATCATCTCGGGCTCGGTGCCGGCGCGGAGGTGCAGCCCGGTCGCCTCCTCGAAGTCGGCCTGTTGGCGGATGAGGTTGCCGCGGCAGTCGGAGGTCAAAAACGCGCCCGGATCCTCGCGCTCCTCGCGATTGCGGAAGCACTGGCACCAAACGCGGGCGAGCTTCTTGCCGTCGCCGGCCGTCCACGGGAGGACGGCAAAGGTCTCGGGCTCGGGGATGCCGACGAGCTCCGCGGCCTCCGGTCCGTAGCCGATGTAGTCCCCGTGGCGGTCGGTGAAGAGGTTCGCGGTCGCTCCGTAGACGAGCTGGAAGCCTTTGTTCGCGATCGTCTCCCAGTGGGGAGCGGGCACGCCTTTCCCCATGATCCGTCCGGTGACCGAAGGAAATTGGTAGTAAACGTACGAGATGTCCTCGGCGTCGATCCGCTTGCGGACTTCCTTGATGCGCTCTGCACGCCCGTCGGCGTCGACGAAGCGTTCGAGGTCCGTTGTCGCCACGAACTTCCTCCTGGTCAGGGGCCGGTGCGCGGATACTAAAGCGCGCAACTGCCTCCGGTCACCCTGGTGGCGACGGCTGTCTAGCTGAGGTCGACTTCGCGGTTGAGGACGTGCTCGTAGATCTCGCGGTAGAGGCCGATCGCCTGGCCGACGTCGCCCGGGTCGAAGTCTCCGCCGCGGTCGACGATCATCCGAATCTCGTGCGCCGCGCGATACGAGCCCAGCACCTCGGGATCGATGCCCTCGTCGTCCACCGGATCGGCAGTGTCGACGGGATACCCCGCCTCCACCAGCATCCGCCGGACGAGGTCGTCGAGGTCGCCGAGCGCCTCGACGGGGGAGTCGACGACGAGCGGCTCGAGCTGCGCCCATTCCGACTCCCACTCGTGCCGGTCAAGACCAGGTTCGACCATACGAGTCCTCCTACCGCTCCACCCCGCTATTTGAAACACCCGCCGCCCACCTTAAACTCGCCCACGTGAAGGTCCTGATCTTGGGGTCCGGCGGCCGCGAGCACGCGCTCGCCTGGAAGATCGCGCAGAGCGAGCGGCTGACAGAGCTGCATGCGGCGCCGGGGAATCCCGGGATCGCAGCGCTCGGCCGCTGCCACCCGATCCGCATGGACGACGTCGAGGGACTCCTCGGCCTCTGCCGCCAACACGAGATCCACCTCGTCGTCGTCGGGCCCGAGGCGCCGCTCGTCGCGGGGATCGCCGACGAACTCAGGCACGCCGGCGTGGCCGTGTTCGGGCCCAGCAAGGCGGCCGCGCGCATCGAGGGGTCGAAGGCCTTCGCGAAGGAGGTGCTGGAGTCCGCCGCGGTCCCCACCGCCGCCGTTCTGGAAGAGGTCCACGCGCCCTGCGTCGTCAAGGCCGACGGCCTCGCGGCGGGCAAGGGCGTCTTCGTCTGCCACACGCAGGAGGAGGCGGACACGGCGCTCGTGCGCGCCCGCGCGCTCGGCGGCGAGATCCTCGTCGAGGAGCTGCTCGAGGGCGAGGAGGTCTCGCTCTTCGCACTCTCGGACGGCCAGAAGGTCCTTCCGCTCGCGCCGGCTCAGGACTTCAAGCGGCTCGAGGACGGAGACGAGGGCCCGAACACGGGCGGCATGGGAAGCTACTCGCCGGTGCCGATGCTCGGCGAGGACGACGTCGAGGAGCTCGCAGGCCTCGTCCATCGGCCCGTGATCGCCGAGCTCGCCCGGCGCGGCACGCCTTTCACCGGCCTCCTCTACGCCGGCCTGATGCTGACCGACGCGGGCCCACGCGTCCTCGAGTTCAACTGCCGCTTCGGCGACCCCGAAACCCAGGCGCTCCTACCCCGCCTCGGCGGCGACCTCCTCGAAGTGCTTGCCGCGGCCGCGCACGGCGAGCTCGCCGGCGTCGAGCTCGACGCGGGATCGCTTGCAGCCGTGACCGTCGTGCTGGCGGCGCGTGGCTACCCGGACGATCCGGAGAGCGGCATCCCGATCGGAGGCGTCGAGGTGGCCAGCGCGACCGGCGCGCTCGTCTTCCATGCGGGCACGGCGCTCCGCCACGGCCAGCTCGTCTCGGCCGGGGGTCGCGTGCTCGACGTGGTCGGCACGGGGGGCTCCGTCTCGGACGCGCGGGAGCAGGCCTACGCCGCCGTCGAGCAGATCGACTTTCCCGGCGCGCAGTTCCGCACCGACATCGCAGCGAAGGCGGTCCATGTCCCAGGGTGAACCCCATCTGCACGAGGTGCCCTTCGCAGCCCTGGAGGAGTTCGAGGACGCGGGCCCGCTCGTTGGCATCCTCATCGGCTCAGAGTCCGACCGGGAAGGCATCGAGCCCGCGGTCGAGGAGCTGAACGAGCGCGGGATCTCCAACGAGCTGCGCGTGCTCTCGGCCCACCGCGACCCGCGTGGCGTGGCCGAGTACGCCTCGAACGCCGCCCTTCGCGGAGTCCGGGTGATCATCGCCGGAGCCGGAATGTCCGCCGCACTCCCGGGCGCGGTCGCCGCCTACACCGAACTGCCCGTGATCGGGGTCCCGATGACGTCCTCGAAGACCGCCGCAGGCGGGCTCGACGCCATCCTCTCGATCGTGCAGATGCCTCCCGGCGTGCCGGTTGCGTGCGTCTCCCTGAACGGCGCGCGGAACGCCGCGATCCTCGCCGCGAAGATCCTCGCGCAGGGCGGCGGCTACCCCATCGGCCCCGGCGGCCCGGCGACCGCGGTCTAGAACTAGGACAGGGCCCTCGCGGGCCCCGTCGGGTCGAATCGTGCCGCTGGGCGGCTAGTCGTCGTCTCCGTGGCCGGAGTTGCCGCCGTCGTCCGAGCCACGCCCGGAGTCGTCGTCGCCTCCGCCGGGGCCGGAGTTGTCGTCGTCGGCGTCATCGTCGTCGTTGCTCGAGCCGGGGCCGGAGTTGGCCGAAGGGCCGGAGTTGTCGTCGTCTCGGTCCTCGACCTCGCCCTGGTCGTCGCCGCCGGCTCCTCCGCCCGCACCCGTGCAGCGCGGGTCGTTGGCGTGCTCGGCCTCGTCGCAGGGGCCACTGATGTCCTCGCCCTGGTCGTCGTCGTGATCGGCGACGGCGACGTCGTCGTCGGCGTGGTCGCGGCCGCGGCCGCGATCGTCGTTTTGATCGTCGCCCTGCTCGTCGGCGTCGTTGTCCTCGGGAACCCGGGCGCCGGCGCACGCGGGATCGTTCGCGTGCTCGGCCTCGTCGCAGGGGCCCTTGACGTCGACCACAGTCGAGGCCGGATCCGAGCTGGAGCCGCCGTTCGTGCCGGCTGCGACCGCAACACCGACGCCGACGGCGAGCACCGTGGCGAGAATGAGCAGAAGCTTGTTGAAGGAATTCACTGACATGACCTCCTAGAAAATTGCTGACTCCATGACCGTAGAGAGGCCCGGTTCAAGCGCGGGCGAGCTTCCAGTGAAGGTTCAGTCGGCGCTGGTAAAGACTTGGTTGAGCGCCCGGGGCGGGGTCAATCGTCCCCGCCGCCCGAACCGGAGTCGTCCGACCCGGACCCGCTCGATCCGGAGCCCGAGGAGCCGGATCCCGAGTTCGAGCCCGAGCTGTCATCCGAGCCCGAGCTCCCCGAACCGGAATTGTCGTCGGAGCCCGAATGGTCGTCGGTGGTCGTGCCGCTGCCGGTCGACGTGGCGCCGCCCTTTCCGTCATCGCTCGAACCCGACCGGTGTTTCTTGTCGTCGGACTTCGAGTCGTCGTCGAGCGCCCTCGGGTTCGCCTTCCCCTGTGGGGTCTTGACGGGCACCGCAGCCGGCGTCGCGGCGATCGTGCTCGCCGAGCTTAGATAGACCGCGAGCGCGAGCGCCACCGGCAGCGCGAGGCCGGCGATTGCAACTAGAAGCGTGGTCAGGCGAGGCATTGCCTGAACGTAGCAGCGGTGGCCTTCAGAATCGGTAAAGACACGGTCAACGATCGGCAGGCACGTGCAGGAAGGCCACTTGGATCCTCGTGCCGGGGCGGTCCGCGAGCGTGACCTCGCCGCCCCATCGCTCGACGAGCTCCGCCACGATCGGGAGGCCGAGCCCTGTGCCCGGCCCGAGCCGGCGGCCGTTCGACCCCCGGTAGAAGCGCTCGAAGACGCGGCCGCGGTCCTCGTCCGGGATTCCCGGCCCGTCGTCGGCGACGACGAGCGTCGCGCGGCCGTTCGCCGCTTCCGACTCGACCGTGACATGCGCGCCGGGCGGCGTGTAGCGCAAGGCGTTCTCGACCAGGTTGTCGACCACGTGCGCGAGGTCCCCCGGATCGGCGAAGACGAGCGCCTGCTCCCGGCGCCCTGCCGCAACCGTCTTATCCGCGTCCGACGCGGGAGCCTGCCACCGCTCGACCGCCTCCTCGACCACAGCGGAGAGATCGACATTTGTCCCGGCAGGCGGCGTGGTCGCCGCACCGGCGAGATCGAGGAGGTCGTCGACGAGCGCCTCGAGACGGTCGAGCTCCTCCTCCGCCTTCGCTGCATTCTCGCCGGCCGTCCCGCCTTCGGCCCGGATCGCCTCGAGGCGCAGCTTGATTCCCGTCAGTGGCGTGCGGAGTTGATGCGACGCGTTCGCGACGAAGTCGCGCTGGGCACGCATGCTCGAGCCGAGAGCGTCCGCCATGCGGTTGAAAGAAACGCCCAGGGCCGCGAGCTCGGCCGGGCCGTCGGTCGGAGCCCGCGCGTCGAGGTCCCCGGCGCCAAGCTCGCGCGCGGTGTCGCGTAACCTGCTCAGGGGACGCGACACAGTCGTCGCGAGGAACCACGCGAGCACGAAGGCGCCCGCGACGACGGCGAGCCCGATCGCCGCGAGGCGCGTCCAGCTGCGATGAACGCGGTCGACAACGGACTCACGCGAGGCCGATACGCGCACCGCACCCACCACCTGGCCCCCGTCGACGACCGGCACGGTCACGAGCAGGAGCTCCTCGCCGGCTGTGTCGCTGAACCGGCGCCTGGAGTCGACTTGCCCCTCCTCGAGGGCGACGCCGAACTCCGGCCGCTCCGCGGTCCCGAACTTCGACCCACTCGCCGCCTCGCCGGTGCTGTCCACGAGCACCTGGCCGCCTTCGTTCGTGACAACGATGCGCTCGTCCGGGGTGGCTGCCGAGGAGCTCACCGCCTCGGTCAGGGCACCGGTGTCGACGCTCGCCCCGCCCTGGCCCGCCGCCGCAACATCATCTGAGATGCGAGCCGCGAGGAGGGCGGTTCGGCTGAGCACGTCGGCCTGGAAATCGGAGTCCGCCCGGCGCTCGATGCTGAGCGCGAGCGGGATCTCGAGCGCGAGGACGACCGCGGCGACGAGATAGGCGGCCGCGAGGACGAGGCGGGTGCGGAAGCTCACGGCTCGAGCTCGTCCGCGGACGAAGACCGGAAACCGACTCCACGGACGGTGTGGATGTAGCGCGGCGCGGCGGGATCGTCGCCGAGCTTTTTGCGCAAGGAGCTCACGTGGACGTCCAGCGTTTTCGTCGAGCCGAACCAGTTCGCATCCCAGACCTCCGCGACGAGGTCGTCCCGTTTCACCA
>Ga0126307_10002090_pt1 | contig 13419 bp, 16 predicted proteins | sample Plot28_FD_89955 | JGI IMG/M metagenome (GOLD analysis project Ga0126307, IMG submission 89955) | Serpentine soil microbial communities from UC McLaughlin Reserve, CA, USA - Plot28 | ecosystem: Environmental > Terrestrial > Soil > Grasslands | place: USA: UC McLaughlin Reserve, Lake County...
AAAGAGATGCAAGAGGAGAAAAAAGATTTCTTGCTATTCAAGGATGCAAAAGATGAACTAAAGAAACATGGTATTTTTATTAACGTCTTAGAGCCGTTAATACACGTTATAAGGATTTTTGATGATCTGCATTTCAGACCTCTTACAATCCTCAGCGAATTTTCAGATATAAATGAACATAGATATCAAGTTGAAAATAAAAATAGTGAATTAAAGAAGCTTGAATCGCGTATAGAAAATTTAAAGCATATACTTGACAATTATGAAATGAAAATAGCATCAAATCATGAAATAGTAAAATCACTAAATCAATTAGAAAGTATTGGATTTAATGCTTCTGATATTAAAAATCTTCATCTAATATTTTCAAATGTTTCTAAAAAATATTATCTAAATAAAAATGAAATCAAAATTCAATTCTTTAGATGCATGAATTACTATTTTAATGACCTTCTACCTTTACAAAAAGATATCTGGGAGAATATAAATAAGATTTCTATTCTGGACAGTGAAATATCTTCAAGACGAAAGATAATAGAATCTCAATCCATGGTATTTTCTATTTTACAAAACTTGATATGTTCAGGATTAAATGAACATGATATTCTAATGGCTTTCAAGATGTTTACTACAGATTTATGTAATAATATACCTTATGGTGACAGCACTTATTTGAACGACTGTCAAAAGATCTAAACAAATATCTAACAGTAAGAAACACTTTGCAAGGTTTGAATACAAAAATATTGATAAAGAAATCTTATATAGACAAATTGACAGAAGCTAAATCTAATCTAGAAGCTTTTCTTTTCTCATAGCTATAACCATTTATTTTTACTATATTCTTTTAAATGTACACAACAGCTACAAATACAAAAAAATTTAAGAATTGTTCTTCTAATCTCTAATTTCAATTACTTATATCTTCTTTGTATTCGAACTAAACCTAAAAAGTCGGTTAGATCGAAATTCAAAATAGAACAGAACAACAAAAACAATAAAGAGATAAAGGAAAAAAAGTAGTAAGAAAGAAAAAATTGAAAAAGACAAAAAAAAATAAAAAGTTATAAAGAAATTTTGTCTATTGAAATAAAAGAATTTTAATTATTGTAATTTTTGCTGAATCTACCTATGTAATAACATAAGTACCTTATCAATAGATTAGAAAAATTTAACTTTCAAAATAATGTAAAAAATAGGTTCTCAATAATAAAAGCTAAATATTAGTAAGAAGAACCCTGCTACATGGACAATTTTGCTATCAAATGGTAAATACTTTTCTATCTCTATTATCTTTATTGATAATATTATGAAAATTTATTATTAAATTTGAAAATTCACTTATCATTGGTCTTCTAGAATGCTATTATTTCAAATGTTAGGCATTAGTTACTAATATTTCTAAAATCTCTTAATAACTATATTGATAAAATCAGCTCATGTTGCAACACCGTAATGATAATAAATTTAAAAAAATTATAGATGAATTTATACTATCTTCATCAGATAATGAATCAGTAAAGTACATTTTAAGGAATATAGATTTTGAGGCATTCAAATTAGGAATATCTTTTTATCAAATGATATTCATATTAATCCAAAAAGGTGCTATTCATAATAAAAAATCTCAAATATAGAATAAATGACAAACTATTTAATAAATTTTGTATTTATTATTATAACTAAGAAAACTCCATATTAATAATACTATCAAATGAAATTTAAATAATGACATCATAACAATATATTATTAATAATGAATTTTAAAAATTCAAATAACGATTCTTCTTCTTCTCATAATGAATCCATTATATCTCAATTTACAAAGCAAGCTATTCCATTTACCAAACTATCAGAACATTCTAATGAGTATGGATTAGAATTAATGTTTGAATTAGCAAAACCAATGAAAGGCGATACAGTATTGGATGTTGCATGTGGACCAGGAATAGTGGCATGTGAACTAGCAAAATTTGTTTCTCATGTAACTGGAATTGATATAACACCAGCTATGATCGAGCAAGCAAAACAAATGCAAAAAGAAAGAAAATTAGACAACATATCTTGGAAAATAGGAGACATCCTTACTTTACCATTTGATGATTCTTCATTTACATTGGTTATAACACGATATAGCATTCATCATTTAATTGATCCACAAAAAGTTTTAGATGAAATGATACGTGTTTGCAAACAAGATGGAAGAATTGTAATAATTGATGTAACACCAGAGTATGATAAGATAGATGAATATAATAAAGTTGAAAAATTACGTGATCCATCACATGTAAAAGCATTTACTTTTAAAGAGTTAATGAGACTGATGGAAGAATCAGAATTGGTCAATTTGGAAACTAAATGTCAAAATTTAGAAATGGAATTGAACAAATTACTAGAAGCTTCATTTCCTCCTCATGGAAATAAAGAGAAAATTCAATATCTGTTTAAAGAAGATTTAAAAAAAGATAATTTGGGAATGAAAAGTTTTCTTAAAGAAAATAATAATAATGTTTATTTTTACTTTCCTATATCTATGTTACTAGGATATAAGAAATAATTTTTTATTATTCTAAGGCTAGCAATATAAAACATAAATTTCTTTAAATTGATCCAATTACATATCATACTCGAAGCCCTGAGCCCCTTTGGCTAATAAATTAATTACCATTCTATTCTATAACTTTTAAATTTAAACTATAACAATTTGATGAAATAAATAGGAAATTAGACAACTTTTCTAGAGATATGGTTCATTTAGACAGAAATTACATTTAGCAATAAAGAATGAGAAAAAAAGGATTATCGTTTACTGAGTTGGATATATATACCAGATTATATTCTTTCCAGATGAAATACAATCTACATTAACAGTTTCTCCTTTCTGAGTCGTTAAAGAAGCATCACATTGGGCTCCATTTATACCATCATTAACTATCTTTTCAATTTGCTTTTCTAATTGCTGAGAAGGTGCTAAACTAATTTCTTCTAAAAATTCTTCTTCAATTTTAAGTGAATTATGACCTATAATAGAAGATACGATTTTGGTAGAATTATCTATATTACCTACTGTTCTTTGTCCAAATATTAGAATGTAATTTTTTTCTTCAGCAGAAGTTAAATTTTCATTTGTATTTTGCAATTCAGATAATGAAGCATTATTTTGTGCATCGGCTTGTAGAAATGCTATACCAGCATTATTTGATAGAAATAGAGACAGACTAAGACTCACAAATATAGTCAATAATTTTTTCAATTTTATGAGAATTATCTTCTTAACATGGTATTAAAGTTTTAATTTATAACAAACATCTATTAATTATTCATAAACATGTTGGAATATCCATGAATCTCAACTTGATAAAGGCCAAGTTTGTTAAATTTATTGGTATATTGTAATTCTTGCTACCTAATGAAATAAAATTATCTGCTAAATATGTATCAGCTTTGTCTAAAATGTTAGATAAATAAAAGTCTTGAACCAATTGTTTATTTTTTTCATTTAATGTCTGATTCTAGGTCTCTACGGATTGATGATGAAAGTAAACATAAATACTATAAAGCCAGTCAATCGATTTTTGTTAAAGTAGCATATTTTTCCTGTAACTGGGTTTAGTCCTTTCATGGTATCATCGAATTCAATTGTAAATAATCCTTGATTTTTACTTATAGTTTGAACTTTTATAGGATTTAATAATAATCCTGCATAATTGTTACCAATTCTATATATATAATACTGCAAATTTTATATTTTGAGTATAGACATATTCTAGATTACACTTCCTCTTTAATCTTGCACACATCGAAATCAGCAAGTAATCTTATTCTTCTCCTGTAGTAATAAGACAATCTAAGAGTCATTCTTGAAAGTGTTTAGTTCCATGTTTATTTACAGAAGAATCACAACATCCAACAATCCAATACACTCTTTCTAGAATATTCACTTTTTAAGAATAGAATGCTAACTCTTTGTACAAGGCATTAGAAAATCAAGTTACTTCGACTGCCGATAAAACTTCTAGGTGTAGAAAAGTCAAATGTGCGGAAATTGCTGCAATATTGAGATAGATGTATCATATCGGAATCGGAAGGTATCAAAGTAATTCGGGAAATAATCTCGAATGGTAATTATAACAACAGCAGCAATAAAGGACAACGAGTTTTAGATAATCTTCCTTCTGGTAATAGTCATCAATTTATAAATAGGTATGAGGATCAATCCGATATTAAAGAATATAATCCCAACAGAAAATTTTAGGTTAGTTCTGAAGAAGCATGACAAGAATAGTAAAAAAAGAATCTCATAAATGTTTAAAAGATTAAATTGTATAATAATACTATGAAGACAATTATTATTGTACTTCTGTTATTGGGTGGAATTCTCTTTATTCCACTACAGCAGGTATTCGCCCAAATAGGTGCTTCAGAACAAATGATGAGTCATATGAGATTTACTCATTCCCAACTAGCAAATAATATTGATCAGATTAAACAATTACTAGAAACCAATCATACTTCAGAAGCCATTACTTTACTTGATGGTATGGATGTTAAAATTGACCATATGAATACCATGTTTAATGATCTCGTATGGGAATTATCCAATAGAGGCCATTAACTAGCATGATTAGATAGCAACAAAAACCACATTTCCAAAAATTTTTCTTTTCTTTCTCAAGTTATATCTTTCTAATCTATTCTTTATTGAATCATGTGTATATTCCAAATGCAATAAAATCAAGTAAAATTTAATTTATTGTATTCATCCATTCAATAAGCCAATTATAATTTAATTTTTTCTCTTGGCTAAATTTTTGTAGTGTAGATCTGCATTCTTGAATAATGTCTGAAGGCTCTACGGTTATTCCCAAGTGAGATAAATATTTATTGAAATTATCAATATAGAAGTTCAAAGAATCTTTATCTTTGATTGAAACTATTCCTGTATTTATATTTGGTCCTCCTTTAAAGATTAAATTTTTAAAAAATCCAGGAGCAGATTCATTAAATATATTTTTTAGATGTATAGCAGCCATGTTACCATTTTTAGGAAATAATTCTTTTAATAAATTCAAGCTCTTTTTAAAGAATTTCAATGAATATTCAAAATCTAGGTTATCATTACCATTATCTGAAGTTTTTCTTAGATTAAGTCCATGTAATACTAAAATTAGTTTTTCCATTGCACATTGATTTTTAGCTAATTCAGGATGATACTGTGTTAATGATTCTCTAAAAAATTCAACTGACCAACTTTCATCATTTAATTTCTTATTAAATTCTGTGGCCCAAAAGTCTAAATTGAACTGTATATCTTTTGGTATAGGTTCAACTTCTATTGGTTTTTTTAGTTCTGTTATAATAGTTTCCTTTTTATTTTCAGTATCAGATAATATAGTGTAGATATCATAAATTTCATTTGCTATATCATTTGGTCTATAACGAATTGCTTCATTTTTTATTCTCTGAACAGTATAACCCATATTTTCTAGTGCTCGCTGACGTATTCTATCCAATGTTTTTCTATGATCTTTATCATGAATCTTGCATCTACTTCGATAATGAGACTCTTTCCAATTATCAAATCAGGAGTAAAACAATCGCAACTAGTATACCAAATAACTTGATCAGATTTAAATGGAATTTTTCTTGATCTTAATACATTTCTTAATCTCAATTCAGATGGAGTAGGTTTTGATGGGTTGCAATAATTTTCCATTAGTTATTTATGGTATATTTATGCTATTAAAAAGACTTTTCAGAATATCAATTAATATCATTTTATTATATATGTAATAATAATGTATTCTAGATGAATAAAAATTAATAAAGTAATTTTCTTTTTGACAATGATATTTATTGTTAGTCATCAATCAAAATTTATTTAAATAATTTTATTTAAATAAACCAAAAAATAATCCACTATCTGAATTTTTGTTATCAGCCATTTCTTTGTTGTTTATATTTCCTAAATTGAAGTCATCTTTTTTTTCTTCTTGTTTTTGTTGTTGTTCTGATAATGAAATAAAGTATTCTTTATTGCCATATTTCATTTTTTCACAATCATTTTCAGGAATTGTATCTTGAGTAATACTGAAATCTCTTAATGTGTCACTTCCAGTTCTACATATGAACACATCCTTGCCAGGTCCTCCAGTAAATGTATCATTGCCTGAACCTCCTACTAGAACATCATTACCTCTATCACCATATAACCTGTCATTTCCTTTTTCACCTTCTAGACGATCATTTCCTGCTTTTCCCCATAGAATGTCTCTTCCTTCATTTCCATAAATTATATCATCTCCACTTCCACCACTGATATCATCTCCTGCTTCTTTTCCTGCAAGAGTATCATTGCCATCTAACCCTTTGATGATATCTTTATTAATTGTACCATTAATGGTATCTGCATTTTCAGTTCCCCTAATTTCATCTGCTAATGCTGCTGCCCATACAGGATTTAGAATAATATTATTATCTTTACTTTGGATAAAATCAATTTCTAATTCTATTAAAGATATGGATCCGAATATAGATAATATAACAAGAAATATATAAATAGAATAATTTGATATGAATTTCTTCTTCTTATAATTACTATTTAGAATTTCTTTGTTATTAATTTCTATTATCATTTTTTTTTATTAATAATAAATATACAAAGTAATTAAAAGAATTATGGCAACATTATTACTTAAATTTTATATATAACTTCTATTAATTTTATTTCTACATAGAACTTAATGTAGTATTTAAAAAACATTAAGAATTCCGACCAACCAACCACATCGATTTAATGGGTGATATACTTTGGATAGATGAAGTAAAAATTAATACAAAAATTAATACACATAATTTTTACAATTCGTAGAATGATAGAAACATTTTATGGTAATAACAAACTGGTTAAAACTTCAATCACATATATCGAGTCTTCAGATTTAGGTCGTGGTGAAATAGCACCTTTTGATTTGTTTATCAGAGTCTAGCACTCCCTTAACAGATTGCAAATTATAAACTCAAGGTATCATTGAGTAATAAAGTTAGTTATGACGTTTACAAATAATAAGTTATATTATAATAATATAATCTGAAAAAATTCAAATTGTAAATGAAACTATTCGCAATATTATATGAGTATAAATTGAAAATTAAGAGTTTATAATAACGTGAAATGTATTTTTAACATGATTGTCTAATGATATATCATCTGAGACATTTATTGTATATGGAAGACTAATCTCTGCATTGGATTTACCTTCTTCTAAGGCTTTATATGTTATACCTGATAGATCCGAAATGCGTTGAACTATCGCTTTCTCTCCTTCATCCAATGTAAATGGTTCTGAAACCATCTTACATGCTGGAGCGTTTAATTCTCCAACTTTATTATCAAACATTGCATAAAGTTCAGAATCACAAAGATTTGCTATAAAAGTGATAGGATAAGATCCAGTATTTACAACAGTTGCATTTATACTAAACTTTTCTCCGACATGAATTTCATTAGGAATAGTTTTAACTTTTTCAAATTTTAGGGTAAATGGATTTACTGGTACTGTAGTTTGAGGGTTAGTTAAACTTTCATTTAGACTTATAGATTGAGAATTTAATACTAGTTGTGGAATTAAGAAAATAATTGTTATCCCTATCAATAATATTAAACTAATTGTTATAAAAAGTTTCACTATATCAAGAATATGTTATAGTCTTATTTATAGTTTTATTTATATTTAAAATTATTCTATGCTATATTTATAAAACATATTATTATTCGTAATCAATAATGTTTTATAATATCTTATTACAAAATGTCTTATGTTACAATATAACGATTGACTAAAACAAAAAACCTATCTAAATAAATTATGTAAATATGTATTATCTGAAGTATTAGTATGTTGTTATTATAACTCATCTTGTTCTTTTCTCCATTCTTCTTGTTCTATCATTTTTTCAAATTCTTCTTGTGATAGTATTTTTTCTTCTGCCAATTTTCCATTCTCTAATTCTCTTGAAAAACGGACATAATCACCTTCAAAAACTGCTATAATATTATAGCGATTATGTTTATTGTTATATCTTTTTATTTCATCTTCATTTTCATCATCACCATCTGCTGTTGTAGTAGTATTAGTATTAGTATTAGAAGAACTCATTTCTTGTCTTTATTCTTGCAATTCTTTTTGCTTTTTCAATGTTGCTCATTTTATAAGATGCTCGTTTTTATCTAACAAATAATTGTTAAAATTTTCGCTTTTTTTCTGCTCTTTCCACTGGTCTCATAGAAAGAATTTGATCTATTTTTTGTTGCATTTTTAAAAATTTTATATTTTCTCCTGTAAATGTGACCGTTTTTTCCTTAGGTTGTGTCATTTTAGACATACACGTCTGTATCAATTGACTGAACTCTATGCAATGGAATTAATTTTGATCTAATAATATTTTCATTTCCGATATCTTCTGCACCATGGCTTAAATTTACTTCATAATCTATCCATAAAATATGTAAAAATACTTTATCTACAAAAACTCTTATCTCTTTATACACTTCATCTTTTTGTTAAATAGTCCAATCTACATAAGGATGAAATTCTTGATCTCCTTCCCCATATTCAAAATAAGGAGTATGCCTTAATTCCATAGATGTATCCTTTTCTCAATCTCTAACAATATAAATAATCTCATGAGTATATGGAACACCTTCATATTCTGGAAATTTAAAACGTTTCACATTTGTTTTTTGTAACAGAGGACTAACATTAAGTAGTATTTCTATATCTTTAACCAGTCTTCCTAGAAATGTTATCTTATGTTTTATAGATGAAGGCTTAGTCATTTTCTAGATTTCTCCTTTTCTTCTTCTTATTCATATTTATTATTTATGTGGTTAGAATTATTTAAAAAACTAGGTTCCGTACATCCTGTCTCTCTGTATACAGTTAAAAATAAATACATTGTCTCACATTCACAAATATTGAATATAAAAGACATGGCCGAATTGGCATAAATTAGAATATTTAAAAATATAAAATACTATTTTGATAGAGCAATTGATATACAAGAGTTCCAACTAATATAGAAATACTTAATATAGTAATTACAAAAAATACATTTGCAGATTGAATCGCCGTGTCTGCTACTACTGCAACTAAATGGCATAAATTACTACTATAAAACCAATAAGAACAATAAATCAAGGTTATAAATTCAACATTTGATGACGTATCTACTGCAATTTCAATTCTCCTAATATTATCTTATTTGTTTATTTTCTTTTTACAATACTTTGTAAACCTATTCTTTAAATTCATATTGTATTTTTATAGTGATATGAAGGCAGCTGTATATTATGAGCATAACAAAGATCCTAGAAAAGTTGTAAAAATAGAAGATATAGAACTCCCAAAAATCAAGCATAACCAAGTTCTTATAAAAGTTGAAGCAGCATCTTATAATTACAATGATCTCTGGGGAATATGGGGAGAACCAATCAAGATTCCTCTTCCTCACATTTCTGGAAGTGATGTTTCGGGAACAGTAGTAGATATTGGAGAAAATGTTTTAGACATAAAAAAAGGAGACAGAATAGTAGGATATCCCAATTTAACCTGTAGAATATGTAAGGACTGTACTGCTGGTAAAGAATATGATTGTCGTCAAAGACAAGTATGGGGTTTTCAAACTGGTCCTTTATGGGGAGGATTTGCTCAATATACATATTTACCAGAAGTCAATGTTATAAAAATTCCAAATAATCTTTCTTTTCAAGATGCAGCGGCTATTTCTATGGTTGGCTTGACAGCTTGGCACATGTTAGTTACTAGAGCTAATATTCAACCAGGGCAAACTGTTTTGATTATGGGAGGTGGAAGTGGTATGGGAATAGCAGGTATTCAAATTGCAAAGTTGTTTAATTGTGATGTTATTGCAACAGCTGGTAATCAAGAAAAAATGGATAAATGTCTTGAATTAGGTGCTGATCATGTTGTAAATCATAGAGAGCCTGATTGGTACAAAAAAGTAAGAAATTTAACAGCAAATAATCAAGGTGTGGATATTATTTTTGAACATATAGGAAAATCGGTATTTGCACAAGAAGTTAGTCTCTTAAATATTGGAGGTACCTTAGTATCTACTGGAGCAACAACAGGATATGATTCAAAATTAGATTTGAGATATCTCTTCTTTAGAGGACTAAATCTTATTGGAGCTACTCAAGGAACACGTGCAGGATTAGAAGAGATAATTAAATGGACAAGTAAAGGAAAAATAAAAGCAATAATAGATACAGTTTATCCTTTTGAAGATATGGTAATGGGTCACATAAAAATGATGGAATCACAATTGTTTGGAAAGCTGGTTACAACTCCACAAAAATTATAATTTAATGTATTTAAAATTTTTTATTAAATAATAGTTTGGAAAATGAAGAAATGGGTATAAGTTCCTAACCAGAGAACTACAAAATTGTGTCAAAATCAGTTGACTATCCTATTGGCGAGTGCTAACGTAAGTTTATTAACATAGGAGAACCTTCATCCAAGTAATTAATTTTTCTCAGGTTTACTATTAATTAGTAATCTGGAGAATGGGTATTTTCACCTTGCATTATCATTCTCCAGATAGTTTGGAGTTGATTTTATAATAACCATATTATTTTATTTATTATAGTTTACTACAATTTGTTCTCTATTAATATTTTAGAACAAATAAAGACGAGATTTATGTTATGATCATAGCTATAATTCTTTCTATACATCAAATTCATGACAATAGAACTTTTTCTTGAAAGACTCATTAATAATGTCTACATAACAAGTATTATTTCATATTCCATATTGGATAAGTCTTTCTTATAACAGATAACCAACCCATATCAGGTGGTTGAATTTCTTTTTGCCATAAAATTGCTATAATTTCACCTCTATGATGTAATTCTTCTGTCATGACATGTAAAAGAACATCTCTTGTTATGGACTTTCTTCTTATTCCATCATTATTTATTCTATAAACAGGTTTTAGCAGATCACTATCATTTAGATTCATAAAATAACTATTAACTTTTGAAACGACTCTATTATTATAATCACCTATTTTTTCAAGAATCATATTTTGAGAAATTAAATGGTCTATTTGGATCCTCTAAATCATTAATAGAATAATCAATCCAAGAATCTTCTGCCCAAATTATATGCAGCAAGGTATCTTTGAGCGATAACCATGCAGTATTATAATTTGTAGTCATTTCATTCCATTCAAAATTTTCTTGAAAAAAATCGATATAATTTTGCCTTACCAAATGATTATAATCATAGATTTCTTTAAAATCTGATATATTCAATATTCTTTTATTAATCATTATAAGAAACTTATATGTTTATTTTAATGGATAAAAAAATAATCTGAATAATTACAAAATTAATATATATTATGTTACTGAATCTGTTATAATGAGAATCCAAAGTCCTCAGAATTTGATCCTCAATCAAATTATTAATCGCTATTCAATTCTATAATTGATAAAAGATGAAATAAAGTATATACATATCAAATTCTTTTTTAATTGAATTAATTTATTTATTATGTAGTAATAATACTATTATGATTAAATTATATTCTCTACAATATCTAAGTAGTTGATAAAAAATAGAGATACTTAGACTAGTGCTGTATATTCTCTATTACTTTAGTGGCATCTTCTTTTTCAATTTCTCCACATGTACTTCTATAGTGCAGTAAAGAAGGATCTTTCCAAAAGTGATTTTGCTTCAGCAATAGGATCATTACTACAACATAGATCACTACTTTTGTTTTATTTGTAGTTGTTTGGCAACAACATTCATTTGCAATATTATCATTTCTGAACTTCTTTGCATTTCTTTACATTCACAATTTGATTCACATTGATTTTCTGCCATGTATATTACCTTGTGTTACCTACTATAATTAGGTAAGTATATAAATTAGTAAGAGAAAGTGTAGTTAGTAAAGGAAAGAGGAGTAAGTTGACTGAACAAAAACTACGAGATAATGACGACAACAACAGTAAAACTAGTCAATTTATGATTGATGATATGAATTGTAAATGTTGTCCAGTTTTTAATACTCTTAGTATAATTGGAAAAAAATTCACTCTTTTGTTATTGCGTAATATGATTTTCCTGAAACAAAAACGATTTAATGAATTTCTTAATTCAATAGAGGAGATAAATCCAAAAACTCTATCTATACGTCTTAGAGAATTGGAGAAAGACAGATTGATAAAACGAGAAGTATTTAATGAAACTCCTGTTAGGATAGAATACTATCTTACAGAAAAGGGAAAGGCATTACAGCCAATATTAGAACAAATGGCTTTATTTTCTATGAAATATTGTTGCGAACAAGTATTTGAAAATCCAGATCCAGCAAAGATTGATAAAATTACTTCAAAATCTTTTAGAAAATATTCACGCACATAGATTTATTCTTTTAAATTTTTTTTAGTGTTAACATAAGACACATGAATCAAACTTCCTAGTAACAATGACTATTAAGAATATTATATAACCGTTCAGTTAAAAAATGAAAATTCCGAATAGAAACTGAACCTAGGTATTAATAAAAAGTTCAAATCCTACTTATTCCCTTTGTCATTTTTCCATAGTATATAAGAAATTGTTTGAGGAATATTCAAAATAAGTTACCAAGTTAATAAATACAAGTTTACCGATCCTATCTACATGTCATACTCGAAGCCCTCACAATCCAATAGAGGTATTTCTAATTTTGAGATTCCATTTAATATAGGAATAAGAATAACCTGAAAAGTTATTCAATAATTGGATTTGCATAATTAAGATGTTGATTAAATTTTATTTTATTGTCTGATGAAATCATAACAATGTAATAAGATTAGTTAGATCTTTCAATTTTATAAATTTCTGAACTACCAAATTGTATCAAAATCAGTTTGACTATCCTCCGGGCCAACTGCAACAACATCTAGATACCATTACACCTGATTACAAATTTTTTCCAAGAAAAATTCTGCTGCTCTATAAGAACTTCTAACAAGTGGACCGGAGGCTACATAAACAAATCCCATTTGTTCTGCAATTTCCCTAAACCAATTAAATTTTTCTGGAGCAATAAATTCGATAAGTGGTAAATGCTTAGGAGTTGGTTGAAGGTATTGGCCTATAGTCAAAATACTTACTCCAACTGATCTCAGATTCTTTAGTGTCTGAATAACTTCTTCTTCTGATTCTCCAAGACCTAGCATTATAGAAGATTTTGTATAAATCAATGAATTAATATTCTTAATTTTTTTTAGAACTAGAAGTGATTGTTCATATGAAGCTCTAGCATCTCTAACTTTAGGAGTAAGTCTAGGTACGGTTTCGATGTTATGACTTATGACTTGTGGTTCAGATT
>Ga0126307_10002091_pt1 | contig 13418 bp, 13 predicted proteins | sample Plot28_FD_89955 | JGI IMG/M metagenome (GOLD analysis project Ga0126307, IMG submission 89955) | Serpentine soil microbial communities from UC McLaughlin Reserve, CA, USA - Plot28 | ecosystem: Environmental > Terrestrial > Soil > Grasslands | place: USA: UC McLaughlin Reserve, Lake County...
TAGCCGTACGCGCCGGCCGCGAGGTCGTGGCGGCGGCCCGCCGCTCGATGCCGTGGCACTGGCGGCTACTGCGCTGGGTCGACGTGCGGGAGCTGTGGCGCCGGCGCGCTGCCCACCACCGCCGCTCGGCCGCCGCCGGCGTCCAGGCTCCCCGCCCGCTCGTCGGCGCCCGCTGACCCGCCCCCGGCTCGCCGCCGAGGGGGTCGGCCCGGGCCGGCCGGGGCCGGACGCGCAACGTCCCCGCCTCGGGGCGGGGGCGTGGTGGGGAAGGCCCGGCGTGGACCCGGCTACTCCTCGTCGCTGCGTCGGTTGAGCCGGTCGCGCATGCGCTGGCCGGCGCCACCGAGCGCGTCACGCAACCCGTTGGCGCGCACCGTCTTCGACAGGTGGTCGATGCCGGCCTTGCCCAGTTTCCGCAGGTTGCGCTCGAACACCAGGGCGCAGGCCAGCATGAAGAGGAACCCGGCGAACGACAGCCAGAACGAGGTCGACAGCGTGGCCACGAGGAACACGGCCCCGGCCACGAGCCCGACGATCGACCATTTCATCCGGCGGACCGTGTGCCGGTAGAGCGTCGTCTCGCTGACCTCGCGGGCAAACGAAGGATCGTCCTCGTAGAACCGCTGGGCGATCTCCTGGAGGATGCGTTCTTCGTCCTCGGATAGCGGCACGTGAACCCCTTAGACCCCGGCTGACCGGACCGGCCCAGCAAGTGTTCCACAGGGTGGCAGGAACGACAACGCGCTGGGATGGCAGATCGATGAAACAGATGGCACCGTGCGTGTGCTACCCGTTCCGGTCGGGCCCCCACGGATTCTGTCCGGTGCGTTTGACGCGGACGCCGTCCGGTCCCACGGTCGAGGCCGGCCCGATGGCGCCGGCCCCGAAGCGCTCGCGGATGGCGTCGACCGCCCCGCTGGCCTCGTGCCACGCCGGCTTCCCGGCCTCGTCGAGGCTGAGCTGGCGGTTGCCCCCCGACACGAGGCCCGAGACGCTCACGCCCAGCAGCCGCACCCCCGGCGCGACGTCGATGGCGTCGAGCAGCGCCCGGGCGGTCCGGGCGACGGCGGGGCCGTCGTCGAGCGGCTCGGCGACCGTGCTCGCCCGGGTGATGGTCCGGAAGTCCCCGAAGCGGACCTTGAGCGTCACCGTCCGCCCGGCCAGCCCGGCCCGGCGCAGGCGGGCGGCAACGGCGTCCGACATCCGGACCACCTCCCGCCGCAGCGGGTCGGCCTCGTAGTGGTCGGTCGGGTAGGTCTCCTCGTGGCCGATCGACTTGGGCGGCTGCTCGGGCACGACCGGCCGGGGATCGACGGCGTGGGCCAGGGCCGCCAGGTGGCGCCCGTTGGCGACCCCGAGGGCGGACACGAGCGTCGCCTCGGGCAGGGCGGCGATGTCGCCCACCGTCCGCACGCCGAAGCGCTCGAGCCGGCCCAGCGTGGCCGGGCCCACGCCCCACAGCGTCCGGGCCGGCAGCGGGTGGAGGAACGCCAGTTCCTCGCCGGGCTCGACGACGACGACGCCCCGCCCCGGCACCGGCCCGCCCGGCGAGGCCGTCGGCTTGGCCGCCTCGGACGCCATCTTCGCCAGCATCTTGCTGGGCGCCACGCCGACCGAGCAGCTGAGGCCCTCCCCCGCCAGGACGTCGGCCCGGATGCGGTCGGCCAGTGTGGGCCCGTCACCGAGCGCCCGCCGGGCGCCGGTCACGTCGAGGAACGCCTCGTCGAGGCTGATCGGCTCGACGAGCGGGGTGAGCGCCCGGAACAGGGCCATGACGCGGGCGCTGACCTCGCCGTAGTGGTCGTGGTCGCCGGGGAGGAACACGGCGTGCGGGCACAGCCGCACCGCCCGCACGCTGGGCATGGCGGAGTGGACGCCGTAGGCCCGGGCCTCGTAGTTCGCCGCCGCCACGACCCCGCGCGATCCCCGGCTCCCGACGACGACCGGCCGCCCCCGCAGTTCGGGCCGGCGCAACAGCTCGACGGAGACGAAGAACGCATCCATGTCGACATGGAGGATCGTGCGGGCGGCACCGGCACCCGGTCCAGCCGCCTCCGGGCCCGTCGGGGAGGGGCTCACCGCCGCGTGACGACGGCCCCCGCCATGTCCGCACCGTCGACGTGGTAGCGGAAACTGCGGCCGTCGTCCCACCGCTCGGCGAGCCAGGCGGCGAGGGGCTCGGCCACCCACGGGTGGCAGCCGTCGAGGCGGCCGACGCAGGCGTCGGGGGCGACGAACATGACCTCCTCGACGATGCCGTCGGGGTCCTCGATGGCCAGCTCGCCGGCGAAGTCGACCGCCATGTGGGCCTCGACCCTCAGCCGCCAGCCCAGGCCCGGGGCCTCCACCACGACCTCGTACATGGGACCCTTCCAGCCGGACACGACGACGCCGGTCTCCTCGGCCACCTCGCGCGACAGCCCGTCGATGAGGGTCTCGCCGTCGTCGATCACGCCGCCGGGCGGGCTCCAGTCGACGGAGCCGTTGCGGCGCCGGTTGCGCACGAGCAGCAGCCCCTCGGGGCCGAGGATCAACCCCCCTCCGACCAGCCAATCCCGCATCCGGTCAGTCTGCCGCAAGATGCCGCCGTTCGACCCCTGCCAAGCCGGTCACCGGGACCGGATCGGGCGACCGCCGGCCAGGCGTCGTAGGCGGCGACGTCGGCCCCGCTGTGCACGCTGGTGACGATGACGGCCGTGTAGGTCGGTTCTGGCGTCGTGGCGAACACCCCGCTGGCGTAGCCGAACGGACACCGCGGACGTCAGCCGTTTCAGCGGTCGAAAATGTCACTCTCCGTAGTCGATTCGGCGCGGTCACGTTCCGACGGTTCATTAGGCTTGTGTCCTTGCCCGCCACGACCGTCGTCGCCGACGCGGGCGGCTCCGCCACGAGCTTCCCGCCGCATTTGGCCCGCGAGCTGCGGGCGTCATCGGTCCACCCGCTGCCCCACGGCACCTCGCCGGCCCGCGTCTGGCGCGTGGTCACTCCGGAGGGCGACCTCGCCGTCAAGGTGCTCCAGCAGGGGGCCGGCATCGCCGACGGGCAGGACATCGACTCGTTCCTACGCGAGCCGGCCCAGATCCGACGGGTCCACCACGAGGTGCCGGCGATCGGTGCCCTGTACGTCGACGTCCTCGGCCAGTGGCAGCGCCCGGGTTGGGCGGCCTACGCCATGCCCTACGTGGCCGGCAGCCCCGCGGTGGCGCCGGCGACCGCCCGCGGGGACGCCCGCGACCGGCTCCACCGGGTGTTCACCTCCCTGACCGAACACGGCTATGCCCGGTCCCGGCGACACGCCGCCACCACCCTGCGGCCGCCCGAGCTGGCGCTGGTCCGCAAGCGGCTGTGGATCCTGCAGCGCCACGTGCCCCGCGAGCTGCTCGACGGCCCGCCGGTGCGCGTCAACGGGCGGGTGTGCCGCCCGCTGGTCCCGCTGCTCCAGTCGATCGAGCGCGACGCCGGCCTGCTGAGGAAGCTGTGGCCGCGGCTCGTCTCGTACCCCGTCCACGGCGAGCTCGACCTGGCCGACCTGCTGGCATCCGGGCCGGGCGGCGGGCGCTTCACGCTGCTCGACCCCCGCGGCACCCGCGGCTACGGCGACCCGGTCGACGACTTCGCCCACGTCCTGTTCAGCATGACCGTGCTCGACCGGGCGGTGGCCGACGGCGTGCGGACGTGGCACACGGCGCGAACGGGCGGGAAGCCGGCCAGCTGGGTCCTGCGGTCGGTCGGGCCGCACCGCGGCTACCCGCAGCTGGGCGAGTGGTTCGTGGGGATGCTCGGCCGGCTGCCGTTCGGCGCCGAGCTGAGCCGCGTCGACCCCCACTGGCGCCTGCGCCTCGCCTTCGCCCACGGGTTCCACGCCCTGGTCGAAGCGACGGCCCGGCTGTCCGAGAGGAACCCGCCGCCCCGGCCGGCGTGGGCGCCGGGCCCGGAGGCGCTGGCCACCACGTTCGTGGCCCTCGGCCTGCGCCTGCTCGAGCAGGCCGTCGCCGGCGCCGGCGGCCGCGCCGGTCGCGACGGCGAGCTGCCCGACGTATCGACCGGGCTCGACGACGACACCGGCGTGGTCTGGCGCTACGGCGACGGCCGCCGCCGCTGACCCGTCGGGGGCGGCCCCCCGCCACGGGCGCTAGTAGGCCGAGCCCCGTTCCGTGTAGTCGACGAGGACCGGGTCGTCGAGGGTGTTGACCTCGACGTCGACCGGCCCGGCGTCGGCGCCGAACGCCTGCGCCGCCGCCACGACCTCGGCGGTGAGGAACCGCGGGGTGACCGCCTCGTCCAGCGCGGGCGCGAAGTCGCCCGGGGCGCCGACCACGAAGCCCCAGTCCCCGAAGCTCGGGACGTCGACGTGGTACGGCGTCGTCCGCAGGCCGGCCGCCGCCACCGTCGCCTCGACCGACCATAAGGCCTGGCGGGCGAAGTAGGGCGAGCCGGCCTGGACGACCATCCGCCCGTCCGAAGCGAGCAGGGCGGCGACCGCCCGGTACATCTCCTCGGAGTAGAGGCGCACGGTGTCGAGGCTCTCCGGGTCCGGCATGTCGACGACCACGACGTCGAACGGCCGCTCCGGCGTGTCGCCCCGGGCCCGCGTCGCCGCCCAGGTGAAGGCGTCGTCGTGCAGGACCCTGACCCGGGGGTCGGCCAGCGAGCCTTCGTTCAGCGCCACGACGGCCGGGCCGGGATTTCCCGGGCTACCGCGAGTAACGTCCGCGGTGGGGCGGGCCACGAGCGTGCGATCCGGGGGAACCGTGCGAGACGACGACCACCAGCTACCGATCAAGTTCGGCCCGGTGTCGAACGGCGAGTTCCACCCACTGCCGCACAGCCCGTTGGTGCGCGAGGTCATCCGCCGCACGCAGCGCATGGCGGACGATCACGCCCGACGCCTCGGCGTGTCCCGGCGCCGGTTCCTGGGCGGCGTGAGCGGGGCGGCGGCCACGCTGTTCGTCCTCAACGCCTGCTCGGAGGAGGAGGCCGCCGACCGCGACGAGTCGCCGGGCGGATCGTACGACGTGTCCGAGGAGGCCACGCAGGACAGCGGCGCCGCTCTCGAGGAGCTGGGCGGCGAGGAGTTCGTCTTCGACGTCCAGACGCACTACGTCAACTACGACCTGGAGGAGCAGGGCGGCGAGTGGACGGCGGTCTTCCCCCAGGCCAGCTGCGCCGAGGGGGCCGAGGCGAGCGACCGCAGGGCCTGCTTCACCGCTGAGGCGTACTTCCGGGAGATGTTCGTCCGGTCGGACACGTCGATGGCGATCCTCTCGGCGCTGCCCGCGCAGAACCTGCAGGGCCTGCAGCCGGACGACATGGTGTTCGCCATCGACGCCGCCACCCGGATCGGCTGCGAGGGACGGGTGCTGATGCACGGCGGCGCCTACCCCCACCACGGCCCGATCGAGGCGGCGCTGGCGGGCATGGACGACCTGCGCGAGCGCTACGACATCGCCGCCTGGAAGATCTACACGATGACGCCCCCGGACAATCACTTCTTCTTCGACGACCACGACCCCTCCCGCCCGCAGATCGGCCAGCGGTTCATCGACCACGTCCGGGAGATCGGCCCGAACATCATCTGCACCCACAAGGGCATCTCGTCGATCGTGGGAGCGACGCCCGAGCTGGCCGACCCGAGCGACATCGGCCCGGCCGCCGCCCGTAACCCCGACGTGAACTTCGTCGTGTACCACTCGGGCTTCGAGCCCGGCGCCGGCGGCGTCGGCCCCTACGACCCGGACGACCCCGAGCCCCAGGGCGTCGACCGGCTCGTCCGCTCGCTGCAGGACGCCGGGGTCGAGCCCAACTCGAACGTGTACGCCGAGCTGGGCGGTACGTGGTGGTTCGTCATGCGCGACCCGACGATGGCCGCCCACGTGCTCGGCAAGCTGCTCACCTACGTCGGCGAGGACCGCGTCGTCTGGGGCACCGACTCGATCTGGTTCGGCACCCCGCAGGACCAGATCCAGGCCATGCGCACTTTCTCCATCTCGGACGAGCTGCAGGAGCGGCACGGCTACCCGGCGCTGACCGACGAGGTCAAGGCCAAGATCTTCGGCCTCTCCTCGGCCCGTCTCTACGGCGTCGAGCCCATCACCGGGACGTGCACGCTGAGCGCCGAGGAGGTCGAGCAGGTCCGCGCCGCCCTGCCGCCCGCCCGCACCTACGGCCCGACGACCTACGCCGAGTCGGCCGCCATGATCGCCGCACACCAGGCCGGCTACCTCGCCTGAGCGCACCGGGCGCCGTCGGGCGCAGTGCCGGCCACCGTCCGGGAGGGCCGGTCGGCACCCCTACGATGGCCGCGATGCCCGACGAGCCGCCCCGGACGCGCCCGCCGGTCCCCCGGGACGGCGACGACTACGCCCCCACCGCCCTGCCCTCGACGTTCGCCCGCGCCGTGGCGTTCGTGTCGATCCTGGTCGGGGGCCTGTGTGGCGGGCTCATCGGCTGGTCGCTCGTCGACCTGCAGTGCACGGGCGACTGCGGCACGGTGAGCGGCCTGTCCGCCCTGGTGGGCGCCGTCATCGGCGCCGGCGGCGTGGCCGTGGTGGCCGTCCTCGCCCTGCGTGCCATGGGCGAGTGGCGCGTGATCCAGTACCGCAAGGGCGCGGACGAGCCCCGCCGCTAGCCAGCGGCTCGGAGGCCATCAGCGGGGGTGGCGGGCGGGGCCCGTCAGGCCGGGGCCCGGCGCAGGGCGTCGACGGCGCGGTCGATGCCCGCGTCGTCCACGTCGGCGTGGGTGACCAGGCGGACCAGGCGGGGCCCGAGGGTGACGGCGCCGACCCCCTCCCCCGCCAGGTGGGCCAGCAGCCCGACCGGGTCGTCGTGGCGGAACAGGACCACGTTGGTCTCGACGTCCTTGGGGTCGAGCCCGCAGTCCGGCCAGCGCTCGGCCACTGCCTCGGCCAGGCGGCGGGCCCGGGCGTGGTCGTCGGCCAGGCGCTCCACCCGGTCCTCCATGGCGATCAGCCCGGCGGCGGCGAGGATGCCGACCTGGCGCATGCCGCCACCGAGCCGCTTCCGCTCGGCGTGGGCGCGCTCGATCACGTCGACCGGCCCCGACAGCAGCGAGCCGACCGGCGCCCCCAGCCCCTTGGAGAGGCAGCACGTGACCGTCTCGGCGTGCTGCGCGTAGCGGGCGACCGGCACGCCAGTGGCCACGCAGGCGTGCCACAGGCGGGCGCCGTCCAGGTGGACCGGGACGCCGGTGGCGGCGACGGCGGCCAGGCGTTCCAGCGGCCACGGCCGGCCGCCGGACGCCAGGTGGGTGTTCTCGACGCACACGACGGAGGGACGGGGCCAGCGGTGCCCGGCCGCCTCGGCCAGGTAGGCGACCTCGGCCGGGTCGAGCGTGCCGTCGTCGTCGTCCACCACGTGCAGCTGGGCCACCTGGTTGACTCCGAACGCGCCGCCCTCGTGGGTCACGACGTGCTGACGGCGGCCGGCGACGACCGCGGTCCCGGGGGCGGCGAGGACCCGCAGGGCCACCTGGTTGGCCATGGTCCCGGACGGCAGGAACAGGGCGGCCGGCTTGCCGGTCAGCGCCGCGAACGCGTCCTGGAGGCGGTTGACCGTGGGGTCGTCGCCGAACCCGTCGTCGCCCACCTCGGCCTCGGCCATCGCCCGTCGCATGGCGGGCGTCGGGCGCGTCACGGTGTCGCTGCGCAGGTCGACGGCGTGAGTGGGGGTCATCCCGCGGCACGGTACCGTCCGGGCCCGATGACCGATGACGCCGCCCTCCTCGACCTCGCCTCCCGGGTGGCCGGCGAGGCCGGCGACCTCCTGCTGACGGGCTTCCGCGTCACGCGCGAGCTGGTGGAGACCAAGTCGAGCGCCACCGACATGGTGAGCGAGATGGACCGGGCGGCCGAGGCCCTCATCGTCACCTCGCTCCTCGCCGAGCGCCCGGACGACGGCATCGTCGGCGAGGAGGGCAGCGCCGTCGCCGGCACCAGCGGGCTGCGCTGGGTGGTCGACCCGCTGGACGGCACCACGAACTACCTGTTCGGCCTGCCGGGGTGGGGGGTCTCGATCGCCGCCGAGGGCCCGGACGGGGTCGTCGCGGGCGCCGTCCTCGACGCCGTGCACGGCGAACTCTTCACCGCTCTCCGTGGCGGAGGCGCCTGGCTCAATGGCCGGCCGATCGCCTGCTCGCGCCAGACGGACCTCCGCCTGGCGCTGCTGGCGACCGGTTTCGGCTACGCAGCGGAGCGACGGCGCCACCAGGCCGCCGTCCTCGTCGAGTTGCTGCCCCAGGTGCGCGACATCCGCCGGTTCGGGGCCGCCGCGGTCGACCTCTGCTCGGTCGCCTGCGGGCGGGTCGACGCCTACTACGAGAAGGGTTTGGCCTGGTGGGACCTGGCGGCCGGGGCGCTCGTGGCCGCCGAGGCCGGCGTCGAGCTGTCGGGGCTCGACGGCGGGCCGGTCCGGCCGGACTCGGTCCTGGCGGCCGCCCCCGGTATCGCCGGCCCCCTCCGTGACGTCCTGTCGACCGTGCGTGCTGGCGGCGGCCCGTGACGGGCCGTGACGATCTCTGGCCGGGCATCTGTCACCCGACTGCAACCGTCTCGCACCACTCGCCGTCACGATCCGCCGTCACACTCGTCCGGATGACCGCCGCAACAGCCGGCCTCGACGGCAAGGGCGCCTCGATCCGGGTGTCGACGGAGGGCTCGACCGTCGTGATCGCCGTCGAGCACCGCCTCGACGCCGTCGCGGGGCAGTCCCTCCTCCGTGCCGCACTCGACGCCATCGAGTCCCAGCAGCCGGAGCGGGTCGAGATCGACCTCCGGGCGCTGCAGGACTACGACGACGACGGCGCCGCCGCCCTGGCCGCGTGCCGCTCGCTCGGCACCGGGCTGGCCGAGGGCCTCCACTACCGCACCGGCCGCGGCCCCGGCCGCGAGGCCCTCCTGGTCGCCTACCAGGACGCAGACGAGACCGGAGAACCTGAGGCCCTCGGCGGCCCGGCCTGACCCCGGAACGCCCCGCGGGCGGAAAAGTCGCCGTTACCTGGCACCTTTCCGCCCGCTCGGTCCGCGCGGGGCCGCCCGATGAGGCACCATCGTGGCCGTGGGTACCCGCATCTTGACGGTGGAGGACGACGAGCGCATCCGGACGGCGGTGAAGCTCGCGCTCGAGGACGAGGGCTGGTCGGTCGAGGAGGCCGAGACCGGTGAGATCGCGCTCGAGTCCTTCAACCACCAACCGGCCGACGTCGTCCTGATCGACATCATGCTGCCGGGCATCGACGGGTTCGAGCTCTGCCGCAACCTGCGGCGCAGCTCCGACGTGCCGATCATCATGGTCACGGCGCGGGCCGACACCCACGACGTTGTCGCCGGGCTCGAGGCCGGCGCCGACGACTACCTCACCAAGCCGTTCGCCCCCAAGGAGCTGTCGGCCCGCATCCGGGCCATGCTCCGCCGGGTCCGCAGCTCCGACCCGACGAGCGCCCACCTGCGCTTCGGCGACCTCGAGATCGTGCCCGACGAGGGTGTCGTCCGCCGCGACGGCATCGAGATCCACCTCACCAAGACCGAGTTCCGGCTGCTCGTCGAGCTGGCCAGCAGCCCCGGTCGGGTGTTCAGCCGCGAGGTGCTGCTCGAGCGGGTGTGGGGTTACGGGTACTTCGGCGACGGCCGGCTGGTCGACGTCCACGTCCGCCGCCTGCGCACCAAGGTCGAGGCCGATGCCGCCAACCCCCGCCACGTCGTCACCGTCCGTGGGCTCGGTTACAAGCTCCAGGGCTGACGGGGTCGCCGTCCTCCGCACGCCCGGCCTCGTCGACCGCCTCCGGACGCTCCGGCGGCTGCGCCTCACCAAGCTCCGCTACTTCGACGACCGCCCGCGGCTGCTCCCCCGCCTCGGCCTGCGGACGCGGATCACGCTGGCCTTCGGCGTCGGCGCCATGCTGCTGTCCGCCATGGTCGGCATCACCACGTGGGCGCTGACCCAGCAGAACCTGCTCACCGAGTTCGAGCAGAACGCCACCGCCCAGGCCCGGACGAACGCCGCCCGTATGGAGCAGCAGGTCTCCCCCGTCCTCGAGGACCCGACCGACGCCCTCTCGTCCCTCGTCAAGGCGGCGGGGTCCAACCCGATCCTGCGGCTCAACGGCGCCTGGTACCTGACCACGCCGCAGTACAGCCGCGACGCCCTGCCCATGTCGCTCCGGGACGTCGTCATCCAGCGGCGCGAGCAGGCTCGCATGCGCTACGAGCACGAGGGTGAGACGCAGCTGGCGGTGGGCATCCCGCTGGCCCTGTCCGACTCGGCCTACTTCGAGGTCACGTCGCTCGACGAGGTCGAGAACACGCTCGACGCCCTCGGTGTCTCGCTCATCGGGGCCGCCGTCGCCACCACGCTGGCCGGCGCCGCCCTCGGCTGGTGGACGTCGCGCCGCGTGATGCGTCCCTTCTCCAACGTCGGCGAGGCGGCCAAGTCGATCGCCGGCGGCAAGCTCGGCACCCGCCTCGAGCACACCGAGGACCCCGACCTGGCCCCCATCGCCAACTCGTTCAACGACATGGCGAGCGCCCTGCAGGAGCGCATCGAGCGCGACGCCACGTTCGCCTCCACCGTGAGCCACGAGCTGCGATCGCCGCTGATGACCCTGGCGGCGTCCATCCACGTGCTGGAGAACGGGCGCAACGAGATGCCCGACCGCGCCAAGGAGGCGGTCGACCTGCTGGCCGCCGACCTCCAGCGCTTCGAGCAGCTTGTCACCGACCTCCTCGAGATCACCCGCTTCGACACCTCGTCGACCTCGCTCAACCTCATGGAGGTCCGGCTGGCCGAGCTGGTGATGCAGTCGGTGGGGTCGTCCACCGACGCCGACATCCCGCTCGACATCGACGCCGAGCTGGCGGGAGTGGTGGTCCGGGCCGACAAGCGCCGGTTGTCCCGCGTCATCGCCAACCTGCTCGACAACGCCACCAAGTACGGCGACGGCGCCACCCGGGTCGAGCTGCGCCGCAAGGGCAACGACGTGCTCATTGCCGTCGAGGACGACGGCCCGGGCGTGCCCGCCGCCGAGCGCCGGCGCATCTTCCAGCGCTTCAACCGCGGCACGTCGGCCCGCCAGCGCGGCGACGTCGACGGCGTCGGCCTGGGCCTGGCCCTCGTCAGCGAGCACGTCGTGCTGCACGGCGGGCGCGTGTGGGTCGAGGACAAGGCCGACGGGACCCCGGGCGCCCGCTTCGTGGTGGCGCTGCCGTCCGAGCACCGCGAGGGCGACTCCCCGGAGTGGGACGACACCACCGAGTTCCCGGACCAGCTTCCGTGAGCCGCCTCCTTGGGCTGCTCGCCGTGGGGGCCGTCGCAACGCTCGCCGCGGCCGGCTGCGGCGTCGACACCGACGACGAGCCGCGCATCATCCCGCCGGACGAGGCCGCCACCGACGACTCGATCGACGACAGCCCCACCACCAGCGCCGAGGACGTGCTCGACCCCCGCCCGGGCCAGGTCGTCGAGGTGTATTTCACGCAGGCGCTCGACGGCGAGACGGAGCTGGTCCGGGCCAACCGCACGGTGCCCGGCCCGGCCACCGAGGTCGAGCTGCTGAACACGCTGCTGGAGGACCCGCCCGGCCCGAGCGAGCGTCAGCAGGGGCTGATCACGTCGATCCCCGAGACGACCCAGCTGACCTCGCCGCCGCAGCGCCAGGACGGCTCGGTGCTCAACATCAGCCTCAATTACGGCATCTTCGAGGTCGAGGGCGAGGCCCTGCGCCTGGCCTTCGGCCAGATCGTCTGCACGGCCACGAGCCTCGGCACCGTCCAGCGGGTGACCTTCGAGGTGGACGGGGTGGCCCGGCCGGCGGTCGACGGCGAGGGACGCGAGACGAACGGGCCGGTGGACTGCGCCGATTACGACACGCTTCTCGCCCCGGAGGAGAACCGATGACTTACCACCTGGGCGTCGACCTGGGGACGACCTACACCTGCGCCGCCGTGCACGAGAACGGCCGGCTCGAGGTGGTGCCGCTGGGCCAGCGGGGCCCCTCGATCCCGTCGGTGCTGTACCTGCGTGAGGAGGGCGACCTGCTGGCGGGCGACGCCGCCGAGCGCCACGCCGTGACCGCGCCCGAGCGGGTCGCCCGCGAATTCAAGCGGCGCCTGGGCGACCCCACGCCGATGACGCTGGGCGGGGCCGCCGCCCGGCCCGAGGTCCTCACCGGCAACCTGCTGCGCTGGGCGTACGAGACCGTGGTCCGCCAGCAGGGCCGCCCGCCGGACACCCTGGCTCTCACCCACCCGGCCAACTGGGGCTCGTACAAGCTCGACCTGTTCGCCGCCTCAGCCGAGGTCGCCGGCCTCACCACGGTGACGATGGTGACCGAGCCGCAGGCTGCGGCCGTGTCCTACGCGAGCGAGGAGCGGGTCGACCCGGGCGCGGTCGTCGCCGTCTACGACCTGGGCGGCGGCACGTTCGACGCCGCCGCCCTCCGCAAGGAGGCCGACGGCGGCTTCACGCTCCTCGGCACGCCCGACGGCATCGAGCGCCTGGGCGGCATCGACTTCGACGCCGCCGTGTTCGCCCACGTGGCCCAGTCGCTCGACGGCGCCCTCGAGGACCTCGACCCCGACGACGAGGCCGCCATCGCCGCCGTGGCCCGCCTCCGGCTGGAGTGCACGCAGGCCAAGGAGGCGCTGTCCTCCGACAGCGAGGCGACGATCCCGGTCCTGCTGCCCAACGTCCAGTCCGACGTGCGGCTCACGCGCGACCAGTTCGAGGAGATGATCCGCCCCACCCTGGCCGAGACGGTCACGGCGCTGGAGCGGGCACTGCGCTCCGCCGAGGTCCGGCCCGCCGACGTCGACCACGTGCTGCTGGTGGGCGGCTCATCGCGCATCCCGCTGGTGGGCCAGCTGGTGTCCGCCGGTATCGGGCGGCCCGTGGCCGTCGACGCCCACCCCAAGCACGCCATCGCCCTCGGCGCCGCCCACGTGGCCGCCCGGGCCGCCGGCGTGGCCACCGTCGACGCCCACACCCGCTCGACGCAGGCCGTCGGCGGCGGCGCCGCCCTGCCCCCGCCGCCCGCCGGCATCACCGCCCCGCCGCGCCACGACCCCACGGCCGGCACCGTGGCCGTCCCGCCGTCCACGCCGCCGGCGCCCGAGCCGTCCATGCCCGGGCGCAGCGTGTTCGACGCCGCCCCGGCAGCGGCCGCCGGCCCCACCAACCCCGACCCGGACGCCACCGTGGTGTTCCAGGACACCCGCCGGCCGCTGGGGCCGCCGCCCGCCACCCCGCCGTCGGGCGGGACCGGCTCGGGCGGGCGCCACCTGCCGCCCCCACCCTCCGGTCCTTCCCCGGGCCGGCCGTCGCCGTCGTCGCCGGCGGCCGGGTACCGCCCGGCCGCGCCCCAGCCGGCCACCCCGGCCCGGCCGGCGCCGCCCCGGCCGGCACCCCGA
>Ga0126307_10002093_pt1 | contig 13414 bp, 14 predicted proteins | sample Plot28_FD_89955 | JGI IMG/M metagenome (GOLD analysis project Ga0126307, IMG submission 89955) | Serpentine soil microbial communities from UC McLaughlin Reserve, CA, USA - Plot28 | ecosystem: Environmental > Terrestrial > Soil > Grasslands | place: USA: UC McLaughlin Reserve, Lake County...
CGCGGCTGCGGGACCAGCCTGGCCGGCTCTGCCTGCAACGCCGCGGTGGTGATCGACACCTCCAAGCACATGCGGAAGATCATCGAGATCGATCCCGAGCGGAGGTTCGCGCGGGTCCAGCCCGGCGTGATCCGCGACGACCTCTCCCGGATCACCGAGGAGAAGTGGAACCTCACCTTCGCTCCGGACACCTCGACCCACGAGTACGCGACCTTCGGCGGCATGGTGGGCGCCAACTCCTGCGGCGTCCACTCGGTGATGGCCGGCAGAACCTCCGACAACGTGATCGAGCTCGAGGTGCTCACCTACGACGGGCAGCGCATGCGGGTCGGCCAGACCGACGACCAGGAGCTCGAACGGGTGATCTCCGAGAATGGCAGCCGCGCCGACATCTACCGGCGCATGCGCGATCTCCGCGACCGCTACGGCGACGAGATCCGTGCGCGCTATCCGCAGATCCCACGGCGCGTGTCGGGATACAACCTCGACGAGCTCCTGCCTGAGAAGGGTTTCAACGTCGCGGCCGGGCTGACCGGCAGCGAGGGCACACTGGTCACCGTGCTGGAGGCGAAGGTCCGGCTCGTCGACGCCCCGCCGATCCGCTCCCTGGTCGTGCTCGGTTTCAAGGACATCTTCACGGCCGCCGACCACGTCCCGGACGTGCTGGAGCACGAGCCGATCGGCCTCGAGGGCATGGACCAGGAGCTGATCGACGACATGCTCCGCGAGGGTCAGCACGTCGAGGACCTCTCACTTCTTCCCGAGGGCCAGGGCTGGCTGCTTGCCGAGTTCGGCGGCGAGACCAGGGAGGAGGCGGACACGAGGGCCGAGAAGATGATGCGCGCCCTCGGCAAGGGCTCGGGCGCGCCCGCGATGGAGCTCTATGACCGCCAGGCGGTCGAGGTGAAGCTCTGGAAGATGCGGGAGTCGGGGCTGGGTGCCACCGCCTTCGTTCCAGGTGAGCCCGACGCCTGGGAGGGCTGGGAGGACGCCGCGGTTCCTCCCGAGCGTGAGGGCGACTACCTGCGCGCCTTCCAGAAACTGCTCGACCGCTACGGCTATCACACGACCAAGTACGGACACTTCGGCGACGGCTGCATCCACTGCCGGATCAACTTCGACCTCCGCACGGCGCCGGGCATCGAGAAGTGGCGAAGCTTCCTCGACGAGGCCGCCGACCTGGTGGTCGAGCACGGCGGCTCGCTCTCGGGCGAGCACGGCGACGGGCAGTCGCGCGCCGAACTGCTGGAGAAGATGTACGGGCCGGAGCTGCTCAAGGCCTTCCGGCAGATGAAGGCGATCTGGGACCCGGACGGTCGGATGAACCCCGGCAAGGTCGTCGACCCATATCCGATCGCCTCCAACCTCAAGCTCGGCACCGGCTACGACCCGGCCGAGCCGCAGACCCACTTCGCCTACTCCGAGGACCGCGGCAGCTTCGCCCACGCGACGATGCGCTGTGTCGGCGCCGGTCTCTGCCGCGACACCGAGAGCGGCACGATGTGCCCCTCCTACATGGTCACGCGGGACGAACAGCACACCACCCGCGGCCGCGCCCGGATCCTCTACGAGATGCTGCAGGGGGACGTCATCACCGACGGCTTCCGCTCGGACGAGGTCCACGAGGCGCTCGATCTCTGCCTGGCCTGCAAAGGCTGCAAGGGCGACTGCCCGGTGAGCGTCGACATGGCGACCTACAAGGCTGAGTTCCTCTCCAAGCACTACAAGCGGCGCCTCCGGCCGCTGGCCGCCTACTCGATGGGCCTGGTGATGTTCTGGGCGCGGATCGCGAGCCGGGTTCCCCGCCTGGCCAACGCCATGACCCGCATCCCGCTGCTCGGCCGGCTGCTGAAGCGCATGGCGGGCCTGAGCCCCCAGCGAGATGCCCCGCCGTTCGCCCGCCAGACCTTCCGCTCCTGGTTCCGCGAGCGCGGCACGGCGAATCCGAATGGGCCGCCGGTGCTGCTCTTCCCCGACACCTTCAACGAGCATTTCCATCCGGGCACGGCCAAGTCTGCAACCCGGGTGCTGGAGGCGGCCGGGTTCCGGGTGATCGTGCCTGAGGGCTTCCTCTGCTGCGGGCGGCCGCTCTACGACTACGGGATGCTCGATACGGCCAAGCTCCTGTTGAAGCGGCTCGTCGCTCGCCTTACCCCCTACGCGCGGGAGGGAGTGCCGATCGTCGGCCTCGAGCCGAGTTGCGTCGCCGCCCTCCGGGACGAACTACCGAGCCTGCTGGTCCACGACGAGGACGCCCACCGGATCTCGGAGTGCGCGATGACCCTGGCCGAGTTCCTCCAGGAGCACGCCGAGGAGTGGGCGATGCCGCGCTTGGGGCGCCGCGCGATCGTCCACGGTCATTGCCACCACGAGGCGATCATGGGGCTGGATGCAGACCAGAAGCTGCTCGAGCGCCTCGGCCTCGACTACGAGCTGCTCGACTCCGGCTGCTGCGGGATGGCCGGCTCGTTCGGCTTCGAGGCCGACAAGTACGACATCTCGGTCGCGATCGGCGAGCGCCGGCTGCTCCCGGCGGTGCGGGAAGCTCCGGCGGACGCGCTGATCGTCGCGGACGGGTTCAGCTGCCGGACGCAGATCGAGCAGCTCACGGACCGCCGCGCGATCCACACCGCCGAGGCCATCGAGCTGGCGATGGAGCACGGCCGCCGTGGACCGGCGACACACGTGCCCGAGGCGGCGCCGGAGGCGCAACCCGCATAAACGGCTCGAACGTCCCGCGCTACCCCGTATAGGACGCTCGCGACTAACGTCAGCGCTTGGTCGTAAGCGCCTCGGCCTCGCGCTGCAGCGCGAGCGCGGCCTCTATGTGCGAGAGGTGGGTGAGGGCCTGCGGGAAGTTGCCGAGCATGCGCTGCTTGCGCGGGTCGTACTCCTCCGAGAAGAGGCCGAGCCCGTTCGCGGTCGCCACCGTGCGGTCGAAGACTTCCTGTGCCTCGTCGATCCGCGACTGGCGGGCGAGCACCTCGGTCAGCCAGAAAGAGGCGGGGAGGAACGCGCCCTCCTGGCCGTCCAGGCCATCGTCCGAGCGGTGGCGGTAGAGCAGCCCGTCGGCGTCGAGCTCCTCCCGGATCGCATCAGCCGTCCTCACCATCCGCTCGTCGTCGTAGTCGATGAACCCGACGACCGGCAGGCGGAGCAGCGCCGCATCGAGTGGCTTCTCGTCGAAGATCTGAACGAAGACGCCGCGACGCTTCTCGTAGCCGCGGCGCTCGATCGTCTCCCGGATCTCATCCCGCGCTGCGCGCCAGCGTCGTTCGGGGGCCTTGCGCATACATGCCTTCGCCAGCGCGAGGGCCCTGTCGAGCGCCACCCAGCAGAGCACCTTGGAGTGGGTGAAGTGCCTCGGCTCGCCGCGCCACTCCCAGATCCCGCGATCGGGTTCCCGCCAGCGCTCGCAGGCGCTGTTGGCGATGTCCACGATGAACTTCCAGTAGTCGTCGTCGGGCTCATGCCCGCGCTCGTACCAGCGCCAGCTCTGCTCGACGAGCTGGCCGAGAATGTCGAGCTGCACCTGGGTGGAGGCCTCATTGCCGATCCGGACCGGCTTCGCTCCGTCGTATCCCTCGAGGTCGAGATCGAGCTCGTCCTGGCGGCGCTCGCCGCCCAGCCCGTACATGATCTGCAGGTCCGCAGCGTTCCCCGCGGCGCTCCGCTCGATGAAGCGGCGGAAGGCATCGGCCTCGCTGTCGCAGCCGAGGTCGCCGAGCGAGCGGGCCGCGAGAGTGGAGTCACGGATCCAGCTGTAGCGGTAGTCGAAGTTGCGCTCCCCGCCCTCGACCTCCGGCAGCGAGCAAGTCGGCGCCGCCACCAGCGCGCCGGTCCGGTCGTAGATCAGAGCCTTCAGCGCCAGCGCGGAGCGCACTGTCTCGGCGCCCTCATCGCTGGAGACCCTAAGGCCCGCGACCCAGTTCTCCCAGAAAGCGATGGTGTCGTCGAGCGCGCGATCAAGCTCCTCCGAACGCGGCGCCTCCGGCCGGTACTCCTCGAGGCTCGCCGGGTCGGCGTAGGCGACGGCGACCCGCACCCGCTCGGAGGCGCGGACCGTGCAGCGCCCGCGTACGTCATGCTCGCCGGGCTCCAGGTCGAGATCGCCTGAGATCACCAGGCCGTCGTCGCCGCCGATCCCTGAATACGTGTTCGGCCCCTGCTGGCGAATCCAGGCGTCGATCTCGCCATAGTCGTATCGGGGCACGAACTCGACCTCGAAGTCGACCGAGCCGCGGACACCTTCGATCACGCGCAGGATCTGGGGTCCGGTGCCGGTCGGTCCCTGCCGGGACATCGTCATGCAGTCGATCACCACCGCCTCGCCGCCCTCCACCCGGAAGCGGGTCTCGAGCACCATCGTGTCGCCGCGGTAGGTGCGGTGGATGCTCGCCTCGCGGGCGCCCTCGACCGGCGCGATCGAGAAGTAGCCGCCACGCTCCGAGTCGAGCAGGCGGCCGAAGCAGCTGCCGGAGTCGAACCGCGGCAGGCAGCACCAGTCGATCGATCCCTGGCGGGACACCAGCGCCGCCGACTGCCCGTCGCCGATCAGGCCGTAATCGGCGATCGGCGAATACTGATTCCGCGCCATGGCGTCAATGGACTACCCCGCCGCATGCAGGGAAAACGGCTGCTGTCTTCTAGGTGAGCGCCAGCGCGAACGATCCGCCGAGGAGGGCGACGCCGAGGACGAGCCAGGCGACGTAGTCGCCGACGTGCCCGCTGTGCAGGCCGCGCAGGGCAGTCCCGGCCGAGCCGAGCAGCCGGGCCGGCGTGCGCAGCCACCGTCCGCCCGGTACGAACAGGGAGATAGCCGCGGCGCATGCCGCGCCCAGCAGGCCGAGGGCCGCGTAGAGGTAGGAGTGCGCCGGGGCGGAGTAGGAGGAGGCGGTCGCGAGCCCCGTCGGCGATACCCCATCGAGAACGGCCCGCCCGTAGGCCGGCCCGTCGACGAAGCGTTCCGCCGCCGTCCGGAAGGCCTCGGTCGTTCCCGGGATCAGTCCGATCGCCAGGGCCGCCGCGAGCAGCAGGGCGGCGGGAACGAACATGATTGCCGGGGTGGAATCGGGAGCGCCCTCCTCCTCGGGTTTGGTCTCCTCCTCCGTTGCGCGAGGGCGGTCGGCGGCCGGGCCCCAGCCGAGGAAGACCCGGGCGATCACCCGGAGAACCGCCCCCGCGGTCAGTGCAGAGGTCGCGATCAGCACCGCGATCACCGCCCCGTAGCCGGTCGCGACCAGCTCGTCCTCGAGCATCGACGTGCCGAGGAAGGTGCCGAAGGGAGGAAGGGCCGCGAACGAGAGGGCCCCCAGAGCGAGCAGCGCCCCCGTGAAGGGAAGCGCCCTTCCCTTACCTCGCAGCGCCAGCTCCGAGACTCGCCGACGGCGGTGCTGGATGATGGCGACCGTGGCGAACAGCGCCGCCTTGCCCAGTCCGTCCGCGACCACGTAGATCGCCGCGCCGGCGATCCCCTCCGCGGTCAAGAGACCCAGGCCGATCAGGAAGACACCGACGTAGGCGATCGTCGCGAACGCGAGCAGCCGCTTCAGGTGGTCCTGGGCGAAGCACATCCCGGCGCCGAGGAGGGCGGTGAGCGAGCCGGCCACGATGAGAACCAGCCGCAGCGAGTCGGCCTCGGGGCCGAGGGCACCCGCGAAGCAGTCGAACCAGATCCGCGCGACCGCGTAGAGCCCGAGCTCGCTCATCGCCCCGGCGAATAGCAGGCAGACTGGAGTAGGAGCGACTGCGTAGGCGTCGGCGAGCCAGAAGTGGAAGGGCACGACCGCCGCCTTGACCAGGAAGCCGGCGGCCAGGAGAGCGAACGCCATGACCACGAGCCCGTCCACCGAATGCGCCTCGAGCGCGCCGCCCATCTGGGCCAGGTTGAGCGTGCCGGTTCGCCCATAGACCAGAGCGATCCCAGTCAGGACCAGGAATGAGCCGATCGTGTTGGTGACCGCGAAGTTGAGAGAACCCTCGACCGCCTCGTCCTCCTCGACCTTGAAGCCGGCGAGGGCGAACGCGGCGACGCTCATCAGCTCGAAGAAGACGAACAGGTTGAACAGATCTCCCGAGAGGCAGAAGCCGACCATCCCGGCGAGGAAGAGGAGCATCAGGATCTGGAAGTGGGGCGCCTCCGTCTCCCGGTAGCGCCACATCACCACCAGCGCAGCGATCATCAGCGCCGAGACGAGGGTGGCGAGGCCGGCCCCGATCGCGTCGACGGCGAAGGAGACGCCGATCGCCGTCCCGGCGCGCGGCTCCCAGCCGCCGAACCAGTAGACCTCGAGTCCGGATCCGGTACGCACGAGCAGCGCCACGCAGAGCGCCGTGACCGCCACGGCGGCCGCGAGGGCGACGGCCTCGGCGCCGGCCCGGCCCAACCGTGTCGCCACCGCTGCCAGGCCGCCCGCGCCGAGCAGAGGTATTGCGACTGCCAGAGGGGCCGTCTCCATGCTCACCCTCGGAGGGCGCCGAGCTCGTCCGGGTCCAGGGTGCCGAAGCGGCGGTGAGCCTGGACGGCGAGCGAGAGCAGCAGGGCAGCCACCGTCGCCTCGACGACCACGTCGGTCAGGGTGAGGGTTGCGACCACGGGATCGACCACCGGCCGCGAGGTCGGGATGTCGGCGTAGATTGGCGCCGACGCACCCTCGCGATAGCCCACCGCGAGCAGCAGCACGTAGGTCGAGGACTGCACGACCGTCAGGCAGACGACGAGGTGGATGAGGTTGCGGCTGGTGACGATCCCGTAGAGGCCGACCAGGAAGAGCCATGCCGCGACGGCGTAGGGGAGGAAGCTCACCGGTCGCCCTTCCGCACCAGAAAGCGCTGGTCGAGCAGCTCGCCGACGATCACCAGGATCGCGCCCATCACCTCGATGCCGACGGACACATTGAGCAGCGGCACGACGCCCCCTGAGACCAGGTTGCCGGTCGTGCCGAACCCGAGGAAGTTCTCGAGGAACGCCCCGGCGAGGATGATTCCGCCGACGCCGATCAGCGCGAAGCCGGCGGCGCCGACCCCCTCCGCCCCCTCCATCGCGCTCAGCGGGCGGATTGCGGCGAGGTGGAGGTGGCTGCCGGCGAGGTAGACGAGCAGGAACGCCGTCATCAGGATCACGCCGCCCTGGAAGCCGCCTCCCGGGGTCAGGTGGCCGTGGCTGACGACGTAAGCCCCGAGGACGAGCACGGGCGCAGCGAGAGCCGTGGCGATGCTCCGTAGAGTCCTGCTGTCCGCGGTCGGGCGGCGCGGATGCATCGGCTCGGCAGCCACCGTCTCGTCGGCTCGCTGACCACGCAGAAGGACCAGAACGCCGACGGCGGCGGTGAACAGGATGAACTCCTCGCCGAGCGTGTCCAGGCCCCTGAAGTCGAACGTGCTCACCGCCACCGCTGAGGTGGCGTGGCGTTCGGGCACGGTCAGGTGTGCGAGCAGCTGGCCGTAGGCGCCCTCGAAGTCGCCGAACGAAGGCAACCCTGCGAGGCCCCAGACGAGCAGCGCGGCGGTCCCGGCTGCGCCCAGCCCGAAGACGGACATGCGAAGGCGCCTGCTCATCGCTCTCCCCGCTCCACCTGCTCGCGGCGCTGGACCTTGCGCAGCGCGTAGATGATCATCGCCGGCAGCGCCACCGCCCCGACCACGATCTGCGAGAGAGCGACGTCCGGGGCCTGGAAGGTGAGGAAGAGAATCGCCAGCGAGAAGCCGAAGATCCCGGCCACCAGCGCCTGGCGGGCCGGATCGCGGGCGAGAACCACGGCGGTGCCGCCCAGGGCGACGACCACCAGCGCCACGGCCTGGATCCCGGTCATCGCTCCTCCACGTCGACCCGCTCTCCCCGCTGTGGTCGCCAGTCGCCGTGCTCGGCGATACGCGCCGCCCGGGCGGTGCCGTGGGCGAGGGCGGGCGCGGCGAACAGCAGGAACCCCGCCAGCAGGGTCGCCTGGAGCGCGATCATCGAGGGCCCCTCGCGCACCCAGATCGCCGCGGCGATCAGGAGCGCGGCCAGCGTCGACGGCGCGAGGTAGTGCAACCGGGAGTAGAGGTCGCCCATCGTCGTCACCCCGGTCACGGCGAACAAGGCAAAGCCCACCCCTGCGGCGAGCAGGGCGTAGCTGATCGCCGTCGTCGCACTCATCGCTGCCGCTCCAGGAACCGGAGGAAGACGAGGGTGCCGGCGAAGGAGAGGACCGCGAGGACGAGGGCGAGGTTGGCGAATGGCTCGCGTCCCTCCGCCTCAGCGAGGGTGAGCAGGGCGAGCGCCGACATCGCCGCCGCCACCTGGATCGCGACCAGTCCCTCGGCGAAGCTGCGGCGCAGGCATACCCAGCCGCAGGGAACGAGCGCCGCGGTCAGGGCAGCCGCGGCCAGCTGCCAGCCGTTCATCTGCGGGCGAGCGGGTCCACCGGCGCCCGGCTCGGCATCAGCTCGTGCACCAGGATCATGCCCGCCTCCTCGTCAATCCCGATCACGTAGCGGTTCGGGGTCAGGGACCCCCACGCCTCGATGGCCACCCGGCCCGCTGCGCTGCGGAGTACGGGGTCGGACGGCAGCCGTGCCGACCGAAGCGAGCCCTCGATCCGCTCCCTCCTCACGAGCCGTCTCCAGAGCGCCTCGGCCAGCTCACGGTTGTCGAGCACGAGTCGCATCAGTGGAAGGGCGAGGCGCGTCGGCCCGAGGGAGATCAGACGGCCGGTCGCACGCAGGGTACGCGGCCTTCCGGGGCGAGCGATCAGCGAGGCGAGACTGGCACCCAGGGCGCCCACCACGGCCGCAGCGATGAGCTCGGGCAGGGCGCGGCTATCGGCGAGGGCGAGCCAGAGCAGGGTCAGCGCCAGCCACCTCGCGCCCCAGCTCAGCAGGCCCGGTCTGCCCCCGCTGGTCTCCATGTCCGCGGGCTTCCCTCTCGCCTGAGCGCGAAACCCCGGTCGCGCCCACCGTGGGTGAGTGGGGCCCCGAAAACGGGTAGCCCTGTGGCGATGATCGCAATCCTGGACGTCGACGGAACGCTTGTCGACACGAACTACCACCACGCGATCGCCTGGTTCCGGGCGTTCCGCCGCCACTTCCTGACACTTCAGGTCTGGCGGATCCACCGCCACATAGGTATGGGCGGTGACCAGCTCGTCGCCGCGCTCGCCGGGGACGAGGTCGAGGAGCGTCTCGGCGACAGCATCCGGGAGGCGGAGTCGGAGCTCTACCGGGAGTTGATCGACGAGGTGCAGACGATGCAGGGCTCACGCCGGCTGATCGAGGAACTGAAGGACGCGGACAACTCGGTCGTCCTGGCCAGCTCGGCCAAGGACTGGGAGGTGGAGCACTACCTCGAGTTGCTGGACGCCAAGGAGATCGTCGACGCCTGGACGACATCCGACGACGTCGAGCAGACCAAGCCCGAGCCGGACCTCGTGCATGCGGCCCTGGACAAGGTCGGAGGCCGGCCGGAGGACTCGATGCTGATCGGTGACACCGTCTGGGACGTGGAAGCCGCGCACCGGGCGGGCGTGGACACCCTCGCCGTGCGAACCGGCGGGTTCTCCGAGCAGGAGCTGCGCGACGCCGGCGCCCGCGAGGTGTTCACCTCGGTCGAGGAGTTGCGCCGGGCCCTGGCGAACACGCCCCTCAACGCGTAGCCGACGCGTCGGCGAGAGCCTGCTCGGCACGGCGCATCGTCTCTTCGTCGACCTCGGCGTCGACCAGCTCGTAGCGCTTGGCGAGCTCAGCGATCACCGCCTCCTCGATCTCGCCCGGGTCGACATGGTGGCCGATCTCGTCGGTGACGCTCCCAGAGGTCGCCGGGTCCCAGTCGAGCTCGAGCGCCCGGTAGACGGGCTCCAGCACGCGGGCGATCTCGCTTCCGCCCGAGGCAACGACGACGCCGCCCATGTGGGCGCCGCCCCGGATCATCCGCTGACCGATGCCCGCGAGCTTGGTGGTTCCTCTGGCGTTGACGCTGTATGCGCCGGGGCAATACTCGCCGGGGACCTCGCCGACCCTGGCGTCGACGCCGAGCCCGCGCAGCGCGTCGGCGATCAGCTCGGCCATCTCCTCGAAGCGGGCGTAGGTGCGCTTCGGGGGCTGAGGGTCGTGGTAGGCGCGAGCGATCGCGATCGTGCCCTGGTGGAAGACGGCGGCGCGGCCGCCCGCCAGCCGCTCGACCGCCGCGAAGCCGGCCGTGCGTGCCGCCTCGGCGGCCGCCTCGTAGCCGGGGCTGGCGATGTCCTGGCGACCGAAGGCGACCTCGTTGCCGGGCCGATGGACGCGGATCGTCGGCGACAGCTCGCCCGCGGCCACTCGGCGCAGGATCGTGCGCGAGATCTCGGTGCTGAGCTCGGGCTGGTCGGGGAAGGAGTGGCGGATCAGGCGGAGGCGCTCCAGAGTTACCTCCGCCGGGAGAGCCTTCGGTGGGTGAGCAGAAGGGCCGCGAGACCCAGCAGCTGACAACCCAGGATCAGGCGATTGAGGTCGAAAGCGGGCTCCCAGCTCACCTGCTCCCCGCGGATCACGTAGGCGCCCACCGGCCGCGCCCGGAGCCCGAACCCCCCGCCGCCGCCGGTTCGGCCATCTGGCTGGTCGCCGCTTCCTCCTCCGCCGCCGCCCTGGACCACGGCCGCTGGGATCACGGTGACGGCGTTCCGCTCGTAGGCCTCGCCGTATACACGCTTCACCGTGATCGAGTCGCGCGCGGCCGCAAGGGTCTCTTGCATGTCCATCGGTCCTCCTCCGGTTTACGAGGTGCCGGGTCGAAGTCTGACGGTTGCGGACGGCCGCGCTCGTCGCAGCTACGCCGCCTCGTCTGGATCGTCGCCCAGCAGGGCTTCGCGCAGCAGCCGCTCCTCCTCGTCGAAGAGGTGGCCGATCGTCCGGTCGCGGTCGAGCAGGATGCGGCGCTTGGTCTGGGCGGTCGCCTCGCGCGGGGCGGAGGCGATCCGCCCGGCGAGCTCCACCGCGCGCGGCATCAGCTCCTCGGCGGGGTGGACGGCGCCGACGACCCCCATTCGGAGCGCGGCGGGGGCATCGAGCAGCCTGCCCGTGAGGGTGAGCTCGGCGGCGACCGTCGCGGGAAGGGCCGCCCGGGCGGCGGCGTAGCTCGGCGGGATCCCGCGGGGAAGCTCGGGGAAGCCGAAGCTGGCCTCCTCGGCCGCGACCCGCAGGTCGCAGAGCAGCGCCAGGGCGAAGCCGCCGGCGAGCGCCGGCCCGTTGACGGCGGCCACCACCGGCTTCGGGCAGCCGCCGACCGCCCGGAAGCTGCCGAGGCTGGTCTCGACGAGCCGCTCCTTGTGCGCGCGGTCGCCGCCGAACTCGCTGGTGTCCATGCCCGAGCAGAAGGCTGGAGGGGCGCCGGTCAGCACGACCGCGCCGACCTCCGGATCCTCGCCGAGCCCACCGAAGGCCTCGGCGAGTTCCACACGCAGATCGATGGAGAGCGCGTTCCGCTTCTCCGGCCGCTGCAGAGTCACCACCGCGACTTCCTCGCGCCGCTCGAGGGAGAGCAGACCGGGCATGGAAGGCATCATCTTCCAACATCAAGACGCCGTCTCCTCAGCTTCGCTTCCGGGGACGGCTTGGCGAGAGGAGGGATGTGAAGTCGCACACCGAGTACATGACCTTCAACACGGATGAGCGGCGCGAGTTCATCCGCATCACCGAGAACGTGCAGAGCGCGGTCGACGCAGCGGGGGTCGCCGAGGGCATGGTGCTCGTCTCGGCCATGCACATCACCGCTGCCGTCTGGGTCAACGACGACGAGCCGGGACTGCAGCAGGACACCCTCGAGTGGCTCGACAAGGTGGCACCGCCGAGCTGGAAGGACCCAGCGAACGAGGTCGCGCGGGAGCTCCTCCCCGACCCGGGCGACTACCGCCACCATCGCGGCGGCGAGGACAATGGGGACGCGCACCTCAAGAACCTGCTCGTCCACCATCAGGTGGTCCTGCCGATCACCGAGGGGCGTCTCGATCTTGGCCCGTGGCAGGCGGTCTTCTACTGCGAGTTCGACGGGCGCCGCTCGAAGCGGCTCGTGATCAAGGTGATGGGAGATTAGGCCGGCGGCGGGTCAGGCCCACCGCTCCGTCGCGGCGCCTGCCCTGGTCATCGGGGCGGTGGTCTCGGTCCAGTGCGGATCGGCGGCCGCGACGACTCTGTTCGACCAGGTCGGGCCGGTGGGCGCCGTCCTCTACCGGCTGCTATTTGCGGCGATCCTGCTGCTGGCGATCTGGCGACCAGGCCCGATGGAGGCGGGCCGCGAGGGTCTCGTGCTCGCGATCGCGTTCGGGGTGACGCTCGCGGGCATGAACCTCTGCTTCTACGAGGCGCTCGACCGGATCGATCTCGGGATCGCGGTGACCTTCGAGTTCGTCGGGCCGCTTCTGGTCGGGCTGCTCGGTTCCCGGCGGCCGCTCGACCTGGTCTGGGTGGCCTGTGCCGCGGCGGGGGTCCTGCTGCTCACCCGCCCGTCGGGCTCCGCCAGCGCCGCCGGCATCGGTTTCGCACTGCTCGCCGGCGGGTTCTGGGCCGCCTACATCCTGCTCAGCGCCCGGGTGGGCAGGACCTTTCCAGGCGGCCGAGGGCTGGCGCTCGCGATGGGGGTGGCCGCGGCGCTGATGTTGGTTCCGGGGACTGCGGCCGCGGGGAGCGACCTGATCGATCCGGGCGCCGCCGCAGTCGGCGCCGCGACCGGCGTACTGAGCTCGGTGATCCCCTACTCGCTCGAGCTCGAGGCGCTGCGGCGGATCGCGGTCGGCACCTTCGGGGTGCTGATGAGCCTGGAGCCGGCAGTGGCCGCCGTGATCGGTCTGATCGCCCTCGACCAGGGCCTCGCCACTTTCGATGCGCTCGGCATCGCGCTGGTCGTGGTTGCGAGCGCGGGAGTGCTCGGTGCCTCGGCAGCGAGAGCGCCGACGGAGGCGTGACCCTCGGGCTATGGATAGCTACGCCGCTCGTCTGAAGCGGCGCAGCCGGCGGCCGAAGCGCAGACGCGCGAGACCGGAGGCGGCCGACATCTCGACCGTCGGCTGCGGGACCTGAGCCGGTCCGAGCAACGACGGCATGTGGCGCTCGATCTGGGCCTCGAGGCAGGCCCGACACGAGCACTCAGGAACGGATATGCCTGTGCGTGAACAGACGGTCATCCCAGTTCCTTAAGCAGAAGCGGGCTCACGGTAACCCCATCGGCGGTCGGAAACCCCGCAAATAGCTCGAAAGTGCGTAGCTGACGTCCTGTCACTCGAACCCCCTATGAGCCCCCTGCAAGGATCCGCGGACATGGAAGCAAAAGGGCCAGACGTGCGCGCCGGTTCGATTGCGGAGGCCGTCGCCAAGGCGCAGGTTCACGCGCCCACGCGCGGCAACCGCAAGCTGGAGAGCTTCCTGGAAGCGGTCAACGCCGACGAGCGCGTGCGGGCCTGGTGGTACA
>Ga0126307_10002094_pt1 | contig 13411 bp, 15 predicted proteins | sample Plot28_FD_89955 | JGI IMG/M metagenome (GOLD analysis project Ga0126307, IMG submission 89955) | Serpentine soil microbial communities from UC McLaughlin Reserve, CA, USA - Plot28 | ecosystem: Environmental > Terrestrial > Soil > Grasslands | place: USA: UC McLaughlin Reserve, Lake County...
CGGCGTCACTTCTCACGGCCGCGCCGACAGGCCAGCGTCGAGCGCAGTTACGCAACAGCCTCCGTCCATATCAGCAGCGAGAGAACGGTGCTCGCAGCGTGTGTCCGAGTCATCGAGTACCGACCGCGTGATCTGCCTAACTGCGGCGTATTGCCGTCAAGCAAGACTGTGTGACGGTGAAGAAGAACTCCCCGCGCTCGCCGAGCTTGCGCTGCTCATTGCCCAAGCCGTGGCTTCCTCTTGGCTCATCCCGCCCTGCTCAGCCACGTATTGCTCGAGCAGAGGTACGAGCGAGCCGCCGTACGCATCGGGGATCAGCTGGATCGTCGCGAACGGGTAGGCGTCCATCCGGATGTGTTCGAAGCCCGCGTCGCGCAGTTGCGGCGGCGACCTTCCGCGGGTGGGCACACCGGTCGCCGTCACGAGCAGGCTCGCGAGCAGACCGCTGGCCTTCAGCAACTGGCCTTCCTCTGCGGAGCTGCATCCGAGAGCATCCCAGAGCGCGGGAAGGTCGCGCGCGAGCGCCTGCTCAGCGACAGAGTGGAGTCAACCGCGTGGCCGACACGGCAGCGGCCGGAGGCGAGCCTGCCTACCCACCTGCCCGCGGCCTGCCGGGTTCGACGGGGCGCCCGCCGGCCCCTGAGGTGCCCGATGATCTGCCGCTGTCTCGTCGATGTCGGACAGCCGGCTGCTGATTCGCGTCGCAACGAACACGCTGCGGTAAGTCCGTCCGGGCTGGACGGGCGTGTCGATGTTCTGTCGACGCGTTTCCTGGTGGGAATCGCGGCTCCCCGTCCCGGGATAGGTCACCCGCACCTCGGGCTGCGTGTCGAAGCGGAGTTCGTCCGCAGCTGCGGATGCGACGATCTCGATGTCCGTCTCGGACGCGCCGTCTTCGGCCATCAGCCGCCCTCGGATCGAGGACCGCGCGAGGGGCGTGGGCGCTTCGCCGGACGGGCTTCTGTGGGATCTGCCTTCGGTCGGCGACGCTTCTCAGGCTCCGCCGCGGCGCGCCGCCGAGGGCGCGCTCCTGCGTCATCCACGGCCTCCCCGGCGCTTTCACCGACGTCCTCGACCGCCTTACCGGCGCCCCGCCCCACCTCGCCCGCGGTGCCGCCGACGTCCTCGACGGCCGAGCCGGCGCCCGTCCCGACCTCAGCGAGCGCCTCACCGGCACGGCTCCCGACTTCGCCGAGCGCCTCACCGGCACCGCTCCCGACCTGGCCTAGCGCCCCACCGGCGCCGGTCCCGACCTCCTGCACCGCGTCTCCGACGTGCTCGAGGAGCTGCTCGACGATGTCGGGGTTGTTGTCGATCGTGGTCAGGACGCGGTCCAGGATCCTGCTGACGTTGTCCAAGCGCACCTTGAGCAGCGCCTTCGCTTCAACACCCTTGATCGTCAGCTTGACGCGACCGAGTTCCGCCTCGACGCCGACGTGGAGCTTCAAGAGCTGGAGGACGTCCGCCTGCAGCGACACACGGGCACGCAGGTCCTCCACCTCGAGTGAGATCTCATCGACCCTCAGCTCCGAGACATCGAGCAGGACGTCGGGCTCGCCGTCGGTGACGACATCAGCGTCGCCATCCTGCGGCAGCGTCTCGAGTTCGTCGCTGTCTTCATCAATCACTTGCACGCCCCCTCGGCTCGACGGCACTACCCAGCGCATCGTCGCGTCATGGCAAATTGCCGGGCGAACGCCCGTGGCCGGGCATTGCGCCTGCGCGAAGCGCCGCACGCACGAGGGAGGGTACCCAGACCGGCGTGGTTTCACGGTCTGATTCGTCTGCTGGTGCACATCGGAGAGCACCGAGCCGGAGGCCGCTCGAACTGGTGATCCACTTCTGATGCGCAGGTGTTACCTAGCGGCCGTCTCGCGAGCGCGTCGCTCGCCGGGTCTGGGTGTGGACTCTTGCGATCATGCGCGGATGCCACGGCTTAGCGCGAAGGAGCGTGCGCAGCTTCCTGACAGCGCCTTTGCATACGTCGATTCGCGCGGCCGACGTCGTCTTCCGATCCATGACGCGGCGCATGTCCGGAATGCCCTCGCGCGGTTCAGTCAGGTCGTGTTCGAGGACGAGGGCGCGCGGGACCGGGCGCGCAGCCGCCTGCTGAGGGCGGCCATGAAGTGCGGGATCATGCCCGTCGGGTTCGTCAGCGCGCAACTGCAACCGCAGCGCAAGCTGCCGAAGGGCCACATCACGTTCCTGCTAACGGACCTCGAGGGCTCAACTGAGCTGCTCGGTCGCCTCGACGATCGATACGCGTCCCTGCTCGGCGATGTCCGCCGGCTGGTGCGCGCCGCGGTGCGGTCTGCCGGTGGTCGCGAGGCGTCCGCCCGGGGGGATGACGTCTTCGCGGTGTTCGAACGCGCCCCGGCAGCGCTTGACGCCGCCCTGGCGATACAGCGGGCGATGCACGCCGGCGCTTGGCCCGGCGGGATCGACGTGCGGCTTCGGATCGGCCTGCATCGCGGGCGTCCCGCGCTCACCGATACCGGCTACGTCGGCCTCTCGGTTCACGCGGCCGCGCGCATCTGCTTCGCGGCGCACGGACGGCAGATCATCCTGTCCTCGGCCGTGCGCGCGGCGGTCATCGAGTCGCTCCCAGAGGGGGTCAGTCTCAGGAGCCTTGGCGCCTGGCGATTCCGCGGCCTGCCCGAGCCCGTCGATCTCTTCCAAGTGGACGCGGCTGACCTGCCCGCCGAGTTCCCGCCACTGCGATCGGCCACACCCGCCAAGCAGCGGGCTTCATCTCCTCCACGCAAGTGACCGACACGATCCACGCCGGGACTACTGGAAACGCTCGCGCACAGGCCGTCTGACAGCTCCGAGCGGCTGGAGCAAGTCCAGGTCCTCGACATCCTCCCAGCGCGCAGACGGCTCCCGACGAATGCGAGGCGCGGGAGTCCGATCTCGTCCATGCGCTCCAGGTACTCGTAGACGTCGAGGAGGTCAGCGGCGAAGTCGGAGGCCGCAGCACGCATCAGATCCTCAGGATCGGGGACGGGGCGCAGGTCGGCCACGAGCCGACCCTACGGACCCGCCGCGGGCTGCGCCCGATACCAGCCGAGGAACTGGACCGTCATGCAGACGCGACGGAACTCGCCGCGCGTCGGTTCGTGGCCGTAGCCGTCCACCCACCGCGCGCCCGGTCCCGAGCCCGACCGCGCAGGCGGCGTAGGCGTCCATGAAGGACTTCGACGGGTCGCGGAAGCTGGGCACGGCGCGTGATGGACCGCGAGAGCGGGCGTGAGCGGTACTCGGGGACCATGGCGGCGACGGCACACGCCGGCTGTGCCGTCGCGAGCAGCATTCCTGTGCCGATACCTGCCGCAACCATGCCGGATCGGCGCAATGACGCCGCATCCGGCCCCGTGTGCCCGCCGCGCAGAGCGGGCACGGCCCATGGCGTAGAGCCGAATTCGGCAGCGTGAGGTGCGAACGGCCCGACTGTTCACGCGAGAGGTCGCAGGTTCGAAACCCGTCGCGCCCATCCTCCGAAAGCCCCGCCCAAGCGGGGCTTTCGACGTTCAGCGCCCACCGCCACGCGTTGCTCTTCGGCCTCCGTGGAGGCGTTGCGGGAACGAAGGGCCCGTCGGCCGACGGCTGGATCGGACGCCGGGCCGGGCTTGGCACCGAGTCGGCGCTCCTCGTCGCCGCGTGCTCGCGGCCCCTCTGTGTGCAATCACACACTCATGCTCCGAAAACAGGTGTATGGTCGTGCTTCTCCCGCCGACCTGCCGCCTCAGTCGGACCCGCCTCTCAAAACCTAGTTGACGAGACGCGGCCCGCCGATTCGCAGTATCCCCATCGCGACGGCAGCGCGGCACCCCTGCACGGAGGTGCGCCATGAAGTCTTCCTCAGCAGTCACGCTGACGGCTGCGCTGGTGCTGTCTTTGCCCGCAAGCGCCCTTGGCGAGGTGGGGGCGACGTCGCACGACCTGCGCTCGCCTGACAGCGTCACGCCGATCGAGCGCGTTGCGCCTGCCTCGCAGAACCTGCGCTCGCCTGACAGCGTCACGCCGATCGAGCGCGTTGCGCCTGCCTCACAGAATCTGCGCTCGCCTGACAGCGTCACGCCGATCGAGCGCACGCCGATTCGGAGCACCGTGGTGCTTGCCTCGCAGGACCTGCGCTCGCCTGACAGCGTCACGCCGATGGAGCGCACGCCGATTCAGAGCACCGTGGCGTCTGCCGCGGCGCCCTCGGACGTCACGCTCCCCGCGGACGGCGGTCTCAGCACGTTCCTGATCCTCGTGATCTCGTTCGGAGGTGCGGTCGCAGTTGCCGGTGCCGCCTACGGGGCGAGGCGCCTGTCGCACGCCCATGCCGGACACCCCATTGCGTGAGCCCATGCGTAAGGCGCCGCCGCCAGCGGCGGCGCCTTACGCCCCCGAACGGCGAACCGCTGCGGCTCACACGCGAGAAATCGCAGCTTCAGACCCGCCGTGCCCATCTTCCGGAAGCCCCGCCCAAGCGGGGCTTTCGGCGTTCAGCCCCACCGCCCCTGTTGCCTCTTCCGCCTCCGTGGAAGCGTTGGGAAGCGGAAGGTTCGATCAGGCCGCCGACGTTTGGTGGACCGCTCGGGCCCTCGAGCTCCGGGCCGCCAGGCAGAGCGCTTACGGCGCTGGGCTCGCTCACCTGCGCGCGCGGTTCGGCCGCCGCCGGATGACCGACAGCAGGCCGACCGAGCAGGACGCGGCTAGCTCCACGGGCGAACTCGTCGACGTCGAAGTCGCGGTCGGCGAGCCTTACGAGGTCGTCAGCGAGTCGCCTTACCGGTGCCGTGGCCATGACCTGAGAGTGTGTCCCAGTCGCGCTTACCGCCCGGCGGCACCCACGATCCTGGGATACCGCGGCACCGCTGGACGGGCGAGAATCGGTCGCGCCATGGCCGATGGTCGGAACGCCCACGCAGCATCACCAGGAGACCAAACCGATGCAAGAGAACCACTTCGGCCCTGACGTCGCCGCACGCTACGACGACGACAGCGCCGCCATGTCCACCCCGGAGGCGCTCGCACCGGTCCTCGACCGGCTCGAGGAGCTCGCGGCCGAGGGACCCGCGCTGGAGCTTGCGATCGGCACCGGGCGCGTCGGGCTGCCGCTCGCCGCCCGCGGCGTGCCCGTGACCGGCATCGAGCTGTCGGCCGCCATGGTCGATCGACTCCGCGCCAAACCGGGCGGGGCGGAGCTTCCGGTGACGATCGGGGACATGGCCACCACCGCGGTCGCGGGCACCTTCTCGCTCGTCTACCTGGTGTTCAACACGATCGTCAACCTCACCTCGCAGGACGCACAGGTGGCCTGCTTCGAAAACGCGGCCGCGCACCTGAAGCCGGGCGGCTGCTTCGTCATCGAGGTGAACGTCCCGCAGTTGCGGCGGCTGACGCCCGGCGACCGCCTGGTCCCGATCGGCCTCGAGAAGGGCTACTGGGGGCTTGACGAGTACGACGTCGTGCGACAGGGCATGGTCTCGCACCACCTCATCGCCACCGAGAACGGGATTCGCTACAAGTCGGTTCCGTTTCGCTACGTCTGGCCGTCGGAGCTGGACCTGATGGCGCGGCTCGCCGGCCTGCGGCTGCACTAGCGCCACTCCGACTGGAGCGGCGCCCCGCTCACCGCCGACAGCCGCAGCCACGTGTCGGTGTGGGAGAAGCCCGGTGCGCCGGGCGGCTGATCCTCCCACGGTGCTGTCGCCTCCCATCGACGCTGGGCGCCGCTCACGGTTGGAGCGCCACAGCCGCAGGGCGATCCTCCCGAGCATGACGCGCGCATGCTCCTCCAGCGGCGCGAGCGCGTGGCGCTCGGCCTCGGCGCTCGTTGCGTCGCCTGGTTGAGGAGCGGCTTGCCGTCATCGGCCACGCCATGGCCGAAGCCTTCGGCTTGACGGGTGCCACGCTCGCCGGGACGTCGCGCTCCGGCAAGCGGCGGGGATCACAGCGGACCTGCTGCCGGCCCCGCTGTAGCTATCGCCTGGATTCCGCACTCTCATGCTCGTTTCGTGAGGACCTTCTCTACCCGATCAAGGGCGCTCGCTTCGCTCGCGCCGGTGCCACCTGCGGGCGGCCGCAAGCGGCCGTCCTCGGCGGCGCCTGCATCCGGATCGCGCTTGCTAACGCGAGCGTCGGCCGGCGACGACGTCAGTGGTTCCGGAGGACGGCTGGATGTCTGGCGAGAGCGCTGAGGCTTCCGTGTTGAGCAGGCGGGTGTCGTCGGTGACGCCGCGGCGCGCGGGGGTGTCGGCCAGGTTGTATGCGACCGCGCGCAGCATGTTGCCGGTGTTCCCGTTCTCGGTGTTCCGGTGCAGCCGGCGCAATTGCCGGGGCGTGAGGTTCGTATGGCCGGTGGCCACGCTGTCGGGCGGCATCGGCGGCATCGTGACGGCGGCAAAGCCGGCCTTGGCGAGCAGCCGCGGCAGCGTGGTGGGGGAGAAGAACTTAAGGTGGTTGGGCGTGAACCCGTTCCAGTCTTCGCGGCGGGCCTTGAGGAACAGCGAGTTGGCGTTCACCGTCAAGACGAGCAGGACGCCGTCGGGGGCGAGCAGGCCGCGCAGCATCCGGAAGTCCTCGACGGGTGTGGCGAGGTGCGCGAGCACCGACCAGAGCGTGATGACGTCAAAGCCGCCGGCGGCGATCTCCGGGACGTCGAGCGGCGCGCCGTGGTAGGCGTTGGCGCCCCACGGCTGTTTGCGCGCGTGGTCGATCGCGTCCTGTGAGAGATCGACGCCGTAGCAGTCAAAGCCGCGCTCGTGTGCGACCTCGAGGAACAGGCCGGCGCCGCAGCCGAAGTCCAGCAGCCGCCGTCCGGTCCCGTCGCTGAGCAGCGGCGAGAAGGCGTCCATGACCAGCCGGTAGCGGCGTTGGCGCTTGCCCGAGTACTTGCCGGTCAGGAACTTGCCGTACTTGCCGGAGGAGTACAGCTCGCCGAGCCGCTCGGGCTTGATGCCCGGTTGCCGATAGAGGAACCCGCACTCGGGGCAGCGGACGACGTGGTAATGCTGCCGTCGCCGCTTCGGATGAAACAGCGGCTGAAAGCGGTCCTGTCCGCAAAGGTCGCAGGCCACGATCTCCTCGATGTCCTTGACACCGGATCGCGCGACGTGCTCGGCGCCGGTCACCACGGGCGCGCGCCGCAACATCCACGCCCAGCGTGCCTCGTAGAAGCGCGCGGCTCCCGGCAGCACCCACGGGGTGAGCGTCCCGGAGCGCAGGCGCCGAGCGCGGCCGACGACGCGAGCGAGCGCACGTGTTGGAGCTTGTGACATGCGACCTTCCAACGGACCGACCTCCGGCATCACGGGTTCGGGGCTCCGCGAGTGTAGGGAGACCAGGAGTCGCAGGTCATTTCGCGCCCATGCTCGTCGCTTAGGCGAGCGTCCCTTAGGTCCGGGCCAGCTCACGCCAGGACAGGAGCGGCCGGGCGATCGCCCGGAGATGGGCGGCCTCCCAGATGGCATGCGACACCTGACCGGGGTCAACCCAGAGCTGCGGCTTCGACCGAGGTCGAGGGCTCGATGTCTGGTAGTCGCATCATGCGGAACGAGTCGAAGAGGCCGAGGAGCCCCGCGAGGAGCGGGACGAGCAGCGCCACCTGGAGGGCGAGGTTCGTCGCGTCGATGTTGATGCTGAGGATCTCGTCGGCGACGGCTGGCGGCTCGTCGGCGAGCAGCTCGTCCAGCTGCGTGTTGCTCACGACCTGTGCGTCGTCTTCCAGCGTTCGCGCGATCTGTTGCTGTTGTGTCGAGGGAATCGCGGGGCTGGCGTTCGTCATGTTGGTGAAGGCCAGGGAGAGGGTCGCCAGCAGGACCCCGCCCGCCACCGCGAGGCCGAAGGACAACCCGAACGACCCCGCAGCCGAGTTGACCCCGGCCGCCTCGCTGATGCGCTCGTCATCGATGGGGGCGAGCGCGTAGTTGTTGAGCTGCGACACCAGCAGGCCGAGCCCCGCACCCGTGATCATCAGCGGGATCGTCAGGTACCAGCCAGAGTCCGCTTCGGGCACGATCGGGATGATCAATGCCATCCCCAGCGTGCTCAGCGCGAACCCGGTCCGGATGATCTTGGAAGGGCGCCGGCCGCCGGACTTGCGCCCGGCGAGGATCGCCACGGCGAACATGGTCAGTGAGAGCGGGGCGAGCGACAGGCCCGTCTGCAGGGCGTCGTATTCGAGCTTGATCTGCAGGAAGATCGGCAGCGCGATCATCGCCCCGCCCAGCGTGATGTTCTGCAGCATCTGCGCGGTGATCCCAAGCCTGAAGTGCGGGAGCGCGAACAGAGCCGGGTCGAGCAGCGTCACCTTGCCCTCGCGATGGCGCCGCACGAGCCAGCGGGCGAGCGCCCACAGCGCGAGCGCGCCGATCGCGATCAACAGCACGACGTAGTCGCCGCCCTCCTGCCAGACCAGGATACCCAGCACCACACCGCCCATCCCCACGACGGATAGGCCCGCGCCGACGGCGTCGGCGTGCCGCTCGCCGGTGTACGGCACGTCCTTGAGCAGCCCGATCTGCGACAGCACGACCGCGATCACGACGACCTCCAGCAGGAACCCGACGCGCCACGACAAGTAGGTCGTGACGAAGCCACCCAGGAGCGGCCCGACCGCGGCGGCGATCGCCGCCGCCGCCCCGACCAGCGCATAGGTCTTCTTCTGTGCCGCTCCCTCGAAGTTGCCGTGGATCAGCGACTGCATCGCCGGCAGCAGCAGCGAGGCGCCGAGGCCGCCGATGATCGCCCAGAAGACGATGATCGCCGTCAGGCTCTGGGCGAGCGTCATCGCCAGCGCGCCGATCGCATACGCCAGCAGCCCCAACACGTACGCCCGCTTGCGCCCGAAGAGATCGCCGACCTTGCTGCTGATCAGGATGAACGCCGCCGAGACCAGGGCCTCGAGCGCGATCGCGCTCTGAACGGAACTCACCGTCGTGTCGAGATCCCTGACGACGGCTGCGATCGACACGTTCATCAGCGACGTATCGACGACCAGCACGAACATCGCCGCTGCGAGCACCAGCGACAGCCGCGTGTTCCCTGCTTCCTCTCGTGGAACGCCCACGATCGCTTCCTCAGCCACGAGATGTCTCCGACCCGGGCTTGAGCTCGACGCTGTCCGCGTCGCAGATCAGATCGGACAGGCCGCCGAGCTCTTCACCGGCGTCCCCGGCACGCGTCCCGGCGGAAGTCATCCTGGAGCCGACGCGGTCTCGATCGTCATGACGCAAGCCTCCTGGCGCGCCCAGCCCCGCACAAGCAGGCCCGCACCCCGATCACGCGGGCGCGCGCATGTGGTCGACTCGCTGCCCCAGCGCGAGTGCGCGGGCGGAGCCGCGGCTTGCGAAGACCGTTCAAGAGGTCGAGCTCAGCTCGTGCTCGACGTGGAAGCGAGCGAGATCATCGGTCGTGCACGAGCGCGAGCGCGCTCTCGCGGTCGGCGGTCACGTGGACGAGGCGCGCAAGAAGCGACATCGAGACGAGCTCGGAAACCGGCGGGCCGTCGACGACCAATGCGAGTTGCCCGGCGACCCGTGTGACGCCGCGGCGGACGCGCAGCAGTGCGCCGAGCAGCCCCGGCCCCGTGTGCGAGACACCCGTGAGGTCGAGCACGACGAGCGTCCGGCCGCTGCGGATCCCGGCAATCACCTGCGACTCGAGCGTGCGCGCCTCGGCCATCAAGATCGTGCCGTCGACGGCTATGACCTGAGTCTTCGCGTCGGCGGCGATCGAGTCGAGTATGAAGTCGCCGTGCAGGCCACGCATCGCCGGGTGGGATTCGAGTATGGCCACGGGGCGTTGCCTAGTGCTGGAGCCTCGCGCTGATCGGATATACGGCGCTCCGACAGTCACGAGAGGGGGTTCAGTCGGCTGCCAACTCGGCCGCGAAGAACTCGAGCGCGGTGCGTGTCTTGGTCTGCTGTTCGCCGGAGAGGTCGATCCCGTGCTGGCTGAAGTAGACGCGCGCTTCGGCCGCGACCTGGAACGCTTCCGAAGGCAGGCATTTGGTCGAGAGCTCGAAGATGCGGTCGCCGTCGGGGTAGAGCCACATCTCCGCGACCATCTTGCGCGCGAAGCCGCGCGGCTGCCATTTGAGCTTGAGCACGAAGATCGGCCCGAGCAGGGCGAGGTCATCCAGCTCGATCTCGTCGGGAGCGTGCGACTGGAATAAGGCCCGCTGCTCCTTGCTGTAGAGCTTGCGCAGGGGGCGCTCGCCGATCAGCACCTGGCGGGTCGCGTCGGAGTCCGCCTCGCACTTCAGTCGGCCCGAGCACACGAATCCGCCGGGTATGGCGTCGACTTCGACGCCGAAACCGCTCAGGCGGCGGACGTCCTTGTTGACCAGGTCGGGGTCGAGCGGGCGAAGCTTGATCACCGAGTCGCCCACGCGTCCCTGGATCCTGCGCGCGCGCACGACGACGCCGGCTCGGTCGAGCGCAAGATCGGGCGTATCGAAGAAGGCCACCTGCCGGATCTGGGCATCCAATGCGTCGAGGCCGAGCGAGCGGATCGCGTCACGCTGCTGGGAGGCGGAGACCGTGAGCTTGAGCTCGACCGTGTCCGAGCCGCGCATGAGGCTCATGATCTCCTCGAGCTGCGCGTCGGTCAGCGTGGGGCTGGCGGGAGTCTTGGTGACCATGGGCGAATCGTCTCAGCACACTTGCGCGCCGACCACCGTGGGCGCACGAGTATCCGGAAGGGCCTACCCCCGGGCGCTGCCGGCGACGCGGCGCCGAGCGAGCATCGCGTCGCCGGAGCGTTCGGGTCGGCTTCGGCTTGCAGCCTTGTCACTCGACGACGTCCGGATCCCCGCCGTACGCGATCAGCCCGTAGATGACGAGGATGTCGAGCGTGAAGACCGCGAGCGACCAGAACGGGTACGCCGAGATCGACATCAGCGCCGCGACGGCGTTGAACATCGCCACGGCGATGCCGAACCACCGGCCGGCCTGACCGCCCTTCCAGATCGAGAACGCCGCGACGAGTTGGATCGCGCCGAGGACCAGGACGATCCATCCCCAGGTGTTGAGGCCGCTGAGGATGAACGTGGCGTCGTTGACGAAGAAGCGCGAGTCGCCGATGGCCGCGATCCCCCAGATGACGTCAAGCAGGCCGACGAGCGAGATCATGATCCCGGCGAAGAGCACCCATCCGGAGCCCGTGCGGCGTGCGCCGACCGGGTCGGGCGTCCGGGGCCAGGTGACCGCGTCCGGTCTCGGCGGCGAGGTGTCGGTCATGAGCGCATCCTCCTTCGAGTGGGGGCTCCGGCGATCGTCACCGAACCTGATCCGTGGCTCAATGTTGCGCGCACCCGTACTACACGGGTGCATGCTCGAGCGTGCGGGGAGGTCCGCCCCGCTCTGCACCTGCTTGCGGGTCGTTCGCGCACGCGTCCGACAGGCAGGTGCACGCGAGCGACCCCGGAGGCGGTGACGCCAGGGGTCTCCTCGTCCGGATACTCGTCTACCTCGCGAACCAGCTGTGTCGCACGCTGCCGGCCCAGCGGGACTCACGGGCGACCGATGTCCGGGTGGAGCGCACACCCCCGGCGTCAGTTCGAGGCGGTATCGGTCAGGTAGATGAGCGTCGCCCTGACCCGGCGGCTCACGTCCTGCTCCTCGTTCAGATCGAGCTTGAGGAAGATCGGGTTGATGTGCTTCTCGATCGCCCGCTTGGTGAGGACGAGCTGGTCGGCGATGCCTTGGTTGCTGGATCCCTGCGCGACGAACGCGAGGTCTCGATCTCCCGAGGCGTGAGCTCGTGGAGCCGAGACTGCTCGGCACGGCGCTGCGCGCCCACCAGCGCCTCCACGACCTTGGCGTCGATCATCGAGCTGCCCTGGGCGACGTTCTCGATCGCGGACACCAACTGGCCGCCGTGCTGCACGCGCTCCTTCAGCACGTACGCGCGGGCGTCCCAGCCGCTCTCCAGCAGCGCCAGCCCGTACTGCGGGTCGATGGCCGCACACCGTCCGCGCCCTCGAAGCCGGTCTGGAGCGTCTCCGGCCGTAGCGACTGCGCCGAATGGTCGGTGCTCGGCTGGCTACGCCCCAACCGCGGCGCCGCCCGTAGTAGGCACATCCGATCGAAACGGGAGTGCGCCGGCGCCGGGCGAGGACGCTGCCGCGAGCCCACTCTGCAGGATCTGCAGTGCGTGCGCATACGGCGGTGACCAGCCGTCGAGTCGCACATGCGGGTGCCGCCGCCGATCCTCGAGATCAGCGAGCTTGATGATGCGCGCGAGCCGTCCGGAGTCGCCTGCCGCGACGGCGATCATTCGCAGATGCCCTAGATAGGCGGCGGTCGACCGCGAATCCGTCCTGCGCTTGAGGAGCCGGAGCGCGCGCAGTTCATCGGAGGTGAGCCCTTCCGTGAGCAGTTCGCGCTCGTCGATGGACGTCCATTCGAGCAGCTCGTGGAGCCATGCGAGCCCGCGAGCGTCCGCGGGAGTCGAGCAGGCCACGCGCCGGACGTGCATGAGCAGCGGCGTGCCGTCTTCTTCCTGGTCCACGCGATGCCATCGCTCCGCGATCGCTCGTGCTCGGTCCGGCTCCATGGGTGCCCGATCATCCCCCGACCGCGCGAGGGGTACCAGGAAGCGCGCACCCGGTTGCGATGGGGGTGCGCACGAGCGCGCCGCGGAAGACGCGCCGCCTACAACGCCGCAGCGTGCGGACCGAGAGCTCCTGCTTGCGAAGGCAGGCCGCGACTGCCGGGGCCAGCCGCGCCGCGTCGGGGATCTCCCCGACCGAGATCAAGACGATGACCGCTTCGGGAATGAGCGCGTGCATGCGGCGTGCGGTCTCGATCCCATCCATCTCCGCCATTCCGCAAGTCGACAAGCACGAGATCCGGTTGCAACGCGCCGGCCAGCTCGATCGCCCGGGCCCCCGACGCGGCCTCGCCGACCTGCTGGAAGCCGTTCGCCGCCGCGAGCAACCGGCGAACGGTGCGCGGGAAGATCGCCTGGTCATCGACGGTCAAGACGGTCACTTCACCTGGGCCGGGCAAGACAGGCACCTTGTGGTCAACCTGCTCCCACGTGTGTGGATCGGCAAGGGGACAGCCCATACGCCGTGGCGGGTGCGCGCACGAGCATCGGCCGCGTGGGTCGCTCCACGCCCCCGGGATGTGCGTGCCCATCCCCGCTCCAGCGGGGCTTCGTCGTCCGGCCGTACGTCGTGCCGCCGGCTGCGTGGCCGCTACGGTCGTTCGCTTCCCTATGCTGCGGCGAAATGGGGTCGTTGGCGAAGACGCTGACGCTGCGCACCGTCCAGGGGCTATGCGTGGTGGGCATCACGGCGGCCTTGGCGCTGTGGATCCCGCGCTGGTCGCACCCGGAGCTGTATCCCGACGAGCAGGGCTGGGGCGGGCTGCTCCACGCGATGCGCCGCGCGTTCTTCCACTTCGACTTC
>Ga0126307_10002095_pt1 | contig 13405 bp, 15 predicted proteins | sample Plot28_FD_89955 | JGI IMG/M metagenome (GOLD analysis project Ga0126307, IMG submission 89955) | Serpentine soil microbial communities from UC McLaughlin Reserve, CA, USA - Plot28 | ecosystem: Environmental > Terrestrial > Soil > Grasslands | place: USA: UC McLaughlin Reserve, Lake County...
CCTTGGCGTCGTCGCCGGCCTCGTCATGGAATACGAGAACCGGCGGACGAACCGCCGGCTTGTCGACCGCGCCGCGCTGCAGGGCGGCGATGTCGGGCCGCGACTTCGTCACGCCGGAGGACGTGAAGGCCGTCGCCGTGCCTGCTCTAGCCCACCGGCTGATGCTGAAGCCGGAGTTGTGGGTCAAGCAGCTGGCGGCCGAGGACATCGTGCGCGAGGTGCTGGAGACGGTGCCGACGCCGGCGGCCGAGGCCGCGGCACCGGCCCCCGAGTGAGGCCGACGCCGTCACCGCGGGTGACGGCGTACGCCGCCCTTGCTGCGATCTTCCTCTTCGCGGCACTCGCGCTGAGGCGGCCGGAGCTGGCGGTGCTCGCTCTGCCGTTCGCGCTGCCGCTCGCCCTGGGGCTGCGGCTCACGGAGCCGCCGCACGTTCGGGTCGACGTCGAGGTGGCGCGACAGACGGCGCTGGAGCAGGACGAGCTCGACGTCGAGCTGACCGTCGCGTCGGAGCGGCCGGTCGAGCGACTCGAGCTCGTACTCGTCGTCCCGGACGGGCTGGAAGTCATGTTGGGCGCGAGCGCGCAATCGCTGCGGCTGGGCTGGGAGGACGAGCGGACGCTGAAGCTGCGCCTCCACTGCGTCCGCTGGGGCAACTACGAGCTCGGAGACGTCCGTCTGCGCGCCCGCGACCGGTTGGGGCTGACGGTCTGGGAGTCGCGCCTCGAGCGGAAGGTGCGTCTGCGCGTCTACCCGCTGCCGGAGACGCTCCGGCGGATCGTACGGCCGGTCTCGACGCAGCTCTACACGGGTAACGAGGTGGCCCGGCAGAAGGGCGACGGGACGGAGTTCGCGGACCTCCGGCTCTTCGCCCCCGGCGACCGCGTCCGCTCGATCAACTGGCGCGCGAGCGCGCGCCGGGACGAGCTGGTCGTCAACGAGCGCCACCCGGAGCGGAACGCGGACGTGATCCTCTTCCTCGACACGTTCGCCGACGCCCGTTCTGGCGGACGCTCGACCCTGGACCTGGCAGTGCGCGCCACGGCGACGCTGGCGGCGCGGTACCTCGAGCGACGCGACCGCGTCGGCCTCGTCTCCTTCGGCGGCGTCCTCCGCTGGCTCACCCCCGGGATGGGGACCACCCAGCGCTACCGGATCGTCGACGCACTCCTCGAGTCGGAGATCGTCTTCAACTACGCCTGGAAGGACGTCTCCGTGATCCCCGCGCGCGTCCTGCCCCCGCAGGCGCTCGTGGTTGCGGTGACGCCACTGCTGGACGACCGTGCCATCGAGGCGCTGGCCGACCTGCGCGCGCGGCGCTACGACCTCGCCATCGTCGAGGTCTCGCCGGTCGACTTCACCGAGCCCGGCGAGAGCGAGTCGGATCAGCTCGCTCACCGGCTCTGGGTGCTCCGGCGCGAGGAGATCCGGGCCCGCTACGAGCGCCTCGGCGTCGCGGTCGCGTCCTGGAGCGACGACGCGCCGCTCGACGCAGTCCTCGAGGGGGTGAGGGCATTCAGGCGCCACGCGCAGATCGCCCGCGTCTAGCCGCCGGCGCCGCCTCGGTCGCCGCCGCGGCGGCGACGGGAACATGGATCGCGGTGATCGCCGAGGACGGCTACCTCGTCCGCGCGACGGTGCTCGCGACCGTCGTCGCCGTCGCACTCCTCGCGCTCGGCCTCGTCCTCCGCCGCCCGATCGCGTTTCCGGCGGCGGTGGTTCTGCTCGCGGCGCCGTATGTCGCGTTGCTCGGCTTCGAGGTCGACGGACTCGACACGCGCGCGCCGATGATTGCGGCACTGCTGTTCTCTGCGGCCGAGCTCGCCTACTGGTCGCTCGAGCTGCGCGGCACGCTCGCGAACGAGCCGGGAACCTACCTCCGCCGCCTGGCGCTCCTCGCAGGCCTGTCGATGGGAACGATCGCCGGTGGCACGGTGGTGCTGGTGCTCGCGGAGCAGGTCGCCGCCGACGGGCCGGCGTTCGAGATCGCGGGCGCCGCTGCCGCAGTCGGAGCGGTCGCGTTGCTCGCGCTCGCCGTCGGGCGGCCGAAAACCCGCTAACCCGTGGGATCCGGCTCGGGCGGCTGCATCGAGACGCCCGGGATCGGACGCGGCGTCGGCTTGGGGGTCGGCTTGCGCTCGACACCACTCTCCGCAGGCGCCTCCTCGGCCTCCAGCTGCTCCTCCGGGAAGACCGACTCCTCGGCCTCCCCCGCGAGCAGGCGCTCGAACTGATCCTTGTCGATCGTCTCGCGCTCGATCAGGATCGCCGAGAGCTTGTGCAGGTCGTTCATGTGCTCGCGGAGGACGCGGTGCGCAGTCGCGTGCGCCTCCTCGATCACGCGGCGGATCTCATCGTCGATCTCCCGGGCGATCTCGTCGGAGTAGTCGGGCTCGTTGCCCATCTCGCGGCCAAGGAACGGCTGGGTGTGGTCGCGGCCGAGCACGCGCGGGCCGAGCTTCTCGCTCATCCCGTAGCGCATGATCATCGCCTTCGACGTCGCCGTCACCTTCTCGAGGTCGTTCGCGGCGCCGGTCGTGACCTCGTGGAAGACGAGCTCCTCGGCCGCGCGACCTCCCAGCGTCATCGCCAGGTCGTCCATCAGCGCGCCGCGCGTGGTCAGGTAGCGGTCCTCGGTCGGCAGAGAGATGGTGAGGCCGAGCGCCTGGCCGCGGGAGACGATCGTGATCTTGTGGACCGGGTTCGTCTCCTCGAGGAAATGGCCGACGAGCGCGTGGCCCATCTCGTGGTACGCCGTGATCTTGCGCTCCTTCTCGGAGAGCAGCCGGGCCTTCTTCTCGGGACCTGCGATCACGCGCATGATCCCCTCCTCCAGCTCCTCCTGGCCGATCATCTTCTTGCCGTGACGCGCTGCGAGCAGCGCTGCCTCGTTGATCAGGTTGGCCAGGTCGGCGCCGGTGAAGCCCGGTGTGCCCGCGGCGAGCGTATCGAGGTCGATCTCGGGCGCCAGCGGCTTGCCTTTCGAGTGCACCTCGAGGATCTTCTTGCGGCCGCTTCGGTCGGGCCGGTCGACGACGATCTGGCGGTCGAAGCGGCCCGGGCGGAGCAGAGCCGGATCGAGGATGTCTGGCCGGTTCGTGGCCGCGATCAGGATGATGTTGTCCTTCATCTCGAAACCGTCCATCTCGACGAGAAGCTGGTTCAGGGTCTGCTCGCGCTCGTCGTGACCGCCGCCGAGGCCGGCGCCGCGGTGGCGGCCAACGGCATCGATCTCGTCCATGAAGATGATGCAGGGGCTCGACTGCTTCGCCTGCTCGAAGAGGTCGCGAACACGGGAGGCGCCGACGCCGACGAACATCTCGACGAAGTCGGAGCCGGAGATCGAGAAGAACGGGACGCCGGCCTCGCCCGCGACGGCGCGCGCGAGGAGCGTCTTACCTGTGCCGGGAGGCCCGTAGAGCAGGACGCCCTTCGGGATCCGTGCGCCGAGAGCCTGGAACTTCTTCGGGTTCTCGAGGAACTCCTTGATCTCGTGCAGCTCCTCGACCGCCTCGTCCGCGCCGGCGACGTCCTTGAAGCCGATCTTCGGCGAGTCCGGCGTCATCCGCTTCGCGCGCGACTTGCCGAAGCTCATCACCTTCGAGCCGCCGCCCTGGACCTGGTTCATCAGGAAGATCCAGAAACCGATCAGGAGCGCGAACGGGAGCAGCGAGATGAGCAGGTTGCTCCACCACGACGACCCCTTGCCCTTCGAGTCGTAGGGGATGTTCTCTTTCTTGAGAACCTGCTCGACCGCGAACGCCGACTGGTCGTTGGGGTAGTTCACCTTGAACTTGTCGCCGCCGACAATGACCCCCTTGATCTCGTTCCGGGTCGGCGAGAAGGTCGCCTCCTGCACGTTCCCCTCCTCGGCCTGCTCGACGAACTCCGAGTAGGTGAGCTTCTCCTGGCCGTCCTTACGCGGGATCAGCGTCTGACTCGCCAGATAGACGAGCAGGACGATCACGATCAGGGGGAACAGCGCGCTGCGGAAGAATCTGTTCACAGGGTCATGGGAGGGTAGCAGCCTGATTGCCGCCGTCCTCAGCCCTGACCTATTGGCCACGCAGGGCCAATCCCCTGTTAGTGAGGCGGAATCAGATCCGGGTGGAGCACCGCCACGTAGGGCAGGTTCCGGTATCGCTCGGCGAAATCGAGGCCGTAGCCGATCACGAACTTGTTCGGGATCTCGAAGCCGACGAACCTGACGGGAACGTCGATCTCGCGCCGCTCCGGCTTCGTCAGCAAGGCGCAGATCTCGAGCGATGCAGGCTTGCGCGCCTTCAGGCTGCGCATCAGGTAGGAGAGCGTCAGGCCGGAGTCGATGATGTCCTCGACGACGAGCACGTCGCGGCCGGCGATGTTCGTGTCCAGGTCCTTGAGGATCCGGACGACACCCGAGGAGTCGGTGGCGGCGCCATAGCTCGAGATCGCCATGAAGTCGATCTCGCAGGGGATCGTCAGCTCGCGCATCAGGTCGGCCATGAAGAAGACGGCGCCCTTGAGGACGCCGACGAGGAGCAGGTCGCGGCCCTCGTACTCGCGCGAGACCTCCGCGCCGAGTTCGGCGATCCGAGCCTGCAGCGGCTCCTGTTCGATCAGGACTTCGCCGACCGCGTCCTTCACCGCTTCCATGTCACCGCTCCTTCCCACCCCGGTGCCTCGGCGACACCCGGCACGGCGACGACCTCGTCGCCCTTGACCACGAGCGGCCAGCCGTCGCGCTCCGCCCGGGGCACCTTCGCGTCCACGAGCAGATCCTGCACTTTCTTGCGGCGGCCCGCGAGGCGGTCGCCCGGCCGGCGGCTGCGCACCTCGAGACCGGGGCGGACCGACTCGATCGTCCATGGCCCCCACTCGACCGAGCCCTCGAGCCGCAGTGTTCCGTACTGCCGGACGGCGCGGACGCCGGCGCCGAGATCGGCCGCCTTCGTGCCGTCGCGGGTGGCGAGCAGCTCCGCGAGCGTCCGCTCGAGCGTGCGCGGCAGCCGCGGCCGCTCCTCGCCAAGCGAGAGCAGCGACGCGCGGGTGCGCGGGTCGAGCCGCTCGAGCAGCGGCAGGATCTCGTCGCGGATGAGGCCGCGCTTGGTGTCCGGATTCGACGAGTCGTCGCGGTATGCCAGCCCGTGTTCCTCGCAGTAGGCGCGCGTCTCCTCGCGCCAGACGCCCAGCAGCGGCCGGACGACCCCGTCCTCACGGCACGACTTGATCCGCTGCGGCGAGCCGGAGGCGACGAGGCCGAGCAGCACCGACTCGACCTGATCGGAGGCAGTGTGACCCGTAGCGCGAAGCCCGCAGTCAGCGGTCAGGCCGTACCGTCGGTCGCGCAGCGCCGCCTCGGTTAGCTGCTCAGAGCAACTTGCGTCGACGACGTCGGCGCCGAGCGCGTCTCGGCAGAAGCGCGCGTCCTCGTCCGACTCGTCGCCGCGCAGGCCGTGCGCCACGTGCACGGCGGACACGCGATAGCCGAGCTGCCCGAGGACATGCCAGAGGCAGGTCGAGTCGGCGCCGCCGGAGACGAGCACCGTCACCTCGCCGCGCCGTTCGATCAGACCCCGCTCGCGGATGAACGACTCGACGCGATCTCGCATGCACCCAGTCTGCCCTAGAAAGCGGGCGCCGCGGCCCAGGCCTCGAGCACGTCGATCGCCCGCTCGACCTCGGGCGCCTCGAGCCGAAGCACGCGCGCGTACTCGACCAGGTCCATCCGGCTGCGCGGCGCGAGTCCCGTGGACGCGTCGCGGAGGTAGGCGAGCGGCAGCGAGTGGGCGACGAGGAGGACCGTCTCCTCCGGGCGGCCCGCGATCGTGCGGAGGCCGCGCGCATAGCGCTCGGCGAGCTCGCCGCGGTGCTCGCCTCCGGGCGGCGCCTCGAGAGGGCCCTGCGCCCAGATCCACTCGCGGTACGCGTCGAGCGGCCCGCCCTCGAACTCGCCGTAGCGCGGGTCGTTCAGCTCCGGAACGACGAGGAGCGGCACGTCCCGTGCGCCGAGCGCGAGCTCGGCCGTCTCGCGGACGCGCTCGAACTCCGTCACCGCGCAGAGATCGATTTCCTCCTGTGCGAGCGCTTCGCCCAGCGCACGCGCCTGCGCGCGTCCCGTCTCCGTCAGCGGGCAGGAGATCCCTGGGTCGCCGTTCACGAGCTGCCTGGCGCTGAACTCCGACTCGCCGTGGCGGGCCACGAGGAGCCGCCTCACAAGAGCACGCTCCGATACTCGAGGACGTGCTGCATCCGGACCGTCTCGTAGAGCCGGATTGCGGGTTCGTTATCGGCCCGGACGAAGAGACAGACGGTCGGCACTTCCTTCAGCAACAGCCGGATCAGGTCGCGCAGTCCCCGCGTCGCGTAGCCGGCGCGGCGAGCCTTGGGGTCGACCCACACCTGTTGCAGCTGCACGGCGCGCGGCGTCCACGCCGAGGCCTCGGCCTTGAACAGGATCACGCCTCCCTCCTCCCACAACCACGAGCGCCCGTCCTCGATCTGGGCGCGCGTCCGCCAGCGGAAGCCCTCCGCGTCGCGGCGGAGCGGGTCGATGCCGAGCTCGCCCTCGTGCGCCTTCGCGCAGGCTGGAACGAGCAGGTCAAGGTCAGCCAGCCTCGCCGGCCGGAGCCCGCTGCCGCCCGGCTCGGGCGCGTCCGAGATCGAGTAGACCGGCTGGCCGAGCCGGTCCTCGCGGGGGGACGGAAGGTGTCTGCGCGCCGCCTCCCAGAGGTCCGACACCGCAGCCTGCTCGCCGATCAGCATCCGCGTCCGCGCGCGGACGGCGACCGTGGCGAACGCGCCGCAGCCGCGACCCGATGGAACGACGTTCGCCCCGGAGTGGCAGAGCCCGACCAGGCGGCGGCCCTCCTCGATCCCGGTGAAGCGGCCGATGCCACGCCGGGCGACGTCCTCGAGGAAGACGCGCTCGACCGGATCCTCGGCGCAGAACTCGAGGATCTGCGACAGCGGCGGCTCGACGATGTGCGTGTGCGCCATCCCCTCGATCTTCGCGTATAGGGTCTCGCGGATGCCGATCCACATCAGAGCCGAGCCGGGTGACTACGCCGAAGCATGCCTTCTGCCGGGCGATCCGCTGCGCGCGAAGTACATCGCCGAGACGTACCTCGACGAGGTCGAGCAGAGGAATTCCGAGCGCGGCCTCCTCGGCTACACGGGCACGTACGAGGGGAAGCGCGTCTCGGTCCAGGGCACCGGGATGGGCTGCCCCGGCGCCACGATCGTCTTCGAGGAGCTTGTCCAGCTGGGCGTCAAGAAGCTGCTGCGGGTCGGCACGTGCGGCGGGCTCCAGCCCCACCACAAGCTGGGAGACATGATCGTCGCGATCAGCGCAGTCCCCGCCGACTCAACCGCGATGCACCTCGTCGGGAACGAGCCGCACTGTCCGACCGCGAGCTGGGACCTCATCCACGGCTCGGTGCACGTGGCCAAGGAGATCGGCCAGGAGATGCACGTTGGCCCGATCGTCTCGAGCGACCTCTTCTACAACCCGGACGAGGGCCAGTACGAGCGCTGGTCGAAGCGGGGCGTGCTGGCCGTCGAGATGGAGGCCGCAGCGCTCTTCACCGTCGGCGCCCTGCGGGGGGTGCACGCCGGCTGCCTGCTCGTCGTCAGCGACATCGTCGTCGAGGGCGAGTTCAAGCGGGTGACCGACGACGAGATGAAGTCGGCCGTCGACCGGATGACGCGGGTCGCGCTCGCCACCGCCACGAGCGGTCATTAGCGAGACGGTCTTCCTCGTCAACCCCGCTTCGGCGAACGGGTCGACTGGAAAGCGCTGGGCCGAGACGGCGCACCGCGCGGCGACGAAGGGCCTCGGCGGCGACACCCTCTTCTCCGACCGTCCCGGCCACCTGGGCGAACTCGCCCGCGGAGCCGCGGACAAGGGCGCGAAGCTGCTCGTGGTCGTCGGCGGCGACGGCTCGGTGAACGAGGTCGCCAACGGGATCGCGGGACGCGACGACGTGGAGATCGCCGTGATCCCGCGTGGCACCGGCTGGGACTTCGTCCGCACGTACGGGATCCCGCACAAGCTCGACGGCGCGATCGAGGTCGCCTTGACGGGGACGACGCGGACGATCGACCTCGGCCGCGCCACCTACCGCGCCTGGAACGGTGGGGAAGGCGTGACGTACTTCGCCAACGTCGCCAGCGCCGGCATGAGCGGTGCGATCGCGCAGCGTGCGAACGACACGACGAAGGCGCTCGGCGGCAAGGTCTCCTACCTCTGGGCGACCGTGGCAGTCTTCGCGAAGTGGCGGAATTCCGAGCTGCGCGTGGCGGTCGACGCCGAGTCGCGCGTCGGTCACATGCACGACGTCGTCGTCGCAAACGGGAAGACCTTCGGCGGCGGCATGATCATCTGCCCGGACGCGGAGCCAGACGACGGCGCCTTCGACGTGCTCACGATCGGCGACCTGACCAAGCACGACCTGCTGACGACGCTGCCGAAGACGTTCTGGGGCAAGCACCTGCCCCACCCGAAGGCCGAGCTGCTGCGCGGCGCCGTCGTCACGATCGACTCGGACGAGCCGCTACCCGTCGAGCTCGACGGCGAGCAGCCCGGGACGACGCCCGTGCGTTTCGAGATCGTGCCGCGCGCGCTGCGGTTGCGGGTCCCCGCCTAGGCGGGCGGCTTCTTCGGCGTCTCCGGCGGCTTCGCGGCCGCCGCGCGCGGCGTCGACGACGGCGCCTTCTTCGCAGCCGTGGCCGGCTTCTGCCCGCTCAGCGCCGCCACCTGCTTCTCCAGCTTCACGACTCGCAGCTCCAGCTCGTCGAGGCCACGGAGCTTCTTCTGCATCTCGTCGAGCCGCGTCTTCGACTCGTTCAGCATGTCGACGATCCGCCCCCCGCCCGGGACCTCGGTGAGCTTGTGCAGCGCGTCCTGCGTGAGGCCGGTGAAGCGGGCGACGATGTCGTTCTGCCTGGCCGTGCGTGCTCTCGCCATGCCGCGATCGTACCCCTCTACGCGCGCACCGTCACGGGAGTACCGGCGCGGGTGCGCTCGAAGAGCCTCCGGAGAACGTCGTTGCGGACGCGGACGCAGCCGGTCGAGACGGCGCCCCCGATCAGGTCGGGGCGGTTGGTGCCGTGGATCGCGATCGGGCCGCCCTGCGTCCAGCCGGTCAGGACCTCGGAGAAGGCGGAGATGCCGATCGCGCCGGGGCCGAACGGGCCGGCCGGGTCTGCGGCCACGAGGCGCTGGTTCACGTAGAAGCGGCCGGTCGGCGTCGGCGTGCGCGGCGAGCCGATGACCGCCCTGGTGGCGAGCACACGGCGGCCGCGGTCGAAGAGCGTGACCGAGCGCTCCGACAGGTCGACGAGCACGCGTGTGGTCACTGCCGCCAGCTGGACGTCCTCGGCCCGCACCCAAGCCGTGATCCCGTTCGGCTTCAGCGGCAGCTGCACGTGGTACCAGGCGGGCCGGCAGTCGGAGCCGAGCCGTTGCGCGCGCACGGAGAAGACCGTGGGCACGCCGTTCACGTTTTCGGCTCCGAAGACCTGGAGCTGCGCGCCCCCGGGAGCGCGATGGGCGACCGCGTGCTCGCGCACGACGGCAGCGTAGGCCCGCTCCGCCGAGCCGAGCGGGCGGGTGATCGCGGTGCGGCAACTCGGCACTGTCTTTTCGGCGCGCCTGACGTCTTCAGTGGTTGGAGGGACCGCGGCGACCTCGGAGCCACCAGCGCATGCCGCAACAGCCGAGGCGAGGAGTAACACCAGCGGTGCTGACACGAGGCGATGATCACGAAGTCGATACATGCTCTTCACCGTTTCGCTCTTGTTCCGCAACGACGAACTCGTAACGTGAAAGGTGAGATGAAGCCCAGCAAGACCAGCAAGCGCGGCGACCAGCTGCACGAGCACAAGGCCGTGATCGGCCACGCGCTGCGCCAGCACGCCGGAGTCCCGTACGAGGTCGAGCAGAAGGTCTGCAGCGACTGCCGTGCGGTTCTCGACGAGCGCCCGCTGCGCCGCGCAGCCGCCTAGGCTGCGAGAGTCCCTCCGCATGGAGGGGTTCCGGTTCTCGACCGAGATCGTCGTCCGCTTCGCGGAAACCGATGCGCAGGGGATCGCGCACCACGCATCGTTCCTGGTCTGGCTCGAGGTCGCACGCATCGGCTACCTCGCCGAGCACGCCGGCGGCTACCGCGCCATCCAGGAGCAGGGGATCGAGGCGCTGACGACGGGTGTCGAGCTGCGGTACTTCCGCGGCGCACAGTTCGACGACCGGCTGACCGTGTGGGCGCGCTGCGTCGATCTGCGCGGTGCCCGCTTCCGCTATGAGTACGCCGTCGAGCGCGTGCATCCCGACGGAACGGTCGAGCTGATCGCCCGGGGCTCCACGTCTCACGCGACTGTGGACGCCGAAACGCATCGGCCGGTCCGACTGCCGCAGTGGTTCCACGACGCGGTCGCTAGGGCTGAGTCGTCGTCGCGGACGTAGACGTCGTGGAGGGCGGCGCAGGAGTGCCGGCCTTCGGCGCATCCTGCGCGTTCGCCTTCGCCTTGGGCTTCCGCTCGGGCTTCGGCGGCGGCTTCGTGCCGACTCGGATCACCCGGTACTCGCCGCGGTAGGACGTGTTCCACGTCTCGTCGTGGATCACCACGCCGCTCGCGCCGTAGACGGTGCGCGTCACGGAGGTCGAGCGGGCGGGCGAGCCCTCCTCCTCGATCACGATCTCGCCCCTCGGCAGCGTCGGATCCTTGACCCGCCGGACCGGCGGCGGACGGGTCTCCTCGAGCGCCCCTGTTCCGCTCTCCACGCGCCGCTCGGGGCCGCCGCCGTAGATGGAGACGGTGATGCCGGCGCCGCCGGAGGCGCCGGCGACCAAGAGCCAGTTCGACGTGTCGTTGACGAACTTCAGGTCGAGGTCGGGGTAGTTGACCGTGGCGTCGCGGCCCGTCTGGTAGCGGCTGATGTAGAGCGAGTGCGGGTTGCGCTCGACGATCTTCAGCCCTGCCTCCCAGGCGGCGTTGAAGACCGTCGTGGCGACCTGGGAGACGCCGCCACCGACGTCCTCGTCGTACTCGTCCTTGATGATCACCGGCGCCGGCCGGAAGCCGCGCTCGATCGTCCGCTCGCCGACGCGGTCGTTGAACGAGAAGGTGCCGCCGGGAGCGACCAGTGCGCCGTTCACGAGCGAGACGCCGAGCTGGAGGTTCGTGATCCGATCGGAGGTGCCCGCGTAGAGAGTCGTGTACGAGGAGAGCCGCCGCTCGATCCCCATCGCCTGTGCCTCCGCGGTCGTGCGCTCCGCCTCCGCGGATCGGACGACGAGCGTCGCCGTCCGGTCGACCGGAGACACGGCCGCCGCGAGCAGCGCGCTGGCGGTGGCGGGCACGTCGACGGCCAGGCCGTCCTGCGCGGGGACGAGCTCGACGCCGTCGCCGACCGGCCGGAATGTCGCGTCGGAGGCGGGCCGCTCGACCCGCTTGCGGAGCTTCGCGAACCATGCTTCCGCGCCGGGGCCGGCAATCGCGACGGCGGTCTTCCCGGCGACGGGCAGGGTCAGCAGTTCCGCGATCCGCCAGCGCGGCAGCTTCCAGCGCGTGCCCGCGTACTCGAGCCGGACGGGAGCGGACAGTGCGGTGCGCGCCTCCGCCGCGGCGGGAGCAAGATCGTTCGCGCTCACCTGGACGGGATCGAGCACGATCGGCAGCGCGATCGGCTGACCGCGCTCGAGCCGCGCGAGGGCGCGCACGATCCGGTTCGCCGCCACGTCCCGCGCGAGCCGGCGGCCGGGCTGGCCGCGGACAACTTCGATCGCGAGCCCGCGGCGAACGAGCTTTGCCTCGACGTGGCGCTGGTCGATCTCTCGGGCCAGGGCGGCGAGCTTGAAGTTGAGCGCTGCCTCGTACACCTGCACCGGCGGCGCGATCTCAGAGCCGAAGAAGCGGGTCTGCAGCCGCTTGAAGCCGCGGACGGGGCCGAAGCCCTCGCCCTCACGCGCGGCCGACTCGATCGCGGCCGCCCAGTCTGCCTCGACGCCGAGCGTCGTCGCCTTGATCGGGAACTCGCGGCCCCCGGCGGTGAAGACGATCGGCGTCCGCTCGACCCGCTCGAAACGGTTGACGAGCACCGAGCGTGCTTCCTTCCGCGTCAGCCCACCGACGTCCACGCCGGCGATCTGAACGCCCTTCGCGATCCGGGCCTCTGAGCCGGCGAAGGCAAGCCCGAGCAGCGCCGCGAGAACGGCGAGAAGGGCGAGGGAAACCAGGATCCAGCGCGCAATCAGCCGCGCAGAGCGATCGGGTACCCCGGCGCGGACCGGTGGCGCGTCTACCCGCACGAGCCGATCAGTGTAGCCACGGCTGAAGATGCCGCTCTAGCGGCGCAGATACTGCGTGATCACGTGCCGCTGGATCTCGGAGGTGCCCTCGACGATCTGGAGCACCTTCGCGTCGCGCATCCATTTCTCGACGGGGTGGTCGCGCATGATCCCCGCTCCACCGAGCACTTGGACGGCGTCTGTCGTGACGCTCATGGCGGCGTCGGCCGCGAAGGCCTTCGCGTAGGAGCCGAGCAGCCCGGCGTCCTCGCGGGCGTCAAGGGCGGCGGCGGCACGCCAGACCAGCAGTCGCGAGGCCTCGACCTGCATCGCCATGTCCGCGAGCTTGAAGGAGACGCCCTGCTTCGCGATCAACGGCTTCCCGAACGCGCGCCGTTCGTTCGCGTACCCGGTCGCATACTCGAAGGCCGCGCGTGCGATCCCAACGGCCGAGGCCGAGACCTGCGGCCGCGAGTGCATGAAGAAGTCCAGCGCGATTGCGAAACCCTCACCCTCCTCTCCGAGCAGGCGATCCGCGGGCAGCCGGGCCTCGTCGAGCAGGATCGAGCCGGTGTAGGACGCGCGGAGGCCGAGCTTCGGCTCCTTGCGGCCTGCGCTGACGCCCGCGTCGCCCGCCTCGACCAGGAATGCGGTGATCCCCCGTTCGAGTTTCGCGAAGACGACCGTCAGCTCGGCGATGCCGCCGTTGGTGACGTAGCACTTCTCGCCGTTCAAGACGTATTCGTCGCCATCGCGGCGGGCGGTCGCCTCGATCCCGGCGACGTCGGAGCCCGCACCCGGCTCAGTGAAGGCGATCGCGGCCAGGCAGCCGTGCTCGGACGCGAGCCGAGGCAGCCAGCGCTGCTTCTGCTCCTCCGTCCCGGACCGCAGCAGCGGTCGCACGGGGAACATCGTCGCCCCGATCGGGGCGGAGAGGCCGGCGCAGCCCCACGACAGCTCTTCGGCGATCAGGCTGGACGTGACAGCCGACACGCCGCCGCCGCCGTACTCGGCCGGGATGGCGTGGGAGGTCAGCCCGAGCGCAGCCGCCTTGCCGAGCAGCTCCGGCGGGCAGTCCTCGCGCTCGTCCCACTCCCGCGCGATCGGCCGCAGCTCGCGCGCGGCGAAGTCGTGCGCG
>Ga0126307_10002096_pt1 | contig 13398 bp, 12 predicted proteins | sample Plot28_FD_89955 | JGI IMG/M metagenome (GOLD analysis project Ga0126307, IMG submission 89955) | Serpentine soil microbial communities from UC McLaughlin Reserve, CA, USA - Plot28 | ecosystem: Environmental > Terrestrial > Soil > Grasslands | place: USA: UC McLaughlin Reserve, Lake County...
TCCGAGACTACGAATGGGGTGCGAATGGGGCTGTGGCAAGAGATTGGCACAATCGCGAATCCCTTCACCCCAGCTGTCAGGATCGGACCGCCTGCGGCCATGCAGTACGCGGTGCTGCCATGTGGCGTCGCAACGATCATGCCGTCACCTGGGTATGTGTTGACGTAGTGGCCGTCGATGTAAATCTCGATGTCGACCATCCTCATACCGGAACGCACGACGACGTCATTGATCGCCCAGCCTTGAGGAACGCCTGCCCCCTCCCGCACCAGCGTAGCCGCCAGGGTCGAACCCTGCTGCACTGCGTAGTCGCCCGCAAGCAGCGCGTCGATCGCCCGCTGCCAATCGCGCCGCTCGATCAAGGCGAGGAACCCTACGTTCCCAAAATTGATCCCCAGCAGCGGAATCCCGGGGTAGGAGTTCGCCGCTCGAATCATCAGGCCGTCGCCGCCAAGCACCACAATCGCATCGACCGGTGCATGTGCTCCCGATGAGAGGATCTCTTCGCCAACGACCTCCGCACCGGCGATGTCGAGCGCGCGTGCAACGTTTGCCGAGAGTTCCTGCGCTTCGACTTTGCTTCGGGCGGCAATCAATCCGACTCGTTGCGGCTTGGTTGCGATCGTGCCGCCGGAGGCAATCGAATGAGGTAGGGTCGGAGTCCTCACGGATTTGTCTCTTTCTGTTCCGTGCCGATAGCCCAGGCTGGCGTGAGATAGGTCTCTGCGTCATGGGCGGCTCGGAATCGGTAGAGTTGGGCCGGTCGATGGCTGCCTTCACGCCGTGTATCACCCGTTCCTTCGAGAACACCGGCCGCATGGATCCTGCGACGAAAGTTGCGTTTGTCGAGCTGGTGGTCGAGAACCGCTTCGTACACATTCTGCAGCTCGCTCAGTGAAAAGCTCGGCTGAAGAAGATGAAAGGCGATTGTGGTGTAGCCAAGCTTGGCTCGTAGCCGAAGCTGTGCGTAATCGACGATCATGCGGTCCACCGGGTTCATGACGGGGAGTTTGCCGGTGTCAAACCACGCGGCCGAGCTCGATGGCGGTCCGCCGTCGCTCGTGAGAGCCAGAGCGAGGTACGTTACCGTCACAGTCCAATCACCTTCAGAGTGGTGGGAAATCGAATAGAGCTGCTCCAGATATCGCTCAGCAAGTCCAACGTGATTCAGGATCCGAGTTCCGGTTGCGTCGAGGCTCTCGGTTGCCACCGGCCTACCCACAGGCAGTGCCCGACATGTCGGTTGCTCTTGAAGCGCAATCAACAGCCGCCCATCGCTGACCGTGAACAACACGACCCGAACGTCAATCCGGGGCACGCGATTCACCAATGAATCGTCACTCTGATCAATGCGGTTTGTCGTCGAGAGCCGCTCGGTTCGCTGACGGCCAGCGGGGCCACTCGGAGTCATAGTGCAATTCTCGCTGTCGATCATTCCCAGTGTAGACAGCCGTCCGGACGGATGGCAACGGTCCAAAGAGCAGCGCAATTACGACGGAAATTGCAGACGGCCGCGCGCCGTGATTCGCCCGCCCCGGGGTTCATGATTCGCTGACGCCAGATGTTCCGAGGCCGGCCACGATCCCGAGTGCAAATAGAGTGACTACCATCGACGTTCCACCGAATGAAACGAGTGGAACGGTGAGCCCGGTCAGTGGCAGGACCCTCAACGTGCCACCCGAAATCAACAGCACCTGAACACCGATCAGCGTGGCCATCGCCATCGCCAGCAAGGAGCGAAGGCCATTTGTGGCGTTCAACGCGGCGGAAACACATCGGCAGACTATGACGCACAACAATGCAAGCACTGCCACCACTCCAGTCAAGCCCCACTGACTCGCGACCGCCACGAGAATGAAGTCCGTGTGCACCTCGGGTACGCGAGCCGGCACGATTGGGCTGCTCTCTCCGAATAAACCCCCGGCCGCTAAAGCGTAGTCGGCTTGAACAAACTGGAAGCCTCGTCCAACCGGATCGAGCCAGGGCTCGAGCCAGCCAACGATGCGGTCACGCACTCTCGGTGCCGCGACGTACGACGCAGCGGCGGCTAGTATCAGAATGCCCCCGGCTGGTCCGAGCGATGACTTCGCCCTCAGAACGCTCGCAATCGATGCGTACGCGCCCAGCACAACGAGTGCCGCCATACCAAGATCATTCTGGAACACCAACACCGCGACCGCCGCAAGAACAGCGCCCACCAGGGGTAGCAAGTACGGCGCTGGTGGCAGATCGAACGAGCCGAGTCGCCAAGGCGCGGCGATCAGGTGGCGGTGATCGTAGAGGTACACTGCGATAAACCCTGTTAGCAAAAGTCGCGCAACCTCAGATGGTTGAAATTGAACGGGTCCGATCCGGAGCCACAAGCGAGCTCCATTGACCGTCTGGCCAAACACGATCGTCGTCGCGGTCAACGCCAGCGCGATACCGAAGAGCGTGAATGGATACCTTCTTATTTCATCGAGTCGGCGAGATATGATCGCCCCCGCGATGAGGGCCAAGAACCCAGCACCCACAAAGAAGGCATGCCGGACCGCTATGACTCGGTAGAACGCCGCATCCGCTCCGTGTACAAGTGAAAGTGAGTAAAGCGTTGCCACGCCAATAGCCGTGAGCATCGCGGCCGCAGCGACCAGAATGGAGTCGAAACCCGGGTCGACTGAGTTCAGTAGGAGCATTGCTACAAGCGGGCCGACCGTGGCCGTCAACAATGCCACGATCAACTCGAGACGTAGCGCCCGCTCGTGCCAGGCCGCGAGCTCAGCAAGACCGACGCCAACAACTAGTGTGAGCGCAGGCAGCAAGAACAGAAGAGTCCTGCGAGTGATGTCCGGGTGCCTGTTCCGAGTGCCCCGATTCACTTGTCCGCTAGCATTCGAATCCACGTCCGCGCTTCGATGGGAATCAGCTCAGGGGCAGTCATTATCGCGTGCTCGAGCGCAAGCCCACACGCGCAGGTACGCTCCGGAAGCCCGCCGGCCACGAGTTGTCTAATGATCTCTCGCGCCGACTCGCTGTTGGCGCGAAGGTGCGAGTTCACCACTTCCACGCTCACATCTTCTTCAGCATCGTGCCAAACGTCGTAATCGGTGACCATAGCCAGCATCGCGTAGCACAGTCCCGCCTCTCTCGCGAGCCGGGCTTCCGGCATTGCGGTCATGCCGATGACCGTGGCGCCCCATGAGCGATAGAGATTCGACTCAGCTCGCGTCGAGAACTGGGGACCCTCGATACATACGTACGTGCCGTCACGACGGACAGGACGGCCAGCTAACTCTGCCGCTTCGCCGGTGGCGGCTCGGAGGCGAGCGCAGAAGGGATCGGCCATTCCAACGTGAGCCACCACGCCAGATTCAAAAAACGAGCGCTCGTGGCGGATCGTTCGGTCAATGATCTGATCTGGGGTTACAAGTGACCTCGGGGGAAGTTCTTCGCGAAGGCTGCCGACCGCGCTTAGACTAAGGAGGCGCGTCGCACCGAGTTCCTTCAGGGCAAATACATTGGCGCGATACGGAACTGAGCTAGGTGAGTACACATGGCCGGCTCCGTGGCGAGCCAGGAACAGGACGTCGGTCTGACCGATCCGCGCCATGTGCAGGGGATCGCTCGCGCGACCGAACGGGGTCTCGACTTCGAACGTCTCACCTTGCTGCGTTTCTTCCAGGTCATAGATGCCGCTTCCGCCGATGACGGCCAACATGCGAACGTGATTCCTTTATTTGAGGTCATTCCGCAAGCTTCGGCGCTTGCACGATGCCCACGCGCTGAAGACCAAGCTTAGGGCTAAATGCTATACTCCTCCGGTTGAGTGCTCAAACGAGCGCGGTTTTTTTATGTCTCCGAACGTGTTTTTCCAGAAGGGATTCGACAGGTATGGCTCTCCAGAGCGAACAAAAAGAGACCATCATCACCCAGTTTCGCACGCATGATGATGATACCGGTTCTCCCGAGGTTCAGATTGCCCTCCTCACCGAGCGAATCAACGGACTCACGGATCACCTGCGTGAGCATAAGCATGACTTCCACTCGCGGCGGGGGCTTCTCAAACTCGTCGGGCAGCGGCGTCGGCTCCTGGCGTACCTGGCGAGCAAGGACATCGAACGGTACCGCACAACAATTACCCGGCTTGGGCTTCGCAAGTAGCCCAGTACGGCTGGTTTCGAAGGCCCACGGAGCACAAGGAGCATCAATAGTTCCAGGCCAAGTTGCTTTGGGCCGTCGTGTGACCCCGAGCGGCACGTTCCTGGATTCAACGAAAGGAGTCAACACCAACAACTCATCAATCGCCTCGGAAGGACTATGCGCCCGCGTGGGGTATTGGAGCCTGCTCAGCTCACATGGTGAGCAGGCTCCAGTTCCTCACGGCGGCAGACCGCATCATTCCGTGGCGGCCAACGTCGAAATCGACCGACCTTCTACCTCGAACGAAAGGAACGCATGATGCCTAGCAACAATCGCCCAGCGGTTTCCCGCGTGGAAATGGATCTGGCCGGCCGTACGCTGTCGTTTGAAACCGGTCTCGTCGCCCAGCAAGCGGACGGTGCAGCCGTGGTCCGCTACGGTGACTCGACGGTATTGACAACGGTCGTTGGCGAGCGTGAGCCGAACGCATCGGTCGGCTTCTTCCCCCTCACCGTCGATTATGAAGAGCGAATGTACGCGGCGGGGAAGATCCCTGGCGGATTTATCAAGCGCGAGGGCCGGCCGACGGAAGCCGCGACTCTAGCCGCGCGACTCACCGATCGACCGATTCGCCCGTTGTTTCCTAAGGGGTACAAGTCGGAAGTGCAGGTCATCACTACGGTCATGTCGGCCGACCAGGAAAACGACCCGGACATCCTCTCGATCAACGCGGCCTCCGCGGCCCTGACGTTGTCGCAGATCCCGTGGGATGGTCCGATCGGCGCGGTGCGAGTCGGCTTCATTGACGGCCAGATTGTCATCAATCCAACGGAATCCGATCTCGCCGGCAGCACTCTCGACATGGTGGTGGCCGGGACAAGTGACGCCATCATGATGGTCGAAGGCGAATCGGACCAGGTTTCAGAGGAGACGATCGTCGCGGGCATCGAGCGCGCCCACGAAGAGATCCGCCGCATCGTCAATCTCCAACTCGACCTCCAGCGTCAAGCAGGAAAAGAGAAATGGCTCTTCGAGCCGCCAGCGGCGAACGAAACGGTCGAATTGAGAGTTCGGAACTTTCTTGGCGATCGTTTGCGCGCCACGATCAACAACCCGGACAAGGTGTTGCGCCTCGAAGGCACGTCAAATCTACGGGAGGAGTTGCTCGCCCACTTGGCGGCGCCTGGCGATGAAGAGAGTGTTCCGCTGGTCTCGACGGAAATCATGGATGCGTTCGAAGCGATCCTGAAGGAGGAAGTGCGGCGCAGTATTCTCGAGGACGGCACGCGACCCGACGGCCGCCGCACCGACGAGATTCGGCCAATCTGGATCGAAACTGGCTACCTTCCACGCACCCATGGCTCGGCGATCTTCACCCGCGGTCAGACCCAGGTCATCACCACAGTGACTCTGGGCTCCACCGCCGAGGAGCAGCGGCTTGATTCCATCGGCCCGGAAGAGCGGAAGCGATACATTCACCATTACAACTTCCCACCGTTCAGTGTGGGCGAAGTCCGGCGACTACGAGGAACGAGTCGGCGCGACATCGGCCACGGCGCCCTGGCTGAGCGAGCGCTGCTTGCGGTTATCCCTGATGCAGAAGAGTTTCCGTACACCATGCGGCTCGTCTCCGAAGTCGTAAGTTCGAACGGCTCGACGTCCATGGCCAGCGTCTGTGGAAGCACGCTCGCCCTGATGGACGCCGGGGTGCCCATCGCCGAACCGGTCGCCGGCATCGCCATGGGACTCGTGACCGACGCCGCGACCAAACGATACGCGATCCTGAGCGATATCCAGGGCATGGAAGATGCCCTCGGCGACATGGACTTCAAGGTTGCGGGTACGGCCGAGGGTGTCACCGCCATTCAGATGGACATCAAAGTCAAGGGGATTACGCCCGAGATCATGCGCCAAGCTTTGACTCAAGCTCGGGCGGGACGGCTCTTCATTCTTGGCGAGATGGCGCAAGCAATCGACAAACCGAGAGGAGAGCTCTCCAGGTTCGCGCCTAGAGTGATTCGTCTCAAGATCAATCCTGAGAAGATCGGTGCGGTCATCGGCCCCGGGGGAAAGATGATCCGCTCCATCCAGGAGGAAACTGGCACCCGCATCGACATCGACGATGACGGGACTGTCTCGGTTGCGTCGACAGAATCTACAGGAGCTGAGGCGGCCATTCAGCGGATCCTAGGCCTGACCCAGGAGCTTCGCATCGAGCGCGGCGAGATCTACAACGGCAAAGTCGTCAGCATCATGCCCTATGGAGCGTTTGTCGAGATCCTTCCCGGCAAGGACGGTCTGGTGCATATCTCCGAGCTCTCTGAGGACCCTGCGATTCGTGTCAATCGAGTCGAGGACGTGCTGAGCGTCGGAGATGAGATCACGGTTATGGTCACCGAGGTGGCGCCAAATGGAAAGGTCAGCCTCTCCCGCCGGGCCGCGCTAACTGGCCAATTGCCGGAGCCGAAGCCGGAGCGCCCAGCCCGCCGGGATGATGATCGGGGCGAGCGGGGCCCGAGGCGCGACGACCGCGGTTTCCGCGGTGGCCCGGGAGGCCGGTCGGAAGGTCCTCCGCGCCAGGATCACTTGCGCTCGGGTCAAGAAGTTCTAGCGCGTCCAGGGGACAGCCGTCGCCGTCCGCTAAATCCGGGTGGTGAAGACTAGGATCTGTCGTCGCGATGCGTAGCTGCAGTCCCACGCCCCGCGGTTGTCGGGGCCCCGGATTTGCGGCTAGTGAATCCAGCTTGCTACGATCGACCCATCTGGCGGGCCTCGGCACAGTCTTCGGAATGACGCTGGAGAGAGTCAAACGTTGGTTGATGCATCGACCGCGCAGCACAAAGAAATTCAGTTGTCGCAGCTGCTGCAGGAGATGAGATCGGTCCTGGTCTCGTTCTCCGGCGGAGTTGATAGCAGCTATCTGCTCAAGATCGCGCATGATGCACTGGGATCGCATGCGGTCGCGGCAACTGGCCTATCTCAGACCTATGCCAGCGAGGAGATGGACGAGGCCCGGATAGTCGCCAACGAGATCGGCGCTGAGCACGTTTTCATCGATACCGCGGAACTCACCGATCCGCGCTACGCCGACAACACGCATCAGCGCTGCTTCTTCTGCAAGTCCGAACTCTACTCCCGACTTAAGGACCTCGCAAATTCTCGCGGTCTGCAATTTGTCGTCGATGGCTCAAATACCGACGATCTCGATGATTTTCGGCCAGGGATGCGCGCCGCCCGCGAGCTCGGTGTGCGCAGTCCGTTACAAGAGGTTAGGCTGACCAAGGCCGAGATCCGCTTGCTCTCCGAGCGCCTAGGGCTGCGTACGTGGGACAAGCCGGCAGTAGCGTGTCTTTCGTCCCGTTTTGCATATGGCGATCCAATAACGGTGGAGAAACTGAGGCAAGTTGCGGCGGCCGAGAGCGCGGTGCGCAACCTTGGGTTTAGCGGGTTTCGTGTTCGCCACCATGACGATATCGCCCGGCTCGAAATCCCTCGGGATCAGTTCGCGCGCGCGGTCGAGTGCGCCGATGAGCTCGTTGACGCCCTTCGTGGCGCCGGTTATCGATACGCCTTGCTTGACCTGGCTGGCTATCGCAGCGGAAGTTCGAATGAGGTGTTGAATGCGCGTCTCAAGTCGCGCGGACTACGGCGTCCGAGCGCTCTTTGAGCTTGCCCTGCGGACAGGGCAAGGTCCCGTACACAGTAAGGAGATCGCCGCCCGACAGGAGATTCCGGAAGCGTATCTCCACCAGGTGCTAGGAGCGCTAAGTCGAGCTGGGCTGATTAGGAGCACGCGCGGGCCGTTGGGTGGCCATGAGCTATCGAGTCAAGCATCCGAAATTTCCATCCACGCCATTTTGACGGCACTAGACGGCGCCGACCAAAAGACCCACCCGCATCCTGACGGCATCGGCGCCTCCGATGTTGTTCACGAGGTTTGGCACGAGATGCAGGAGCAAAACGAGCAGATGTTACGCTCGATCACGCTCCAGACGCTTGTGGATCGGCAAACCAGTCGAGAGCGGCGCGCAAACTACGCGATCTGATCGTCCGTCGATTGCAGGACAAACGTGATGTAGTGTGGAGCTTGCCCGGAGCGCGGCTCCCCGACTAGGACTCGAACCTAGAACCTACCGGTTAACAGCCGGCCGCTCTACCATTGAGCTATCGGGGAATAAAACCGGGCCGATTCTACCACACGTTCGGGTCAGGGCGGCTGTGAACCGCGTTCTCATATCTGCGGCGACGCAACCGCGGTTTCATCACGTCCCGTCGTTCGATCGGTCAGAACTCGGGAACAAGTCAGCCCAAAACCCGTTTTCCGACCGACGGGGGCTGGCTGGAGCCGTGTCGGCCGGACTCGTCAGGGTCTCGACCTGCGCCACCGTTTCATCGCCGTCGCCAAGACCCCCGGGTCTCGTGCGCGAGCCGCGCCAGAATCGTGCTGGCTCAGCCATCGAGGCCATGCGACGCGAGAATTCGGATGCTCCTCTGCCCGCTCCCACCGCGGGATGGCCGGGTGTCCCCGAAAGCGCGTCCGTAAAGGCATCCAACTCGTCCGGCTCGACCCCAATCCGCTGAGCGGCCGCGGCTACCGCTCGCTTGCGTCGTCCTGATCGGGCGTCTTCGAGGATGCGCACGGTTTCAGCACTGGATGGTGGAGCGGCCAACGCTGGCCGGTCAACCGGAACGGAACAATAGGGGCAGACGTCCCAGCGCAAATCGATCAGCCGTGAACATGCTGGACAGGGTCCGCGCAAAGATGTCTGGCAGTGCGGGCAGAGGACGAACTCGGGGTCGACCGAGCGCTGGCATCCAGGGCACAGCGGCAGATCGTCAAGGTCTTGCAGCAGGTATTCCTCCTCCAGCGCGCGCTGAAATGCTAGGTCCAGCGTCTCCTTCGGTCGCAAAATGAGATACAGCAGGAGCCCGGGAACAAAGAACAGCACGACCAGTAGCGTCGAGAAAACCTGCGTAAAGACGCTTCGGCTCCTGGCCTCGATATCCCGAAACGTCCAGGCAACGAGCGCAAACCAGAGGGCGATGAGGTACGCGATCCCAATCGCAAGCAGGAATTGGGCGCCTCGTGCGGCGGTCTCGATCACGAACCGTATCCCCTCGGTGAGCACGTCATCTACAGACTCACAGTGAGGCTAAGCGTACCCGATGCGCTCGAACCGTCGGACTGGAAGCACAAAAACGCTCGCGCCTCCGGCACTTTGTTCGGCCGGACCGGGGATCCAGAATTCCGCCTGCCCGGCAATCGGGCGCAGCGGCTCGATTCGTCGCGCCCGCCCACGGGCCCTGGCCCGCACAAGCGTCAAAACGTCACTCACTTGGTCGTCTTCGACGCCGACCACCAACGCGGCCAGTCCCGCACTGCCCACCGCCGTGTCTCCCTCGATCTGCGTGGCGGACGCGCCAATGGCGGCGAGGTCAGATAAGAGCGGCTCCGCATCCCCCGACTGAATTACTGCCAGGATGAGCCTCACTGTAATTCCCGTGTCATCCTATTAACGCCCGATGGAACCGACGTCACTCGCAAGGAGCCCCGGTGTAACGACTGTGCGCCATACGTCGGCCCAAACATCATCTTCGGCACGATCTGCGTTGATGACGCGCCATCTCGCCGGATCCGCTGCAACCAGCGAATGGTACGCGTCGCGGACGCGGGCGTGAAACTCAATCTCCTCCCGATCCAGACGGTTGACATCATTCGAGTTGGACATTCGTCGCCGCAGCGCCATGTCTACAGGCAAGTCGAGCAAGATCTTGATATCTGGCTCGAGCCCGTCCGTCGCCAATTCCTGCGTCAGGCTTACATCCCGTTTCGACAGTCCCCGCGCACCCCACTGGTACGCAAGCGAGGAATCACTGAACCGGTCTGTGACCACGATGAACCCCTGCGCCAGAGCGGGTCGAATCACTTCGCCGACATGTTGAGCGCGCGCGGCCGCGAAGAGCAGCATCTCCGTTGCGGGAAGCATCGACGACGACGCTTGCCCGAGAAGAACTACGCGAATCTGCTCGCCGATTGCCGTTCCGCCTGGCTCCCGAGTAAGGAGCGCCCTCATCCCGGTCTGCTGCAACGCCGCAACAAGTCGCTCCGCAATCGTCGACTTCCCTGAGCCGTCAATGCCCTCCAAAGCAATGAACGCGCCGGGCAAGAAATCAGCCCGCGCCGTCGCGCGAAATTTCCACTCGGCGGTGTGGCTCCCGGCCCCGGCTTCGAGAGGCGAGCGCGTATCGTTCCGCGAGCTGGTGCTGCACCTGGCGAATGCGGGACACCTGTGGGGCGAGCTGGATCGGTGGCCCGCCGTCTATCACCGACGAGATTGCATCCTCAGCCTCCGAGATGGCCGCGAGGAGCGGATCGTCTGAATAGGAAGCCAAACGCGCGTGCTCAACTTCCGCTCGGGACCGATCTGGCGGAGCCACCACCTCCTCGGTGATCTTGGCCGGAAATAGCGTGGATAAGAGCTGCTCCATTTGCACGCCGGTATTTGATCGGAGCACGTAGACCGGAGTTCCGCGCGTTTCCGCGTCACGGATAGGCTGCGCCCGTTGCCGAAAGTAGTTCTTCAGGGTCAGGACGATATCCGCCTCACGGGCGTCGCGCACGACGGTCGCTGGTACCCGCAAGACTTCGATGGCATGCTCCAATCGATTCCGGCTGACGCCGAACGCGTAGATCCGGAGCGGGCGCGCGTCGGTGCCCCGCCGTTTCAGCGCTGCCGGCAGATTTCCGGCGGCTGGAGCCGTCGCATGGCCATCCGCGAGAGCCCCGTTCTCGCTTGAGACAAAACCGTTGTACATGTCCTGGTCGCGAGGCGCCCCGCGTCCCGGCCCGCGCCCGTTCTCGCGTGGGGAGGGGCCTTCAACCCGCGCTGAGGCGGTGATGGCGACCTCCCCGTCTTCTTCGCGGCGCCGCATCTCGGGCCGAGGCACACCGCCGCGCAGGATGAGGTCGACGGTCGACGCAACATCGTTGTGGACCGCAACTTGGTCGCGGTCGACGATCTCGATGATCGTATCGAATGTTGGCGGAGCCTTGCGTTCCAAAATCGATTTCTGTGTTCCCCGCCGCCGCGCCTCTTCGTCCGACAGCGTCACCGACTGGATGCCACCGATGAGGTCGGCAAGCGTTGGGTTCATCATGAGATTTTCGAGTGTGTTGCCATGGGCGGTACCAATCAACTGGACGCCGCGCTCGGCGATAGTTCTCGCCGCCATCGCCTCCAACTCAGTTCCGATCTCGTCGATCACCACGACTTCCGGCATATGGTTCTCGACTGCTTCGATCATCACGCCATGCTGATCCGTCGGCGTTGGCACCTGCATTCGCCGGGCGCGTCCGATTGCTGGGTGCGGAATGTCGCCGTCGCCGGCGATCTCGTTGGACGTGTCGACGACCACCACCCGCTTGTGCAGTTCGTCCGCAAGCACGCGGGCGGTTTCTCGCAGGAGCGTCGTCTTGCCCACGCCGGGGCGACCGAGCAGGAGCACACTCTGGCCGGACTCGATGAGGTCACGCATGATGGCGATGGTGCCGAAAACAGCTCGGCCAACTCGGCAAGTGAGCCCCACGATTTCGCCGGAACGATTGCGGATGGCCGAAATGCGGTGAAGAGTTCGCTCGATTCCAGCTCGATTGTCTCCGCCGAAGGCCCCGATGCGTTCGGCAACAAAGGCGAGATCCTCGCGATCTACCTCTCGATCGGTGAGGGGCACTTCGCCGCTCTGAAACCTGGCTTCAGGTGCCCGCCCCAGATCCATGACGATCTCGACAAGATTGTCGTACCCTTCACGCCGCCCAGCATTCGCCACCGCTTCAGAGATCCGTGGCGGCAGCACGGCCAAGAGAACGTCAAGATTGTCGGTGCTGGCCAGCTCATACATGGGTCTATTCGACTCACGAGCCCCGTCTAGATATGCCTCACGCGTTACATCAGTGGTTGTCATCGTCATACGGTTCCATCCGTTGGCTGACCTTCGAGAAACGTTGGCACACGGCGGGGCATCCCCTGTCGGAGCTCGACGGGGAAGTGCACTGGTTCGCTCTGCGCGGTTCTCGCGGTGGCAGTCGTGTAGCGAATAAGAAGCTCCTGTTCTCCAATGGCCGAAAATCCACGTTGGGTCAGCTCGTCCTTCAGGTCCATCAGATATACGCGCAGGGCACAGTAGACCGGCCGAGGTCGCCCGCTTCTAGGTGCGGTAATGGAGCCATCCAAGAGCATGCCCAAGTGCCTACCGTTCCCAGGGAGCACAACCGCATCGAACATGCCAGCTCGAGATCCCCGAGTGTACCGGGCATAGGCAGCGAGCTCCCCATTCTCCTCAAGCAGCCAACCCGTCTGGCGTACTCGACGTGATCCCCGCCTCGACTGATCCATGTCCCAGACGTGACTGGTGAGCGCCTCGATCTCCTGAACCTGGCGTGGCGCTGCTGCCGCGTACAGCTGGTGGATAGCCCACGTATCGGCGGGTTCCTGAAGCCGGAGATGGTGACCCGATGGCACGCCCCCTGTCAGGTGCTCGGCCCGAAACACCGTTTCCCGAGAATACGAAACCCATCCACTTTGGTGCATCGTTTCGACGATAGGGTGGCCCGCAGGAACACGCGCGAAAAGCCTCCTCACGCCGCGGAGGCCAGCGGCGCGGACACCATGGGCGAGCAATGCCTCCCATACCGGCTCGGGAGCATAAACGCCAGTCGATGCGCCAACCGCCGAGATAACCCAGCGCCCGTCGGGTCGGCGCGGAGAGAAGCGTACGAAGCCTACGAGTTGGCCATCCGCGATGGCGACGAAGGCTGGACGCTCCTTACGGAGCACCGGTAAGGCAGCCGGCAATTCTGGCATCCCAGGTCGCGCAAGCAAGAGCGAATCCGGCACATCGAGGCGGAGGATGCCAGGAAAACGGACAAGCGCCGGCATGTCGGCAATCGAATAGGGTCGGATCCGCAAAGTCGGATGGTGAGCAAGTCCCGCGGACCCGTCGCCGAGTGGCGTTTCAGCCGCGTCGGCTGCCGCAGGTTGGCCAGAGACAAACGCGGTATTGTGCCATGCGGGAGCGGCGGCGTTACGATGACCAGGAGCGTGATTAAGCGTCGCCATTCGTTACAATTATAGCATTTGCAATCGCAATCGCTTCTCGCCCGCCACGATCTGGCACCCGCCGAACTTAGAGCACGCGGCGGCCAACGAGCGCTCGGCCAAGCGTCACCTCGTCTGCATATTCCAGATCACCTCCCGCGGGAAGCCCGCTCGCCGGCCGCGA
>Ga0126307_10002097_pt1 | contig 13394 bp, 10 predicted proteins | sample Plot28_FD_89955 | JGI IMG/M metagenome (GOLD analysis project Ga0126307, IMG submission 89955) | Serpentine soil microbial communities from UC McLaughlin Reserve, CA, USA - Plot28 | ecosystem: Environmental > Terrestrial > Soil > Grasslands | place: USA: UC McLaughlin Reserve, Lake County...
CAACCACGCCGCGGTCGAGCTGCATCCCTGGACGTCACGACGGCCCGACGTCGAACGGCCGACCTACGCGCTCATCGATCTCGATCCCGGCCCGTCCACGTCATGGGAGGAGTTGCTGGTGCTCGGCCGCCTGCACCGGACCGCGCTCGAGCATCTCGGGGTACGCGGATACCCGAAGACGACGGGCCGGCGTGGGCTCCAGATCTGGATCCCGATCGAGCCCGGTCCGAGTTTCGACGAGACGCGCGAGTGGGTGCACCAGGTCTCCGATGCGGTGGCGGCGGTCGTGGGCGACCTCGTCAGCCGCAAGTGGGAGAAGCGCGCCCGCGGCGGCAAGGCCCGCCTCGACTACACGCAGAACGCGATCAACAAGACGCTGGTCGCGCCCTACAGCGTGCGTGCGGGCGCCGGTGCGCCGGTCTCGATGCCGATCACGTGGGACGAGCTCGATGATCCCGAGCTGCGCTCCGACCGGTGGGACGTCCGCAGCGCTGCGGTCCGGGTTGCCGAGATGGGCGACCCGATGGCGGCCATGCTGACCGACGCGCAGCAGCTCGTTCCCTTGCGCTGACGCGGCTGCAGTGACGCGGCACGACCTCGGTTCCGGAATCCGGGGTCCGGGTAACGTCGACCCGTGGACTTCGGACGCATCGTCGTGGCCGAAGAGGATCCGGCGCTTCGGCAGCTTCTCGCCGACCGTCTCGTGTCGGAAGGCTTCGAGGTGCGGCTCCTCGAGATGCCCTGCCGGCTGGGGGAGTCGTCCGAGCACTTCGACGCCGACCTGGTCGTGAGCGCGGTGACCGACCGGGGGCCGCGCGTGCAAACGGTGCGGGCGCAGTCGGATGTGCTCTTCGTCGCGATGCTGCCGCGAGAGACCGGAGTGCTCGACGCGCTCGACGTGATGGACGCCGGCGCGGATGACGTACTCGTCAAACCGTTCTCGCCGCGAGAGCTGGTCACCAGGGCACGAGCATTGCTGCGACGCAACGGCACACGCCACACCGCACCGCGCCCCCTGACCTTCGACGGGCTCGCAATCGACGTGGCCGCGCGCGAGGTGGTCGCGCATGGCCAGCGTGTGGATCTCCCGGCACGCGAGTTCGACCTGCTCCTGTTCCTGGCGTCATCGCCGCGCCAGGTCTTCTCCCGCGCGCAGATCATGGCGCACGTGTGGTCCGTCGACGACGGACTCGGCACCGCCACCGTGACCGAGCACGTGCGTCGGCTGCGGGCGCGCATCGAGATCGACCCGGCGCATCCGCGCTGGCTGCAGACGGTGTGGTCGGTGGGGTACCGGTTCACTCCCTGATCTCCAGTCGCCTCCGCCGACGAGAGAGGTGCGGATGACCGAAGCAGCGAACCCGCACACCACCGAGGACGCGCGACACGACGGTGGCCACGGCGTGGTGGTGGTCGGCGCATCCGCGGGTGGCGTCGAGGCGCTCCGGCGGCTCATCGGTGCGCTCGAGCCGGAGTTCGACGCGGTCATGTTCGTCGTGCTCCATCTTCCGACCAACGCGCACAGCGCGCTGCCCGACATCCTGGCGCGCGCCGGTCCAGTGCCGGTCCAACACGCGATCGACGGCCTTGCACCGACGCCGGGCCACATCTACGTCGCGCCGCCCGACGTGCATCTGATGGTGCGCCCGGGCCGCATGCAGCTGGTGCGGGGCCCCACGGAGAACGGTCACCGCCCCGCGATCGACCCGCTGTTCCGCAGCGCGGCCGAGTCGTACGGGAGCCAGGTCGTCGGCGTGGTGCTCTCCGGAGTGCTGGACGATGGCACCCACGGTCTGCTCGCCGTCGCCCGGCGGGGCGGGCTCGCGGTGGCCCAGTCGCCCGACGACGCGCTGTACCCATCCATGCCCCAGAGTGCCATCGACAACGTCGCCGTCGACGTGGTGGCACCTGCGGCGGAGCTCGGTGCCGCGATGACGCAGCTCGTCCGGCGAGCAAGTCGTCGTAGCGGAGCACGTGGAGTGGTGCACGAGGAGCGACTCGACGATGTCGAAGCCGCCTTGCAGCCCGACGCGCTCGAGATGCCGGGGCGGCCGTCACGCTTCACGTGTCCGGACTGCGGGGGCTCGCTCTGGGATGCGGGCGCCGACGAGCCCGGCAAGTTCCGGTGCCGAGTCGGGCACTGCTGGACGACACTCGGTCTGCTCGAACGCCAGGCCGACACGCTCGAGGCGGCGCTGTGGACGGCGCTGCGCACGTTGTCGGAACGTGCCGACCTGGCTCGCCGGATGCGCGACGACGCCATGGCGCATGATCACCGACACGGCCAACGGCTGTTCGAACGGCAGTTGGAGGAGTACGAGTCCAAGGCCCAGCTCCTCCGCGAGGTGCTCGCCACCGCCGAGCCGATCACCGCGTTGCGCGAGGCCGAGCATGCAGGCGTGTTCCGGACCACTGACATCGCGCCGCAAGACCCCGACTCCGGGAACGGTTCCGCCGCGTAGGATTCGGCCCCGAGCGAGAGCCGGGAGCAGCATGAGCGGCGACAGCACCACCGATCCGGGCGATCTGGACGCGCTGCTCGACTACGTCAAGCGCACGCGCGACTTCGACTTCACCGGATACAAGCGCCCGACCTTGACCCGACGCATCGCCAAACGCATGGCCGAGGTCGGCTGCACGACCTACAGCGACTACGAGGACCACCTCGCGCTCCATCCCGAGGAGTTCGTCACCTTCTTCAACGCGATCCTGATCAATGTCACCGGCTTCTTCCGCGATCCGCAGGCGTGGGAGTTCATGGCCGACGAGATCGTGCCGCGCATCATCAGCGGGAAAGACCCGGCGGCGTCCATCCGCGTGTGGAGCGCCGGCTGTGCATCGGGAGAGGAGGCGTACACCATCGCCATGCTCTTCGGTCGAGCGCTGGGCATCGACGGGTTCCGCTCGCGTGTCAAGGTGTACGCGACCGACATCGACGACGAGGCGCTCGCCGAGGCACGTGCGGCCACATTCACCGAGAAGGCGCTGGAAGCGGTGCCCGAAGAGCTGCGCGGACAGTACTTCGAGGAGACGACGCGAGGCGTCTCCTTCCGCAGCGACCTGCGTCGCAACGTGATCTTCGGCCGCCACGACCTGTTGCGTGACGCACCGATCTCACGCCTCGACCTCCTGGTGTGCCGCAACACCCTCATGTACTTCACCGCCGATTCGCAGAACGCGGTCGTTGATCGGTTCCGCTTCGCGCTCGAACGCGGCGGCTACCTCTTTCTCGGTCGCGCCGAGACGTTGTTGACGCATTCACGCACGTTCCGGCCCTTGCAGCTGCAGTTGCGCATCTTCGAAACAGTGACGGAGCAACGCTCCCAGCAGAGCCTCGAGCCGCGTGACGACTCCGAACCGGCCGCGGGGTCGGACTGGCCGCGAGCAAAGCTGCGCGACGCGGCCTTCGACGCCGGCGCCAATGCGTCGATGGTGGTCGACGTCGACGGAGTCGTGCAATCGGTGAATGCTTCGGCGCGCGCGCTGTTCGGCATCACCCCGGCGCAGCTGGGCGGCACGTTGCAGGACTTCGAGATGTCGTACCGGCCGCTGGAGCTGCGCTCAATCATCGAGCAGGCGTACGCCGAACGGACGGCCATCGAGCGACGCAGCGTGGAGTGGCCGTTCCGGGACACGATCCGCCTGTTCGACGTGATCGTGACCCCGCTGTTCGAGGTGCCGTCCGGCGCACCCTCCGGTGCCAGCATCACCTTCTCCGACGTCACCAGGTTCCGCCAGCTCGAGATCGAGCTCGAGCAGTCGACACTTCAGCTCCAGACCGCATACGAGGAGCTGCAGTCGACGAACGAGGAGCTCGAGACGATGAACGAGGAGCTCCAGTCGACGAACGAGGAGCTCCAGTCGACGAACGAGGAGCTCCAGTCGACGAACGAGGAGCTCGAGACGATGAACGAGGAGCTGCAGTCGACCAACGACGAGTTCCACGTCGTCAACGAGATGCTCAACGCGCGTGGCGTCGAGCTGGACCGGGCCAACATGTACCTGCACTCCGTGCTCAGCGGCATCGATGCCGGTGTCGTCGTGCTCGACGACGAGCTCGTGGTCCAGATTTGGAACCACCGGTCGCAAGACCTGTGGGGTCTCCGGCCGGTCGAGGTCGAGGGCAAGCACCTCATGAACATCGACATCGGACTCCCCGCGTCTGAGCTCGTCGCGCTCGTTCGCTCCACGCTCGAGAACGGCACCCGCTCCCGACGGGTCACGCTGAACGCCCGCAACCGGCGCGGCCGCCAGTTCAGCTGCCACGTGACCTGTTCACCGATCGAGAGCGGAGACCACGCCATGGGCGTCGTCGTGCTCATGGAGGACGTCGACTCCGCAAATTGACAACAAACACCCAACCGTCTCGCACTCTTCCGCGAACCGGTTCGACGCCGTTCGCGCGGGGGTACCGGCTCTGCACCTGAAGGCGAGCCTGGAGGCCGGTGTGGCGACGGTGCTGGGTGTGAATGCGGTGTTCCACGATCCGGCGTGCGCGCTGCTCGTCGACGGCACCATCGTCGCGGCGGCCGAGGAGGAGCGGTTCTCCCGCCGCAAGCACGGCAAGGTGCCGGTCGCCTTCTCGACGTGGGAGCTCCCCGAGCAAGCTGCGCAGTGGTGCCTCGAGTTCGCCGGGCTCACGGCGCGTGACGTCGATGCGGTGGCGTACTCGTACGACCCGGCCCTCGCCGCGCCTCGGTCGGAGGATGTCGTCGGCGAGAACTGGGAGCACCTGCGCACCCTCTATGTGGAGCGCGCCCCGCACTTCCTGAGCACGGCGTTGCCGGGACTGGATCGGGATGTCGTGCGCTTCGTGCCCCATCACGTCGCGCACGCCGCATCCGCGTACCTGGCGGCGCCGTTCTCCGACAGCGCGGTGATGGTGCTGGACGGCCGCGGCGAGCAGTCCTCGTACCTGGCGGGCCATGTACGCGACGGCCGCCTCGAGGTGCTGCGACGAGTGGAGCTGCCCGACTCGCTCGGTCTCGTCTACGAAGCGGTCACCGAACACCTGGGCTTCCGGCGCAGCTCGGATGAGTACAAGGTCATGGCGCTGGCTTCGTACGGCGTGCCTCGTCACCTCGACGCGTTGCGGCGGCTGGTCACCCTCGACGGTGAGGGCGGGTTCCGTACTGCGCCGATCCAATGGGAGGACTTCACGCCGGCGCGTTCCGACGGTGAGCAGTGGGACGCCGACGGCGCGGACCTCGCCGCCAGCGTCCAGCGACGGCTCGAGGAGATCGAGCTCGGGCTCGCCGACTGGTTGTACGCCCGCACCGGTGAGCGGGTGCTGACGCTGGCTGGTGGCGTCGCGCTCAACTGCGTGGCCAACACCCGGCTCTGGGCCGAGGGCCCCTTCGACGAGCTGTGGGTCCAACCCGCCGCCGGCGATGCGGGCACTGCGCTCGGCGCCGCGCTCCACGCCGCGCGAGAGCTCGGGGATCGCATCCAACCGATGACGACGGCTGCACTCGGCCGGGGCTTCGACGACACCGAGATTGCAGCTGCGCTCGCGACGGCCGCCCTGCCGCACGACCGATGCCGGTCGGTGGCGGCGGCCGTCGCCCAGGTGCTCGCCGAGGACGGCGTCGTCGGCTGGTTCGACGGTCGCAGCGAGTGGGGTCCACGCGCGCTCGGGCACCGCAGCCTGCTCGCCAACCCGTGCCGCGCCGAGAACCTCGAACGCCTGAACGACATCAAGGGTCGTGAGCAGTTCCGCCCCGTCGCACCGATGGTGCTCGCCGAGCGGGCGGGAGAGATCTTCGAGGGCGGTCCGATCCCGAGCCCGTACATGCTCTTCACCCACCGGGTGCGTCCGGAGTGGCGGGATCGCATCCCCGCCGTCGTGCACGTCGACGGAACCGCGCGCATCCAGACCGTCGACCGTCGGGACGAACCCCTCATGGCCGCGGTGCTCGACGAGTTCGAGGCTCGCACGGGTGTCCCGGTCGTCGTGAACACCAGCTTCAACACCGCCGGGCGTCCGATGGTGGACTCGCCGATCGACGCGCTGGAGTGCTTCGGGTCGTCGCCGATCGACGCGCTGGCGATGGGGGGGTGCGTCGTACGCCGCAACCAGATGGCGAGGGTCGCGTGAGCGTCCCACCTTCCTACGACGTCGTCATTCCGACGGTGGGCCGGGTCTCGCTGCATCGGGTGCTCGACGCGGTGCTCTTCGGCCGCGGTCCTGCGCCGGACCGCGTCGTGGTCGTCGACGACCGACCGGCCGGTTCCGACGGCGACGGCGAAGCTGACAGAGCTCTCGACCTGCCGTCCGCATCGGTGCCGGTGCTCGTCTTGCGGTCGTACGGCAGCGGCCCCGCCGGCGCCCGCAACGTCGGCTGGGTCGCGGGATGCGCCGAATGGGTGGCATTCCTCGACGACGACGTGGAACCGCCGTTCGACTGGCGCGATCGCGTCGCGCACGACCTGGCTGCAGTGCACGACGACCCCGGTGTCGCCGGCTCGCAGGCCAACGTCGTCGTGCCCAAGCCGCGCGGGCGCCGCCCAACTGATTGGGAGCGCAACGTCGGTGGCCTCGCCGTCGCTCGCTGGATCACTGCCGATCTCGCGTACCGGCGGACCGCGCTCGAGACGGTCGGCGGGTTCGACGAGCGCTTTCGCCGTGCGTACCGCGAGGACTCCGACCTCGCCCTGCAGGTCACGTCCCGCGTGGGTGAGATCGTCCGCGGTCGCCGGGAGGTGGTCCATCCGGTCGGTCGCGCGTCGTGGTCCGTCAGCGTGCGGCGTCAGGTAGGCAACCACGACGACGCGCTCATGCGCCGCCGGTACGGCGCAGGGTGGCGTCGCGCCGTCGATGCGTACCCCACGCGAATCGTGGCTCACGCGCTGACGACTGCGTGTGCGGCCGGCGCCATCATGAGCCTGCTGGCGCGGCGCCCTGCACTCGCCGCTGCTTGTGCTTCGGCATGGGCGGTATCGACGGCGCGATTCACGGCGGCGCGCGCTCGGCCCGGCCCGCGCCTTCCCGCGGAGCTCGCCACGCTCGTGGTCACGAGCGCGGCCATCCCCACCGCTGCGGTCTGGCACCGCCTCCGTGGCGAGCTCCGCGTCTTCCTCGACGCCCGCGCCGGCCTCCCTCCGACTGCGAGGATCGGGCCGAGCTCGTCCCGCCGCGCCGTCCTGTTCGACCGCGACGGCACGCTCGTGCACGATGTCCCGTACAACGGCGATCCGGACGCGGTGCGAGTGATCGATGGTGCGGTCGGTGCCCTCGCCGATCTCCGCGCTGCCGGTGTTCGAGTCGCGGTCGTCACCAACCAGAGCGGCGTCGCGCGTCAGTTGCTCACGCTCGCCGCGGTCGACGCCGTGAACCGGCGGGTGGAGGACGAGCTCGGGCCGGTGGAGTGCTGGCTCGTCTGTCCCCACGCCCCGGACTCGGGTTGCCGGTGTCGCAAGCCAGCGCCGGGCCTCGTGTTCGCCGCCGCCACGAGACTCGGTCTGCGGCCGGAGCAGTGCGTCGTCATCGGCGACACAGAAGCCGACGTGGCGGCCGCGCGGGCCGCCGGCGCACGCGGGATCCTCGTGGCCAACGCCGCGACGCGACCTGCCGAGGTCGCCCGCGCCCCGGAGTCGGCGCCCACGCTGAGAGCGGCGGTGGACCGCGTGATGGAGGTCGTGTGAGCGGTCACGCGCGACGCGTGCTCGCGGTGCGCGCCGACTCCATGGGTGACGTGCTGCTGATGGGCCCGGCGATCCGCGCCATCGCCCACCGTGCGAGCGTCACGTTGCTCGCCGGTCCCGGCGGCGCCGCTGCGGCGCGGCTGTTGCCCGGCGTGGACCACGTGCTGGTGCACGCGCTGCCGTGGATCGTGGCCGATCCCGACGGGTGCGACCCCGACGGGATCGATGCGCTCCTCGAGGACGTGCGTGCCCTCGCGCCGGACGAGGCGGTCATCTTCACGTCGTTCCACCAGAGCCCTCTGCCGCTCGCGTTGCTGCTTCGGCTCGCGGGCGTGGGCCGGATCTCCGCCATCAGCGACGACTACCCGGGCGCACTGCTCGACGTGCGTCACGGGGTCCGTGACGACATGCACGAGGTGGAGCGCGCGTGCTCGCTCGCGGCCGCCGCCGGTTTCCCGGCGCCGCCCGGCGACGACGGCCGGCTCGCGATCCGATCCACGGGTCCGGAACGGACTGGTGGCGGCGCCAACGTGGTCGTGCATCCCGGTGCGTCGGTGTCCGCGCGGGCGTGGGACCCGGACCGCTGTCGCACACTGGTGCGCGCGCTCGCGCGGGGCGGTGTGCGGGTGAAGGTCACCGGCACGGAGTCGGAGGGTGCACTCACCGCCTTCGTCGCCGGCTCCCATCCCTTGGTCGAGGACCTCGGCGGTGCGTGCGATCTCGCGGGGTTGGCCGAGGTGCTGCGCGCCGCATCGGTCGTGGTGTGCGGCAACACCGGGCCCGCGCACCTGGCGGCCGCGGTCGGAACACCAGTGGTCGCGCTCTACGCGCCCACGGTGCCAGCCGTGCGATGGCGACCGTGGAGGGTCGCGCACGTGCTGCTCGGCAACCAGGACATCGAGTGCCGCGGGTGTCGGGCCCGGACCTGCCCCGTGGCGGACCACCCGTGTCTCGACGTGCCGGTGTCGGAGGTGCTCGCCGCGCTGGAGCGGGTCGTTCCCGAACTGCGGTTGGGGATGGCGGCATGAACGTCTGGCTGTGGCACGTGCACGGGTCATGGACGACGGCATTCGTCCAGGGTCACCACGAGTACTTCGTCCCGGTCACGCCCGACCGCGGGCCGGAGGGCCGCGGTCGAGCGCGCACCTGGGACTGGCCGGCGTCCGTCCACGAGGTGCCCGCGGCGACGGCGCGCGACGTCCCGGTCGACGTCGTCGTCATGCAGCGCCCCGAAGAGCTGCGCCACGGAGTGAACGACTGGCTGGGTCGCCGTCCCGGGATCGACGTGCCCGCGGTGTACGTCGAGCACAACACACCGCAAGGGCGCGTCGACGACATGCGTCACCCCGCGGCTGACCGCGCCGACGTCGTCGTCGCTCACGTCACGCAGTTCAATGCGCTGTTCTGGGACACTGGCCGCGCGCCGACGACTGTGATCGAACACGGCATCGTGGACCCCGGACACCGCTACACCGGGGAGCTGGCACGGGCCGCGGTCGTGATGAACGACCCCCAGCGACGGGGTCGCGTGGTTGGTGCCGACCTGCTCGGACGCTTCGGATCCGCGTGCCCGCTCGACGTCTACGGCATGCGATCGGAGCTCGTGTGCGGCTTGGGCGACCTCCCTCAAGACGAGATGCACACCCAGATGGCGCGGCGACGGGTCTACCTCCATCCGTTCCGGTGGACCTCGCTCGGCCTGTCGCTCATCGAAGCGATGCACCTGGGCCTCCCCGTGGTTGCACTGGGGACCACCGCCGTTCCGGAAGCGGTTCCCGCCGAGGCGGGCGTCGTCTCCACCGACATCGATGAGCTGAGCGTCGCGCTGCGCACCTTCGTCGCGGAGCCCGACTGGTCGCGCACGACCGGTGCCGCTGCGCGCGACTACGCACTGGGTGCGTTCGGGCTCGACCGATTCCTCGACGACTGGGACCTGCTGCTGGAGGAGGTGGCGCGATGAAGGTGGCCATGGTCTCCGAACACGCGAGCCCGCTCGCGTCGCTCGGTGGTGTGGATGCGGGAGGACAGAACGTGCACGTCGCGTGCCTGGCCGACGCGTTGGCCGACCTCGGTCACAACGTCACCGTGTACACCCGACGTGACGATCCCGCGGCGCCGCGACGCGTCGTCATGCGCGACTGCGTTGAGGTGGTTCACCTGCCCTGCGGACCGCCGGAACCGCTGCCCAAGGACGAGCTCTTCTGCCACGTGGGCGAGCTCGCGCACGCCTTGGGGCGCGAGGTGCGGCGGGACCTCCCGGACGTCGTGCACGCGCATTTCTGGATGTCCGCGCTCGCGACGGTGGCGGCCTGCCGCACCGTCGACGTGCCGACCGCGGTCACGTTCCACGCGCTCGGCGCGGTCAAGCGTCATCACCAAGGCATCAAGGACACCTCGCCTCCGGAGCGCCTGCGGCTCGAAGCCGCCGCAGCCCGAGCAATGGACCTGGTGCTGGCCACCAGCAACGAGGAGGTCTTCGAGCTCGTGCGCATGGGCGCGGCCCGACAGCGGATCGCGCTCGTGCCTTGCGGTGTCGACACCAAGCGGTTCTCTGCGGTCGGGCCGGTCGAGCCGCGGCACGGCTCGCGACACCGCATCGTCGTGGTGAGCCGGCTGGTCGAACGGAAGGGCATCGGCAACGTGATCGCCGCGCTCGCGCAACTCCGCGACGCGGAGCTCGTCGTGGCCGGCGGCGGCGATGTGGCATCGCTGCAGGACGACCCGGAAGCGCGCCGTCTCATCGAGCTCGCCGCGCAATGCGGTGTGGAGGATCGAGTGGAGCTGCGAGGACGGCTCGGTCGCGACGACGTGCCTCCGCTCCTCCGTTCCGCCGACGTCGTGGTCTGTGCCCCCTGGTACGAACCGTTCGGTCTCGTCGCACTGGAGGCCATGGCCTGTGGCGTGCCGGTCGTCACCACGGCCGTGGGCGGCCTCGTCGACACCGTGATCAACGGGGTGACGGGTGTGCACGTACCACCGCGTGACGTCGATGCCCTGGCCGCCGCGTTGCGCGAGCTGTTCGAGGATCCGGACCGGCGCCGGGCGTTCGGGTCCGCCGGCGCCGAGCGCGCGCGCTCCCGGTACGACTGGCACGCAATCGCTCGGGAAACTGCGCGGGCGTACGCCATGGCGGCGATCCGGCCACGCACGCACGTCAGGAGAGTCGGATGAGCTCGTACCGTTTCGTCACCGAGGCCGCCGAGCACGTCGACGCGACGACTCGCGCGGTCGGCGCGCTCTTGGACGACATCGACCGCATCGAACGATGGGGGCGGCGACTCGCGCACGTCCTGGCGAACGGTGGACGGCTGCTGGTCGCGGGGAATGGCGGGAGTGCGGCCCACGCGCAGCACCTGACCAGCGAGCTGGTCGGCCGCTACCGCGAGGAGCGCATGCCGCTGAGCGCGATCGCGCTCCACGGCGAGACGTCGACGGTGACCGCGGTGCTCAACGACTACGGCGCCGAGGAGGTCTTCGCCCGTCAGGTCCGGGCCCACGGCCGGCCGGGCGACGTGTTCATCGCGTTGAGCACATCCGGGCGCAGCCCGAACCTGTTGCGGGCGGCGGAGGCTGCCCACGCGCACGGGCTCCACGTGTGGGCGATCACGGGACCGTCGCCGTGTGTCCTCGCGACACTGGCCGACGACGCGTTGTGCATCGCCGCGCCGAGCACTGCCGTCATCCAGGAGGTCCACCAGGTCGCAGTGCACCTGCTGTGCGAGGCACTCGAGTCGTCGCTGCCGTCTCAGCCCACCGCGTTCCAGGCAGCCTTCGGTGCCTGAGCGCCTGCTCGTCGTCGGCGACGCGCTGCTCGACCAGGACCTCGACGGCGAAGCCGACCGCCTCGCGCCCGACGCTCCCGTACCGGTGGTGCGCGACACGGTGACGCACTCACGTCCGGGTGGCGCGGGCCTCGCGGCGCTGCTCGCGACGCGCGCCGGCGCGTCGGTCACCCTGGTCGCCGCGCTCGGTCGCGACGCGGCGAGCCGTGAGCTGCGCGGTCTCCTCGAGGACGAGGGAATCGAGGTGGTCGATCTCGGTCGGCGCACCACCCCCGTGAAGACCCGGATCCGGGTGGCGGGTCGTCCCGTCGTGCGCCTCGACCACGGTGAGGGTGACGGCGCACTGCATGCGGTCGAAGCGATCGACACGGTGTCGGCCGCCGACGTCGATGCAGTGCTCGTCGCCGACTACGGACGAGGTGTTCCCGACCACCCCCACGTACGTTCGCGGGTGGAGGCGTGGGCCGGAGACCGACCGGTGGTGTGGGACCCCCACCCGCACGGACGCGGCCCGGTCGGCCGCGCCCGGCTCATCACCCCCAACCGCTCCGAAGTGCAGAACGCCGGCCTTTCGGTCGGCACGCTCGGCGCGGTCGCGAGTGCGGCCGTGACGCTGGCCCGGCGGTGGCAGAGTCAGGGCGTCGCCGTGACTCTGTCCGGAGACGGCGCAGTGCTCGGAGTTCCCGGGCGGCTGCCGCTTGCCGTCCCGGCTCCGGTAGTGAGCGCGGGAGACCCGTGTGGTGCTGGCGATTGCTTCGCTGCGCACGCCGCGCTCGCGCTCGCCCGCGGTGGCGTGCTCACCGAGGCCGTGACCGACGCGGTCAGCGCCGCCAGCAACTTCGTGGCCGCTGGGGGCGTGGGCTCATTACCGGCGCCGAAAGACGAGCCGGCCGGGATCAACCGTGTGGACACGGTGCGCCGGCGTGGTGGCACGCTGGTGGCGACCAGCGGCTGCTTCGATCTCCTGCACGCCGGGCACGTCGCGATGCTCGAATCGGCACGCGCGCTCGGCGACGCGCTCGTGGTGCTGCTGAACTCCGACGCATCGGTGCAGGACCTCAAGGGCGCCGACCGGCCGATCGTCGGCGAGCACGACCGTGCGGCGTTGCTGCGCAGCCTGCGATGTGTGGACGCGGTCGAGGTGTTCGACGAGCTCACGCCGGAGCGGGCGCTCGAGCGGCTTCGGCCGCAGCTGTTCGTGAAAGGCGACGACTACGGCGCCGGTGGGATTCCCGAGTCCGCGTTGCTCGAGCAGTGGGGTGGCACCGTCGTCGTCGTCCCGTACGTGGAGTCGCGCTCCACCACCAGACTCATCGAGGAGGTACGCCGTGAACCGTGAGCTCGGAACCGTCGTCGTCACGGGCGGCGCGTCGGGACTCGGCGCGGCAACTGCGTGCGCGGTCGCGGCAGCCGGGGGGACGCCGGTCGTCCTCGACCGTCGCCCATCGACCGCGGACTTCGATCACGAACTGGTCGATCTCGCCGACACCGCAGCGGCCGAGGATGCAGTTGGGAAGGTGATCGCGCGGTACGGCGGTCTCCAGGGTGTCGTCACGTGCGCGGGCACCGATTCGCCCGCGCCGTTCGACGCGCTCGATCGTGCCGCATGGGAACGCATCGTGACGGTGAACCTGCTCGCCACGGCGGCGACCGTGCGCGCCGCGCTTCCGGCGCTGCTCGACGCGCACGGAACCGTCGTCACCGTCGCATCGACGCTCGGCCTCCGTGGCGTCGGTGACGCGACCGCGTACTGCGCCAGCAAGTTCGGCGTGATCGGGTTCACGCGTGCGTTGGCGGCCGAGACGGCTGGACGGCTCGGCGTGACGATGCTCGTGCCGGGTGGCATGGCCACCGCGTTCTTCGACGAACGCGACGAGCGGTACCGCCCGCCGGCCGATGCCCGGCTGAGCCCGCCGGGCGAGGTCGCCGACGCCATTCTGTACGCCCTGACCCGCCCGCCCGGCGTCG